>Ga0306917_10000271_pt1 | contig 20542 bp, 19 predicted proteins | sample tim00Cox00000000_FD_203313 | JGI IMG/M metagenome (GOLD analysis project Ga0306917, IMG submission 203313) | Lab enrichment of tropical soil microbial communities from Luquillo Experimental Forest, Puerto Rico - timezero.00C.oxic.00.000.000 (v2)... | ecosystem: Environmental > Terrestrial >... | reverse complement strand
CTTGGCTATTTCCTCGCCAGCAGCCGCGATGAGTTCAGCGAGAACCTTCAACTGATCCACGACGGTCGGCCTTCCCGGGAATAAATGCCTGAACGCTTCCCGAGCAAGGTAAGGGACCCCGCCGACAACAACGATCCACATAAGATCGGTCGGCGTGAACCTCGTGCGGAGTACCTTGGATGGCTGCATTGTCGTCAGATCAATGAGATCGTCGATCATTGTGCTTGGATGTCCAATCAGGCCGATTCCCGTCGGCCGGATTCTAGTGTTTTTAGCAAATGTTCACCCAATTTGGTCATCGCACCCCTTCAATCCAAGAAGTGAGTCGCCGCTTAAAACCAGCTCGCACGCGCTCGGGAGCAACGCCGGGACAAAGAGCAAGAACCTCCGCAAACGAAACATCAATGCCCGCATCCATATTGGTGCGCAGATAGCACCAAGCAGCTTCGATAACAGCCTCTGTGTGCTGCTTACCATTCACGACGTAAGTTGCTGCGGCAGCAGCTCGACTCTCCAAACTTTTAGAGAATGCCAACTCGACCGCAGCAACAAAGCGATGATCCATCTCCTCGGGCTGAGCGCGGGTCCAAAGACCGCATTGGCCGTCAAGATCAAGGATGGGGGGCACGAAAAGCATGCGCGAAAGACCCGATAGGCCAGACCACACCGTCTATGCTACATTTGAAAACAGCACATGCAACGAGCTGCGAGACACACAGCATGTCAAACACCGTGCTCAATCCAACCCCGAATGCCACGGTTGTACTCCGAGGCATCTCTATCCCACTCAGTAGTGATGTTGGAGGAGCGTTCCTTTCTGATTGTGCCCGCAATCGCGAACGGATCTTCAGCGACGAGCAAATCTGCGAGAAATACGGCATCGAGCCTAACTCCTGGGCAGAAATCATCCAAAACAAAGCAGTTCGCCTCGCTGTAAACGCCGAACACGAACGACGCATCCGCAATGGCGATGCAGCTCGCGAATCTGCCGCGAAACTGTTCGCAGAAGCACCCACAGTCCTCGGCAAGATCCTGAACGACGAACGTTCGTCGCCACGGCACAGAATCGAAGCCGCAAAGGAGCTCCGAGCAACAGCAAACACCGGAGCCGAAAAAACCGGCGATGCCGCCGACAGGGTTGTCATCACCATCAACCTCGGCGGCGATCAAAAATTGGTTTTTGATAAGCAAATCGCGCCGCTGCCGCCCAACGAAGCAAGGGAGAGCTTCGATGCCGAGTAAACCAACCTACTCATTCGCGGACGAGCCAGCACCAATCAAGAAAGCACAGGAGCCCGCGCCGGCACAGAAGTTGCTCGACTGGTTGCAGCGGTGGCGCAAGCCGACCGTCAGAATGAACGAATTCCTCGTTTACGGTCCCCGCCCCACTATGCGCAAACGAGAAAGCGCAATCGGCCCAATCGAAACTCTGGTCCGACACGGCTGGCTCCGCCCCCTCAAAACACGCCGATCCAACATGCTCGAATGGCAAATCATTCGACAGCCTATTGTTCATCCAATTATAGAATCATAGCCGCCGAAAAATATTCCTGATGGAACTCTGATTTTGACCGGTTTTGAGATCCCCGAAGGATTATTTTTAGCTAGTAGGTCTTACCGCCAGGTGCGTGCGTATTTCCATATATATCACCTCCTTTCTTCATGATACTTTGGCTTTACCCGCCAAACCCGTATGTTCTTAGGTTTTTGCTCCTCCTTCGGTTGTACCTGCTCACGAACCACAGGTTTTTTCTGTGTCCGTGCCTCCGCAAATCGTGCTGGTGACTGACATGACACCAGCATTAGAGCGATTCCCAAGCTAATCATCAACCTCATCGGCAAGCACTCATCCACACTGTTCTCGGATTGCAATTACGTGTGCTGCGGTACCAACGACCACGAGACTCTAATCTATCATGCCATGATCTAAAGCCTTGCAGTTCTTGCTTTCCCATATTGAATGACCTGCGACAGAACATTTCACAATGGAATACTGCCGTTTGCAACCTCTGAACGGGAAGTTAGCGAGTCAGAGGGGCCGCACGTATAGCTCATGGCGTACCAGGTAATCGGACTTGAAAGCAAAAATGCTGCTGAGACCGGTGCTGATTTGCTGCACCGCGTTATGTCCGCTTAACTGGAACGATAGTCATCCAGCGCCGGCGGTTCTCGCGCTCGAAAGCGACGTTGATCCCGGTCTTGCGCAGCGGCGGGGCGAGCCGACGCAGGGTTTTCGCCAGGACAGGAGGGCTCTTCGGCCAGCCTTTCGCCTTCTGTTGGGTTTCGGATGCAGCAGCATTGAGAGCTTTCAGAAGATCGGCAGCAGTGCCTGTGAAGCCGTCAGGCGTCGTGTCCATGTATGTGCGCAATACGACGGCGACTTGATCGTTTTCGAGTACCGTCTCGACTGCCTCTTCGATGTTGCCGGCGTAGGCGGCCATGAACGTGCCCTTCGCCCAGAGCGCGCCCTCGCAGGCCGTCACCCATTGGGCGAAGTCGGCTTTAGACCTAACCGAAGCTGGCAGAGCAATAAAAATATTCAAAAAACAATATTTTTACGCCCCAGTTGCTGACCAGAAATATTCGAAAATAATATTTTTGAGGCCGACAGGCAGCCTCTAAGCCCGCCGGGCGATCCCGGCATGCTCCTTCAACTTGATTACTTTCGACCCGCCAGCAGCAGGCTCGTCGAGCACGGAAACCCTGCACACGCCAATCCGTCCGCTCAAGTCCCGGCAACACGGCGCGACGATCGACCCGCGACCCGCAGGCGTACGACAGGCCGCAAACACCGGTTCCTCGACAGCAGGAAAACACCACACAACCTGTATATTGCTACGCCGACAAGCGCACGCAATGGATGGTAGGCGCGAGCAAAGTGGCGTGGCGCCCCTACACCGACAAGCGCGCGCAACGGATGGTAGGCGCGGCCAAAGGTGGCGTGGCGCCCCCAAAACCCCAAAACCCCAAACCCCGCGACTTCCAAAACTCTATAGCGGGAGTGAGATTATCTCCCTGTAGAGTCTTGACTGACTTTTTGGGGTTTTGGGGTTTTATTTCGTTACGATTCTCGTGATATCAAAGAGTTAGGTCGAACCCCGAGCCAAACCCCGCCCGAACCCCGAACCCCAAAAGCTTGAATTTCGTTACGCCCGCGCGCGCCGCTTGCCACCTGCTCGCTGCGCGGCCCCGAGTTGACCCGCTCTCTCCGTAACGAAAACCCCCCTTCCAGAGGGTGGCAAGGGGGGGGTTCGTTACGAAATTTCGGGGTTTCGTTACGAAATTTCGGGGGTTTCGTTACGAAATTTCGAGGGTTTCGTTACGTTCCTTCCGGCTGGGGTTCTTCTTTTTCTTTCCGCCGATCACGCCAACGCTGCTGGCGCTCGGCGTTGCTCATGATAGTGTCGCCGACCAGGGGCCGGCCAGGACGGCCGCCATCAATCTCCGCGATCTCAACCTGAGTCGCGAGACTGCTGATCGTCTCGAACGGTGGCATTCGGCCTGCTGCGCTCCGAAGTTTCACGATTGCCGCCTCGTTCCTCTGCAGTTCGGCCAGCACGAGCGTGTGGTCGGCGACCGTCCAGCGCACCTGCGCCTCTTCAGAGCGCGCATAAGCAGCCGCGCGCTGGCCTCTTTGCGGCAGGCATGGCCGCCAGTTGGCGCCGTGCTTGATACCGATCCGGTAACCCCTCTTTTTCGTCTCTCGCGCCACCAGCGCCTGCCATTCGCCGCGCAGGTAGAGCCCTTGCCGGACGCGCAGGATCTCGACCGCCTCGACGACTTGCGCCGGCAGCACGATCTCGCCCGGCAGGGCTTCAAGGGCGAGATCGACCGCCTCATCGACCGTCGAGCGGCTCTCTTCTTTCACGATATCCCGTAGCGTCGTCGGCAGCGGCGCATAGGCATTAAAGCCAGTGAGGTCGATCGTTTCGAGGTCGCGTCGCAAGGCGCCAAGGTTGCCCGGCACGGCGCTCCAGGCGTTAAGCGCGACGTAAAACTCCGGGGGCCGCACCGCGCCATTCCTCAGGAAGGTCAGGCGGCGGTCCCCCATGGCGATGGCGAGCGGCGTGTTGAGGTTCGACGCAAAGATAAAACCCGGCCCGCATTCGGTGTCGTAGAGCTTTTCGTACTTGCCTTTAATCCGGCGCACCTGGCGCGAGGTATCGACCAGCTCTTTTATGCGCTCGTAGGCTTTCTGCCGGTTCGTGTAGCGATAATCCTCCTCGCTCGACGTCTCGTTGACGAGGGCGAGGATCGCGGTCGCCATCCACTCGTTGTAGGCCGCCTGGCCCTCGCGGCCGACGATGTCACCAAATTCCGGCCGGGCGATGTACTCGCGGCCAAACAGTCCCGTGAGAATCTTGAATAGGGTGCCGCGGCCAACGCCGTACAGGTCTTGCGCCACCATGACGATCGACGGCCCTGGCACCTCGGGATGGCGCAGCTTGTGGCCGAGACACTGCTTGAACCATGCCCGCTCGCGTTCGTCCGGCAACAGCACGTCGAGAAATTCGTGCCCGAGGCGCGCATCACCGTCCTCAGGCAGCTCCGGCCGCCGATAGAGATTGACATAGGTCGCGCCGTTTTCGGCGAAGGTTGGCCATGGCTTGTCTGGCGCCGTCCGAAAGCCTTCCACCAAGACTCGATCTGGTCGCCTCAGCCAAGCACCGAGCGGCAAATGCTTGGTCCCATCTTTTTCGGTGATCTGATAAGGAATTAACAGCGTCTTGAAAGCATTGATTGCCGTCGCCGTCGCGATGCGCGTCCGCAGTGGCACGATAAGCCCCGCGCCGTGCTTCTCGCCGAGCACGAGAAGCCCGTGATTGTCGAGCAGCCATTCTACGACTTCGTTGAAAGCAGTATCAGAAGGTTCTGGTATTGGCGGCATCAGATTTTCGACGAGCACGACGGATCTCCTTTCGATTTGCGGCGGTCGGGGATCAGCACAAAGAGCCTCTCCATCAGGCACTCTTCGGCGGGCTTGCAATCGGCAGGCATATGCGTCAGCCCGGTTTCGAAATCGTGGATGTAGAGGCAAGGGTGGCGGCGGCGCTTGGTGCGGCCGACAATGCATTTGGTCGCGTTCGTGCCATGCCCGAGGAACGACGATGTCACCCGCAACTCACGGCCTTCGTGTTGCGCAGCGCACAGCGCGTCTTCGAGCTCGTCGAACCGATAAGTGTCGCTGTCGCTTTCGAACACCATGTCGTCCGCGAGATCGTAGACGACGCGCGTCGTTCCGTTGCCCTGCGTCTCTGCTTTGATGGCTGTCAGTCCGGCTGCTGCAGCGATCTCATCGAAAAGATTGCAAGCCGCCACAAAGGCCGCTTTTGGCAGCACGGGAAGGAGCTCTCGCGGCGTATTTGCCGGCGATGCACCGCCTGCGAAACTGTAAGTGCGGATCACCACACCGTGTTTGCGGGTATGCGGCCCATCGACTCCGAATTGCCGCGTCCCGAGCGCGCCAAAACATTCGACGTGATGCGTTATCGCTGCTGAGTCCTTTGGATTGCCGCGGCACCATTTCCGCGAATAGATTCGCTGGAACGGCTTCTCGGTGCGCGCGAACCAAGCTTCTTTCACTCCGCCGGCATGGCGTACAAGGCCGCGCGCAAACAGTTCGGGGTAGCGTTTATCGAGAGCCTCCGCTAAAGCGTCGATCAGAGCCGCCTCGCGGATATCGGCATCGATCACTGCAAGGTCGCCATCAATTTTCATTCCCGTCGACGCGAACGCGCTGCGATCCCATGACAGCACTTCGGCCCTGTCGGGGCGCTTCCTCTGCCAGTCCTTTCCGATCGGCCGCTTGCAATTGTTGAGTAACGGCCAATAGCCGTTGTCCAACACGTTGAGGCGGTAACGGGTATGCTCTTGCATCGCGCGCCTCAGATTATTTGACGACTGAAATCGGCATACTCATTGAGAGCGCGCTGCGCTTCCCCAGGGGTGAGGCCGATCGTCAGCGCGTCCAGGTCGCTTTCAATGTCACCGATGAGCGAGGCTGCGGCACTCCGTAGTGTAAGCAGTGCGTCGCGCGCTTCGTAAGCAGTTCCGCGGTCTTCAGGACCGCCATCCTGCGTGTGAACGAATTTCTGCAACTCGCTGATGGCCGTATCGGGGGCGACACAGTGCAGGCGGATTGTTCGAGTTAATTCTTCGATCGTGGCGATCGCGGTAAAAGCTTTCTCGATTTTTGCAGTCATCATGTCAGGGTTCTCCTCTGTCTCAATCAGATTTGCTCCAGATGATGTTTGAATGCTTCTTGTGCATCCATCTTCCCGATCACCCGATCACGCTTCATCTCGTCGACCGTGCCCGCGGCGACGCAGATGTGGATGGTGACGTGGCGGGTCTGTCCGGGCCGGTAGATGCGGGCGATTGCCTGTTCCGTAAGCTCGGCGGACCACGATGGTGACAACCACGCCATCCGCGATCCGCCGAACTGGAGGTTGAGGCCGTGGCCTGCACTTGCGGGGTGGAAAGCGAGCAGCGGCAGCGCTCCAGCGTTCCAGGCCGCGATGAGCCGTGCCGCCTCTTTCGGCGTCGCATCGCTGAGTGTTGGCACGTTTGCGAAGGCGCGCCGGATCGTGCGCAGGTCTTCGACGAACTCGTAGGCAATCAGCAGTGGCTCGCCTTGTAGGGCCTCAACTAGCTCGCGGAGCCACTCGATCTTGAGATCGTGAACGGGGACCGCGTCGTCATTGCCGGTGCCGTAAATGAATCCGTTGCTGATTTGGCTTAGCTTTCCGATTGCAATCAGCGGCGAGGCGGCTTCGATCGAGCGCTCACCGAAGGTAGCAAACAGCTCCCGCGCCATCCCCCGGTAGGTCGCCATCACGGCGTCCGGCAGCCGAAGAGGCGTCACGACGACGTTAAGTGGAGGTAGATCAGGCATGTCGTCGTCAGCGACCGTCATCGCGACAGTACCGAAGTCGGCAGCGATCTTTTCTTCCGCTCCTGGCAGCGCCACCCATTCGCGCCCGAATGGATCGCGTGGTCGAAAGTGCCGCTTCTGCCACGGCACGAAGGCGCGGCCCCACAGCGCGCCGTCGGTGATGATGGCTGTCGGCATGAACAGGTCCCGACTCGAGTTGGGACGAGGGGTCCCTGTGAGACCCCATCGCGTTTGAAAGCGCCCGGCGATTTTCGCCAGCGCCCGGGCGCGCTTGCCGCTCGGGTCCTTGAAGCGCGAGGTCTCGTCGACGATCAGCATGTCAAACAGCGGGTGATCGTCGGCAACAGTGGCGAGCTCGCCGACGAGCCAGGGCGCGAGATCGACCCCAATCACCGTCACCTCTCGCGTCGCAGCGGTAGTGAGGAGTGCCCTGCGTTGCTCGGGGCTGCCGTCGAGAACGGCGACGCGAAGGTGTTGAAGGTGCGGCCAGGACGCGACCTCCTGCGGCCATACGGTGGTCGCCACGAGTTTGGGCGCGATAACAAGAGCGTGACGCCGATGCTTGTCGCGGATCAACTCGGCAAGCGCAGTAAGCGCAGCGGCGCCTTTGCCGGCGCCTAGCGGCGCGATCAAGAACGCAGCATCGCGCTCGTAAAGGTATGTTGCTGCCCGTTGTTGATAGCTACGCAGGACGCGCGCGAGGAAGGGCGCATTCATAGCTTGCCTCCGCGAAGCGCGGCTTTGCTCTTCGTGTAATACGAGCACGAGCACTCATCTGATGCGAGCGGCAGGCCTGCGGCCCAGTCTGGAAGCGTCAGCATCTCGCGCCGCAGGATTGCTTTCGCCTCTTCGGCGCGCGCCTCATCAACCTCGCAGACAATCTCGTCGTGTGTCGTCATGCGGATTGGCATAAACGCGAGCGCCGGATTCGTTTCGATCCGTGTCACCGTTGTGCGCAGGATATCGGCGGCACATCCCTGGGTGGCATTCTCCGCCAGCGTGCCGTGCCATAACTTCGCGCGTCCGTGGGCGCGCCGAAACGACAGCTCGGTGCGTTTCTCGCCGGTCGGTTTATCGTTCTGGTCGAGAACATCGACCTCGCGCCAACGCGGTCGCGGATAGGTCAACAAGCGACCTGACGGCAGCGCCATGAACAGCGCGCCGCCGAGATAGTCCTCACGATAGACAAAGGCGATCCGGCCTGCTGTGGTGATCTGGCCAGGGATTTCCCAGGCGCGCATCGCAGCGCCCCACAGCCCGAAGCTCTCCCCGCCGCGGTGGGCGCCCCAGAATTCTCGCGCCCACGGATTCGCCTCGCGCCAGGCATCGACGATGCGACGCGCCTCGGCGGCGTCGAGGTGGATATGATAACTCAGCGCCATGTCTTGAAGCGCACCGACGGAGCCGCCAAATTGCAAACTCAACGTTGCTACCTTCCCAATCTGCCGCTCAGGCTTGATTATCGCGCTCGGATCCTTGTGCACGATGTCGGCAGCAGCGATGGTATAAATGTCAGGCAGCGTCGGATCGGCGTCGTTGGCGCGGAAAATATCGAGGACTCTTTCAGCACCCTCGGAAGCGGCGAGCCAGGGCGTAATCCGCGCTTCAATCGCGCTCCAGTCGCCCCACACAAAGACCTTTCCCGGTCCGGCAATGAGGGCCGGACGTACAAGCAAAGCAAGTTTACGCACTACCGGTACATCGACAGGCTCCGCCGCGGCCAGCTCGGCGTAGCTGCAGCCATCGGCGATCGCATCGACGAGCGGCGCCTCTGCCACACCATCCTCGCCAAGCACGTCGCGGGTGAGGTTCTGGATCTGGGCGGCTTTACTGGACATGCGTCCAGTTTGAAAACCGCCACTGAATCGGTATTGGTCCCGCAGCACGCCATCGACCTGCTGTGCTTCAAGGCGTGCGAACTTTTTTGGCGAAGCCCCGGCGCCGAACAAGCGTAACGTCGCAGCTTCGCAGGCTTTCGTCTCGTCAGTGCTAAGGCCGCCATTGACGCGCTTCACCTCGAGCGTGGCGAGCAGGCGGCCGACGCGATCGCGTGTCAGGCTGAGTTCCGCTTTGTCATCATCATCATCATCATCATCATCATCATCATCATCATCATCATCATCATTGTTATCGTTGTCCGCCGGAACGCCAACCGTTAGAATCGCGCGCATCGCCGCGTCAGCAAGGTTATCGTACAACCAGGTCGCGATCCCTTGGGCCTGGGTGACGCGGGTGACAGCCCCGTTGGTCAGCTCGTTCAACCGACGCCCACTGGCGACAGCATCCTCGGCAGCGAGAGCCGCGGCGCGGTGCACGTAGGGCATGTCGAGCTTCACGCCCCGTCGGTTGATGCGTTCAAACGCCCAGTATTGTTGCCATTCTGCGAGTGGCAGTGGGCGCGTCCGGCGGTAGACATCGCGCATCTCCCCGACGTCCCGGCGCGCATAAGTAAGAAAGCGCTGCCATGCTTCTGGATAGTCGCGAGGGTCTGCACCTTGGACGCAAAACAGTTTGATCAGCTTTTTGCCGTCCTTCTGTTTGCCGGCGCCGCCAAGCGCGCGCGAGGCGCTTTCAAGATCGGTCGGCAAGTTGGAGATGCCGGCCTGGATCATCGGATCGATGACGCGCTCCGGCGCGAGGAAGGGGAATCCGAGCGTTGCATAATTCCAGATGGCGCTATCGAAACTCGCGTTCCATGCAGCGAAGATCATGCCGCGATCGAAGGCGGCGCGAAGATCATTTGGCGGGTGGTTCCAGTCCAGGATCGCGCCGTCGGCGTGCCAAGTGAGCGCCGGCGCGTCGCCGATGGCATAGGCCAGAACGATTGCGCGCGTTGAAGGCTCGGTGGCGTAGCGGAGAGTTCCGGCGGCCTTCAGGTCGAGCGCGCCGGCCGACTCGAAATCCAGCCAAATGAGATCGCTGACGTTGAACATCGCGCGGACCCTCAAAAGGTCAGGCGAGGCCGCCTGCAGGTCGGCCGCGCTTGTCAGGTGCGCATCGGCGTTACCCGGCGACGCGACGCCGACGCGGTTGCTCGGCAGGCGGCGGCGACGCTGGCGCGGGCGGGGGCGATACCGGCGCCGGTGCTGGCTCCGGACCGTCGAGCGACATCCAACCAACGATCGTCAGGCACGGCGTCCAAATACGACCGTATTGACTGTGCTGGTACGAATCCTTCTCAAGACGCACAATCGGCGAGATTTTGTTGCCGTGTTGGCCGCCGTTGAGTCGGTCGCGCACTGCTTCGATCAATCCCTTGATAGCTTTGATGCCGCCGTCGGTATTCGACTTGAAGACCACCTCGCTACCAGCATCGATGCCGTCGAGGCACTTCATGTCGGCGGCCCATTGCGGTTGCCACGAGAAGCCGTGGTCCGGAAGTTCCGTAACGTCGGGCATCGGCTGGCTGACGGGAACGAGGCGCTCCCCAAGCGGCTTGTTGTCGTTACCGAAGCAGATGAAGCCCCACATGAAAGTCATGGGGTTGACGGCCCACGAGCTGCCGTCTTCGGGGATGTTACGCTTCTGCCCGACCGTCCAGGGGGCACCGGCGCCCTCTCTGCTTTTAAATTGCAACATTGGCTTGCCTGAACTACCGCCGCCGGATGTCAGGTCGACGTTATTGAGTGCCGCAGTGAGTGCCGACAGCGAAACGAGTCCGCCTCGCGCTGGGGCCGGGGCAATTGCCTTGTCCTCATGCCTGTTGTCGTTAGCGCGACCGTGGTCATCACGGCTGTCACGATCTTGGTCACGATATTGATTCATGATTACCTCCCTCCTGGAAGGTTTCGAGCGCCCGGTTGAACAATTGCACGAGCTCGCCCCGGCCAGGCACCGGAGCGCGTGCGTTCTCACACCGCACGAGCGAGACGCCGGAGCGGTGCGAAGCGATGAGTTCTGGGGGGACTTTGAGACCGCGCACTTTCGCGCGGATCTCGACTTGTTTTGGTGAGCGCATCGTCTCGGCGATGATGTCATCGCGGCCGAGGCCGAGGCTCTCTAACGCGGCGATTGCAGTGCTTTCGTCGTCGCGCCAACGGCGCTCGGCGCGGCCGGCCGAGAGCGCGTAGCCAGGAACGATGTCGCCGTTCTCGAGTGCGCGCTTCGCCTGATCGTGCAGCGCGGTGCGAATGTCTTTGACCGCGTCGACGAGGTTCAGCCCGTCGGCGAGCAGTTGCAGGTAAGCTTCCTTCGCGGGCGGCGCGGCCAACGCGGCAGGCGTCGGCACCGCGAACTGAGCGAGATCGAGGAGCGGACCAGTGTGCGCCGGGCAGATCGGCTTTGCGGGGCAGAACCGGCACCACGCACCTCGCTTCAAGCGCGGTGTGTCTGAAAGTGCTTCTTCGCAAGCGATGGGGTATACCGCGCCGAATTCGTCCAGCTCGGCGTGTGTGACCGTAACGGTCGAGACCATCTCGGCGTCCGGCTCGATCGACACGGGCTGCACGATCGTAAGGATGATGTCTTTAACGCCGGTGAAAAAGTTAGGAAGGGAATGACGCGCAGCTGCGGCGTAGAACATGAGTTGTGCGTTGAGGACGTCCTCGTCGCCATCAGGGTAGAGCGCGAGGACACGCACGCCGGCGCCAAACTTGAAGTCGATCACGCGAATCGTGTCGCTGCTACGGACGATGAGGTCGGGGGTACCAAAGGCGCCAGCGACGGCTGGAAAAACAACAGGATGCTCGAGATAAAATTCGGTTTCGGGCGTCAGGAGCGCATCTATGTAGGCGAAAGCCGGCCGCAGCGCGTTCTCAACGTCGTCCTGCGTAATCGTATAGTTGTTGATCGTCTTGCCGACGAGGCTTTCGAGGTCCTCGTTCTCGTCGATGAGATGGACCAGCGCTGTATGGCACGCCGTACCGCGTTCCGCGTAGGCGGATGGCTTGCGTAGATAGGCAGGCACTTTCTGGACGAGGCCGACGGATGCCGGGCAGTGAAGGACACGCGCCGCGACGCTGCCACCGAATGGTGAGTGCGGCGTCAGCGGGGCATTCATGACTTGGCTCCGTAGAGCGCGATCAACGACGCCTCGGCGCGTCCGTGATCGCGTTTGCGGGCAATCAGGCTATGCGCGGCGGGGAAGAGCTCGAGCGCGCGTTGACGCGCCGCTTCCTTGTTCTTGCCGGGCAAACAGAAAGCACGTTTCCAGACCGCGGGTTCGATGATGGTCACCGGAATCCCACTCAGCGCGATCGCCGCTTCGGTGGCGCCGACGGCGCGCCCATACTTGAAACCGCTACTGGCGCCCTGATGCGGCATTGCCTGAGCGCGTTCTATGAAGGCGTGCTGGACGTTGTGCTTGCTGATCCACGCGCGAATCGCGATCACATCGGCGCGCTCTTTTGCGTTCGCGCCGATCACCGGAATGTCGATGCATTCCACCACCCCGGGGGCGGTTCCGTCGGTAATCTCGACGACAGCCAATCCGCCGCTAATGCCAGGATCGACGCCTAAGACGAGCCTCATGGTTGTTCATCCCCCCAGCAAGAGATCGAGCGCGGCCCCGAGCGGACCAGAGACGCGACCATGTGAATCGCGGCAAAGCGCGCAACGGATTGCGCGCGGATCCGCGCCGTGTTGGACCGCGAACGAGAGCGCGATGCTTGAATCGCGGGCGTTGGTGTCTGCCTGCGAGTTTGATTTGTGATTTGAGAGAAACAGTTCGCCGATGCGACCATCAGCGAACCGGCTTACGGTCGCGGTGTAGCGCAGGCCGTTGACCTCGATCTCGAACGTCTCGGCTGCGCGCCGGTTCGGGAGGCGTTCACGATTCATGACGCCCCCGCCGATTTGTGAGCCGCCGGGTGCGCGATGAAGCGAGTTACGTTGTCAGGAGGCGCGACTGATTTCTCGACCGCGGTTACGGCGCTAATCGCGTCGGGGAAAACACCGAGGGATTTTTCGTCCTTGTCGAATGCCTCGACGCCGCGCGGGCCGAGGTTGATGAGAAATCCGGCACAGGCGCCGCCGTTCATGACACGGACCAAGCGTGGAGCCGGCGTCAGCACTTCATCACTTGGGGGCGCGGGGGGCTGACTCGACATGGTTAAATGCCTAGCTGCTTACGGCGCAGTTCAAACAGAAAATTGGTCACCTGACGCAGCGCATCATCGACGAGAGTCTGCGCGCGCTGGAGCGCATCGGCGGTATCCGCCTGCTCGTGGAGATCGCGGACAGCATCGAGCTGCTGGATCAAATCGACCAGGATATGATCGGTGAGGATGTTGTTCACGGCAGGATCTCCAGCGTTGGGGAAGGCATTTGCGGTACGCCGGCCGAGCTCAACGTTTATTGACTAGGTGGCCCCCCCTTCTCGGAAGAGCTGTCGAGATCGTCGAAGCTGTAGCTGCCATCAGGATTGCGGTGCGGACCTTCACCGCGCAGGTGAAGCTTCCGCAACCACTCGCGCGATTTTCCGAGATACCGAGCTGCGCCGAGCTGATTAGTGCGACCGCGCCTGGTGCGGCGGGCGACCTCTTCGAGCTTCTTCACGCGCTCGCGGAGATTGTCGAGTTCGGACCGGACTGCAAAGGACATGACCTATACTCCGCATAGTTTGACCAAGGTTGGCCGCCTTGGCGCTATGCGGGTATCTGTTGGACTCGACGAGGAAGTTTGCGAGGAAGTTTGTAGAAGCTGGAGGAAGCGCGAGGAAGTTACTGTTTTAGGACTTCTTTGCGATATCTCCGGGCTAGGCGAAGCACTCGGCTGTCGGCGCCGCCTCGTCCCTCAATTTTACCGAGATCGCCTAATCGCTGAGCAGCCTCTTGCGCACTGAGCTGCTCTTCTTTCATGAGTTTGGTCATGACTAGGAATAGCGCGCGGTCGCTCTCGCTGAACCGGTCGGGGCCTCGCCGCTTCACCTGTTTCTTGGCCTGCCGCTTCACTCGTTTCTGCCGCTTCACCCGTTTTTTGGCCGCGGCAGGTTCAGAGTCGCCAGGCGCCGAATCGGCGACCGTCTGCTCGTTTGGTTGAGTCGCAGGTGGCGGCGTCTCCGACTGGATCTCGAACGCGCTTTGAGCGGGCGACGGCTCGTTGCCTCTTGCCGGCAAGACGGCCGGCGACTCCGCGGGGGCTGGCTCAGTAGTTGCCAGCTCGATCGGCTTCAGTGCAGCAGGTGCTGCCTCTGCCGCAGGAGCAGGCGGCGGTGCCTCTGGTTGTTCTGGCGCGCTTTGAGCATATGCTGAGGCTTGGACTACCGGATCAAGCTTGATCGCACTCCGCGGTAACTGCGGTTCAGCTTCCGTAGGGGCTGTTAAGCGAGCTGCGATTTGATCGATTCCTTCGCGCGGTGCAAAGATCCAAGAATCGGTGTTTGGCTTCCAACTTGGTCGTTCGCCGAAGGGATACTCCGGATCGATAATGTAACAGTCGAAGAGCTCGTTCGGATTGTCTCTGTTCCACCACACGGGTTGGAACGCCTCAAACGGGCCTCCCGAAACGCGACGAATCTTCAGCGTGAGCTCTCCTGCACAGGACTGCCGTCTGATCTCAGCTTTAATGCAACGTAGCCCGCATCGCGAGGGTGCATTGCGTTCGCGCTCCGCTAACTGTTGGGCGATGCGCCAAAGCTCGTGACGTCGCGCGTTGTCGGCGGCGCTCCAGGGAGATGAGATAAAATCTTGCTGCCCGAGATCGGGACGGTGCTCCTTCAGCAGGGAGCTGGCGATGATTCGATCACCAATGTTTGCCTCGGTAAGCTCCGGCAGAAGGTCGACTTCGCTTAGGGACACTTCAGTACCGGTCCAATCGGCGAAGACGCGAGAGCCGATTTTGTCGATGAATCGCGGCAAAAAAATCAGACCATAAACGTCAGCATCGTCTGGCCAATAGCGCGGCTGCACAACACCCTCCAAGCTGGGCTTGGCAGGGACAGAACAGCGCGCTACAAGTGGCTGTCGAAGCCTTTAGCGGCCGTTGCCCTGCTCGGCGTCGGCTGTTTAAAGAAACCGCGGCGCGCGCAGCGCCGCGGTTTTGTTTTAGACGCTCATCAAGTCTATTGACAAGGATGGCATCTGCAGCAACAGGGGCGCGCGATGACCATTCACCTGGTCGCGCCAACGGAACGACCGTCCTGCCCCTCTGGCTGGGGGCGATACCCGCGCGCCGCAGCTGCGAGCGAGCTCTGCGAGATGCTCCGCGCACTCGGCCTCGCGCAACATCGCGTTGCTCAGCTGTTCGGCGTCGGCCCAAAGAGCGTCCGACGCTGGCAGCATGGCGATCGCCGCGTCCCATGCGGCGTCAGCATTGTGCTCCGCCTCCTGGCCGCCGGGGCGGTTACGGTTGCTCAGATCGAACAGGCCGCCGTGCCTGTCCCCGCCCGGGCAAACGGCAGCGCCAAACCTGAATCGCCTGCTCCCCTCCTCGTCGAGCCGGCGCCGACACCGGCCACCTTGGTGCGCGGCGAGGCAGCCACCTTCGCCGACTCAGATCTCACCACCGCCGAGAAGGTCATCGCGCTTGCCCCGGGGGCCTGCCGCTGGCCGTGTGGCGATCCTGGGCACCCTGATTTTCACTTCTGCGGTGATCCAGTTGCCAAGAGGCCCTATTGCGAGCATCACCGCACCATGGCCTACATGGCGCCGCGGACTGGCGGCGGGCATGGCGCCCGCATCAGGCTCGTCGCTCAATGGGGCCACCAGTGGCCAAAAGCTTCGTGTCCCAAAGGTGCCCACCATGCTGCTGCACCCGTCGTCTTGTCCGTCCCGCCCGCAGGAGGCCCAAACCGTCGATCCATCCGTTGAACAGCTCATCGGCGATTTGGTCGCCGCGACCGCCTGCCTGTTCGCTCAGGGTCTGGGCGAATGCTGGGCACACGGAAAGATGAATGGTCAGATGAGCGCCGACACCAACGAGCAAGGCAGCGTGTTGATCGCAGGTCTTCTGGAGCTGCGAAACGGTACCGCCGGCGAGCTGGATTTCAATGCCGTGGCACGGTCGCACGGTGCCAGAGTCTTAAAGGACCGCTACGGCCAAGGCATCTGCGACAAGACGATCAACAGCTTGCTCAACGCGGCGCTCGAAATTTTGGGTCGGATCGTCCGCGCGCGGTTGAACTGAGCTCGTGTCGTACCTTCCAATATTTGGCTCGGGCAACAGCGGCTTCGCGCTTGGTGGCGTAGACGCCCAGCGAGATGAGATCGGGCGTCCCCTTCACGACGTCGCGCTGGGATGCCCCCGTTGCCCCGCAATGGGCGCCCGTGCGCCGAAATCAGCCCGGGTCAGGCGGCTTGGTCTCATTAAGCTGTGTGCAAGGCTCAGATAGCTCACCGCCCTTGGCATCGTCTGAGCGCCGCCTGAGCTGTTAATTGGCTGTTTATTTCAGTACCTGGTACTCAGGGCAACTTGTTGATTAACTTATATTATCCGCCACAGGGAGGCTAAGGTTGGGTTAAGCATGAGCCGCGGCACGCGTTTGGGTGCTGCGTGTTGCGATTGCGCCACACATTCCGTTTCCCCTCTCCCTGCTACGCGGGGCGAGGGTGCCCGACCCTTAAGCGCGTTCACGCGCGTCCATAGCCCGTCGAAGACGGGCGTAAACGCCCTTAACGACGCGCTATGGCGAGGGCGGGTGAGGGGCAGCATCTTGCGCCCGCAAGGTTGTGTTTATTGATGCGCGTTGCCCCTCACCCGGCTCGCGCCTTTCGGCGCTCGCCATCCTCTCCCCGCTACGCGGGGCGAGGGTCGTGCGCTACGGCTGAAACTGGATGAAATTGGCGGAGCCGTCGCGCGCGATGCGCGCGGGGAGATCGACCTCCCACGACAAGTATTCGCGCATGGCCGCGGCGCGGTCACTCGGCCGCTCGTAGGGCTTGAGCCACGCGTCCACTGCCTCGTCCGCCATTCTGGGGTCATCGGCCGTGAGCGCATGCCCGGCGGCAAGCCACGCGGCGTTGCCGCCGTCGAGCGCGCGCACGGGACGATCGACGAGCGCACGCGCCTCCGCCGCCGCGCGGCCGGCGAGCACGCCATCCTCGCACGTGAGCACCAGCGTCCCCTGCAGCGGTATCTTGGCGAGCGCGCGTTCGAGCCGCGAGCGGATCGCAAACCAGGCGCCGGGAATGTGCGCCCTGAGATAGTCGCGGCTCAGCGAGAGATCGACGATCGTGGCTTGCCTGCGTGCCATCAGCGCGGCGAGCTCCTCGCAATCGAGGCGCAGCTCAGGAGGCGGCGGGTCGCCCAAGATCGGCGCTTCCGGCCGCGCGGTCTCGCCGCCCGCTTCCGCCAGCACGTACACGTCGCGCCAGCCCATCTGGCGCAGCCAGGACGCGGTCATCACCGCGCGCACCTCGGCGGGGTCGACAAGCACGATGCGCGCGCCGAGCGTGCCGACATATTGGTCCGTGGCCTGGACGAGCTGGCCGCCGGGAGCGGAGACGGCGCCCGCCACGTGGGCGGCGTCGTATTCGCGCGGATCGCGCACGTCGAAGAGATAGAGCGTGCGCGCATCGTCGGCGCGCCAGCGCGCGAGGGTGGCGAGATCGATGCGCGGAACGCCGAAGCGGCGTGCCACGCCCTCGGCGGCGGCTTTGGCCCAGGCAAGGCCGTCGCGCGAGACATCGGCTGCGCGGGCGCCCTTGCCGCTGTCGCAGGTAAAGCCGGCGAGCGTCCAGCCCATGGTGCCGTTGCGCAGCGCCACCACCTTGTTGGGCACGCCGGCGTTGATCAGCGACTGCGCCCCGATGATGCTGCGCGTGCGCCCCGCGCAATTGACCACCACCATGGTCTGCGGCGAGGGCGCGAGATCGCGGATGCGCAGCACCAGCTCCGCGCCCGGCACGTTGACGGCGGTGGGGATCGAGACGCGCTGGTATTCGTCGAACGGCCGGCTGTCGAGCACCACGATGTCGCTGCGCTCGCGCATGAGCCGCGCGAGCTCGCCGGCGTCGATGCTGGGCGTGGCGCTCGCGTGCTCGATGAACTCGCCGAACGCCTTGCTCGGCACGTTGACGCCGGAGAACAGTTCGAACCCGGCCTTAGCCCAGGCCGCAACGCCGCCGTCGAGCGCATGGAGGTTGGTGTAGCCGGCGCGCGCGAGGATATCGGCGGCGCGCTCGACGAGGCCATCGGCGTCGTCGCATAGCACGATGCGCGTGCCCCGCCGCGGCACCAGGCGGGCGAATTTGAGCTCGAGCCGGCTCAACGGCACCGAGCGCGCGAACAGGAGATGGCTTTGCGAGAAGATCAGCTCTTCGCGCAGGTCGACGATCGCCAGCTCCTGCCCGTCGGCGAGCATCGCCTTGAGGGCGGACGCGCTCAGCGGCTGTAAAGAAGTCGTCGTTTGCAAGCGTCGCCAAGTGGTTCAAGCCCGAGCAGCGGACTAGGTCTGCTCCCTCCCCCGTTTACGGGGGAGGGGTGGGGAGGGGGTACGCAAGCACGAATCTTTTTTCCGCCCCCTCCCTAGCCCTCCCCCGCGAGCGGGGGCGGGAACGGACCGTGATCGCGGCGCGGTTATCGATCAATACGCTCCTTCGCCGTGAGCCAAGTCACGTCGCCTGTTGCGGCGTCATCTGCTCGACCTTGCCCGAGGTGAGGTCGAAGCGCACGCGCTTGATCTTGTCGAGATTGGTGCCGGTCACCCGGACGAAGCGGGCGTGGTCGGGATAATCGATCGAATGGATGGTGCCGTCCTGATAGATGCCGGCGTGTCCCGGCAACAGGCGATACTTCTTGACCGGTTTGAGCTTGGCCTTTTCGGGATTGGCGCCGTCGTCCTCGCGCTCCCACTCGATCATGTCGGTGTAGTGCGTGGCTTGGCCGTAGATCGCCCACGACGCGCCGTGGTCGTGTGGGGGCGACACCCGAGCCTTGTCGTTGATATGGGCGAGGACCTGGAATCCGAGCTCCGGGTCCTCGTAGAGCACCTTCAAGCCGCGCGGCACTTGCTCGCCGCAATAGGTCTCGACGAAGGCCTTATTCGCGAGCAGCTGCTCGAGTTTGAGGCGAACCTGTTCGCGGCCCTTGGGCCCGCCGTCGCGGGCGAGAATGGCGCGGCAATCCGACACGAATTGATCGAGGTCGTAGGACATTGCTGCCTCCTGCGGACGACACGTGGCCTAGCTTCGCTCATCGTCCTGGCGAATGCCAGAGCTATGGGGCGTAGGTCGTGTCTCAGTTTGCATCTCAAGTCATGCTCTTCCGCTCGTCCCCGCGAAAGCGGGGACCCAGTCCTTGACCTGGATTCCCGCTTTCGCGGGAATGAGCGGAGTTTGCTGCGCGGTCGGAGGTCGTGAAGCCCAGCTCGGCGATGGCTTTATCCAAGGCTTGGCCGTCTTCGTCGGCGAGCGCGGCCTTGATCAGAGCTTCGAGCGTTGCGCCGGAATTGCTGCGGCCGAGCAAACGCGGGACCACGACGACGAGCTTGTCGAACTTGGCCTGGCCGCGTTCATGGGTCTCGCCATAGCCTTTGACCAGGCTTCGCATGCGCGCGATTTGCAGCGCGAGCGGATAATCCGCGCGCGCGGTCGCCGCCACCAGGTTGAGCCAATTCGCCAGCGCGGCTTGCTCCGTGGCGAAGCGCAGCGAGCGGCGGCGCAGCGGCTTGAGCTTCGCGAGCGCGTAAAGCAGCAGGAAGCCGCCGATCGACGTCGTCTTGACGACCTTTCCCTTGCGCGTGGCGCGATCGACCAAGCCGCGCGCCCAAGGCGTGCGCAGGAGCCAGCGTCCGAGCGCGGCCGGCAGCGTATCCGCGATCTCTTGCGTGCGAGGATGAAAGAATTCGGCGATTTGGAGAATTTGTCCGTCCTTGATCTGCGCTTCCTCGCGCACGCGCGCGAAGCGGCTCGATCGAATCTTCAGATCTGCGACGCGGATCGTGTCCTCATAGGCCATGCCGAGCGCGAGTTGGCGCGCGGTTTCCGCGAGCAGCCGCCCGGAGCCGTCGCCGGGTTGGCGCTCGATGTCTTGGAAGCGGGCGAGCCGCGCCAGAAAATGCCGCGCGTAGCCGGTGTCCTGATAGTCGTCGAGCCGCGTGATGGCGGCAATCACGATCGCGCGCGCGTCCCCGGAAAAGTCGCGCGCGGCAGCGTCCACGAGGTCGCGGACCGCGCGCGAGGCCTCGCGCGCACCGCCCTCGAGGGATGCGGCCGCGGGAACCGCCGTTTGCCCCCCATGCGCGGCCTCGAAGCCCGCGGCAAACGCGGCGAGGCTGCTGTTGACCCCAACCTGGCCGCGGCGGATCGCCGCCTCGAACGCCGCGCGCGGGAAGGGGAGCGCGCCGGATCCGGCGAGCGCGCCAAACAGCACCGCGCTCAAGACGCTTCCCGTCGCGTCCGCAAGCGCCGCCATGTCGAACGCCACCAGCGCGCGCGCGGCGTCGCGGCAGCCGGTGAGCAGCGCCGCCGCGTCCTCGCGGCCGTCGGCGAGCGCGATCTTCTCGGTCATGGCGAAGACGCGGTGAGTGGAGGCGATGAGCAACGTTTTTTCCGGCGTGACGAAGCCGCGCTCGACCGCGCGCGCGGCCTCCATCAGCTCGGAGGCGAGCACCACGTCGACGTCGCCCGGCACCGGCATCAGCGCAAGCACCGGCTCGCGCCCGTCCGCCCGCGCCTTGGGAAACAACTCGACGTAATAGACGGTCGCGCCGGTGCGCTGCGCGACGCCCGGCACCGAGGTCGCCTGCGCGAGATAGCCGCCGTGCTGGCC
>Ga0306917_10000262_pt1 | contig 20659 bp, 20 predicted proteins | sample tim00Cox00000000_FD_203313 | JGI IMG/M metagenome (GOLD analysis project Ga0306917, IMG submission 203313) | Lab enrichment of tropical soil microbial communities from Luquillo Experimental Forest, Puerto Rico - timezero.00C.oxic.00.000.000 (v2)... | ecosystem: Environmental > Terrestrial >... | reverse complement strand
TTGGCTACTGCGCCTATAACCTGACTTGGCAAAAGCAGGGCTAACGAGGAGGGCCCACCGTCGAGGCTGACTGGATTAGAGGCGCGGTTCGCTTAAACGAGCCAGCCGACGGCTACGCCGACGAGCAGCACGGCGCCGATGAACGCCCGGTACACGGCGAAGGGCCAAGCCGAGAATCGCTCAAGAATGCGCAGCAGACTCCAGATCGCGACAAACGCCGAGAGGCTGGCGACGACGAGGCCGACCGCGAGCACCAGCCACCCATGCGTGTCGAGACCGGCGTGCCGCAGTTCCGTCAGCTCCTTCAGGCCGGCCAGCGCGATCGCCGGCAAGCCGAGAAGAAACGAGAAGCGCGCAGCCTCCTCGCGCTTGAAGCCGAGGAAGAGAGCCGCCGTCAGGGTCGAGCCCGAGCGCGACACGCCGGGGATCAGCGCACCGACCTGAGCGATGCCGACGATCAGGCAGTCGAGCATCCCCACTCGCTCGAACGAGCGTTGATGCCGGGCGACGATCTCGGCAAGCCCGAGCAAGAGGGCCATCACGATGCAAGCGATGCCGACGACTACGAGGCCTCGGATCGGGGAAGCGCAGGTGTTGAGCAGCTTGGCGAGGGCAAGGCCGGCAACGCCGATCGGTATCGTGCCGATCACGATCCCTGCAGCAAGCTTGAGCGAGCGATCGGAGAAGTCCCGACGGCCGATCGCCGACAGAGAACCGGAAACGATCTCGCTCACGTCTCGCCAGAAATAGCCGATGACCGCGGCCAGCGCCGCAAGCTGCATCGCGGCGGAGAATGCAGAGCCGGGGTCCGGCCAGCCGAAGAGGGCGGGCACAATGCGCATATGCGCCGTCGACGAGATCGGCATGAGTTCGGTGATGCCTTGGACGACGCCGAGCACCCCGACCTTGGTGTAGCTGAGCGCGACAAATCCGGTGTCGATGCCGTTGGTGCACGCACTGGCCATTAAGTTACTCCGCCGCTTGAGCTCAGCGGGTTTCTACCCGGCCTCCGGAAACGGTCAATCTTGTTCGTGGGGGCCAACTCGCAACGGCACCGGATCGGCAGCCTTGAGGACTCGGCGTCACCTATCGGACGAATCAGCCGATTGCGCCGCCCGGCCTCGATCATCTACCGTTCGCCGCGTGTATCGGGGGTCGCCGTGACAAGATCAGTCGCTTCGTGGGCAATGGCCAGTCTTGCCGTGGTTGTCGCGGGCTGCGCGAGCCAGCAGCAATTGGTCGGCCAGAAAGAGGATCTCCTCGCCGCGGCCGGGTTTCAGGTCAGGGTCGCGGATACGCCACAACGTGTAGCGGCGATGAAGAGCCTGCCACCCAACAAGTTCGTCACCAGCGTGAGAGACGGTCGGCCGATCTACAAGTATGCCGATCCGCTGGTCTGCCGGTGCGTTTATTTCGGCACGCAGCAGAACTGGGACGCCTACCGGCAGGAGGTATTCGCTCAGCAACTCGCCAACGAGGCTCAGATGACCGCGATCATGAACCAAGAGGCGTGGGACTGGGGGCCCTGGGGCTGGCCATACCCCTGAGCGCGGCAGTCAGCTCTCCCTGGTGAAGCCCTTGGCGCGCATGCAGTTGTTGAGAACCTGGTCGGCTAAACCGGCCGCCTGTTGGCGCATCGATTGGGCTTGGATGCCTTGTGTGCCGCCAAGCTGCCAGTTTCTGCCGAGCGTCGCGTTGATGTCGGCGTTGATCCCCTGCTCGTTCGCGAGCGCCGCGTTCGCCTGCGCGTTGCAGTCCGCGAGTTCGCGGGCGATTGTCTGATCATCGGTGCCGGCTTTCACCCAGGTGGTCGGCGTCGTGGTCTGCCCGGCGCAGACTGTCAGCATCAAGCAGCTGATAGTGGCTACGGCAGCCGACAAATAACAACGAGCCATCATTTCGACTCCTTGGCTGGCTCGATGAGATCGGCGAGCTTGGTTTTCAGCAGGTTGGCCTTGTAGGCTGGGATCTCATATGTCCATCGCACGACCTTGTCGTCGAGTTTTTTCGCCTCGGGCTCGGCCGCCCCGGAACCGTTAGCCGATATTGCGATCCAATCGGTCTTGTCGTGCTCGAGGAGCCGCAGATCGATGTTCAGTCCGTCGAAGGTCGTGAAAGACGCGCTCGCCACATCCTTGTCGAGGACCGGGAATTCGGCGGCCGGCTTGACGTCTTCGAGATCGAGGGTCTCGAGCGCACCCGCGGGCCCGCTGATCGCCGTTTCGCCCTTGAACTTGACGTCGGCCGGCGCGTCTTCGATCGCAAATTTGGCGTCGGGCGCCGGGCGGCTGATGACGAGCTTGGCACCGTCCGCCTGTACCAGGATTACCTTGGCAATCTTCTGTTCAGAGATGTCCAGTATCTGCCGGTCGAGCCAGCTCGGCGGGTCCCCTGAAGGATCCAGCGAGCCGCGGGCGAGCCAGGCCCGCGCGTCGCTGGGCTTCCGCAAATAAACCCCGTCATTGCCGCCGCCGAGCCGATCATAGCGCCGCTTGCCGACAATCGCTTCCGCAATCGCCGCTCCGGATTTGTCCTTGACCGTGACCAAGGCGGATTTGCCTTTTCCCGGATCCTCGAGCTCGAGGCGAGGATAGAGCTCCGGCTTCTGCGTCTTGGGCTCGACGAGAGTCAAATCCGCCATCGCCCGCACGATCTGGCTGATCTTACCGGCATTGGCCGGATAGTTGCCCTTCTCGCTCACCAGCCAGCTGTCGCCGTCACGGATGAAGGTCATCGCCGAACCCTGACGCTCTACCGTGACCGAGGCGACATCGTCTAGCTTGCCGGCGAGAGAGGGAAACGCACGCACGTTCGGCGCCGCCCGGCTGACGCCGCGGTCACCCGCGGTGAGCGTGACGATCGCCAGCACAACAAGGACCACGGTCGCGCAAGCGAGGGGTATTAGAGATCGCTGCAGCATTACCTCACGCCTCCGCGGTGCGCCGGTGGCGGCGGCGCAGCCGCAGCACGCCGAGGGCGACGGCGACCACGGCGACGACAAGCGGGATCAGCGCGATATCGAGAAATTCGAGCCCGGTCTTGAGGCGAGCGATATCGCTGCGGAGCGCCGCCTGGACATTGCGCAGCTGGCGGCGGGTTTGCAACATATCGGCGCGGAACTCCTCGACCGCCTTGGCCTGCGCCGGAGAGAGGGTCGTCGGGGCGTTGGCTTGATCCTTGCCGGTGAGGCTCGCGATCTTCTCCTGTGTCTCTTTCAGCTTAGCCTGCAGGCTGCGTTCCTCGGCGCTGTAGCGCGCCTGCGCCTCGTTGCGGATTTCCTCGACGACCTCGAACGGGCGCGCCGAAGTGCCACGGCTGCGCAAGCCGACAAGATCGTCACCGCCGGCCAGCACTTCGATCGCATTGGCGACAAAATCGCTGTTGTTGGCGGTCGGGACGAGCAGCCGGTGTCCAAAGAAATCCTGCTTCTGCAACCAGAATTTGTCGTCGAGTATGTCTGTATCAGCGACGACGACGACATCGATAGGCCGCACCGATTGCTTCAGCGGCACAGCCGCAGAAGCCGAGGGCGCTTCCGCTGACGGCTTTTCTTCGCCCTCTTTCGCTTCCGGTTTCGGTTCGGGCGGTTTTGGTGGGCCATCGGGGAACGCGCTTTCGGCCGGGCCGGTGACGCGCGCGGCGAGAATGTAGCGCTCGTTCTCGGGTTTGAACTCCCCGAGCAGGCCGGCGACATCGGGCAACCCGGTCAATTTTTCGGCCGGGATCTTCTCCGAGTCGGGCGATGTCGTTATCAGCGGCTCGATTTTTGTCTTTGCGTTGGCGAGCGGCTCGATGATGCCCGCAGAGGCCATGTTGATATGACTAAGATCGGCGGTGATCATGTCACTGCGGTTGAGGTTGTCGGCTTTCAGACTGAGCCACGCGATATAATCGAGCGGACGCGTGCCACCGCGCGGGCTCGGAACTCCGACGCGCTGTGCGTCGCGGCGGTCCCCGGCCACAATGTTAGCCGGTACCTCGAAACCCCATGCTTTGAACAGCTGCTCTAGGTTGCTGGCGGACGGGGACCCGGGTGGGTTGAACTGGCTCGGGTGCGACGCCTGCAGCTCGGAATAGGGGTCGACAAAGACCAGGGCCTTGCCGCCTTTTAAAACGAACTGGTCGATCGCGTAGAGCGTCTTCGGCGACAACTTCTGAGGATGCACCAGCATCAGCACGTCGACATCGGGCGGGATCGCATCGATATCGCCGGCCAGGGGTTTGATCGTGTCCAGCTGTTGCAGCTGCTCCATTATCGCCATCGGTTCCGCCGGCCGGCCCCGCATCATCGCCATCACGTCACCTTCGAGCGGCAACGCGCTGATCAGCCCGACTACCGTCTTTTTCGGAAAGGCGAGGCTGTGGACGAGCTTCGTCAGATCGTATTCGAGAAAGCGTTCGCGCTCGGGCTGGAAGAAAGCGATCGTCTGCTGGTCGTCGGTCGAGTTGGTCGCGGCCAAGCCGAAATAGACCTGCTCGCCCTGTGTATCGAGCGGCACCCCTTGCAGCCCGAAGGCTACGGCGCGATCCTCGGCGTCGGAAAAGGGTAGCGGGTTGTACGCTTCGAGGCGAATCTTGCCGTGCGCCGCGGCAACATACTGGTCGAGCAACTCGCGCACGCGGCGCGCATAAACGCCGTAGGACGGCACCTCGTCGGCAAGACGATTGGAGAAATAGAAGCGCAGTGTGATCGGTTCGTCGATCTTCGACAAGGTCGTGAGCGTCCCCCGCGACAGCGTATAAAGACGCTCGTCAGTAAGATCGAGCCGCCACGTGAAGAAACGGCTGGCGATGATGTTCACCGACACCAGCATCAGGGCGATGCAGGCGAGTGCCCCGACGGCGACGGCGCGCCGCGAGGCAAAGAAGCCGCGAAGGCGATCGGGGAGGGCCATCTTACTCGGCCTTTTCGAGGTCGATCAGGATCGCGTTGGCGGCGAGAAAGGCGATCATGACCGACAGAAAATAGACGACGTCGCGCAGATCGATGACACCGCGTGTAATCGCGCCGAAGTGACCGAGAAAGCTCGCCTGCGTGATCCCGCCGATCAACCACTCCGGTGCCCAATCTTGAAAGAAGCCGAGCACGATCGGCGAGCCTGAAGCGGTAAGGACAAAGACCAGAGCCGCGGTCACGACAAAAGCGATGACTTGGTTCTTGGTCATCGCCGAAACGCAGGCGCCGACTGCCAGCATTGCTCCGGCCATCAACCAGCTGGCGATGTAGCTGGCGATGATGACGCCATTATCGGGCCGCCCGAGTAGGTTGACCGTGATCCAGAACGGGAAGGTCAAGGCCAGGGCAATTCCGGCGAAGCACCAGGCGGCGAGGAATTTTCCGAGTACCGCCTCGGTCATGCGAATCGGCAATGTCAAAAATAGCTCGATCGTGCCGCTTTTTCGCTCCTCGGCCCACAGCCGCATCGACAAGGCAGGGATCAGCACGACATAGAGCCACGGATGAAATGTGAAGAAGGGTTGCAGATCGGCCTGACCACGGTCGAAAAAATTGCCGACAAAGAGCGTCAGCACCCCCGCCATTACCAAGAATATGACGATGAACACGTAGGCCAGCGGCGTCGCGAAATAGCCGGCGAGCTCGCGGCGAAAGATCGTGAGGACGTTGCGCATCGGTATCTACGCCGCGGCGACCGGCGCCGGTTCAGGCGGGGCGGTCGTGATCTCGCGAAATACGTCATCGAGCCGGCCCCGTTCGACCTGCAGACCCGTGATCGTCCAGGCGCGGTTGCGCGCGAGATCGGCGATGTCGGCGACGACCGGTCGGCCGCCGCGCGGAAGCACAATGAGCCCGTCGCCGTCGGGTTCAACTGCAGCCACTGCGGGAAGCGCCGCCAACTCCGCCCGGACATTCGGATCGGCGCCGCCGGGGATGCCGAGCCGGACGGCGTTGTGGCGTCGCGAGCGCTGCGCCAGCTCTGCCGGCGTTCCATCGGCGAGGATGCGGCCATGAGCGATGATGATCGCCCGGTTGCACACCGCTTCGACCTCCTCGAGCAGGTGGGTCGAGATGACAATCGCCTTTTCGGGGCGCATCGCCGTGATGATCTTGCGCATTTCGTATTTCTGGTTGGGATCGAGCCCATCGGTCGGCTCGTCGAGAATCACTACGTCGGGATCATGGAGGAGCGCCTGCGCCACGCCGACGCGCCGTTTGTAGCCTTTGGACAACGTCTCGATCGGCTGATGCATGACTTCTGCGATCCTGATCATCTCGACGATGCGGCCGATCCGCCGCCTTGCTTCGCTGCCGGAATAACCGCGGATATGGGCGATGAAGTCGAGGAAGGCAGCCGGGGTCATGTCGGGATAGGCAGGCGCGCCCTCGGGCAGATAACCGATGCGTCTCTTTGCCGCGATCGGCTGTATGCCAATGTCGAAACCGCAGATGATTGCCGTGCCGGCGGTGGGCGCGAGAAAACCCGCGATCATCTTCATCGTCGTCGACTTGCCGGCGCCATTCGGACCAAGAAAGCCGAGGACCTCGCCTTGCGGAACCGTGAGCGAGACATCGTCGACCGCAACGAGGGGGCCGAAACATTTGACGAGATGTCGGATCTCCAGCATAGCAGCGCGTGCTCCTGTGGCGGCCCGTTTCTGCGTGGTCGCGGCGCGCCCGGATAGTGAAATCAGCCTCCGGTGACAAGAGGTTTTGCGATCCGAGACTGCATTTCGTCGGCGTTTCGATGATCCGGCAACTGCGGCTGTACTCTGGCCTCGTGATGCTCGCCTATGTGACAATGCATCTGGTCAACCACGCCGCCGGGCTCGTTTCGCTTGAGGCGATGGACGAGGTGCTCTGGTACGTCTCTCGTATCTGGGGCAATCCTGTCGGGCAGACGCTACTCTATGGCGGCTTTGTCGTCCATTATTCGCTGTCGCTATGGGGCTTGTGGGAGCGGAGGAGCCTGCGGCTGCGCTTCTCCGAATTGAGCCAGATCGCGCTCGGCTTCGCCATCCCAATCATGTTGGTGCGCCACGTTGTCGGCACGCGAATCGCTGACGATTTCTTCCACACCAACAGCGCGTATTACTCTCGTCTACTATGGACTTACTTCGTCCACTCCCCGTCGCACGGCTATTTGCAGATGGCAGTGTTGGTCGTCGCCTGGGCGCATGCGATGCTTGGCCTCCATTTCTGGCTGCGAGTCAGGCCCTGGTACGCACGGGTGCAGGCCCCTGCTCTGGCGGTCGCGGTGCTCGTCCCGGTGCTGTCACTCCTTGGCGTCATCGAAGCCGGTCGGCACGTCATCGCGCTCGCCGCCGATCCGAACTGGACGCGAGAGGCATTCGGGCACATGACGCTGCCGCCGCCGGCAACGCAGCGTGCTCTCGACGCGATCACCAAAGCGCTCACTCGTTTCTTTGGCGGCATGGTGCTCCTGGTCTTGCTGGCGCGGATCGCTCGGCGGGCTTGGCGGCGCCGACACGGTGTCGTGCGCATCGCTTACCCTGACGGCCGCTTCGTTGAGGTCACGCCCGGGACCAGCGTGCTGGAGGCGAGCCGCATCGCCGGCATCCCGCACGCCCATGTTTGCGGCGGCCGCGGCCGTTGTTCGACCTGCCGCGTGCGGGTGCGAGGGGAGATCAACAGCATCGATCCGCCGGGCCCGGACGAGCGGCGCGTGTTGCGCCGCATCGGCGCGACCCCCAATATCCGTCTTGCGTGCCAATTGCGGCCACGCGGAGCCGTCGAGGTCACGCCGCTGTTGCCGCCTTTCGCGCAGGCTATGGATGGCTGGCGTCAGGTCGGCCTCGCACAGGGCAGCGAGCGCGAAATTGCCATTCTCTTCGCCGACATTCGCGGTTTCACCGCGCTCGCCGAGGGCCGGCTCCCCTATGACGTGGTGTTTGTCCTAAACCGATATTTCTCGGCGATGGGACGGGCGATCGAAACCGCTGGAGGGCGTGTCGACAAATTCATCGGCGACGGTGTGATGGCTCTGTTCGGGATCGATGGAGGCGCGCAGTCGGGCTGCAGGGAAGCGCTGGCCTCTGCCCGGCTGATGTCGGAGCGGCTCGCCGAGCTGAACCGGTCATTAGAGGAGGAGCTCGATCGGCCGCTGCGTATTGGCATCGGGATTCACTGCGGGCCGGTCATCGTGGGCGAGATGGGCTACGGCGATGCCGCTGCGATTACCGCGATCGGCGACGCCGTCAACACCGCCAGCCGGCTCGAAGGGCTCACCAAGGAATATGATTGCGAGCTGGTCGTCTCCGAGGAGACGGTGCGAGGCGCTGGCTTCGACCTTTCCGCCTTCCCGCGCCATGAGATCGAGATCCGCGGCAAGCGCGAGATGCTCGCCGTCAGAACCCTCGATCTCGCCGCCAACCTGCCGTCTCCCAGGACTACTCCGATCCGTGCCGGTAAGCCGGCCATCGAGGCGCCGGCCGTCACCGCTCTACCCACCGATTCCTGAGCGATCAACACAGTTCTTGCCTGAATCTCGCGCAGGCTAAGTCGGCTGGCTCGGGATTCGACCCGATGGCAGGCCTATTTGCTCCGGACCGGTTGGGCGAAGAGGTCCGGCTGATCCCCTTTGGTGGCGTCACGGACGCCGCAGGGGGTCGGTCAAGTAGGCCAGAAGCCGGTCAAAAAAGCCCTGCGGCGCCGACTGCGGGGCAGATCGCAGATGCGAGCGCCGAAATGCCGTCCGGTTATGATGATGGTGTCGTTCGGCGGTGGGCCGACGCTCCGGGCCTTGGAGAGGCACAATTGCCGGCGGCGAAGGCGCATGCGGCGCAGCTGAGGGTTGCATATCCGCGGCCGCGGCCGGCTCGGCAGGCGGCTCGGGGTTCAACAACGGCGAGGAAGTGGTCGGTGCCGCCTCCGGCACTGCTACAGACTGCACTGCCGGAGGGCCGCCAAGGGGAGCCGGCGAAACTGAGTTCGGTGCCGCCGTTTCCGGCGCGGCTGACGTTGCTTCGTCGTGCATGTTGGACGCTGCCACTGTTTCGTTTGCGGGCTGTTTCAAGAACAAAAACCCGGAGCCGAGGAATGCGCCGGTGGTCCCAATGGCGACGAGCCCTACGAGGACGAGGTAGGACAGGCTGCCCATCGAGAGGTCCGCAGCCATGCTCCGACGCCGCTCAGACGCCGAGTTTGAAACAGACGCCACGCACAAGCGGTCTCGGTTGTCCACACCGGAAAGAGAACTCTTATACGAACTTGCTGGGGCATCGGCGCTTCGAGTTCCGCTTCGCTGCTCAAGCTCGTACTCGACACCACCCGGTGAGTGCCGAGGAAAGAGTGGATCGAGCGAGGGCTGTGCAAACCTTTCGCCGCTCATTCTTGCCTCATTCTCGCGGTATACGAATAGCGCGGGCCTTTCCGCTCCCAACCACCGCGAACGTGCTGTAATCCCGCGAATGGGCTGCAGTAGATCGGCGCTGAGCGGTAAGCGTACCCGCTCAGCGTCGCGACGATTTTCCTTTATGCTCTTCGCTTGATACGACCTGCAATTCTTTTTTCACAAGCGCTTAATTGGTCCGGGTAGCGAACTTCGACCAGATGGAGACCGTCGGGCGGGGCGGTGGGGCCGCCGGCCCGCCGGTCGCGGGTGGCGAGCGCGCGGGCGACTTCGTCGGGATGCCAATGTCCCATCCCGACCAGCTTCAATGTACCGACAATAATGCGCACCTGGTGGTGGAGGAACGAACGGGCGCGCGCCTCGATATGGATCTCCTCGCCGGCGTGGCTCAGCTCGAGCGCGTCGAGTGTCTTGAGCGGCGATTTCGCCTGGCACAGCGAGTCGCGGAAACTCGAGAAGTCGTGGTGGCCGACGAGATGGCAAGCACCCGCGCGCATTGCCTCGACATCGAGCGGCGCTGCGACATGCCACACCCGGCCCCGTTCGAGCGCCGGCGGTGCTCGGCGGTTCAGGATGCGATAGAGATAAATTCGTCCGATTGCAGAGAGCCGTGCGTCAAAAGAAGTGGGCACCCGCTCTGCCGCGAGGACCGCAATCCTGGCGGGCCGCAGATGGTAGTTAACGGCGCTGCGCAGAACCTCCGGCGCAACCGTGCGGGCAAGATCGACATGAGCGGTTTGCGCCAGCGCATGCACGCCAGCATCGGTGCGTCCGGCGCCATGTACCGTGACGCTCTCGCCGCAGAACTTGGCGATGGCGGTTTCGAGCGCCTCTTGAACCGATGGCCCGTTGGCCTGCCGCTGCCAGCCGGCCAATCCACTGCCGTCATATTCGATCGTCAGCTTGTAGCGGGGCACGGCAGCACCGTCCCGGGGGCAATCGGAAAGCCGCGCAAGAAAGCCGGCGTATCGAGCGGGGCGCGGCCCGCACGCTGCACCTGCAGTAACCGCAAGACGCCCTCGCCGCAGGCAACGGACAAATGCTCGTCGAGCACCGTGCCGGGCATGCCGCCGGCTGGACCCGGCAAGTCCATGGCGGCATGGACTCGGATGCGCTCCGCACCGGTCTCGAAGAAGGCGCCGGGCCAGACATCGAGCGCCCGGACCCGCCGTTCCAACTCTTCCGACGGCAGCGTCCAGTCGAGGCGGCCTTCCTCGCGGCGGATTTTGGGCGCATGGGTGCCGCCGTCGCTGGGCTGCGGCCGCGCCACGAGCCGGCCGTCTGCGACGCCGTCCAGCGCGGCGAGGAGCAGCCTTCCGCCGAGCACTGCGAGCTCGGCCGACAACCCGGCGGCGGTCGCATCGGCGGCAATCGGCACCCGCTGCTGCAGCAGGATCGGGCCGGTGTCGAGCCCTTCATCCATCTGCATGATCGTGATCCCGGTCTCGCGGTCACCAGCGAGCAGGGCGCGCTGAATCGGCGCAGCGCCGCGCCAGCGCGGCAGCAAGGAGGCATGCACGTTGAGGCATCCGAGCCGCGGTGCCCCCAGCATCCGCCGCGGCAAAATCAGGCCGTAGGCGGCAACTACCGCGGCGTCGGCATCCAGTGCGGCGAACTCCGCCTGCTCCGCCTCCTCCCGAAGGCTAATGGGAGTGCGCGCCGGAATCCGGTGCTGACCGGCGAGCAATTGTACCGGCGAAGCCTGCACGCGCTGCCTGCGCCCGGCCGGCCGCGGCGGCTGAGTATAAACAGCGAGGATATTATGGCCGGCATCGATCAGCGCGTCGAGGATCGTCGCCGCGAAAGCCGGCGTGCCCATGAAGACGAGATCGAGCGCGCGTCCCGAGGTCGTGGTCTCTATCGTTCGCCCCTTCGGGGTCAGGCGGCGGTTGCCGGTATTTTGTTGCGCTTTGCCTTGGCGAGCTTGCGCAAGATCATCCCCCGCTTCAACGAGGAGATGTGATCGACAAAGAGGATGCCGTCGAGGTGGTCAATCTCGTGCTGCAGGCAAGTCGAGAGCAGCCCCTCCACTTCCATTTCGCGGATCTCGTTCTGGTAGTCGAGGTAGCGCAAGCCGACCTTGGCCGGACGGGTGACCTCTGCATAGTGCTCCGGCAAGGACAGGCAGCCCTCGTTGCACACTATCACCTCGGGCGAGCGCCAAAGGATCTCCGGATTGGCCAGCCTTAGCGGGTGTGGTTTCTCGCCCTCGCGCGCGACATCGACGACGAGAACCCGGCTCGCCACCCCAACCTGCGGGGCGGCGAGGCCGATGCCGATCGAGCCGTACATCGTCTCCAGCAAATCGTCCATCAGCCGCCGGACTTTGTCGTCAACCGCAGGCACCGGCCGCGCCTTGATCTTGAGCCGGGGATCGGGCGCTGTGATGATCGGAAGCGTAGCCATACGGAATCTACGTAAGCGGCGCGCCGCTGACCGTCAATATCACCCACCCGCGGGTAGTGCGTCAGTTTGAATGTAACAGGTCATCCGACTCTCAGCGTTCCTGTGCGAAGTTTCTCTCGGCGATCAATCAGCGCAACGATGTCGTCCATTGACCATAACCGATCGCAGATACCCGCTGCCATCACTGGCGAAAGCCCTTTTAAGGCTCTTGTGCTGCCGCACGAAGTTGTAGAAAACGAAATATAGCGCTAGAGCATGACAATGGTTGTCGACACGTTTTGAGAACGCGTTCGTGAGTCGAGTGAACCGTCTCACTCATCCGCATCGTGAGGTTGTGGCGCTCCGTGTAACTGGTCGAAATGTATTTCGGATCGGGATTGCCGGTGATCTTGTGCTTCCATATCCCGACGCACTCTGACGGGCTATAGCGACGTGCGGCATTGGATGGCACTACATCGCGCCTGGCGAGCCGGTCCAGAACGCCTTTGTCGAAAGCCTCAACGGCCGCTTCCGCGACGAGTGCCTCAACAAGCACGTGTTCCATGGCTTGACGATGGCGTGGCGGATCATCGAAGCGTGGCGGCTCGATTACAATGCCTGCCGGCCCCACACCAGCCTCGGCGGCCTCGCCCCGAACGAGTTTGCAGCCCGGTCCCAGCAGGACTACAACCAGAACGGATGCTGGTTTTGAACGAGGGCATTTTGGGGGCAGGCTCAGTCGGCACCCCGATCGTCCTGTCCCAAGGTTCGGCAAGTCGCGATCGGGCATGGTCACCTCCTCGCGGTGACGATCCTGATCGGCCCAGACCGCTCTACGACGATTGGTTTGCCTTTAGCATCTCGGCCCTGCACCCCGTAGCAGCCCGCCTCGTCGTCGGCCCAGACGATGTCCGGGATGTCGGCATGGGTGACGAGCGATACGACGCGGTAAGACCGAGCGGTAGCGGGGTCGGCTCGGAAGTCAATAACGGTCACTGCAATCCTCCCTCTGCTCGTCGCGGCCCAAAACAAACCTTTCGTTCGTCATCGCGGTCGCGAAGTGGATCGATCCCAAGGTAGAGCGCACCCGCCGGCGAGTCGTGCTAATCTTCGCGTTAAGGGATGTTCCCGAGCCGCTTTCCATGCGAAGGTGGTCTCATTGAATCTCTAACTTAGGGAGTTTTTTTATGGGATTCAGACCTTTGCACGATCGCGTGCTCGTGCGGCGCGTCGAGCAGGAGGCGAAGACGACGGGCGGGATCATCATTCCCGACACCGCCCAGGAAAAGCCGATGGAAGGCGAGGTTGTCGCTGTCGGGCCGGGCGCCCGCGGGGAAGACGGAAAGGTGCATCCGCTCGACGTCAAGACCGGCGACCGCGTGCTGTTCGGAAAATGGTCGGGTACCGAAATCAAGATCGACGGCGAGGAACTGATGATCATGAAGGAGGCCGACATCATGGGCTGCTTCGAGGGCGCCGGCACCCCTGCAAAGACCCGCTGAAAGGAAAGCGATCATGGCTGCTAAAGACATTCGCTTAGGCACCGACGCGCGCGAGCGCATGCTGCACGGCATCGACATACTCACCGATGCAGTTAGGGTGACCTTGGGGCCCAAGGGCCGCAACGTGGTCCTCGACAAGAGCTATGGCGCGCCGCGGATTACCAAGGACGGCGTCACCGTCGCCAAGGAGATCGAGCTTTCCGACAAGTTCGAGAACATGGGCGCGCAGATGGTCCGCGAGGTGGCCAGCAAGACCAGCACGGTCGCCGGCGACGGCACGACGACGGCGACCATTCTCGCCCACGTCATGGTGCGCGAAGGGGTCAAGGCAGTGGCCGCGGGAATGAACCCGATGGACCTCAAGCGCGGTGTCGACATGGCGGTCGATGCCATCGTCAAGGACATTCAGAAGCGTTCGAAGAAGATTTCGACCAATGACGAAATCGCCCAGGTCGGCACGATCTCGGCCAATGGCGACGGCGAGATCGGCCGGATGTTGGCCGAGGCCATGAAGAAGGTCGGCAACGAAGGCGTCATCACCGTCGAGGAGGCGAAATCGCTCGCAACCGAGCTCGATGTCGTCGAGGGGATGCAGTTCGACCGCGGCTATCTGAGCCCGTATTTCGTCACCAATGCTGAGAAGATGCTGGCCGAGCTCGAAGACACCTACATCCTGCTGCACGAAAAGAAGCTCTCCAGCCTGCAGACGCTACTTCCGATTCTCGAAGCCGTCGTCCAGAGCGCCCGCCCCTTGCTGATCGTCGCCGAGGACATCGAAGGCGAGGCATTAGCGACGCTGGTCGTCAACAAGCTGCGTGGCGGCCTCAAGGTAGCGGCGGTCAAGGCGCCGGGCTTCGGCGATCGCCGCAAGGCTATGCTGGAGGACATTGCGACCCTGACCGGCGGTCAGGTGATCTCCGAGGACCTCGGCATCAAGCTCGAAAACATCACACTCGACATGCTCGGCCGCGCTAAGAAGGTGCGGATCGAGAAGGAGAACACGACCGTCATCGACGGCGCCGGCACCAAGGACGACATTACTGCCCGCACCAACCAGATCCGGGCGCAGATCGAGGAAACGACCTCCGATTACGACCGCGAGAAGCTCGAGGAACGGCTGGCCAAGTTGGCGGGAGGTGTCGCGGTCATCCGCGTCGGCGGCAGCAGTGAGGTCGAGGTCAAGGAGCGTAAGGACCGGGTCGACGATGCGATGCACGCGACCAAGGCTGCAGTCGAGGAAGGTGTCGTAGCCGGCGGCGGCGTGGCACTGCTTTTTGCCAGTAAGGTTCTGGCCAGCCTCAGCCCCGCCAACAACGACCAAAAGGTCGGGATTGACATCGTCCGCAAAGCGCTCCAGTCGCCGGTACGCCAGATTGCGGAGAATTCCGGCGTCGAGGGTTCGATCGTGGTCGGCAAGCTGACGGACAAGGATGACCCGAATTACGGCTTTGACGCACAGTCGGGCGATTATAAAGACATGGTGGCGGCCGGGATTATCGATCCGACCAAGGTCGTGCGCGTGGCATTGCAGGATGCCGCCTCGATTGCGGGGCTGTTGATCACCACCGAGGCAATGATTGGCGACAGACCTGAGCCCAAGAGTGCACCGGGTATGCCGCCGGGCGGCATGGGCGGCATGGATTACTGAGGGACCCATAAGACCCCGTACTAGAAAGCCAAACCCCCGCGCCCCGTTCTTCGCGAGGTGGGCGCGGGGTCCTCTTCTCAATCAAAAAGGCCGATAATCGGCTAATCCGGCCAGCGTCGGCGCACCCAAAGCCATTGCTCCGGTCGGGCGCGGATCCACTCCTCCAAGGTCGCGTTGACACGGGTCATCAGCGCTGCAGCGTCGGCATGAAAGTCGCCGCTTCGGGTTACCGGCAGCGGCGGAAATACGGTAAACCGGAAGCGCGCGCCGTCGACCCCCCGCCCGGTTCGAAGACGCGGATTTTCGCTAAATGCGGGTATTCGGCCGCGACACGGCCAAGATTGTCCCACATCCTGGCAACGACGCGAGCGATCTCGGTCTCAGAAAGTTCGGGAAAGGCGCGGCTGATGTATCGGCGAACCGGGGCGCCTTAGCATTAGGTTCAGGCCAAGCCGCGCCCATCATCGTGGCCGATAGCACAAGGTGCGCGATAGGCCTAGCCGACATAATTCGCGACACTAGGTGACCGGGCTGCCGGCCGCGACTCTCGCGGCCGAGAATGTCGCGGGCACTTGATTGCGCCAGATCCGTCAGCATATTAGCCGTGCAGTGTTCGTGCTCCTGGGTTGAGTCACGTGACCGGGCCTGCGTGAGCGAACCACCGACGCGGTGGGAGCGGACCGGTCTTTATCCCCTGCCGACATCTGGACAGCCCTAATCGCGCGGGTCGTCTCCCGACCGCGCAGCGCGTTCGCGCGAACACACTGTCGGAATACACATACCGAGAGGCCGTTACCAACTTGCCCCGTTTCTCCGACCTTGGACTTTCCGCGCCCATCCTTCGCGCGCTCGCCGCAGAAGGCTACGCGGCGCCCACGCCGATCCAATTCCAGGCCATCCCCCCGGTGCTCGGCGGGCGCGATCTCTGCGGCATCGCACAAACCGGCACCGGTAAGACCGCCGCGTTCGCGTTACCAATCCTCCAGCGCCTCGCCGCCGTTCCACGACGAGCCGCGCCGCACACCTGCCGCGTCCTCGTGCTGAGCCCGACGCGGGAATTGGCGAGCCAGATCGCGGACAGCTTTCGCGCCTATGGCGCGGGGATGCCGCTGTCTATGGCGGTGGTGTTTGGCGGCGTCCCGATCGGGCCGCAGCGGCAGAAGCTAGCACGCGGTGTCGACATCCTCGTTGCCACGCCGGGACGCTTGCTCGATTTGATTGACACCAAGTCACTGACCCTGGCGAGCGTGCAGGTTCTGGTGCTCGACGAGGCCGACCGGATGCTCGACCTCGGCTTCATCCATGCGCTTAAGCGCATCGTGAAACTGTTGCCGCGACAGCGGCAAACGCTCCTGTTCTCGGCGACGATGCCGCGGCCCATCGCCGCCCTGGCGGAAGACTATCTCAACGATCCGGTCAAGGTGGTCGTGGCACCGTCGGCGACGACGGTTGAGCGCGTCGAACAGGGGGTGGTCTTTGTGCCGAGCGATCGCAAGCGGGATTTGCTCGCAACCTTGCTGCGCGATCCGATCCTCGCGCGCGTGCTCGTCTTCACCCGCACCAAGCACGGCGCCGACCGCGTTGTGCGTCACTTGGTCGGCGCCGGCATCGAGGCAACCGCCATTCACGGCAACAAATCCCAGCCGCAGCGCGAACGGGCGCTCGCCGGCTTTCGCGCGGGCCAAACCCGCGTGCTCGTCGCCACCGACATTGCCGCCCGTGGCATCGATGTCGACGGGGTGTCGCACGTCATCAATTTCGAATTGCCGAACGTGCCCGAAGATTACGTGCATCGTGTCGGCCGAACCGCGCGGGCCGGCGCCGCCGGAACCGCGATCGCGTTCTGCAGTGATGAGGAGCGGCCCTATCTGCGCGACATCGAGAAGCTGACGCGATGCTCGCTTCGCGCGATCCCGATGGCGATTCCGGCGCCGCGCGACGGCCCTTTCGAACGGGCGGCGAAAGCAACGTTGCCGCGCGAAGGCAGCCCCGCGTCGCGACAAGCTCCCGCGAACGGCCGAGCCGTCGCGGCGCGACACCCGCCGCGGCCTGCCGGCGTCGACATCCGGCGGGGAGACCCGTCGGCCGGCGCTTCGCACCGCGCATCGTCAACCAAACCCGGTTCGACAGGTCGCCGCGGCGAACACCGAAGCCGCATGCAGACCGGCGGATCCCCAACTATTGGCTCGAGGATCGGTAGGGACTAGTGCCGTTTCGCTTCACCGCCCCCGGTTAGTCGATGTCTGCGGCGCAGCAACTAGCCTTCGAGAGGATTGACGCATGGGCAGACGTTCCGACGCTCGCCGCGGCGAGGAGTTCGTTCTCTTCGATGTTCTCTACGAGGATGGGAGCCGCACCTCGAACCGCAAAGTACCGGGCTCGGAACTCGGCGGGATCGATGGAGATCTGCCCGCCAAGCCCTATATCGAGGCCCAGGACCCGCAAATTGCGGAGATCTCCGGTAAGCCCCGGGGCCCGATCAAATCCTTGACCCGAGTGCGTCGCCGTTAAGGCCCGGCGGAGCGCCGCGCTACGTCCATGGCAAGAAAGGGTACAAATCCAGTGCAGTTAAGCGCATCGATTTGTCAATTGCCATATACGCATTCGTCAGAAAGGGTGACTTGTTACATTCAAACTGACGCACTGCCCACCCGCGGTCAGATAAATCCGAGCCCGTTGACAAAGGCGTCGACCGTCTCCCCGACCGGGCGGCGCAAAATCGTCTCATTGGTGAACAGTTCAAATTCGGCCCGTTCGTCGGAAATTCGGACCGCCGGTCGGATTGCGACGCCGCGCGCGAACAGCCGCTCGGGCAGCGTCGCGGCACACGGGCCTGAAACCCGCAGGCGCGTGACGTTCGTCGCTGCCGCGGACCGCAAGACCTCGCAGCCGGGGCGCTTCGCCAAAGCCTGCAACAACACTTCCGCCGCCGCCGCGGCGCCCCCGAACCGTTCGCTGAACCCGTCGAGATAATGTAACGCCACCGCCGCATAAGGCCAGGCTTGGCGCAGGCTGCCGCCGAACATGCGGCGCTGATGATAAAGGTTGTCGATAAGGTGCTTCGGCCCAGCGAGCACGGCCCCGGCGGCAGCGTTGAAGTACTTGTAAAGCGAGACATAGACGGTATCGAACAGCGCAGCGTAAGTGTCCGGCGCAATTCCCGTATAGGCCGAAGCCAAAAACAGCCGAGCGCCGTCCAAATGGAGGCCGATCTGATGATCCCGCGCAAAAGCGACGATCCGTTGCATCTCGGCAAAATCGAAGACTTCGCCCTGGACCCTGCGGACCGGGGATTCGATCGAGATCACCCCGACGGGCGTCGATACGCGTCCGTCCTCGGCGCGGGCGGTCTCGGCCTCGACCTCAGTAAGGCTGAAGGTCGCGCGTTCTGCGGCCAGCGGGATGAGTGTCAGCCCGCTCAGCGCCTGCGCGCAATCTCCCGAATCATTGTAGATATGGCTCTCGCGCTGGACCAAGACGCGGCGGCCGCGCTCCGCGAGAAGCCGCAACGCGAGGTGGTTGGCCAAGGTTCCGCTCGGCAGAAAGACCGCCATCTCCTTGCCCAGCAGCGCCGCGATGCGGTCCTCGAGCTCGGCCACCACACCTTCGCGCGAAAATTCGTCGGCGGCGATGCCGCGATCGGCCGCTAGCTGAACCAGCAACTCCGCGTATTCGGCGGGCGACAACCCCAGCCCGTCGGAACGGAAATGCACGACGTGATCATCATCGTTTTTGCGCATTGGCCGGTTCCCCGTTGAGCGGTCTCAGCGAACGAGATTGGCGAGAGTGATCACGCCGAGATTACGGCCCCGAGGGCCGTTGCGTCAGCGCCGGTCTTCATGAACCGGTGGAAAGACACTCTCTTAAAAATGGAAGCAGCCCTTGGCTGCTGAAGCAAACTTGGTGTCTGCGCCGGGGGTTGGCTCCGGGTGGAGGCTGTGTGAAAACAGGTGTCGGTTCAGGTCTTAATGCAATCCGCCGTCTGAACAAAGAAGGCCGAACCCTTCCTCATCCTCGGATTGCAGCCATCAGTGCGGAAGTGCCGAGGACAGCGACTGCCCGTTTCAGGTTGTAGGCGAGGACGTGGAGGCTCATCTCGGTTGCGACGTTGGCCAGCTTTCGTGTGAGGAAGTGGGCCCGCCCCATCCAATCCTTAATCGTGCCGAAGACGTGCTCGACGATGCTGCGCCGGACCCGCATGGCATTGGGCATCTCGTCCAGACGCCGCTGCATGGCCTCGATCACCGCCTCGTGTTCCCAACGGCCGATGTGGCGCTGCTTGCCGGGGGTGCATTTGGCCTTCATTGCGCAGGTGCCGCAGTTGCTGGACCAGTATCGGCTGAGTTTCAGTCCGTTCTCGACAGTGGTGAAGCGCCACATCAGTTGTTCACCTGCCGGGCAGCGGTAGGTATCGGTTTCAGGCTGATAGACAAAGTCTTGCTTTCCGAAGCGCCCGTCGGCCTTCGCGCCTGAGGTCAGAGGCTTGGGGACGATTGGTCTGACGCCGGCAGCCTCGCAGGCCACAACTTCCTCGCCCGAGAAATAACCGCGATCCGCCAGTATGGTGAGGCCATCGGCTCCGGTCATTTCCTTCGTCTGACGGGCCATATTCGCCAACTGGGACCGGTCATGGCCGACGTTCGTGACCTCATGGGCGACGATCAGATGGTGCTTGGCGTCCACTGCCGCCTGCACGTTGTAGCCGACCATGCCGGTACCTTTGCCGTTCGTCGCCATGGCCCGTGCGTCCGGATCGGTCAACGAGACCTGATGGTCAGTCGCATCCGCGACCTCTCGCTGCATTGTCTGAAGCTCCCGCATCCGGCGTCGCAGCGCCTCCAACCGTTCAGACAACCGGCTGATCCGCATCTCCGCCACCTCGTCCTCCTGGCGATCAGCTGTGTCGAGCATCCCCAGATAGCGGGCAATGCTGGCGTCCACCTGTTCCATCCGCAGACGGATTGCACCGGGCGTGTAGTTCTTGTCGCGGGTGTTCACGGCCTTGAAATGGCTACCATCCACCGCAACCATCCCGCCGGCGATTAGGCCGATCTCGCGGCATAGGATCACGAACCGATTGCAGACCGCCCGTATCGCCGCGCCATTGTCACGGCGGAAATCGGCAATGGTCTTGAAATCAGGCGCGAGCCTTCCCGTCAGCCACATGCATTCGACATTGCGCCCCGCTTCGCGCTCCAGTCGCCGGCTGGACTGCACCCGGTTCAGATAGCCGTAGAGATAGAGCTTGAGCATTGTCGCCGGGCTGTACCCGGGTCGCCCGGCCGCTGCAGGCCCCGCAAAGCCAAGCGTCGTCAGATCCAATTCAACGACGAATACATCTATCACCCGGACCAGGTTGTCCTCGCCGACATAGTCATCCAGGCAATTGGGAAGTAGGAGCCGTCCCCTCCGGTTCTCCCCTCGATAAAGCCAGCCATACCAAATCCCCCGGATCCCCAGGAGAAACTACCATATCTGGTGTTTTCACACAGGTACGCCGGGAGACCGGCAAGGAGTAGGTGGTGCAAGTCCACTGCGATGAAGGAGTAGCGATCCACATCGGCCCCAAGCCGTGCGCAGGCATCCGCGAGGATGTCGGCGAAGCGTCGGTAGGGGAACGTGCAGGCCAGCCATTGAGCCGCGATAGAAAACTGATCCCGGGTGCTGACACTGTCTGTGTAGTGGAAGGCAATATGTCCAAGAGCGCCAACGCGAGCACTTGGTCAACCCGGCGTGGTCGGAGAACCTGGCATGCACGCACGCTCCCTGTACGGGAACCGGGAGGTCTCCGGGTC
>Ga0306917_10000251_pt1 | contig 20991 bp, 23 predicted proteins | sample tim00Cox00000000_FD_203313 | JGI IMG/M metagenome (GOLD analysis project Ga0306917, IMG submission 203313) | Lab enrichment of tropical soil microbial communities from Luquillo Experimental Forest, Puerto Rico - timezero.00C.oxic.00.000.000 (v2)... | ecosystem: Environmental > Terrestrial >... | reverse complement strand
AGCAGCAACGGGCTCAGCAGGCTCGCGACGAGCTTCGTCAGGTGGTTGGCTTCAGCGCGGCCGACGAGATCGAGAAGCTCGAACGTCTGAAGAATTCGAGCACGATTTCCAATGAGGAATATCAGCGCCTCCGCGCGCGGATAGTGCAATAGCCGTCTAATACGCGACGTGTAAGCCGCACATAAGCTCGGCGGTCACCCGGCGGCGGCCTTTAGGGAGGAAGTCGCGATGGAAAGCCGAGAGGCTGTGTTAGGTGCCCCGACTCCGGCGGCTGTAGCCTCGGAGCAGACGCAGAAATTCTCGCTGTTCGCGCAGACCATGATGGTGGCCGGTTCGATGGTCGGGGCGGGCACCTGGTCGCTGCCGCGAGCCTTTGGCACTGCGACCGGGGTTTTTGGCGCGATCGTCGCGTGAATTATCGCGGCCGGCGGCATGTATACGCTGGCACGCGTGTTCCAGGCGCTTGCCGAACGCAAACCCGATCTCGACGCCGGCGTCTATGCCTACGCCAAGGCCGGGTTCGGCGACTATCTCGGATTCCCCTCTGCTTTCGGCTATATTCATCAATGCTTGCCTCGGAAATACCTTTTACTGGGTCCTGATCAAATCGACGCCTGGCGCTTTCTTCCCGATCTTCGGCAATGGTGACACGCTCGCCGCCGCTGGTACATCCGGAGATTGTTCGGCTCGTCTCGCAGACGGCGGCGGTCGGAATCTCGTGTGTGATAATTACTAATGGCTGGTTTCTGCAACGCTACGTCAGTTTGCTGGCAGGCGGCGTGGCGCGGCATCGCTCTCGGCAGTCGTACGTCGCCGTTTTCGGGGCCGCACTCCTCACGACGACAGGCTGGGGAAGCGTCACGGTTGCTCAGACCGCCAACAGCAATGCCGGTCTTCAGGGAGGCCAAAATGGCATGTTCGACGCGATACTGGCGACGCCGAACTACAAGACGCCGGTTTTGCCGGACAGCGCTCTCGCTACCACACCCGGCCTTGAGCAGGCAGTCCCGACCCCGCAGTTCACGCTGAATGTGCTGGCCACGGCCCTTTACAATTCAAATGCTCAGTTTCTGAGCTCCGGTGGCAGCAAGACCTTGGAGGGCAGCCCGCTTGTTCGCCTCGGCTGGGCAAGCCAGCTCTTTGACACACCGATCCGGGTGTCGGGCACCGCCAGCCTCGAAACCGAAAGGTTTGTCAACGCCCCTGGCGCTGCGATCGACTACATCCGGACTTCCGCGAGAGCGCAGTATATCAACCCGAAAACGACCAGGATTATTCGCCGTTTCTGTCCTATGTGCTGCGGCTCGATTTCGATCCCACTTTTGCGAACAATTTTGCCACCCGGCAGGATTTGAACCTCGGCATCGACAAGGTGTTCAACTTCGATGGTAGCTTCGACAGGGTGCCCTTTAGCGGCACCAGCTCGGCTGCCACCGTCTGGTCGTTCGGCGTCAGCGCCGGAGCGCAGCGGCGGTTCCGAAGTCCCGCTCCTCAATCCTATGCGTTGTTTGGCAACCCTTCCGCGTCGTACGTCATTTCCGAGCAGTGGAACGCCAGCATTTCGATGCCGATTACGGGCCGCTGGTTCGACACGACCGACGGAGTCAATCAGCGAAACCTGACGATCGAGCCGGCCGCTGTCGTCGAATATGTGATCCCGAGCGCGTGGCTCGGCGGGGCGGATTCCGTGAGGTTGCTGGGGAACCCCGCTATCGACTTCTTCGCCATGACGGAGAGGAACTGGTCGAACTTATCAGGAGCCGCCTACACACAATATCGCGCCGGACTTTTCCTCAAGACGGGATGGCGCTTCTAGATAACGGAGTCGGAATTATGGATCGCAAGGGACGGCGCATACGTCGCAGATCTTTATCCTTTCTCCTCATCGCGGGAAGCGCGTGGGGTTTAGCAAGCTCACCCGTGCGGGCCCAACTCGCTGATGGAGTCTGGGCTGTGCAGGGAACACGCATCGCCGGTTCCCGCCGCTGCGGCGAGTGGCTCGTCCGGATAACGAATGCACGAGGACAGCTGTCCGGCACAGTTTCCCATGCGCGAGCAACCGTGGCGATACAGAATCTGACCCTGATGCCGGACGGGAGCTTTTCGGGCACTGCGGCGGCAGACTTTCGGCGCTCAAGACATGCGCATCCTTCCACTGTCACCGGAAGGTTTTCGGGGGACGCCCTCAGCCTCACCTTCAAAACCGATGTCTGTCCCGCTCGCCAGGGCACAGCCACTCGCCGCGCGTCAGGCGGCTGAAGCTTAGGCGTCGGTTGCGGCTCGACGCGGACCCTCACGCTTGGTCTATTCGTCGGCAGGCTGGTTCGGAACCTCCGGCATTACGGCGATGCGATGCAGCATAGACTGAACCTCAGCCGTTTGTGAATTAATATAGTCACAGTACAAACCCTCGACCCGACGAAATCTGGTCCCACGAACGCTCGCCATCGAATCTCGTTGTTCGTTGTGCTGCGCCAGGATTGCGCCGTACCTGCTCTCGAAATAATGGAGGTTAGTGACAAGGTCCACAAAACGTTGGTCTGACAGCAAAGCGATCGCCCTCTGGGTCTTGCCCATCAGAAACGGCGATTGCAGCGTGAATAGCCGAAAGGTCGTGTCGTAAAGATCGTTGGGATCATGCACCGGAAGTGTCTTCAGGAGCGCGCCTTGGCGCGTCGGCAGCCAGTTGAATTCGTGAAACGCGTCTCGACGGGGCCCGTCTCGCAAGATATCGCGATAATCCTCGAGATCGCCTCCGGTCATCAATTCGGCGAGATTGACGAACTCGTTTGCCGGAACGGCAAGGTTGAACATCTGCCTGATCTTTGTCGTACGCACCGACAATGGCGACCAGATGTTGGCGGCGGCCAACGCATTGCGCATCGTGTGACTACACTTGTCGGCCCAGGCGCTCCAGTTGTAGTCGGCTTCGCCCTCGACGTACTCCCGGTTCTTGTCGTTCAAGAACTTAATTATCGGGTCCAACATGGGCTCGGTGACGGGAAGCCGCGCGCAAAAAACCGATCGGGCGAATTGCAGCGCGAAGTCGGTGCCGATGCCGGCTCTCTCCAAAAAGACGCGAAGATCGGTGTCCGAAGTGGCGCCCGGGAAGGGGTGAAAGATCACACCTTTGTAGATGCCTTTGGTGATCGCCTGCTGCTCGACCGCCTCGAAGTGGGTGAGTGTCAGCCGCTCGCTGGGTGCAAGATTACCATGAAAGACCAATTCATAACTCGGGGTCGCCACCCAGTTGACGTTCCTGAACAGCTGGTTGACGCTGACCCCGGCGCCGTGCTCCGGATCATTCAGCCTCGTTGCGATCCTGCGGCATCGTCGCAATTGCGGGGACGGGGCATTATCATCCCTACAGGCGCCCTTGATATACAGGATCGCATGGCCGGTGGAACCTCCCCCCTCGCCCGTCAATTTCGAGCGGAATTGGCTCGCCGCGCAGAGCTCAACGTAATACGGAAAGAACTTCTCGTAGGCCGTGTCCGGGCGGCGTTCGATAATGATATCGTCGGGCTTCAACTGGAAGCGGGCCATGTCCATCAGGCCGTCTTGAACGCAGCCGCCGAGGAAGGTGGTGAGCCCTACGGCGGCAACGGCGAACGCTCTTCGAACTGTCCGGCCGATATGCCGGTCCAATCGCGGCGGCAGTCGGTTGAGATAATAACTATCTTGAAATTGCTCTTTACACATAGTATGCTTCCGGTTCGGCTCGGGTCCCATACGGGCCTGCCGTTAGAGGGGGAGGCGCCGATGCGTGATGCGCCGTCCCAAAGCGCGCGGTCGAATTATCGCGACGTCCTAATCGAATCAACTTTAAGGGGAGATCCCGCTGTAGATTTGCTGCAGCTGCAGCAATGCGTAATAAGCAACTCAATGATCGGTTGTAGTCCACGAAGGGGTTCGCGCTATGAGTGAGCAGAGGCCCATTGTGTTCGCTGCGGAAGCGGCTGAAACGCCAAAGGGAAGTGCGAGGCTCCCGTTTGGGCCGAGCTGATTTTACTAAGAAATGCCAAAGGGGCGTCGTAACGCTGGACCGAAGAAGGATGCTGGCCGCCGCACTTGTCGCTATGGCCCGTCCGGTCCGGTCGGGGGTCTACTAGCCCAGCCCCCTCCTCCCTTCCGCCCGCCGACGCCCCCACCGCGTCATGAGGTTCGGCCGCCCCGGCCGCCTGGACCCCACCCCTGGCATTGGTCGAGAGGTCGTTCGCGGTGGAACGGCCGTCGTTGGATTTGAACCTCTGGGCGTTGGAGATAGCGCTCGAATTCTCGCGTTCTTCAGCTTGCAGGCGCCGATGCGGCGGGCGGGGTGGCGCCTGCCAGTGCCGTGCGCAGCGCCTCCTCCTTGCTCTCGTCGAAAGAGGTGCGGATCACCGTGCCGCCCTCGCCCTGCAACGCTGCCAGGACCTTGTCGGTGGTCATTTTGCGCACGAGCAGGAAGAGGGCAGCATTTCCTGATTGCAGGCTTTGCGCGGCATCCCGCATGAACCGGTCGTTGATGCCGACATCGGCGAGCGCGCCGCCGAGAGCGCCGGAGGCCGCACCGATCGCGGCACCGGCCAGCGGCATCAGGAAGATCATGCCGATCAGGGCACCCCAGAATGTTCCGGAGACCGCACCGGACGCGGTCGGGTTGAATAGCTGATTGAGTTTGACGTGGCCATTGGGCTGCTTGACCGCAATCACCGCATCTGCCAGCTCGATCAGGTATTCCTTCTGCATATCGAGCAGCTTCTGGCGGACCTGTTCGGCTTTTTCTTCGGATGGAAATGTGATTTCTACGAGATCGGCCATTTGCGTTTACCCCACGCTGTTGAGGAAACCTGAGCCAAAGTGTAAGGCGGCACGCCTTCGCTCAGATTGCCCCGGAGATGGTGTCCCGGGCAAGGCTGTTCTCGGGCCCCAAGCTTTTGATTGCGATTAATGCCTGCCGGCAGCGCTCGGAACCGAATAAGTTCTAGCGCCAAGTCCAGCCCCACCCCGGGACCCAAACCCAGCCAGAACCCCAGCCCCAGCCGGGGCCCCAACCCCAACCGGGACCCCAACCCCACCCGCCGACTGGCCAGCCCCAGCCCCATCCCCAGCCGGGACCCCAGCCCCAACCCCAGCCGCCACGGAAGCCTCCGCCCCGGAAACCAAAGCCACCGCGGAAGCCGCCATGGAAGCCCCCGCGAAACCCGCCACCATGAAACCCGCCACCATGAAACCCGCCACCATGAAACCCGCCACCATGAAACCCGCCACCATGAAACCCGCCGCCGCGCATTTGAGCGTTGCCGAGATTGGGCGAGGCGACAAAGATAGCTAATACAATCGCAAGGGCGATCGAAAGTTTGCGTGCCATAGGACGTCCCTTCCCAGCTTCGATGCCAGTGAGACTCACAAAACTGCTAAGAACATCTTCATGCAAGTAACGAATTTGTCACTTTTCCCGGCGTTAATCTTAGCCTGAGCCAAGTGCCGAGGCAAGTTTCGCACAGACACGGCCGCACCGTTAGCATGAAATAGGCAGCCGGCAACACTCGTCCCCCGAACCGCGCCTATGGTATATCGCGAGCATGGAGCACGGCGGCACGAGACCAAATCTTCCGGCGCTTGTCTTCTTCAGCCTGATGGCAATCTCCCTCGCAGGATTGCCGCTGCTGCCCCCGATCACGCAAGATCAAAGCTACCACGAATTCGCCGACCAGCGCACCGTACTTGGCATCCCTAACTTTTGGAATGTTGTCTCGAACCTGCCGTTTCTCGCGGTTGGTGCGGCGGGGCTTCGGCGATTTCGTAACGATCCGGCAGCAGTCGTCTTCTTCCTCGGAGTGTTCCTGACCGGCATCGGTTCGTCCTATTACCACTGGAACCCGAACGACGGCACCTTGTTCTGGGACCGGCTGCCGATGACCTTGAGCTTTGTGGCAATCCTCGCCCTCGTCGTCGAGGAACGCGTGAGCGCAAGAGTCGGAGCCATTCTGCTATGGCCGGGACTGGCTGTCGGCGTATTCAGCCTGCTGCTGTGGCGCTGGACCGGTGACCTGAGGCTCTACTTTTGGGTGCAGTTCTTTCCCGGCCTTGCGATAGTATTGCTGTTTTTGGTGTCCTCGTCGAAGTACACCGGAACGTCCCATTGGATCGCCGCCGGGGCGCTCTACGCGCTTGCCAAGGTGTTCGAATTCACCGATCATGCAATTTATTCGGCTGGAAATTTGCTGAGTGGGCACACTCTCAAGCACCTCGCCGCCTCAGCTGCGTGCTTTGCAATTCTGCGATACTTCCAAACCCGCCGGCCGATCCTCGAGGCCCAGCCGACGTGCCCAGTCCACGTGACGTAGGTTATCGATCGGCCTTCACAGCGTCGATCTGTCTGCCGAAAGCAGGACCGCGATCGGGCGTGCCGAAGGGTGTCTGGCGCAGACGGTCGCAAGCGTGATCAGGATCGGCACACCAATAAATGCGCCGGCTATGCCCCAAATCAGACCGCAGAACAATACCCCGAATAATACCATGAAGGGGGAAACCGAAACAGCACTCCCCGCCACACGGGGTTCTATATAGCTGCCGATGACGAACTGAAGAAGGTTGAGGCCGATGAAAATGACCAGCGCCGCCTGTAGCGACTCGAACTGGGCCGCGGCGAACAGGGCGGGCAGCAGTCAGGACTCAGCCCCGTGCCAGCATGACGGTACCGAGGGTGATCACGAACGTCAGCAGCAAGAGGCTCGCCACCGGCCATTGCTGGAGATAGTCGTCGGCTCGTTCGATAGCCTCGCTCCAGCAGATGGTTGCGCGCATCGCCCTTTCGCCGACTACGACGATATCTCCTTCCGGCACTCTCGGCATACGGTCCCGCCAGCGCCACAGCCCGACAGCCAGCACCCCGCCGATCAGGGCCGGCCACAGCGCCGCCCAGAGTGTCGTTCGGCCGACCGCTGCGAGCAAACTTCCGCTCTCGATTGTCGGATAAAGGATCCAAGGGACGGCTACGGCCGCGACAGCCATGACGAGCCATGGCCGCACGAGCGTGGTTGGCGCCCCCTTCGCAGGGTCCTCTGGCGCGGTCTGCGCCAGGCGGTACAAAAAGTGGAGCATCAGCAACGTGCTGCCGACCGACGACAATGTCGCGAATATACCTACGACCCCGTCGCCGAGTTGAGCCTTCGCAGCGAGCTTCGCCAGCATTCCGCCGGTCAAGGGCAACCCGCCCAGCCCAAGGGCAAGCACGGCGGCGGGTATCACTACGGGCCATAGGCGGCGGACAGCGGTGGCGCACACGCCGATCGCGAGGAACAACCCGCCCTTGACCAGGACGTGATGCGCCGCGGAAAAGCTAGCTCCAAGCGCAGCACCAATGTCACCCGAGGCCAGTCCCATGCCAAGCGCCGCGGAGAGCAGTCCCATTTGGCTGACACTAGAATAAGCGAGCACGGTCTTGGGGTTTTGCTGCGTGATCCCGACCACAACCCCGTAGAACGCCGAAAGCATCCCCGTGGCAGCCAGTGCCTCGCCCCATTTCGGCATTGCGATGCCGAGCGGCAGAAAACGGATCAGCCCGATTATTCCTGACTTGACTGCGGCGCCGCTGAGAACCGCCGCAGCGGGGACCGGTGCCGCCGTGTAAGCAAGCGGCATCCACACATGACCCGGGACGAACCCGATCTTCAAGCCAAATCCCAGGATAAGCAGCACCAGCGAGGCGTCACGCCAGGGCGACAGCGGCAGTGCCGCCACAGCATCTCTGATTAGCAAGCTCCCGTTCGGGGTGGCTTCCGCCATGAACACAAAAGCGATCAACAGGAAGGCCTCGCTCAACACGGCAAGCGCCACATAGATGACGCCGGCTCGTCGGCTGCCCGGCGTGCCGTCATGGGCGATAAGCCCCCAGGCCGCCAAACTAACCACCGAGAAGGTCAAATAGAAGCTTACCAGGTCGGCGGCGATAAAAACGCCGAGGTTGCCGGCAAGCGTCAGCAACCACCACTCGGCAAAGCGTCCGGCATTCGGGTCGCTGCGCAGATGGGAGGAAGCATAGGCGCCAGCGACGATCCACAGGAGCGCCCCAACTCCGAGTAGCATCGCGCCGCGCACGTCTAGTACCAGCGTCATCCGAAACGGCGGCTCGGGCAGAACCAAGGTGGTGCCGGCAGGAGACAGCAGTGCCGCGACTAGGGCGGGCACCGGTGCCAGCGCCAAAAGAGACGGAATGCGATCTCTGACGCGCCGCGACACACAAGCGGACAGCATTAAGAGAGGTGCCGCTAGGGAGATGAACAGCAAAGCTTTTGCGGCACTCACAGCCGACGATCTGCAGATGTCGGCTTCAGGCGCGGCTTCACCTGACCCCGCCTATCGCCATGTCCGGGCGGCCGATCTGCAGCAGTTCGAGGGGCCGCAGCGGCACAAAGCCGAGCAGCACCGCGCACAGCGCCAGCACTAGGACCACCACTTGCCGGCCCGGCGATATGGTAGAGATCAAGCTCAAGGGCTCGCCTGCATCTGCCAACGATCGGGCGATCACCAGAAACACATAGCCACCCGCGAGCAGCCCGCCTGTGAGGACGACCACGGCCCACCACCATTGGCCCGCCGCGACTGCCGCCGTCAATAGCATCGCTTTCGCCACAAAGCCCCCGCTGGGCGGCAGACCCATTAGCGACAGACCGCCGAGCGCGAAGGCGAAGACGGTTATCGGCAGCACCCGGCCGACGCCGGCAAGCCCGGCAATTCGGTCATGCCCGAGCGCCTCGGCGATTAGCCCAGCGGCCATAAACATTGCAGCCTTGGCGAAAGCGTGCGAAATGGCCTGAAGAACACCGCCTGTCCAAGCGGCAGTGCTCCACGGGTGGCCTGGTTCGGGCTTGACAGCGAGTGGGAACATCAGGAACAGGTAGCCGATCTGCGCCACCGTTGAGTAGGCGATCAGCAGTTTCAGCCGCACTTGGCGGAGTGCCACAAGGCTGCCGAAGATGATTGCGGCAGCGCCCAGACCGCCAAGCACTTGCGCCACCGCATGCTCCGGCAACCTGGGCATGACATCGAACCACAGCCGGACAACCAGGAAAAAAGGCGCCTTGACGACCAGCCCGGAGAGTACCGCGCTTGCTGGAGAGGGAGCGCCGGCATGAGCTGGCGGCAGCCATAGGTGCAATGGGTAAAGCGCCGCTTTAGCCAGCAGCCCGGATGTCATCAGCGAAATCGCGGCCCACGCCGCCGGCTCGGCGCGGATCCGGCCCGACAAGAGGACCATATCGAGGGTACCGTAGGCGCCGTAGAGCAACACTGCGCCAAGTAGATAGAGAATCGAGCCAAAGAGCGCGAACAGCAGGTAGCGCAGCGCAGCCGTGAGCGTCTCCGCGCGGCCATCGAGGGAAACCAGCGGCACCGCGGCGAAAGTCAGCAGCTCGAGGGCGACATAAAGGTTGAAGAGGTCACAGCCGATGAAGACGGCATTGAGCGCTCCCCAAACCGTCAGCAACAATATCCAGAATACCAGTGGCGCGCGCTCTTCCACGCAGCGCGGGAGCGAGAACTGCGCTCGTGCAAACAGCCCGATCCCGCAGATCAACAATGCCGCGGTAACTATCATTGTCGCGGAAAGCCCATCCGCGCGAAATGCCACACCGAGCGGTGGGTCCCACTTGCCGACAAAGTACTGAAGCACATTGTGAGTGCGCCACACGATGGCGCCGATCGCCACGGCGACCACGACCCCGGTTGGCATCACGGTGAGAGCGATACGTTCCGCGTACCGTCCGCCGAGCACGAGCGAAAGCATCGCTCCTGCGACGGGCAGGACGATCGCCAATACGAGGAGGAACCCGCCTGCCGTTGCCGAACCGGGCATCAGGGTTGGTTATTCATCTGCCTGGAGGGTCGCCCGCCCGGTCTCCTGAAACAACCGCGCCAGCAGGGCCACCGCCAGCGCCGTTGCCGCGAAGGCAACAACGAGGCCAGTGATTACCAGCGCCTGTGGCACCGGGTCGCCGCCGAGCCCGGCCGCGGCACCCTTGCGGGCCACGACCCCGAACAGCAAAAACACACCGCCACCGACCAGATTGAAGGCGAGAATCTTGCGTAGCGGCTCGGGATGCATGATCAGGCCGAACAGACCGAGACCGACCAGCACCGCGCTGCACAGCCCATACAGAGTCCCCTCGGTCATCGCGCTGGCGCCCGTTCGGGCGGGCCCGCCACCAGCAGAGCCAGCGTTGTCGCGATTGATAGTGTCACCGGCACTTCGATCATCAGGATCAACAGCTTGGCATGAGATTCGGGGTATGCCAGGAACCCGCCTGCGATAGCAAAGCCGGCGAGCCCGATCGCGAAGAACAATGCCGGGCCGGCAATCAGCGCGAGTCGCAACCAGCGCCGCGTCACCGGAGGTGCATCCACCAGCCCGGCCATCGATGCAATGATCCACATCGCGGCAAGGACGGTTGCACCCTGAAATTCTCCTCCGGGAGCAACCGACCCCACCCAGAAGATGTAGATGCCGATCAGGATCCCAATCGGCACCAAGATCTGTGCGGTGAAGGTCAGCAATCCGTGTGGATCAGCACGATGATACGGGCCGGGCAGTCCTCCCCAGACTCTGTCCCGCGCCAGCGACCAGACGCCGACCAGGGCGAGTAGCAGCACGACTGTCTCGAGCAAGGTGTCGATCGCGCGGTAAGCCATCAGGACGGCGGTTACAGGATTACTGAGGCCCGTCGCGGCGATGTTCGCCATCGCCCGAGGCGCCAGCGTCGGCGCGGGCTCCAGCATAAGCAGCACGAGCGCTGCAAGCCCCGCCGACACCAGGGTGCAAAGCACGGCAGCCGCAAGCCGCATGATTGCGCTAGGCTTCTCGATGGCCGCCGGCCCGTCAGTGCGTGCCAAGCGGGTGCTTGCGCCCAGCAGCAGTCCTCCGGTCAACCCGCTGCCCAGGGCGGCCTCGGTCATCGCGACATCCGGCGCCGCAAGACGCACCCAGACCAGCGCGAGCAACAGCCCATAGGCGACAAAACCGACAACCGCGGCGAACGTTTCGCGTGCGCCAATTGTCCAGGCGGCTACGCCGAGGACCAAGGTGACGAGGCCGATATCGAAAGCCAAGGCAATCCGTCACATGGTCGACCCGCGCATTCGGGCGATGTGCGCGATCAGTTGAGTGACGGTGGCTCCAGCCAAAAGGGCGAGGAGCCAGACCCCGACAAGCTTCAGCGCCACAGGAAACCCCTCCGCCTGGAACAGCAATCCGAGCACGACCAACCCTAGACCGAGGTTGTCCGCCTTTGTCAGCGCGTGCAGCCGACTGAGCGCGTCAGGGAATCGAAGCAGCCCGACTGTCCCTGCCAAAAAGAAAAAGGCGCCGGTCGAAACCGACAAAATGGTCAAGACGTCGAGTGCTGAGCTCATGCCCCGTCCATCTCTGAGCGGTCGACCCTTTTGACGAAGGCGACCGTGACGAAGGCCGCGAGCAAAGCCAAGATCAGCGCGACATCCACCGCAGCAGGTGCGCTCATCGCCTGCGCGAGCAATAGCATTGCCGCAATTCCACCTGTGCCGAGCAGCTGCGCTGCCATGATGCGGTCGGCGTCGTCCGGGCCCCGCAATATGCGGACCAGTCCCAGCGCGACGGTCGCCAGCACAAACCCGGCCGCGGCAAGAAGGAAGTCAGTCATCGCAGTGCACCGCTCTGATGACCTGAGCAAACACCGCTTCCTCCGCAGCGAGCTGCGCCGCCACCGGCTGCTCGATATCTAGGCAATGAACGAGAACTCTGCCGCTTACGTCCGCGCCGGTTGGTAGAGTACCCGGCAGCAAGCTCATCAATGTGGTGAACATGTTCCTTGCCGGACTGAATTGAAGGCTCACCAGATAGACCACGAAGCCGGGGCGCAACGGAAGCCGGGGATCGAGCGCTCGCCGCGCGACATCAGCTCCGGCAACTACGGACTGGTAGAGAAAGCGCGCCACCAGCCGTGCAAGTGCAATGGGCCGCACGTGATTTGTGCCTGGCGGCAGCAAACGCAGGCTTACGCAGGTCGCCGTTAAAGCCGCCACGGCTCCGGTTCCAAGATCGGCCGGGCTGCCGGTAAGTATGATCCAGAGGGCGAAGAAGCCTATCGCCCGCGCCACGGCCGCCCGTGACAGCCCTAGGTTCACGCTACGTCTGTTGCAGTAGGGCCGGGCATGACAGGTCTCCCCATTGCAGCGGGCTCCTTGATCCGGAACCAAGCGACGTATACTGCCGGCAGAAAAATCAAGGTGAGGACCGTCGCAACCAATAAACCTCCCATTACGGCAATGGCCATCGGACCCCAGAATATCGTCACGGCAATCGGGATCAGCCCCAGAACCGTGGAAATTGCCGTCAGCATGATGGGGCGAAAGCGAGACACGCTCGCCTCGATGACCGCATTCCAGACATCAAGGCCCCGCGCCAATTCAAAATCTATCTGCTCGATAAGGATCACCGCATTTCGGGCAATCATGCCGAGCAGCGACAGAATGCCGAGAATCGCGACAAACCCCAGCGGTTGGTGGAAGAGCAGGAGCGCCGCAACGATGCCGATCAGGCCCATCGGGACGACGCTCAAGACGAGAAAGAGCCGATTGAAACTCCTTAGCTGGATCATCAGAAAGGTGATCATCACGAACAACATCAAAGGCACGACGGCGAACACAGAAGCCTGAGATTTCTGACTCTCCTCGACCGTGCCGCCAACCGCAATCCGATAGGATGCCGGCAGACTGGCACCTAGCTTGGCGACCGTCGGAGCCAGTGCGTCAACAACAGATTCAGGCAACACGCCCGGTGCGACATCAGCCCTCACGGTCAGTGTCGGAACGCGATCGCGCCGCCAGATCAATGGGAACTCTTGAGCAAAATCAAAACTTGCGATTTGGCTGAGCGGAACGGTTCGACCGTTCGGGAGAGGCAGTTGCAAAGTGCGCAATGTTGAAAGCGATAGGCGATCTTCGTCAGTCGCTCGCGTCAGGACTTCGACCAGGTAGATCCCATCCCGGACTTGCGTAACGGGAGTGCCGGTCACGACACTGTTCATAACAGCAGCGATCGCCTGCGAACTCAAGCCCAGCAGCCGCGCCTGATCCTGGTCGATGCGGATGCGAACCATTCGGGCCGGCTCCATCCAATCGAAATTGACATGCCTCGCACCTGGGTCGGTTGCCATAATCTGAGCTAGCCGAAGCCCAATGTCCCGCACTTCGCCGATATCGGGACCGCTCACTCGATATTGCACGGGCCATCCGACCGGCGGTCCGAGCCCCAACGGCGATACGCGACTCACGGCGCTCGGGAAATTATCCGCGAGCGCCGCTTCCAGCCGTTTGTGAAGCCGTTCGCGTGCGGCTACGTCCTTGGCGACGACAACAGCCTGGGTAAAGAAGTAGTTTGGCAACTGAACGTCGAGCGGTAAATAGAATCGAATCGCACCCCGCCCGACATAGGTGCTCCAGTGATCGACATCGGGATCGCCTTTAAGGACGCCGTCAAGCCTCTCTGCCAGGTTTTCGCTGGCGAAGATCGAAGCATTTTGCGGTAGCGTCAGATCGACCAGAAGTTCCGGTCGGTCCGATGGCGGAAAGAACTGGCGCGGCACGAATGGGCTCGCAAGCACGGCCGCACCAAAGGCAACGAGCGTCGTTCCTATGGTGACCCAGCGCGCGCGCATCGCCCCGGCCAGAAACCTCCGAAAGTAGCGAAGAACCGTGCTGGGGGTGCCGGACAGTTTGGCTCTAGGTTTGGAGAGCAGCACCACCCCCAGCAATGGTGCAAAGATAACCGCCACAAACCAGGAGAGCAGCAATGCGTAAGCTACGACCGCGAAGATCGAAAACGTATATTCGCCTGCTGAGCTCCTGGCGAAGCCGATCGGTATAAAGCCCGCCGCCGTGACAAACGACCCCGTCAGCATGGGCATCGCCAGTGTCTTATATGCGAATGTCGCTGCCTCCTCTTTGCTGTCTCCGGCCGCAAGGCGCGAGGTCATGACATCGACGGTGGTCATCGCATCGTCGACGAGCAGGCCTAGGGCAATGATCAGCGCGCCCAGAGAGATGCGTTGCAGATCTATTTGGGTCATTTGCATGACCGGGAACACGATGGCTAACGTCAGCGGGATCGAGAGAGCAATTACGGCGCCGGCCCGAACGCCGAGACTCACAAAGCTCACCGCCATGATGATGGCGATGGCCTGCCAAAGCGATGTCGTGAAGTCGCGAATAGCGTGATCGACGACAAAGGGTTGATCTGCGACGAGGACTGGCTCGATGCCAAGTGGCAAGTCTGCCGTGATTTCCCTCATGGCCTGATCGATATTCAGACCGAGGGTCAGAATATCGCCGCCTTCCGGCATGGCGATGGCAATCCCAATGGCCGGTTTACCGTTGACCCGGAACATCGGCTGGGGGGGATCCGCATAGGCGCGGTGAACTTGGGCGATGTCGCGCAACCTGATCAGGCGACCATTCGCGACGAAATTCACCGCCAGGATATCCTGCTCGGATTCGAACGCCCCGGATACACGCAAGGTGAGTCTTTCGTCACCGGTTTGCAGAATCCCAGAGGGGCTGACGATATTCTGAGCCGCCAGTGCGGCCGTCAAAGCCGTCCTATCGATCCCCAACCCGGCGAGCTGTTGCACCGAGAACTCGACGAATATTGTTTCGTCCTGAGCGCCAAGGATTTCGATTTTCGCCACGTCCGGCACCCGCTTCAGCCGCGAGCGAATATCCTCTGCATAGTCTTTGAGTTCACGGTGAGTGAATCCGTCCGCGGTGATGCCGTAGATAAGCCCGAAAACATCACCAAAGCTGTCGTTGAATCCCGGCCCGATCACGCCGTCGGGTAGAGTGTGGCGCATATCGCCGACATTGGTGCGAACGTCGTACCATATAGAGGGAATTTGAGCGGCGCGCGTCTCGCCTTTCAGATTGACGAATATCGTCGTCAGTCCGGGGCTCGTATAGCTGCGCAGAAAATCGAGGCTCGGCGTCTCCTGAAGCGTACGCTCGAGCCGGTCAGTGACCTGCTGAAGGGTATCTTCCAATGTCGCGCCCGGCCAGGCGGCTTGAACGACCATCGTCTTGATAACAAAGGGCGGATCCTCGTCTCGGCCTAGACGGTAGAAGGAGGCCAGTCCGATGATCGTCGCCGCGATCATCATGTAGGCGACTAACGAGCGGTTCTCGAGCGCCCACTTCGAAAGGTTGAACTGCATCTATGAGGACGATCCGAGCAGCCGGACCTTTTGGCCGGGATGAAGCGCCTGGATTCCTGCCGTCACTACAATATCGCCGGTGTCGAGACCTTGCGCTATGACGACCGTCCCCGGGTCGTGACGCAGCAACTCCACGTTTCGAAGCGACACGGTGAGGCCTTTCGGGTCGACGATCCACACCGCCGGCTGCCGATTGAATTCGGTGAGGGCGGAGGCCGGAATTGCAATGACCGGTTCGGATTCCAACTGGACGCTGCCGGTCACGGTCGCGCCGAGCCGCATGGCCTCCGGCGGGTCGCTCAGCCCAACCTTGACCTCGAATGTCCGGGTTACCGGGTCAGCCTGTGGCGCGACCTCTCGCACCCTTCCGATCGCCATCACGCTGGGATCGTCCGTCAACCTCACTGTGATCTCCGAGTCGCTCGGCGCCGAGCGAAGCAATTGGGCCGGCACGTCGAAGACGGCGTCGCGCCCACCTTGCCGGGCGAGCCGAACGATCATCTGCCCGGCCTGCACCACCTCGCCCGGTTCCGCACCTCGCGCCGTCACCGTTCCGGCGGCGTCGGCTGTAAGGGTCGTCCAGCTGACACGGTCTCTGGCGATCCGCAATTGAGCTTCGGTGTTGTCGACCTGAGATTGCGCGTTTTGCAGGGCGTTTTGCGACTGATCGAACCGGGCGCGGGGTGTGTGGCCGTTCGCCAGCAGCTGACGTTGACGTTCGAAGTCGCCGCGCGCGTACGTCAATTGCCCTTGCGTGGCGACGAGAGCAGATTCCGCGGAGCGCAGCTCATTGAGCTCGTTTTCCGGGTCGAGCTTGGCCAAGACTTGTCCCGCCTCGACCCTGTCGCCGACATTGACTGGTCTTTCGATCATTCGCCCGCCGATACGAAAGGCAAGCGCCGGCTCGTCTTCAGCCTGGACGTGCCCGGTCAACAGCACTATTTCGGCTGCCTCCCCTCTGGCCACCGTCACCGTACGGACGGGGCGTATCTCGGGCGCTGCGATTTTCGTGTCCGGCTTGCACGACACCAGAACGCCTGCAAAGACGATCAGGGCCAAGCAAGTCCCTTGAGGACCGCATCTAATCACTGCAAGCCTCTCACCAGCGTCCTTTAATGTTTTTCACGGGAAGCGGTCGCGTCCCTTGTGCTGCCGGGTGTTACGATCGGGATAGAGCGACGACCGAAAGAGCAGAAGCCATTTGAGATTCTGATCGGCTGTCTAGACCTGTCAAACAAAATCTGGTTGACAGTGGAGGTGCGCCAAAATGCCTTTCACGACGACGACGAGGAGGCGGGTTGCGGCATGAGGATAACGACGCGGCTGGCTGCGTGCGGGATCGGGGCTAGTTGGGGCACGTTTAGCCTTGTTCTTTCTGGGATGACACTCTCGCTCGGCGGCTGCGGCGACGAGGGCGTAATATCACGGTTCATGTTAAAGCCGGACCGACTCATCGTCGAGCGGCGACCGGACCCAGTCTATGATCAGCTTTTTCCATACTATGTGGAGCTCTGCGCGACGAGCCAGTTCCGATCCAAACTCAAAGGCGAAGGCGGAGTTGCAGGTCACGCAGTCATGTACATCAAAGGGGCCTGCAAAGACGAGGAAGCGTCGTTCCCCCAACTACGGCGATGCCGCGTTGCCGCAACCGACCTGCACGACCCCGAGCACGGTGCGGGAGTGAGCGTGGGTCGCTGGTTCCAAAACGTCAATTGGGTGGCGATCCCAGGCTATGACCTCTTCTATCAAGGTAATCTAAAATTCGGTGAGCCTCTAACCCAAGCGCGTTTCGAGACCGCGGTGCGCAACGCGGTCAGCAAGGGGATATACAAGGGCGTCAGGCTTCACGCCTCTCCCAGCGTTGGGGCTGACCCAAATTTAGAGGAGTTTATCTCGAAGGAGGGTATCGGCACCGACCTCGCTCTGCAGTTCGCGCGATCGGTGTTTTGTGCACGCCTTCCCATTACTGCGCCGATGCTAGACGAAATAATTAGCTTCCTGAACGACAAGAACCGGGAATACTTCGAGGGAGAGGCCGATTACAATTGGGATGTCTGGGCCGACAACTGTGCTCATACGCTGCGCAATGCTTTGGCGGCTGCCAATATATGGTCGCCGCTATCGGTACGGGCTGTAAAATTCCGTCAGATCTTCAACCTCGCGGTACCGGCAAATCAGTTCGTCAATCTCGCGGAGCTCGGGACGCAGGGTAACATTGGAGACTATCGAGAGATACAGCGAGATGGGCCCGAGCGCGACGCGCTTCACGAATTTCACTGGCTGCCGACCCGGCACGGTGCGCTGCTGAAGACGTTACCGGTCCACGAGCCGAACGATCTCTACGACGCGACGTTTCGGCTCTTTACGCTTCAGTCGCCATTCAGGATGGGCAGAACGCAGCGTGCAGTCGATTTGCTGTCGGACGGACGTTTCGTAAGGCTGGACGCGAATCTCCGATATTTTCACGAGAAATACGACGCAATACTCGCGGGCCACGACGAGCGCCGCGACATGCTTGCCAGCGTCCGAGGTACGCCCTACCGTCGGGTCGAGCGGTTATATTATGAGTACATCAAGACGCAGCGCGCCGAGGTCGAGGGTATGCTGAATCGACTTGCCGCGCTCGAGGACCAAGCAGACATACCCAAATCCAATTAGACGGACGCTACATTAGCCACGCGCCAGGGAGTAGATCTGGGTGCCATCCGGCGGCCGGTGAGTGATCCACGTCTCCCCGCCATCCAGACTGCTGTAGACCTCGCCACCATTGGTCGCGCAAGACATCTTTTCGGGCCGGCGTTCGTCAAAAGCCAGAGCGAACATGGTATGGGCCGGCCGGTGGCCCATGTCGACACGAGTCCAGCTGTCGCCGCCGTCACTACTCCGGAGCAGCACGCCGACCTCGCTTTGGAAGCCGCCGCCCGCCGCCACCCACAGCTTGCGCGGAGTTCCCGGTACTTCGCGAATGTCACGGCAGTAGATCTGCCCCTTGGCATTGAGCGGCTCCAGCGGCACGTGCCGCCAATGGTCGCCGCCATCGGCGCTGTGGAACATCCCCGCCCGGCCAATGCCATAGACCGCTCCAGGGCGCCAGCGGCTGACCAACACGCCGTGCATGTCGACGGCGTCGTCGTTGAGGTACTGGCCGTGGCTCAAGTTCTCCCAATGCTCACCACCATCGGTCGAGCGGATCGTCCCTCCGACTTCGATCGCGCCGTACAGAAGCTCGGGCTCACCGGCGCTGGCGTCCATCATCAGCACCCGCTTTGCCGGATTGGCGCCCGGGGCGGTAGTGATCTCGGGAAAGCGCACATTGACCGGCAGGCGGGTCCAGCGTTCGCCGGCATCGTCGCTGCGGTAGATCTCGCAATTTTCGTAGCCGACAAGGATCACGTCGGGATCGTGCGGGTGGAATAGGATCGACCAGACCGGCAAGCCGTGATCCGGCAAATCAACCTTGTCCCAGTGCTCACCGCGGTCGGCGCTCCGATAGGGCCCGGATTGCGTGCCGGCGTAAAGGATCTCGGGCTTGCGCGGATGCACAGCCAGGGCGCGCACCGCCGGTGCCTCTGGCAAGCCGTGCTCCAGCCGCTCCCATTCTTCGCTCCCATCAGCCATCCGGAAGAGGCCAGACTGCACCAGCCGGCCGCGCCCGGTTTCGCCGGCCAAGCCCAAATATATAAAAGAGTTCCGGCTGTTCTGGTCGTGAATTGCCATTAGGTCACCCTCCCTCGTCCAGCACGGTAAATCAATTGGTCGCCGTCGCCATCGTTCGTAGAGCGAGGATAAGCGTTGGTTTAAGTCGTCGCAAGCTTCCGGCCGGCCACATGCGCGTAGCAGGTGATATGTTCGGGTATGGTAGCAGACGATCTGCCCGGTTCTTGGAAGGGCTCCAAACCGCGGGACCAAGATGCGACCCGAGATACGGATGGCAAGGCACATCGAAGGGCTGGAATGTTATCGTGCGGGGCGATCGAGTTGCGAGGCGGCGGAGTCGCTGGGGATCAGCGAGCGGAATCCCGGCGTCTTCGCGACTGCTATGAGGCGGAAGGAGCGGAGGGATAGATCGATTAGCGTCGTGGCCCGGCATCGGGGCGGCGAGGACCGACGGACCAGATCGAGTTTGTCGTCGAACAATACCGAACGCCCTATGGGGGACAGGATATTTTGCAGCCCGGTGAGGAACAGTACGAAGGCACTCCCCCCTCGTCCGCGGAGACCGGAAAGCGCCGGTTGTGCTCGGTGATGTAGACCCCCGCAGATACTGGCTGGCCGTCGCCATCGTGGCGATGCCGTACAGCCGCAACAGCGGGAAGCTGCTGCCAGGGCCGAGCACCGGCTCCATGGACCGTGTGCTCGCGGGCTGTAGGACCGGATGTCCCGGACCTTGATCTCCGCCAGCGCGGCCGACCTTGGTGTTAGGAAATAGTGGCTGCTCCCAACCGGGATCGTTCGCGACGAGCGCGTGGTCGGCAACTACGACTGTGTCCGCTACGACGGGTGGGTCTTGCAGATCCCCGAGCAGCGCTATCGACAGCACGCTCGCTCTCTACTATGGCCCTCGACGGCTGGCGGGCCACCATCCGGACGGCACGCTGATCGTGAACGACGCCGCCTCGCTATCAGTCGCTTAATCGGCTCGGCGGCTGCCCAGTCGATTTGTGGACAATCCTGCGTGTTGCCCACAACCCCCGGCTATCGCCAACAGCTGCGGGCATTTGCTGTGCTACGAAACCGGACACGTTCAAAAGCGAGCGACGCGTCCCGACGGACCACCGCATCGCGGCGGGCTGATAGGAGCCCATCACCCCCTGATCGGTCTGATGGATCGTCGACGGCCTTTGCGAATCTGGAGATTAGAACTTGTTTTGTCTCTCAGTATCCTATTTCTCAGCCACCAGTTGCGGAAGGAACGGTGTAGCAGCCAAAAGCCGGCAAGGAAGGTGAAGGAGATCACCGAAACAGTAGTGAGAGTAAGCATGCTGACCAATTCCGAGTCATCGGAGCCCGGCTCGACATTTTCACACTCCTCACGAACGCGGTTGGGGTCGCGGCGTTTACTTTCAAGATAGCTACAGCTGTTAATCTCTTGATATTGTTCCCGATATTCGAAGGAAACACCCAAATTTAAATTTGATGCCCCCGACCCGAGTTGAGGATTGGTCGATTTTATAATCTCCGCTTTTGTCTTAGCCGAGAGGTCGTCATCGAAGCTTTCGCAGTGCAGTTCGCCATTGGATTTGCAGGTCTCAAAATCACGGGGCATCGTTACTAACGCTATTGGCCAATCTATATCTACTTTAAAAGCATCATGTACAAATGGTGCACATCCGGCACAGAATTGAGTAAGGTAAAGATCGATCGAAATCGGCGTAGTACCTGCCAACGGCAAGTCTAGGATCATCGCAAAGGCAAATGCGACAAGAGCGGTGGCGGCGAGACGGAGCATGCCGAGCCTTCCTATGACGGGCTCGGACGGTCCGCAATGGGTATCTCGCGAGGGCCAGTTGCTTCCCGCGTGATTGACATCGTACACGCCTCAACGGAGTTTGATTCTCGATATCTTGCTGACCGAAAAAGTTCGGATCGTCCACTGTCGGGTCCTCGAGCATTTGCGGGTCGACGATCCACTCGCACGATCCCTACTGTGTCGCGCCATTCAGCCCTGACGACATCTTCCGGCATCGCCGCTCTCGACGCCGAGGCAGCACGTCAAACGGCGATAAGTCCCTCACTCCTGCGATTTTCGTCCCGATGATGATCGCCA
>Ga0306917_10000245_pt1 | contig 21294 bp, 18 predicted proteins | sample tim00Cox00000000_FD_203313 | JGI IMG/M metagenome (GOLD analysis project Ga0306917, IMG submission 203313) | Lab enrichment of tropical soil microbial communities from Luquillo Experimental Forest, Puerto Rico - timezero.00C.oxic.00.000.000 (v2)... | ecosystem: Environmental > Terrestrial >... | reverse complement strand
TCGACAGTGTGAGATCGTAATTAGGAGCCAGCGCCCAGAAATATTTCGGCTCGATTCCAAACCCGTATTGCGAAGTCTGCGAAAGGCTCGGGAATAGAAATCCGCTCTTGCGCTTGACGGTCGGGTCAGGCGCCGACATGAACGGTATATAAGCCAGTGGAACGCCGAAAAATTCGATGCTGGCGTCTTCGAAATAAAGCATTTTCTCGCCCTCATCATGGATGATGCGGGCGGCCTTGACCTGCCAGAGCGGCGGCTTTTGCGGATCGTCTTTGCAAGGTTCGCAGGCGGTATAGACGCCGTTCTGCAGAACGGTGTAATTGCCGCTCGCACGATCAGCGCGCGCGGCAGCGAAGCGGGTATCGTCAGGCGTTTCAAGACGCAGCGAGTCGACAAATCCGTCGCGATAATCGTCGGTCAGGTCGATGACTTGGCCATATGTGATCTTGCCGTCAGGCTCGGTGAGCCGAACGTTGCCCTCGGCGCGCAGCCGCTTGGTCTTTTGATCGTATATGACCTGATCGGCTTCGACAGTCGCGCCACCGTAATAGATCTGCACGCTGCCTACTGCGGCAACCGAGTTGTTGGTGTAGTCGTATCTGATCTCGGTCGCCTGCACGAGCATCGGAGCATTGGACGGCGGCGGTGGTTTTCGCGGCGGCGGCGGTGGCCGCCGCGGAAAGTGCAAAACCCCGCCGGCGTTCTGCACCGAAACGTTGCTGGCATTCTGCGCCGAAACGCTGCTGGCTTCCGGCGCCGAAACGCTGCCGACGGTCGGCGCCGACGCACCGTTGGCGTTCGGGACGGACGTTTCGCCGACGCTCTGCGCCGAGAGCGGAGTGGGTGCTGCAGCGGCGCCAAGCGCAAACGCAAGCAGTGCAGCGCGAACCACTGCACGCACGCGACTGCTACTTCCACGAGAAGGACAGGGAGACCTGCGCCAGCTCGTCACTAACCGTCCTCCTGGTACAACAGCGCAACAAATCCGGTCAGGCCGCCGATGACGACTGGGATCCATGCGGCCGCGACCGGAGACAAGAGCTCCGATTTACTCATGTCCTCCGTGATCTTCGACAGTACGAACAGAAGGAACCCTGCGGCGATGCCGCTTAAAACCATCTTCTGCACGCCCCCAAACCGGAAGAAGCGCAGGCTCACCGAAGCGGCCAGCATAACCATAGCGGCGAGCAGACAGGGTCGCGCCAAAAGCTGCTGGTATTGCAGGCGGTAACCGGCGGCGAGCAGACCCGCCCGATCGGCGAGCTCGATGTAAGTAGGCAATTGCCAGAATGGCACGGTCTCAGGCGTCGCGAAGCTTTCGCGTACCTGTTCGAGCGTCAGATTCGTCGGCAGCCGGAAGGCCTGTTCCAAATCAGGCGCCTTGCCGGGAGCGTAAATTCGCGCGTCTTCAAGAAGCCAGTAGCCCTCCTCCAAGGCGGCGCTGTTCGCCTCGATGCGCTCCTGGAAACGACCCGTATTGTCGAACGTGTAGACGCTGACGCCGCCAAGGCGGGCGCCTTGTTCGCGGCTGGTCAAAGCGTTGATGATGGCAGCGCCGTCATTGCTTTTTTGCCGGACCCAAAAACCGCTGGTTGATTGATGCAGCGCAGATAGGGTGTCGCCTTGCATGTCAGCTTCGAGCCGCTTTGAGCGCTCGTGCAATATCGCCGAAACCGGATTGTAGAGTGTGGTCGCGATCAATCCGAAGATGAATGCCGCGACAACCGCGGGCGCCACGAATTGCCATGCGGAAACACCGGCCGCGCGTGCGACGACGAGCTCGTGCCGCCGTGACAGGGTCAGGTAACAAGACATCGCACCCACCAGCACCGTGAACGGCAAGATACGTTCGGTGAGTTGGGGAACGCGATACATTGAGATTTTCGCGAGCAGCCATGCGGTGGCATTGGGCCAATCTGCACCACGCCGCATCAATTCGACGTAGTCGATCATCGCGGCCAGCGCGATCACGCCGATCAGCGAGCCGACCACGGAGGCAAGAAACCGCATAGCGAAATAGCGTGAGAGCGTTCCGACGATCATGACCGCTCCTTAGCTCTCGGCTGCCCGCGCGAGGCGCTCGCCAATGGCCGTGGCAAACCGCGATATCGCGGCGGCAGGTTCGACGGCTCGGCCACGCGAGATTTGCCAAAGGCCTGCCGCCATCACGCCAAACAGGGCGATGTATTGTAGAGCAAGCACGCTCGGCACTCGCACGCCCACGATCACGCTGACGAAGCCGATCAGTCGCAGCAGCGCGACCGCACCGATCATGCCTAACAGCGCGAGCGTGCGGCTTTGCCGTGTGGTCTGCGGCGGGCCAAGAAAGGCGTAAGCGAGGATAATGAAGGCGATGGGATAAAGCGGCGTGGCCAATCGATCATGCAGCTCCGATCGATATTGATCCGGCTGCGCCGCGTAGAGCGCATCGTCGGCGCGCGGCCACAACAATTCCCAAATATATTTCTCGCGTACGGTATAGACGACGTTCTGCGGTCCGCCGGTGAACTGGGAGAGATCGAAAGGATAACGATCGAAGGTCACGATCCTCGGATCGCGCTGACCCGCTTCCAGGCGTTGAATGCTGCCGCCTTGAAGCACTAGGAACGAGGCGGCATCGTTCTTTACGATCTCGCCCTGTTCGGCGAGATAGGTCGAGTGCACAGTTGAATCACGCCGATCGTCGACAAAAATCCCGATCAGCAGACCATTGGGCTTTCGGTCTGCGATGTGGAAGGTGAGATTGCCGCCGACGGTGGTGAAGCGGCCCGGTTGGACGATGTTGGTGAGAATATCGGCGCGCACCTGCGCGCCCCAATCTCGCAGTTCGCGTAAGCTGCGGGGCGAGACGTATGAGGCGATGGCGGCTACCAGCAGCGAAACGACAGCCGCGGAGGCGAGGAACGGCCGCAGCAAGCGCCACGGCGATACGCCGGCGGCGTTCATCACGATGATCTCCGAATCCGAACTGAGTTTGTTGAGAACATGCGCCGCGGCCATGACCAGCGCGATCGGAGCGATCATCATCACCAGGAGCGGCACGATCATTCCGGTGATGCCGACGAAAACGAGCAGCGTCTGGCGTTGGCTCGTGATCAGGTCGAAATCACGCATCGCCTGGGTAAACCAGATCACGACGGTCAGACTGACCAGGGTGATCAGGAACGCGCCCATGGTGGCGCGAAACATGTACCGACCGATCGACCCCATTGGATTGAACATCCCCCTGCCGACCGTGCCATCGCCGTCTCGGTCTACGACGCAGAGCCGAACCCGGCAGCCGAACTCCCCAGAACCGCTATTTTCATGCGTTCACAAAATGGCCTGGCCAAGGCAAAGCTATTGAACATGCACACTAAAGCGTTAATACGGCCGTTTGAATAAATCGACCGGCGAGAAGGCCTCCTTATACGCTTCATCCGCCGCTTTGCTCGCCCGCCGGTCCGGTCCATAACTCGCTCACAACCGCACAATCCCGCTCCATTGGATCCACGCTTGGCACCCAATTCATCAATTTGACGAAGGACTAGACATGGCTGCCGCCCTTAAAGTCGGCTTCACCGCATTCACTACCCGACGCGATGTTCTTATTCTGTTCTGCGCAGAAAACCTGAAATTTGGCCCCGCAGGCCGGCGCATCGTGTCGCGTATGGGAGGCGGTCTGCATCGGGTGGCGGCTGCGGATCGGTTCACGGGAAAGAGCGGCGCTAGTCTGGACGTGATTGCCCCGTCGGGCCTTGACGTGTCGCGCCTCATAGTGGTCGGCACTGGCAAGGATCGCACTTTGGCGTCCCGCGACCTGATCAAGCTCGGCGGTATTGCAATGGCCAAATTGCCCAAAGCCGCCGCAGCCGCGACGATCTTCGCTGAATTGGGACCTCGCGCGCTGAAGGCCGATCAGGTCGCCGACATTGCTCTTGGTACGCGGCTGCGCGCATACACATTCGACCGCTACAAGACCAAGCGTAAGGACGACGAAGAGCAGGCGCCGAAACAGATCGAGCTGAACTTCGGCTGCTCCAATCCCGGATCAGCGCAAAAGGCGTGGATCCGCCGGGCGGCGCTTGCTGACGGCGTTGTGCTCGCCCGCGATCTCGTCAACGAGCCGGGTAACGTGCTTTATCCCGGCGAATTCGCGCGCCGAACATCGGCCTTGAGCAAGCTCGGTGTGGCCGTGGAAACGCTCGACATTGCCGCGATGCGCAAGCTTGGAATGGGGGCGCTGCTTGGTGTCGGGCAAGGCTCCGCGCATGATGCAAAGCTTGTCGTCATGCGTTGGAACGGCGGCAAGCGCGGCGCCGAGCCCATCGCGTTCATTGGCAAGGGTGTCTGCTTCGATAGCGGCGGCATCTCGATCAAGCCTGCACAAAACATGGAGGACATGAAAGGCGACATGGCGGGAGCGGCCTGCGTCGTCGGCCTTATGCACGCGCTGGCGGCGCGCAAAGCCAAGGTCAATGCTGTGGGTGCTATTGGTCTCGTTGAGAACATGCCCGACGGAAAAGCTCAGCGCCCGGGCGACATCGTCAAGACGATGTCGGGACAGACGATAGAAATCATCAATACCGATGCCGAGGGTCGGCTGGTCCTGGCCGACGTGCTTTACTACGTCAACAAGCGCTTCAAGCCAAAAATGATGGTCAATTTGGCGACGCTTACCGGCGCGATCATTGTCGCGCTTGGGCAGGAATATGCGGGCATGTTCGCCAATGACGACAAGCTCGCCGAACGACTGTTCAAGGCCGGGGAGACGACCGGGGAGCGCGTGTGGCGCATGCCACTTGGGCCTGAATACGACAAGATGATCGATTCAAAATTCGCCGACATGAAAAACACCGGCGGACGCTCGGGCGGAGCTATCACCGCCGCCCAACTGCTGCAGCGCTTCGTCGGCAAAACACCCTGGGCTCACCTCGACATTGCCGGCACCGGGATGGGTGCGCCCCAAAGCGATATCAACAAGAGCTGGGGTTCGGGCTGGGGCGTGCAGTTGCTCGAGCGTCTGGTCGAAGATCACTATGAACGCTGAACCAAAGCCGCAATGACCGAAATCCTATTTTACCACCTCAAGGGACAGACGCTGGAGCAGGTCCTACCCATGTTATTGCAGAAATCGCTCGAACGGGGCTGGCGCGTAGTCGTTCAGGCTTCGTCGGATGAGCGCGTCGAGGCGCTAGACGCGCATTTGTGGACCTGGCGCGACGATGCATTTCTGCCACATGGCATGTCGCGCGATCCTGAAGCGACGGAACAGCCCATCGTGCTGACCGCGAGTGCCGAAAATCCGAACGGCGCGGCCGTGCGTTTCCTGGTCGACGGAGCGAATTTGGCAGCCGATGTGGGCAATTATGAGCGGATCGTGCTGCTATTCGACGGCGAGGACCCCGAAGCCGTTGAAATGGCTCGCGCGCGGTGGAATGAGGCCAAGAGGACCGGCGCCGAGGTCACCTATTGGAAGGCCGACGAGAACGGCCGCTGGCAACGGCAAGAGGGCGTCTAGCTCACCTCCCAGGGTAGGACAGCTCATTCCCGCATCACACTGACAGATCACAATTTTTTGAGTTACTGCACTGCCTGGTTTTTCAACGGCGCCAGCACGGTTTGTCGCGATTATACCCTTTGCTCCGGCAGCTTTTGGGATGCTATAGTTGTTCCATGAATAAGAGTTCAGTGAAAAACAAGCGTTCGCCAAAGCCGGCCGCCCCGAAAACAAATCGAAAAACTACACCTCGCCAGGTCTCCGCACGCGCCGCGGCGGCTCAGGTGACAGCTTCGCGGCGTTCAACCCGGAAATCGCAGCCGATTAACGGGCTAAACGTGCCGTCAGCGCAAAAAATTACGGCTGCGGAGGTCTCGACCGTCACGGTTGCGGAGGTCGCCGCGCTTAGTCAGTCGCTGCGGACGCACAAGTTCCATGTCGGTCAGACCGTCTTTTACACCTCAAGCCCAATCAGCCGCCCCGGCGCCAGTGGCAGCTACAAAGTCGTGAGGCTGCTGCCATCCGACGGTGACGATTACCAGTACCGCATCAAGAACCCGGGCGAGGCCTTTGAGCGTGTGGCAAAAGAGAGCCAGCTCGAGGTCGAACATTAGACTCTCGTAGCTGCGGCTGGCGCGCGCGGCGAGGCTGCGCCATACTGCGTTCGGGTTGGGATGCGACAAGGTCGCCCCGCAACGTCGTCCTACATTGGGTCATGCGATGCTCGGTATTGATCCGGACATCGGACACTTACGTTTCTGGGTCGCGTCCGGTGCCGCGGCTTTGTTGGTGCTTGTCTGCGCGCTGGCACTGGATTGGACGCGTTCGCGAATCATTGCGCGCTTTGCGGTGGTCGGCTTCGGCGCAACATCTGGCGCCATCCTCGCCTGGGCTTTCCTCGCTGGCGCGTCTGGACGCGACCAAAGCGCCGAGCGCCGCAACCTCGAAATACGCGCGACGCAGTTGACGGCTCAGGTGCTCGCGCCGGGTTCACCGCTTGCTTGCCTGGACAGCATGGCGGGCGAGAATGTCGAGGCGGCGTGTGAAAAAGCGCTGTTCGCCGCTCCCGCAATTGTGGCAGCGGCATCCTCCTATGTCGCCGCGCGATTAGCGCTGCTGTCCGATATCGTTGCCTACACCAAAGCCGGCGGCAATTTGGATTTGGTTTTGCTGCCGCTTCGCCATTCGCTTGAGGCGGATCGATTCGGTTTTGTCGCCCATGTCCTGGCGTTACATGACGGCTGCACCAGCGGACATTGCGCGACACTGGCGCTCTTACGCGATGCGGAGCGGGTGCGGGCTAATCTAAGCGCACAACCGCTTGATCGATATGTCGAACGTTATATGCCGACGTGGGGTCAGCCGCCTGACACTCCGTTAGCGGAAGCCGCTCCGCCGACCACTGCGGCGCTGCCGGCGAGCCAACTGGCAGGTCCTAATCAGGCAGGTCCAGGCCAGAAGAAAATCGTGATCGACGCAGACTTTCCAAGCGCCGCATCAATTCCAGCGGTCAGCATCATGAATCCGGAGCCAAAAGCTTCGGCAAGCGTGGCAGCCGATGCCAAAATGCGGGGCACCGCGTCAGCACGCTCGTCGGGGCGCAAGACTGGCAATGCGCCGGCGCAGCCAGCATCGCCGCCCTCATCTCTGTCCTCCACGCCCGGGGCGTCCGGGGCTTCCTTGGCCCCGTCCTCACCGGCCGATCCGGTCTGGGCGCCCGGAACCACACCGCTTCAGCCGCAATCCTCCCCGCCAAACCCGCAGGCGAGCGCCGGCGAGCAATGAGTTGAACGGCCGGCCGTTACCCGCTCAGATGCGGCGAGATGTTGCGCTCAGTCCTGATCGCTAATCGCGGCGAAATCGCCTGCCGCATCGCACGCACGGCCAAACGCCTCGGCCTGCGCACGATCGCAATCTATTCCGAAGCCGATACCGGCGCGCTGCACACGCGGCTTTGCGACGAGGCCTACCTGATTGGTGGGCCGGAGCCGCGCGCAAGTTATCTTGCGATCGACCATATGATTGCAGCAGCCAAGCGCGCTCGAGCCGAAAGCGTCCATCCTGGCTACGGCTTTTTGTCGGAAAATGCCGAATTTGCCGAGGCCTGTGCGCGCGCAGGCCTCGTTTTTGTTGGTCCCCCGGCGAGCGCCATTCGGGCGATGGGACTCAAGGACCATGCCAAGAAGCTCATGGAACAAGCGGGTGTGCCGGTTGTCCCCGGCTATCACGGCGAACGCCAGGACGCGAAGTTCCTTCGGGAAAAAGCCTACCAAATTGGTTATCCGGTCCTGATCAAGCCAGCAGCGGGCGGCGGCGGTCGCGGGTTGCGGCGCGTCGACAAACACGCCGACTTCGATGCTGCGCTTGAAGGCGCCGTACGCGAAAGCCAATCGGCATTCGGAAGTGGCCGCGTCCTCATCGAGAAGTTCATTTCCTCGCCGCGGCATATCGAAGTCCAGGTCTTTGCCGACGCTCATGGCGATGCGGTTCATCTCGGCGAGCGCGATTGCTCGCTGCAGCGACGCCACCAGAAAGTCATCGAGGAAGCCCCGGCGCCGGGTATGACGGCGGCGCTTCGTAAGGACATCGGCAATGCCGCAGTCGCGGCGGGGAAAGCGGTCGGTTACCGCGGCGCCGGGACGGTCGAGTTCGTCGCCGATGGGACTCGCGGACTGCGGCGTGAGGCATTCTGGTTTATCGAAATGAACACGCGGCTCCAGGTCGAGCATCCTGTGACCGAAGAGATTACCGGCCTCGATCTGGTCGAATGGCAGTTCCGGATTGCGGCCGGCGAGAAGTTGCCGCTGACACAAGGCGAGGTCCGCTTTGACGGACACGCGATCGAGGCGCGCGTCTATGCCGAAGATACCGAACACGGTTTCCTGCCAGCCACCGGAAAAATCGTAGCGCTGGAATTTCCGGACAAGGTCCGCGTCGATAGCGGCATCGAAGCCGGCGGCGAAGTGTCATCATTCTATGATCCGATGATTGCCAAGCTCATCGCTCGTGCGCCGACGCGGGAAGCGGCACTGGAGCGGCTTACGAAGGCGCTCGATGCGACGCTGATCGCAGGTGTGCGAACCAACGTTCCGTTTCTCGCCAATTTGTGCCGGGCCGAGGCTTTTCGCGACGGCAAGGTCGATACCGATTTTATCGATCGCAACCTCGCCATTTTGGGCGCGGCGCTACACCAGCCCGACCTAGCGGCCGCAGCGGCCGGCGCGATGCAATTGCTCAATGCCGCGACCGCCAAGGAGGAGGCGGCAAGCGAACAGACTGAGACATCGGACGAATACTCCCCTTGGTCCGCACACGACGGATTTCAGCTCGGCGGCAGGCGCGAACTGTCGTTGCCGATCACGGTTGACGGCGAAGACGCGCTGGCGCTGGTCGCCTATGGAAAAGAAGGCATGTGGCTGACTATTGGCGGCATTGAACCGGCCAAGGACGCACGCGTCTTCCAATCCGACGCGCATGCTTATGTATTGCGTAGCGGCCGTCAGACCCGTGTCGGGCTCAGGGACGTTTCAACGACTACTGCCGACGCACGCGGCGGCGATAGTGTGATCAAGGCACCCATGCATGGTCGCGTGCTGGAGCTTCTGGTAAAGGCCGGCGATCGCGTCGCCTTGGGGCAGCGGCTCGCCGTCATTGAAGCGATGAAGATGGAGCACACGCTGCGCGCGCCGTTTGCCGGCGTGGTGAAAGAGGTTCCTGTGAGTACCGGCGCCCAGGTCGTGGAAGGCGCCCCAATTTTGGTGCTAGAGCCTCTTGAGACATCCTCAGAGTGAGAGAGACATGGCTGTCCACCTCATCAAGCTTTGCGTCGGCTGCGATTCCGTTCGCGATCTTGAGGATTGGATCAAGGAAAAGCTCAAGGCCAAACGCCGGAATGGCGAGAAGGCGGAACACATTCACCGCACCCGCATGGTGCCCAAGCGGGCGGCGGAACTGGTGGCGGGCGGATCGCTGTATTGGGTTATTCGCGGTGAGATCATGTGCCGCCAGCGCGTACGCGCCATCCGCCCGTTTGTCGATAAGGATGGCATCGGCCGCTGCGGCGTGGTGCTCGATCCCAAAGTTGTGCTGGTCGAACCCCGCCCTCATCGGGCGTTTCAAGGCTGGCGTTACCTTGCTCCGAAAGACGCCCCGCGCGACCTCGACAAAGCCGTCAAAGGCGCAGCAGCGATGCCGGAGAGTTTACGGCGCGAGCTGCGGGAGCTCGGGCTGATGTGATCTTGGCGCTGGGACAATTCCCCCGAATTGCCGCATGGCGCAGTCGTAAGCGATCACGTAAAGTCCGCGCCAAAAGCGGCGGACGGTTCAAGCCTGGCCGCTGCGGAGCCGTATGATGATCATTGAAAATGAGAAGGACGTCACCAACGCGGTATTGAGCGAGCTCGAACGTACTAAAAACCCGCGCTTGCGCGAGGTCTTGTCCGCATTTGTGCGTCACCTGCACGATTTTGCCCGCGAGGTGAAACTGACTGAGCAGGAATTTCAGGCGGCGATTGGCTATATCGTTGCGCTCGGCAAGCATACGAACGAGACCCACAACGAAGCCGTCCTGATGTCCGGCTCGCTGGGGTTTTCGACTTTGATCTGCCTCCTCAACAACGGCAAGAACGGTGAGATCGAGACCGACGCCAATCTGCTCGGTCCGTTTTGGCGCATGAATTCTCCCCGCACTGCAAATGGCGCCTCGATCGTGCGCTCGCCGACGCCCGGTCCGGCACTGTTTGTCGATGCCTGGTTTCGCGACGCGAACCGCAAACCGATCGCAGGTGCCGAGGTCGATATCTGGCAATCCTCGCCGGAAGGCTTTTACGAAAACCAGGATCCGGTCCAGGCCGACATGAACCTGCGCGGCAAGTTCACGACCGATGCCGACGGCCGTATCAGCTTCCGCAGCGTCAAACCGGCGGGCTATCCCATTCCGATTGACGGGCCGGTCGGCGAATTGCTGCGCGCGCAGGGCCGGCACAATATGCGCCCGGCGCATCTGCATTTTTTGGTCCACAAGCCCGGCTTCAAGACGCTGATCTCGCAGCTCTACGCGCCCGACGACAAAAACATCGAGACCGATGTTCAGTTCGGCGTCACGCGCCATTTGATTGGCGATTACATTCGCCACGATGAGTCTTGCCCACGGGCGGCGGATGTCAAAGCGCCGTGGTATTCACTGGAACATACATTCGTGATGGAGGCCGGCGAGGCCCGCTTGCCCAAGCCGCCGATCACCGGCAAGGCGGAGGGCGCGCGGCCGCAGATTCCGCATCTCGAGGCGGCGGAATGATCTTTCAGGCGTGATGGCCGGACTTGCTCCGGCCATCAACCTCTTTGATCGCTATCACGCCAGAAAAGAAAAACGCGGATGTCTGCGATTGGGCGCGGGCATGACGACGAAAAGGGGGGAGGAACGACATGCTGCGCCGAACAATGCTCAAGGGTATGGTGGGAACCGCTGCAGGCGGATTCATCAGCGGATTCATGGTCCGCGCCGCGGTCGCCGACACGCCGCTCAAAATCGGCATCAGCATTCCGCTGACCGGCGCTGGCTTCAACGCCGTGGGCCGGCAATTGCAAGCCGCGTTGAAACTTTACATGCAGCAGCAGGGCGACACCGTCGCTGGGCGACACATTCAGCTCATCATTCGTGATGACGGCGGTGTTGCCGACAATGCGCGTCGCCTCATTCAGGAGATGATCGTCGACCAAAAGGTTGACATTCTCGGCATCGGCATCACTCCGACCGCACTCGCCATTGCACCGCTCGCCACAGAGGCGAAGAAAGTCACGCTGGTGATGAGTTCGGGGGCCTCGATCACGACGACGAAGTCTCCGTACTTCGTGCGCGCGGGTTTCATCTTGTCGCCGCAGTCCTGGATTCTCGCCGAATGGGCGGCCAAGAACGGCAGCAAGCGCGTGGTCACGCTGGTCAACGATTGGGCGCCGGGCGTCGAAGCAGAAACGGCTTTCACGACGCGATTTAAGCAGGTGGGTGGCGAGATCGTCGAGGCGATCCGCATCCCGCTTGCCAATCCGGACTTCGCGCCGTTCTTGCAGCGCATCAGCGACATGAACCCGGATACCGCCTTTATTTACTTTCCCGGCACGCAAGCGCCGATCTTCGCCAAGCAATTCGCCGAACGGGGTTTGGGCAAGTCGGGCATCAAGATTATCGGGCCGGGCGATCTGACCGACGACGATGATCTCAACAATATGGGCGATCAGATGCTCGGCATGATCACCGCCGGGCCGTATTCGGCCGCGCACGATTCCCCGCTTAACAAGGCCTACGCGGTGGCGATGCAAAAGGCCAACAGCTTCCGCCCGGACTTCGTCTCGCTTGGCGCCTATGACGGCCTGCACTTAATCTATGAGGCGCTCAGGAAGACCGGCGGCAATTCCGACGGTGATGCCTTGATGGCGGCGATGAAGGGCATGGCTTTTGAAAGCCCGCGCGGGCCGGTCTCGATCGATCCGGACACCCGCGACATCGTCAGCAATATTTACATTCGCAAAGTGGTGAAAGTCGACGGCCAGCTCTGGAGTGAGGAATTCGAGACCTATCCAAGCGTCAAAGACCCGATGAAGGTGGCGTTGCCGAAATAAAATCCTCTCGATTTACACCGCGACATTATCGATCAGACGGGTTGTGCCAATCCGTATTGCGGCAAGGAGCCGGATCCGCTCGCGCGTCGATACAGTAAGCGGCGCCAGCGTTTCGGCATTGCGTGCTTCAAAATAATCGAGCTTCAAGCCGGCATGCGTGATCGCCTGGCGTCCGTCCTCGAGCACTCTGGCAACCGGCGTGCCGTTTGCGATCCGTACGGCGGATTCCTTGAGCACACGATAGAGCATCGGCGCGGTTTGCCGCTCGACAGCGGTGAGGTAGCGGTTGCGCGATGATAGTGCCAGCCCGTCGCGGTCACGCACGATCGGCACCCCGACAATGCGGGTTTTCAGGCCAAGATCGCGAGCGAGCTGAGTGACGACTTTGAGCTGCTGGTAGTCTTTCTCGCCGAAGATCGCGATATCGGGCTCGCACTGAATCAGCAGCTTAGCGACGACAGTAGCGACGCCGGCGAAAAAATGCGGACGGATTGCGTCTTCCAGGCCGGCTTTGGCGGGCCCCTCCGGCACGACCCGTGTGGCAAAGCCGTCCGGATACATCGTTTGCACTGAGGGCGCCCAGACGAGATTAACTTGGAGTTCGGTTAACGCCGCGATGTCGGCGGCAAAAGTGCGCGGATATGTGTTGAGGTCTTCGCCGGGAGCAAATTGGGTCGGGTTGACAAAGATCGAGACGATCACGCGATCGGCACGGCTGTTAGCCCGGCGCACCAAGGTAATGTGCCCTTCATGCAGTGCGCCCATCGTTGGTATCAAAGCAGTTTTAGCGCCTCGCGCGCGGAAATTCGCAACCGCGGCGCGCAGCGCCGGTATCGTGCGGATGACACGCGGACGATGTTTAATTTGCTTGGGAATCTTCATGATGACGTTGCAGCGTGAGCACAGCGGCCACGTTTTGCCGGTGCACTCTTTCATTTACGATTAACTTATTTCGGCAGATGCTGTATCTTGACCGCTCGCGTTGCAAATCCAGAAAGTAGCCGCAACGCAGGGGTTGCGTCCTATGCTGATGCAGGCGGAGCTCGGCCGTCCGTTCTCGGCGCATGTCATCGTCCTTGGGAACGAAAAAGGTGGCTCCGGGAAATCGACCACGGCAATGCATGTCGCGGTCGCACTGCTGCAAGCCGGCCAGCGGGTTGCCACGATCGATCTCGATTCACGGCAAAAGAGTTTCACCCACTATATCGACAACCGCCGCGAATGGGCGGCGCGCAGCGGGATTAAGCTGGAAATCCCTGTGCATTATTGCATTGCGCGCGGCTGCGGTATCCGGCTCGATGAAATCGAGGCACAAGAATTCGCCGCTTTCGCCCAGGCGGTGAGCGCGGTCGAGCAAAGCCACGACTTTGTGGTTATCGATACGCCAGGCACCGATTCCTACATGATGCGTCTTGCCCATTCGATGGCCGACACCTTGATCACGCCATTGAACGACAGTTTTGTCGATTTCGACGTGCTTGGCACCATTGATCCGCTCTCTTTCGAAGTAGCGGGAGTGAGCCACTACGCCGAGATGGTGCGTGAATCCCGTCGCCAGCGCCGCCTGGTCGATGGCGGTCTAACCGACTGGGTGGTGGTGCGCAATCGCCTCTCGACTTTAGGTTCGCGCAACCGCCGCCTGGTCGGGGAGGGGGTCGACGGGCTTGCTAAACAGCTCGGTTTCCGCACCGTTGACGGCTTTGCCGAGCGGGTGGTGTATCGCGAATTCTTCCCGCGCGGGCTGACGGCACTCGACGACCTCAACGAGGATACACTCGGTTTGCGACCCACCAGTTCACACGTGACTGCGCGCGACGAGGTCAAGGTTCTAATCGAGGCACTGCGGCTGCCAATCGATGAACGCGGCAAGCGTCGCGCGGCCGCGCGGGCGGAATGGATCGCGGTCGCCGGAAAACCCCTCGACACTTACGACCTGCTCGCGGAGTGACCTGGCGCGCCTGTGGCTGTCGTCGCCATCCCTTTTGAAATCGCTATAAGTATCGGATGCCTGTGCTCGTCGGCGTGGCCGTCCTTCTCTTCTTGCTCTGGGCGGCAAAACGCTCGCGCAATAGCGGAATCCTCAAAGCGAGCCAGCAGCGCCTGAGTGGTGCGCTAGCGTTGCTGATTGGCGTCGTTCTGCTCGTGCGCGGCGATTTGGGATTGGGCGCGGCGCTCGTGCTTTTCGGCATCTACCTCATGGGCGAGGCGTTGCCTTGGCCGCTTAACCTATTGGCCGGTTATCTTGACGGCAGGAATGCCGGCTGGCGTAAGCACGCGCAGCGTGATGCGAATTCGCGCGCCGGCGCCAGGCCGGCGGCCGGCGGCAAAATGACTGAACAGGAGGCTTATCAGATCCTTGGCGTTGAGCCCGGGGCGAGCGCCGAGGAGATCAGCCACGCCCACCGGGCGCTCATGAAGAAAGTGCATCCCGACCAAGGGGGGACGACGTATCTGGCGGCCCGCATCAATGAGGCCAAGGACGTGCTGCTTCGAAACCATCGCTGAGGTACTCGTTGCGGACCTCGCGTGGCCTTGCTGTCTCCGTCGCGCTTCCCGTTTTTGGATGGTGATCTGTGGAACCACCTGGCCCGTTTGGCAGGGCTCTTGTTAGTCTTTCAGCGCCATTAATCTTTCACGGCCATGCATTCGAAGTCGCTGCGCTTGAGCGCCCGGCAGGCGGCTTCCGCGGTCGACTTGTCGAACCCGGCAAAGCGGGCGCGGTAGAGCGCCTTGTCGCCTTTCTGCACCCGTTCGGTGAATGGATCTTTGGCGGCCAGGGCGGCGTGAACCTTGATCTGGGCCTCGGTTAGGTGCTGTCTGGCCTCCGCCTCGTCGTCGAAAGCGCCGATCTGGATCAGCCAGCCACCATGCACGCGAGCCGATGGGGGTGACCAAACGGAGACAGGTTGTGCCGTCGCTGCTGCTGCTGGGTGGACCTCGGTCATTGCGGGTTCAATCTGCGCCGGCTGCAGCTGCACTGCGGTCGCGTCAGCGGATTTCACCGGTGCCGGCTCGGCGACCACCCGCGTCGGCATGACCGGCTCGGCCTGCGCCGTTGTCATTTCAACAGTAGGCGTCCTCGATGCGATCTCGGCGCGCTTGGGCGGACCCGGCGGCGTCGCCGCTTGGCTGGGCGAAGCCGGCTGCGCCGCGCTCGATTGCTGCGCCGGTGTCGGCGCAATTGCGGGGACCGGCACTAAAGCCGGCATCGGCGCCAGTGAAGCGGTCTGTATTGGAGCGGTTCGGTAGGAAATAGTCTTCACCAGGAGTGGCCGGATCGGATCACTGGATCCCGCGGGCGCCCGTGAATCGGCGCTCGCCGTTGCGGCACGATCGATCCGGGCCGCTGGCGCTTTCGCCGCGAGTTCCTCGCGGCGTTCCGCCGTCTCGGCGATCATCGGCGCGCTGCGCCGCACGGCGGCTTCCTTGATATGGGCGCTGATAAGTTCGCGCATGCGCTCGTCACGCTCGGAGGCCGACGGACCGCCCATCACCACAGCGACGAGATAACGGCCGTCCCGATGCAAAGAGGTCAGCAGATTGAATCCGGATGCCTGCGTAAAGCCGGTTTTGATGCCGTCCACGCCATCGACGGCTCCCAAGAGATGGTTGTGATTGCGCATCGCTTCGCCGTGATAGACGAAGGATTCGGTGGAGAAATATTTGAAATAACGGGGAAACCGCTCCTGGATCGCGCGCCCCAGAAGCGCCTGATCGCGCGCGGTGGTGACCTGATCGTCGTCCGGTAAACCCGAGGCGTTGACGTAGATTGTATGGGCCATGCCAAGCGCATGCGCTTTCTGCGTCATCAGTTTAGTGAAGGTCCCCTCGTCGCCGGCGAGGTTCTCAGCGACGGCGACCGCGGCATCGTTCGCCGACTTTGTCACAATGCCTTTGATCGCATCCTCGACCGTGATCGTCTGACCCGTCTTGAGTTCGAGCTTGGTCGGCGCCTGCTCGGACGCATGCTCGGAGACTTTCAGCGGGCTATCGAGCTTGAGCCTGCCGGATTCGAGACGTTCGAACAGCATGTATAGCGTCATCACCTTTGTCAGCGACGCGGGATGGCGCAAACCGTCCGCGCTGGCTGCTTGCAGCACGGCGCCACTATTGCCGTCCACGACAATCGAGGAAAATGGTGGCGAGTAATCTTCGAGCCGAGCGTGACGGTGACCGTGTCCGGCGTGCGTGTGATGCGCGCGGGAATGGTGATGATGCCGCGCATCGGCGACGTCGCCGGTGACGGTAAGGGCCGCGGCGACCGCGGCGCTGGCCAACAGGCAGTAACGAAGCCCAGAACGGGCCTCGAAATCCACCGATCCCATTGCTAACCCCGTCCCTGAACTTGCGCCCACCCCGTAGGCGGCCCCTTACGGTTTACTGCTCGGGGACGGTGCTCGGCGTGCAAAGCGCCGAATTTCCGCTTCCTGCGCGGAGACGGACAAAGCCCCGTTACCCCAACAACACGGTCAAGCAGGTTAGGAAGACGCGGTTGCGAAACGGTTAAGTAGGTTCCGCGCCGCCCCCCGTGGCTGCGTTTTTGTGCAACGCATCATGCTCAATGATCCCTGCCGCAAAAGGCCTTTTCAAGGCAAACCGGTTAATGCCCAAAGCGTTGGCCTGGAGCGCTCCCCAACGGCGGCTGCGCGAGGCGGAGTTGCGCGACAGCTCCTGGTCGGAATGCGGTGACAGTCTTGCCAACGTATCCGGGCGAACTGACTGTGACCGAACCTGGTCTGCGACAGACGGCATGACGATCGCGCCGCGGCGCCGCGATTTCGACGGTGCCGACATGTCGCCGCTGACCTTGTGCTCTGCGATGGCAAGCCTATCTCACCGGTTCGCCAGCACTTGGAACCAGCCCTTGGAAATTGCGCGGTGATGGTTCGCGTGCGGTTGATAGGCTTCTCCACCTTGGATGTTGCTCTATCGATTCGGCGCGTGATCCGCGCTAATTTTACGCGCTGGGTGGGGATTCCCCGTTGGCAAGCGGCCGGTAATGCGCCGGTCGTCGATGGTCTAGCAGTGCGGAAGTCGAACGAACCAATGCTGTTGATTGACGTTACTATCCATGTGCCAGCCCGTCTGGCGGACGACGATCGCAAGCGTAAAGGCGACGGCTCGCCCGGGACCGCGGTCGTTACCAAGACAAGGCCGCAAACCAAGCGGCCAAACCTCTATCGCGTGCTGCTCTTAAACGACGACTACACGCCGATGGAGTTCGTGGTCCACGTCCTCGAGCGTTTCTTCAACAAGGATCACGAGACGGCGCATCGGATAATGATGCATGTGCACCAGCACGGCATCGGTGAGTGTGGTGTGTATACTTATGAGGTGGCGGAAACAAAAGTGACGCAGGTTATGGACTTTGCCCGCAAACACCAGCATCCTTTGCAGTGCATCATGGAGAAGAAGTGATTCTGGGAGAACCGTCCAATACAAACGATGAGAAATGGAAATGCCTACGTTCTCGCGCAGTCTTGAACAGTCGCTCCACCGGGCCTTGGCGCTAGCCAATGAGCGGCACCACGAATATGCGACGCTCGAGCATCTTCTCCTTGCGCTGATCGAAGACCAAGACGCTGCCGCGGTCATGCGCGCGTGCAACGTCGATCTGGAAAAACTGCGTCGTAGCCTTATCGCTTATCTGGAATCGGAGCTGGACAATCTGGTGACCGACGGTGCGGACGATTCGAAGCCGACCGCGGGTTTTCAACGTGTCATTCAGCGAGCGGTGATTCACGTCCAATCGTCCGGCCGCGAGGAGGTGACCGGCGCCAATGTGCTGGTCGCGATTTTCGCCGAGCGCGAAAGCCATGCCGCCTATTTCCTGCAAGAGCAGGACATGACCCGTTACGACGCGGTCAATTATATCAGCCACGGCATCGCCAAGCGGCCTGGCATGTCGGAAGCGCGGCCGGTGCGCGGCGCCGACGAGGACGCCGACACCAAATCCGGCGATGAGCCGAAGAAGAAGGGCGATGCGCTCGATGCCTATTGCGTTAATCTCAACAAAAAGGCGCGCGAGGGCAAAATCGATCCGCTGATCGGCCGCGAGTCCGAGATCAACCGTACCATCCAGGTGCTGTGCCGGCGGCAAAAGAATAACCCGCTCTTCGTCGGCGAAGCCGGCGTCGGCAAGACCGCCATCGCCGAGGGTCTGGCGCGCCGCATCGTGCACGGCGAGGTGCCGGACGTGCTGCGTAACGCCACCGTCTTCGCGCTCGACATGGGCACGCTGCTCGCCGGGACGCGCTACCGCGGCGATTTCGAAGAACGCTTGAAGCAGGTGATCAAGGAACTCGAAGCCTATTCGGGCGCAATCCTGTTTATCGACGAGATTCACACCGTGATCGGCGCCGGCGCCACATCCGGCGGCGCGATGGATGCATCGAATCTGCTCAAGCCGGCGCTCGCGTCAGGCACGGTGCGCTGCATCGGTTCGACGACGTACAAGGAGTACCGACAGTATTTCGAAAAGGATCGAGCGCTCGTCCGTCGTTTCCAGAAAATCGACGTCAACGAGCCGACGATCCCTGATGCCATCGAAATCCTCAAGGGGCTCAAGCCCTATTTCGAGGATTACCACAAGCTCAAATACACCAGCGACGCGATCAAGGCGGCGGTGGAGCTTTCGTCGCGCTACATCCACGACCGCAAGCTGCCCGACAAGGCGATCGATGTGATCGACGAGTCGGGAGCGGCGCAAATGTTGCTGCCGGAGAATCGGCGCAAGCGCACCATCGGCTTAAAGGAAATTGAGACCACAATCGCGACCATGGCGCGCATTCCGCCGAAAGCGGTCTCCAAAGACGACGCCGAGGTGCTGCGGAATCTGGAAGAAACGCTCAAGCGTGTGGTTTATGGTCAGGACAAAGCGATCGAGGCGTTGGCGGCGTCGATCAAGCTTGCGCGTGCCGGTTTGCGCGAGCCGGAAAAGCCGATCGGCTGCTATCTGTTTTCAGGACCGACCGGCGTCGGCAAGACCGAAGTTGCCAAGCAGCTCGCGGCGACGCTCGGCGTCGAGCTGATCCGCTTCGACATGTCCGAATATATGGAGCGCCATACCGTCTCGCGGTTGATTGGCGCGCCGCCCGGCTATGTCGGCTTCGATCAAGGCGGCTTGCTCACGGACGGCGTCGACCAGCATCCGCACTGCGTGCTCTTGCTCGACGAGATCGAAAAGGCGCATCCGGATCTCTTCAACGTGCTCCTGCAGATCATGGATCACGGCAAGCTCACTGATCACAACGGCAAGCAGGTCGATTTCCGTAACGTCATTCTGATCATGACGACCAATGCTGGCGCTTCCGACATGGCGCGCGCCGCGTTCGGCTTCACGCGCACCAAGCGCGAAGGCGACGACATGGAAGCGATCATGCGCCTGTTCGCGCCGGAATTCCGCAACCGGCTCGACGCCATCATCACCTTTGCGCATCTGTCTCCCGAGATCATCGCCATGGTGGTCGAGAAATTCGTGCTGCAGCTCGAGGCGCAGCTTGCCGACCGCGACGTTACCATCGAGCTGAGCGACGAAGCGACCAAATGGCTGATCGCCAACGGCTACGACGAGCTTATGGGTGCCCGGCCGATGGCGCGGGTGATTCAGGAGCACATCAAGAAGACGCTCGCCGACGAAGTGCTGTTCGGACGGCTCAAAGGCGGCGGCCATGTCCGTGTCATCGTCATCACCGACGAGGCCGGCAACAGCAAGCTCGGCTTCGATTACCCCGACGGGCCGGTGAAGCCGCGCCCGGAGAAGCTGCCGGAGCCCCGCCGCGCCAAGGCCAAGCGGCGCGCTTCGCCCAAGCGGAAGCCGCCGGGCGGTGGCGGCGACGACGGTCCGCCGCGGCGCGGCACCGTCCCAAAGGTGCCCCTTGTCAAAGTGTGAGGTAGGCCCTCGGAGATCAGTCTCGTCTCATTTGAATTACCGAACGCTGAATTACCGATGCCGCCGCAATTGGTGCGCGAACCAGGTGGCGCCGCCGCTGACGACTAGGGTCCAAGATCGTCCGTGCCGGTATGGACCGTGGCCGGCGACCAAGAGGCGGAGGAGATTCTGCTCTCTATCAGCGAGTCTGGAATGTCCGCGGATGGCAAGCAGCAGGCCATGCACCAGTGATGCCACGGCGTCAGGTGAAAGAGAAATCACTGCAACACCATCTCACGTAAAATCGGTTGCTGCCGATCAACGCGGCGTAGGAGTCCGTGCAGCGGCTTTTGCCTCGCCCGCTGTCCGACTACCGGCTTACGTCGAAAAGGAATCCACGGGGCTGCTGCTGGCCTAGTTGCCCTGGTGATTAAGCCGGGAGCGCATCTCTTTTCCAGTTTTGAAGAAGGGAATGGCCTTCTCTGCGACCTGGACGACGACGCCAGTACGCGGGTTGCGCCCCGTGTGCGCTTCGCGGGTCTTGGCCGAAAACGCTCCGAAACCCCGTAGCTCGACTCGATCACCGCTCCTCAAAGCTTTGGCGATTTCGTCCAGTATCGTGGTGACGATCTTGTCAACGTCTCGCTGAAAAAGGTGCGGGTTCTGGGCGGAAATACGCTGTACTAGCTCGGATTTTATCATGGCGACTAGCTCAAATTGACGAGATGTCCGTGAAGGCGGCCCCTTCTTTATGTTTTTGGGCAACAAGCAATGTCGAATATGCCTGATCCGCGACAAAAAGCAAAGAAAAAGGCCGCCTCTGACCGCCTCGGCCAATTCATGCGCCCTGAACTTTCGGATAAAACCAATTCGCAAAACCAAGGATACGTCCGCTTAGCGTGAGGAAAGACGATGGCCAGCGACAACAAAAAAGCCAAAGCCGACCCCGCTTCAAAAGGCGAGGCCGCCGCGAAGGACAAAAGCACTGCAGGTGAAGCCGTATCCAAGACCGAGGGCGGCGAGGCAGCCGCCGCCCCACCTTCAAACTATAGCCGGGGGGAAGGGCAGAAACCGGTTAGCACCGCCTACAGGGAAAACTGGAAGGCGATTTTCTCGAAGAAGAACGCGAAGAAGAAAAAGCGATAATTCGTGCGACGGAGCAAGAAAAAAGCCCGGAATAAATCCCGGGCCTTCGTCATTCGGTTGAGGATGGGCTTAATAGTCCATGCCTCCCATGCCACCGCCAGGCATAGCCGGGGCCCCACTGTCCTTCTTCGGCCTTTCGGCGACCATGGCTTCCGTAGTGATTAGTAGCCCGGCGATCGACGCT
>Ga0306917_10000235_pt1 | contig 21702 bp, 22 predicted proteins | sample tim00Cox00000000_FD_203313 | JGI IMG/M metagenome (GOLD analysis project Ga0306917, IMG submission 203313) | Lab enrichment of tropical soil microbial communities from Luquillo Experimental Forest, Puerto Rico - timezero.00C.oxic.00.000.000 (v2)... | ecosystem: Environmental > Terrestrial >... | reverse complement strand
CCGCCGGCGACCTGCCGGCCACCACCGGCAATCCCGATCAGGGGTTCGAGGGCTACCGCTTTGTCGGCTACAACCTCTACGACGGCCTGCTGTTGTGGGATTTGTCGGGGGCCGGCGACAAGGCGGCTGACATCAAGCCCGGTCTCGCCACTGAGTGGCATGTCGACGAAGCCGACCCCAAGCGGTGGATCTTCACCCTACGCCAGGGTGTCAAATGGCATGACGGGTGTCCGTTCACTGCCGACGACGTGGTCTGGAACTTCGGCTACAGTGGCGACGACAAGGCGCCGCAATTCAACCCGGCGCAGTTCGCCCAGGCGCGGGCTTATTTCGGCACCTATGCCGGTATCGAGAAGGTCGACGACCACACCGTCGCCTTCACCACCAAGGTTCCGGATGCGCTGTTTCCCTACATGATGAGCTTTGTCATGATGGTCAGCCCGTGCCGAGCCAAAGAGGTCAACAACAACTGGACCGAATATGCGCTGCACCCGTCGGGCACCGGGCCCTACAAATTTGACAAGATGGTGCCGCATCAGCGGTTGGAGTTTGTCCCCAACACCGACTACTGGGACAGGGCGCGGGTGCCAAAACAGGACCGGCTAGTGCTGGTGCCGATGCCGGAAGCGTCGACCCGCACCGCGGCGCTGTTGTCCGGTCAGGTCGATTGGATCGAGGCGCCCTCGCCCGATGCGCTAGACCGGCTGAAATCCGCCGGGATGCAGATCGTCACGCGGATCTACCCGCACAATTGGAGCTACCAGCTCAACTTTGTCAAAGGGCCCTTTACCGACAAGCGCGTCCGTCAGGCAGCCAACTATGCGCTCAACCGCGAGGACATAAAGGATCTGCTCAATGGGATGATGCTCGAAGGCTATGCGACGGTGCCGCCGTCACTGCCCTTCTACGGCAATCCCGTGCTCTACAAATACGACCCGGCAAAGGCGAAGGCGCTGCTCAAGGAGGCTGGCTGTCTTCCATGTCAGGTCCATTTCGCGATCTCGACCTCGGGCTCCGGGCAGATGCAGCCGTTGCCGATGAACGAATTGGTGAAATCGCAAATGGATGCCGCCGGCTTTGATGTGAAGCTCGAGTCGATGGATTGGAACGCGCTGACCGCGGTGGCGCGCGAGGGTGTCGAAAAACACCCGCAATACGACGCGATCAATGTCAGCCGCGGCTCTCAAGATCCGTTTAATGCGGTGATCCGCCATGTGTGGACCGGAGCCTGGTCGCCAAAAGGCGCCAATTGGGGACACTACCAAAACCCCGAAGCCGAAAAACTCGTCGCCGCCATCCTCAAGGAGTTCGACACGGCAAAGCGTCTGGCGATGCTGACCAGGCTCCACGAATTGATGAGCGAGGACGCGGTGATGATTTTTGTCGCGCACGACGTCAATCCACGCGCCCTGTCACCCAAGGTGCACGGGTTTGTCCAGGCGCAAAGCTGGTTCCAGGACCTGACGCCGGTCACCGTCACGCCATGAGCTTTTACATCCTGCGCCGCGTCCTCTACGCGATCCCGATCGCGTTTGGGGTCAGCGTGGTGTGTTTCTCGCTGGTGTACATCGCCCCGGGCGACCCGCTGCAGACGGTGTTGCCGCCGGATGCGACCGCCGAGACGATCGCCATCGTCAAGCACGCCTACGGCTTTGACAAACCGCTGCCGATGCAATTCCTGATCTGGCTTGGCCGTGTTTTGACCGGCAATTTCGGGGTGTCGATCGCAACCCGCCGGCCGGTTTTTCTCGAAGTGACCGATGCGCTCTCAAACACCGCACTGCTGGCGATGTTTGCCGCGCCGATCGCATTTTTGACCGGGTACGTGATGGGCGTCGTTGCGGGCTGTTTTCCCGGGCGCTGGCTGGATCGGGTGGTCACCGGTGCGGCAGTGATGGGCGTCAGCCTGCCCAATTACTGGCTGGGCATCGTGCTGGTCATCGTCTTTGCCGTGGAGTTGATGCTGCTGCCGGCGACCGGGATGGGGCCCAGCGGCTCGACCGGCTTTCACATTTACGAATGGAGCAGCGCCAAATTCCTGGTCCTGCCGGTGGCGACGCTGGCAATGATCCCAATTGGGATCCTTTCGCGCACGACCCGGGCTGCGGTCGCCGAGGTCCGCAACCAGGATTTTGTTCAGACGCTGCGTGCCAAGGGTCTCTCGGAATGGGCGGTCATCCGCCATGTGCTGAAGAATTCGTTGCCAACGGTGATGGCGGTGATGGGGCTGCAATTCGGCTATCTGATCGGCGGCTCGATCCTGGTCGAGACCGTCTTCACTTGGCCCGGCAGCGGCTTTCTGCTGAGCAAGGCGATTATCAATCGCGACGTGCCGGTATTGCAGGGGACGATCCTGACCCTGTCGCTGGTCTTCGTCGCCACCAATTTGATCGTCGATCTGCTGCAGTCGCTGATCGACCCCCGGATCGGACGGGCGTGACAGACGACTTCTCCATCATTCCCGCGAAAGCGGGCATCCAAGGCGGTGGAGCCTTAGTAGCTGCCCTGGACCCCCGCTTCCACGGGGGTGACGGTGTTACCAAGGAACAGACTGAGCCACTCTTCGCGCAGCAGGCGCCGCCCGCGACGCGGGTGCGCGGCTATTGGCAATCGGTGTTCTACCGGCTGCGGCACGACCCGGTGACGCTCGTCTTTGCCGCTATTGTCCTGTTGATCGTGCTGGCGGCGCTGTTTGCGCCACTGATCGCGCCGTTCGACCCCTACAAGGAGAGCATTGTCGGACGACTGAAGCCGTTTGGCTGGCGCGGCCATCTTCTCGGCACCGATGAACTCGGCCGCGACGTGCTGTCCCGCCTTCTCTATGGCGGCCGGGTATCGCTGTCGATGGGCGTGGCGCCGGTGCTGTGCGCGACGCTGATCGGCGGCATGCTCGGCGTCATCGCCGGCTTCGTCGGCGGGCGCACCAACACCGCCATCATGCGCACGATGGACGTGTTCTACGCATTTCCGTCGGTGCTGCTGGCGGTCGCGATCGCCGGGGCGATGGGCGGCGGGATGGCCAACGGCATGTTGGCATTGACATTGGTGTTCATCCCGCCGATGTGCCGTGTCGCCGAAACCGCAACGACGCAAGTGCGGGCATTGGATTTCATCGAGGCCGCCCGCGCCAGCGGCGCCAAGACGATGACGATCATCCGCTACCACGTGCTCGGCAATGTGCTGGGACCGGTATTTATCTATGCCTCGTCATTGGTCAGCGTGAGCATTCTGCTGGCCTCGGGGCTGTCCTTCCTCGGCCTCGGCGTGCGGCCGCCGGTGCCGGATTGGGGCTTGATGCTGAGCACCCTGCGCCAGTCGATCTATGTCGTGCCTTTGGTCTGCGCATCGCCGGGTTTCGCGATCTTCATTACTTCGATCTGCTGCAATCTCGTCAGCGACGGGCTGCGCGCGGCGATGGACGTGCGGATGTAGGCGGCGGGTGAACTCGCCTGTACACAATGGTTCAGCTCTCGATCCGCGCGACCGCGGCGGTCCGCTGCAGCCGCTGCTGATCGCGCGCGAGCTGCGCAAGCATTTCCCGGTCAAAAGCAGCGGCGGCAAGTCGATAAAGGCGGTCGACGGCGTGTCGTTCACGGTACGCAAAGGCGAGACGTTGGGGGTCGTCGGCGAGTCCGGTTGCGGTAAATCCACTCTCGCGCGGCTGTTATTACATCTGGTGGTGCCGGATGCCGGCGAGCTGGTGTTCGACGGCGAGCTGGTCGACACGCCCGAGCTCCCGATAGGCGCGCTGCGTCGACAGGTCCAGATCGTGTTTCAGGATTCGTATTCGTCGCTCAACCCGCGCATGCCGGTCCGCGATTCGGTGGCCTTTGGTCCGTTTGTGCAGGGCAAGAAAAAGCAGCAGGCGCGGGATATTGCCTGCGCGATGCTCGGCAAGGTGGGGCTCGATCCCGACTTGTTCGGCCCGCGCTACCCGCACGAGCTCTCGGGCGGACAAAAGCAGCGAGTCAATATTGCTCGTGCGCTCGCCACCGAGCCGCGCATGGTGATCCTCGACGAGCCGGTCTCCGCGCTCGACAAATCGGTCGAAGCGCAGGTGCTGAACCTGCTGCGCGCATTGAAACGGCAATTCAACCTGACCTACCTGTTCATCAGCCATGATTTGAACGTGGTGCGCTACCTCAGCGACCGGGTCTTAGTGATGTATCTCGGGCGCGCGGTCGAAATCGGACCGATCGACGCGGTCTTCGAGCGCCCGCTTCACCCCTATACGCGCGCACTGCTGGCGTCGCGGCCGTCGATGGACCCGGCCCGGCGGATCGAGGAAGCGCCGATCACCGGTGACCCGCCCAACCCGATCGATCCGCCCCCGGGCTGCCGTTTCCATACCCGCTGCCCGTTCGCCGAGACGACATGCGAGAAGATCGATCCGGCGCTCGGCGTCTGGGAAGGACCGCAATCGCATGTCGCGGCCTGCCATATGCACGATGTGGCTTCGGGTCACAGCCGGCTGGCGCATGGCTGAACCGGTGGCAAACGGCGCCGCGCTGGCCGAGGTGTCCGACCTCACGGTGCGCTTTGTGAGCCGCGAAGCCACCGTGCACGCGGTGAACGGAGTGAGCTTGCGGGTACAGCCCGGCGAGGTGCTGTGCATCCTCGGCGAGTCCGGTTCCGGCAAGACCGTGACCCTGCGGGCATTGATGCGCCTATTGCCGCCGCGGCGCGCGCGGATCACGGGGAGCGTGCGGGTCGAAGGCCAGGACGTGCTGACCATGCCATCGCGTGCATTGCGCAGCCTGCGCGGCGGCCTCGTGGCGATGATATTTCAGGAGCCGATGACGGCGCTCGATCCGGTCTATACGGTCGGCCAGCAGATCGGCGAGACATTGCGCCGCCACACCGGCTGCGACCGGAGTGCGGCTCGGGCGCGAGCTTTGGAGCTGCTCGAACTGGTGCGAATCCCTTCGCCGGAGCGGCGCCTCGACGCCTATCCGCACGAATTGTCCGGCGGGCTGCGCCAGCGCGCGATGATCGCGATGGCGCTGTCGTGCAACCCGCGCCTGCTATTGGCGGACGAGCCGACCACGGCGCTCGACGCCACGGTGCAGGTTCAGGTGCTGGTCCTGCTCCGCCGGCTGCAGCGCGAGTTCGGCATGGGCATGATCTTCGTCACGCACGATATCGGCGTCGCCGCCGAGATCGCCGACACGGTCGCGGTCATGTATGCCGGCCGCATCGTCGAAAGCGGACCTGTTGCGCGGGTGCTGACGACGCCGGCGCATCCTTATACGGCGGGGCTGCTCGCCTCGACCGTGCACGGCCAGCCGCACGAACGCGACATTGCCGCGATCCCCGGCAGCCCGCCCGATCTGCGGCGCCTGCCGCCGGGGTGCAGTTTCGCGCCGCGTTGTCCCCGGCGTACTGCCGATTGTCGCCGTGCGGTGCCCGAGCCGCGGTTTCCTGAGCCCGGCCATATGGCCGCGTGTTTCGCCGTCACCGGCGTGGTCGGACCGCTCGGCTAGACGCTACGCCGACCGCCAATCCCGGGTATTTACACCATTCAGTTGTCCTGATCCGAGGCGACCTTCCAGAAGTCGATACGAGACTGGAGTGGGGTCGCGAGTGCGCCGTTCGGCGCAGTGAACTTGGCAATGACGGCACGGATCGCACTGCCGCCATTGCTGATCACAAAGGCGTTCTCGGTGACCCCGACTGTGGCGCCGAGATTGATCATCATAAAGCCGGTGCAGTTCCGATTGACCGTATAGCTGCCGGTCTGCCCGGTTCTGAACTTTTCGTCCAAGCCCAGGTCCGTACCCCCATTGCCAGGGTAATCTATCTGTGTGAAACCGCCCCTGCCGTCAAACGTACCGAGACCGACCACAACGCCTGGTCCCGGTGGTGAAGCCGCTACGATAGTGAGAACGGAAAAGGCGTAACTGCCCTGGAGCGTCGCGTTCGAGCATCCTAAATCGTCGTCTCCTCCTGCCCAAGCCGCACCGCTCAGCGCTGGCAAAGCGATCGCCGCCGCCAGCACTCCTTTAAGAACCCAGCTGTTCATCTCGGACCCCCATTCGTTCGGATCGCAGCCGGATCGAACCCCGCTCAACGAAAGCGCGCTATGAGCCCGGCGTTAAAAAATCTAAATTCAGCTAAAATGTTGGGAAATTGCGGGGCCACGGGGGCGACGTCGTGCGCGCACCTTCCTCAACGGAGATCTCCCTATTTGGGAGTTTCCGTCTCGATCACCGAAGTGGCGTCCTGTTCCGGAGGGACGAGCGCGGGTTTTCGCGCCGCTCGCGATCGGTTCGCGCGCGCTCGGGATTCTCGGCGTGCTGGTAGAACGGCCGGGATGGGTCGTCTCTCGAGCCGATATCATCGCGGCGGTCTGGCCGGAAACGGCCGTCGAAGACAGCAATCTGAACGTCCAGATCGCCGCGCTTCGCCGGGGTCCTTGACGAGGGCCAAAGCGAGCGGAGCTGCATCCAGACCATTCCTGGGCGCGGCTATCGTTTTACTGCACCGGTAACGCGGGTCGCGGCAGATGCCACGGCACTCCCGTCAAGCGGCCCGCCGCCGCTGCCCGATAAGCCGTCGCTGGCGGTCATGCCGTTCCAGAACATGAGCGGCGACCCAGAGCAGGAATATTTTGCCGACGGCATGGTCGAGGAGATCATCACCGCGCTGTCGCGTATCCGCTGGCTCTTCGTGATCGCCCGCAACTCCAGCTTCAGCTACAAGGGCCAGGCGGTCGATGTGAAGCAGGTCGGGCACGAACTCGGTGTCCGCTACGTCCTCGAAGGCTCGGTGCGCAAGGTAGGCCGGCGCGTGCGCATCAGCGCGCAGCTGATCGATGCGGCGACCGGCGCGCATCTTTGGGCCGAGCGGTTCGACGGTCCCCTGGAAGAGATCTTCGAGCTGCAAGACAAGGTGGCGGTCAGCGTCGCCAGTGTCATCGAGCCGACCTTGGAGGCGGCCGAAACCGCCCGCTCGGCCGGTCGCCAGACGCATGACCTGACCGCCTTCGACCTCTATCTGCGCGGAATGCATCACTTCGGTCGGGTCGACAAGAGCAGCCTCGTTCGGGGGCTCGGCCTGCTCGAACAGGCGATCGAACGCGATCCGGATTATGCCCCGGCTCTCGCGCTGGCTGCCCACTGCCATCAGAGGTGTGAGTTGATGAGCTGGGCGGACGACCCGGAAGCGGCCCGGCGCACCAGTGTCGATCTAGCTCGTCGGGCGCTCCGCAGCGCGCCCGACGACCCTAATGTCCTCTCACTCGCGGCCGCGTTGCTCGGATATTGGGGCGAGGACATCGATATCTCGCTGCGGTTGGTCGACCGTTGCCTCACACTCAACCCGAACCATGCTCGGGGTTGGCACTGGAGCGCCTTGCTCAGGGTCTTTGCGGGCCAGCCCGACATCGCGATGGAGCATTTTCAGAACTATTTGCGGCTCAGCCCACGCGACCGCATGCCAACGTATCTGAACGGTATTGGCGAAGCCTACTTCTTCAGCCGCCGGTTCGACGAGGCGGCGGCAAACCTGCTCGCCTCGCTCGACCTCGCACCGAACTTTCCGGTGACTTACCGGGTTCTCGCGTCCTGCTATGCCCACATGGGACGGCTCGACGAAGCACGAGGGATCGTCAGACGGCTGCGCGCGATAACGCCCGCCGTGATGGAACCTGCAACGCGTTATCGCAAGCCGGAACTCCGCGAGCTTTTTCTGTCGGGCCTGCGGCTGGCGGCCGGCGAAGCGAGCTGAAGCCGGTCCGCTGTTCCCTACCACCTGTCCCAATACGATGAGGCGCCAAACGAATTACTGACGACAAAATATTGGCCAGATAGCCGCGGTCGAACTGCCTCCCCTCGACAACCTCGCCGATGGCGAGCAGCTTTGCCTCCTCGACGATGACGCAGTTATGCAGTGTTCGATTTCTGGTAAGATCCGGTCGACCTTTCCTCGCGCCAGGGTCATCCTCGACGATCGCAGTCTATTAACGACAACGCCGACCCGTCCACCGACGAGGTAGGCGCGGTTTCAAAAGAGTACGCGGGTCGCGCGTAAGAGGGGAAAAAGCTGCCATGGCAATGACCTCAGGATTCTCTCTGCAGGAGGCGACCGACCTCCTAGGGCTTTGCGCGTTCGTCGAGACGGACGGACCGCAACCACCCATCCCCGATCCGAGAAACACGTGGGATCTCGTGTTTGATTCGCCGGTAATGGGCCCGTTCGACAACAAATGGCAACTTTGGCGAAGGAAGGGCCAGGGGCCGTTTGCGATCGCCATACGCGGAACCGTTGCAGCAGCCGGCAGTATCATCGAGGATCTTATTGCGCTGATGATCAAAGCTGAAGGAACCCTCACCGTCAGCGGCATAGGCCACGACTATCGGTTCGCCGCCGATCAAAGCGCGGGGGTTCATCTCGGCTTTGCATTGGCAACGTTACTGGTTCTCAATGATCCCGCTAACGGAATGATCACCCGACTCGGCAATCAGATCCCGGAGGGAAGCGACGTTTTCATCACCGGGCATAGCCAAGGTGCCGCCATGGCGACGTTGCTCCGCTCCTATTTCCATTACAGCGGCGGCGCACCCCAAAATTGCTCCTTCAAGACCTATGTCTATGCGCAGCCGAAGCCCGGCAACGTCCATTATGCCGAGGATTTCGAGTCGCTGTTTTGCGATCCGGCCATGGCCTTTCGCGTCACCAATACTTTGGATTGGGTACCCGAGGTGCCGTTTACCTTGCAATCCCCGGAGGACATCGACAAGCCTAATCCGTTGACCGTTTTTGCTTCTCCGACATTGCTGATCACCTTGATCACCAAGTCTCTCGCCGAGGTCCACGCTCTGATCGAGCTTCACACGAGATCGCACTTCCAGCAGATGGCTGTTGCGGTGGCCCAAACGAAACCCGCGGCAGCGGCCGCCGCCGGTGGCCCAGGCGCGCTGCTCGCGGTTCCATTCGCAGCGGATTTCACGGCGTCGCTCGATTACGTCAATGCCGGTACGGATTTCCCCCTCGAGGGGACGCCCTGTGCAGGGGCTGAATGCCACGATGCGCTGTTCGAGCATCACGCGACGACCTATTTTGCCCTTTTGATGTCTCTCGCCACGGCAGCGGCGGGTCCCTAGGAGCCTCCTGGCGCTTTCGCCGTTTTGCGTCGGCAGACAGCCCAAAAGCGTGATAGCCTCGTTTCGCTGTCTTGCCGACCTCACCTCGGAGGAAACCGATGCCCGATGAGCTGACCGTCATTCGCCACGCCGAGCGGCCCACCGTAGCCTTCGCGGGCGGTGCGACCTATCAGCCGATCATCGGCGACGACACCGGCGCCGGACTGCCGATCCGCACCGGCATTCAGACTTCCCCGCCGGGCTACCAGACGCCGCTCCACTCGCACCCCTATGCCGAGGTGCTGACCGTGCTCGAGGGCCGTGGCGAGGCCTGGCTCGCGGGCGAGGAAGGTGTCGTCGCTCTCGAATCCGGCGTCTCGATCGCATTCCCGGCGAACCGGGTGCATGGATTTCGCACGGTTGGCGACCAGCCGCTCGTCACCTTCGGCATCCACGCCTCGGGCAAACGGATCGTCAACTACGTGGAGCCGCCGACCGGCGGCTGAACGCTTCCCTTCCCCGCTCCGCCGCGGCACACTCGATCGTTCTCGAAATCAGGGAGACCAGCGATGGCCATCAGCCGCTTCGATTTGACCCAGCCGCCCGGCCCACGGATGAGCCGCTGCGTCGTGCGCGACAATACGGTCTACCTCGCCGGCTTGACCGCCAGCGATGCGACCCAGGACATCAAGGGACAGACCAGGCAGATCCTTGACAAGATCGACGGCTACCTGGCCCAGGCGGGGACCAGCAAGTCGAACCTGCTGTCGGCCAATCTGTGGATCAAGGACATGGCGCTGTTCGCCGACATGAACTCGGTGTGGAACGCCTGGGTGGATCCCGAGAATCCGCCCGCCCGCGCCTGCGTCAAAGCCGATCTGGCGCGCCCGGAGATCCTCGTCGAAATCATGGTGACCGCCGCGAAATAGGCCGTCGACGCGCTTGCCCTATCACCTCGCCCCGCTTGCGGGGAGAGGTCGGCAGCCGCGCCTTTGCGCGGACGCCGGGTGAGGGGGAGCTCCCGGATCTACCTATGGGTACTGTGCGGTTGCCAAGACGCCCCTCACCCTGCCCTCTCCCCGCAAGCGGGGCGAGGGACATCGCGCAGCTTTGATCGCGGGTAAAGGGTACTCACGTCATCCCGATTTCGCCGTCGACGACGTGCTCGACCCCGAGTTCGGGGATCGACAAGGTGACCCGCGGCTTGAGCAACGCGTTCTCCGCGAGCCGTCCCTTGGCGAGCGCATCGCGCACCGCCGTCTCGATCTCGCGTTGCGAGGTCACGCCCACGACCTTGAGGAACTTGCGGATATCCATGTTGAAGCGGTCTTCGTTCATCGCTCACCCATCGCAATAAGACTGCTGAACGGCACCGGCTGAAGTAGACCCTGGCACCTTCCTGCGCAATCCTCGTCTGATCCGAACCTTCCGCTTCAGCCATGGCTCCAAGTTTTCGCGCGCCCCTGCCGGTGCCGAGCCCCGATGCCGGATACTCCCCGACGGGAGAGCCGATGGCGGTCTATCGGGAGCTGCGCCAGAAAGGGCTGCTGCAGCCCGACCCGGCGCAGCAGCTGGCGGTCGAAAGGCTGCAGAGCCTCTACCGCGCGCTATTACATTACCGGCCGGAGACCGGGCGTCGTGGTTGGCTCGCCCGCTTCGGCCTCTCTGACAACGGCAGCGCGCAGGTCCCTGTCGGGCTCTATTTGTGCGGCCCGGTCGGGCGCGGCAAATCGATGCTGATGGATCTGTTCTTTGCCGCGGCGCGGAGCCTGCGCAAGCGGCGCGTTCATTTTCATGCCTTCATGCTCGAAGTGCACGACCGCATCGAGCGCGAGAGGAGGGCGCGGACGGATGCGCCTATCCTCAAGGTCGCCGCCGAGATCGCCCATGAGGCGGCGCTGTTGTGCTTTGACGAGTTTCAGGTCGACGACATCGCCGACGCGATGATCCTCGGGCGCCTGTTTACCGCCCTCTTCGACGCCGGGGTCGTGGTCGTGGCTACGTCAAATCTTCCACCGGACCGGCTTTACGAACACGGCCTGCAGCGCGAGCTCTTTCTTCCTTTCATCGCGCTTCTCAAAGAAAAGCTCTATGTACTCGAGCTCGATAGCGGACGCGACTGGCGGCTCGCCCGACTGGTCGGCAAGCCGGTCTATCACCACCCGCTCGGCCAGCCGGCGCACGAGGCACTCGCAGCTGCCTTTGCCGAACTGACCGACGGCGCGCCCGGCGAGATCACGACCCTCCCCGTCAAAGGGCGTTCGCTCGTCGTGCCGCGCGCTTCACGCTCGGCCGCCTGGTTTGGCTTCGCCGAGCTCTGCGAGAGACCGCTCGCCGCGGCCGATTACCTCGCGCTTGCGGAACGTTTCGCCGCCGTCATCATCGAAGGGATCCCGCGGCTCGGCCCCGAGCAGCGCGACGCGGCACGACGCTTCAACATCCTGATCGACGCGCTCTACGAGGCGCGCACCTTGCTGATCGCCTCGGCCGAAGTGCTGCCCGAAGAAATCTACGCCGTCGGCGACGGCTCCTTCGAGTTCCAGCGCACGGTCTCGCGGTTGATCGAGATGCAGAGCGAGGACTACGTCGCCAACCGCCCGCGCCGAAAGTAGCTGTCTTGACCGACATGGTCGCGAGTGTCAGGCTCGGTTAACGCGCGGGCTGGGGCGCCCTCCCGCCTATGAGTGGAGTACGACGTTGCTCTACTCCTTTGAAGATTTCTCGTTGGATACGGCGCGGCGCGAGCTGCGGCGCAACGGGTCGCTAATCGCGCTGCAGCCTCAGGTTTTTGACCTCCTCGAATACTCGATCCGCAACCGCGAGCGCGTCGTCAGCAAGGACGATCTGCTGGCTGCCGTGTGGAATGGACGGATCGTTTCCGAATCGACCTTGAGCACCCGGATCAATGCGGCGCGCAGCGCGATCGACGACAGCGGGGAGGAACAACGCCTCATTCGCACAGCGCACGGCAAAGGATTCCGCTTTGTCGGCGCGGTGCGCGAGGAAGAAGACACGGTCCGCAAGCTCGCAGCGATCTTCGCGGCTGATGTCGAAGGTTACAGCCGTCTGATGGGGCAGGACGAGGTCGGCACATTGCGCCGGTTGACCGTCTGTCGTGCCATTCTCGACGAGCGCATCGCCGCCTTTCGCGGGCGGATCTTCGGCGGCGCCGGCGACAGCGTCGTTGCTGATTTCGCCAGTGCGGTCGACGCCGTCCGATGCGCGGTCGCGGTTCAGAAGGCCCTCGCCAAGGAGAACGCTGTCCGACCCGTAGGCGGGGAAATGCGCTTCCGCATCGGCGTGCATATCGGCGACGTCATCGTGCAAGGCGAGAATTTGTTCGGCGAGGGCGTCAACATCGCCGCTCGCCTCGAAGCGCTCGCCGAGCCCGGCGGGATTTGCGTCTCGGGTACAGTGCGCGAGCAGGTCGTCACCAAGCTTCCGGTCATCTTCACCGACCTCGGCGACCAGCAGGTCAAGAACATCGCCCAACCGGTGCGCGTCTATCGGGTCGCGGCCAGCCGCGTGATGCAGACCGCTGAGCCGCCAGGCGGCGCGCTGCTCCTGCCGGACAAGCCGTCGATCGCGGTGCTGCCGTTCCAGAACCTGAGCGGCGATCCCGATCAGGAATACTTCGCCGACGGCATGGTCGAGGAGATCACCACCGCTCTGTCAAAAGTCCGTTGGTTCTTTGTCATCGCGCGCAACAGCTCCTTTACCTTCAAGAACCGCGCGGTCAATGTGAAGCAGGTCGCGAGCGAGCTCGGCGTGCGCTACGTCCTCGAAGGCAGCGTGCGCAAGGCCGGCAAGCGGGTGCGCATCAGCGCGCAGCTGATTGACGCCACGACCGGCAATCATATCTGGGCCGAGCACTACGATCGCGAGCTTGCCGACGTCTTTACGCTGCAGGACGAGATCACCGAGCAGGTGCTGGCGGCGATCGAGCCGCAGCTTTACGCCGCCGAGCACTTCCGCAGCTAGCGCAAGCTTCCCGAGAGCCTCGATGCCTGGGAGTGCGTGATCCGGGCGTTGTCATCTCTAGGGCAGAGCACCGCCGCTGGCATCACGCAGGCCGAGGCGCTGTGCCGACGCGCGATCGCGATCGCACCCGGCTATGCTCAAGCCCACAGTCTGCTCGCCTGGGCGCTCGTGCGAGGGGCGGGCCGTCGCGACATCAGGACCGTTTTGCCGGAGGCGAACGCCGAAGCGCGGGCCGCGCTCGCTTCCGACGAGCGGGATCCTTGGGCGCACATGACGCAGGGCGTGGTGCTGTGGCGAACGCGCCGCTATGAGGAGGCGGAGCGAGCGTTCCGCCGAGCGCTGGAGCTGAACCCGAATTTTGCGTTGGCGCATGCTTGTCTCGGTCTGCCCCTCGCCGTTCGAGGGGAGTGCGCGGAAGCCATCAAAAGCGCCCAGCGCGCGTTGCTGTTGAGCCCAAACGACCGGATAGTCGGCCATCGAGCGGCGGAGGCGCTTGCGGCAGCCTATTTTGGCGCCGGTCATTACGCGGATTGCGCGGCTTGGGCGCGTGCTGCGATCGAAAGCGCCCCCGAACACCTAGTGGCTCACCGGCTGCTGGTTGCGGCAGCGGCGATGGCGGGGGATACGGCAGCGGCAGCCGAGGCATTGGCCACTCTACTGCTCCTGCAACCGAATTTGTCGCTGGCGTGGGTAAGCCAGAACACGGCGTATCCCGGAAACATGGCCGAGCGTCTTATTGAGGGGCTGCGTAAGGCGGGGCTGCCGGAGAAATGACCATGGTCCGCCGCCTCGCTGCGAATCCGTCGCCCGCCGATCGACAGCACTTCGCCTGACCGACAAATCAAGCTGATATCAAGAAAATATCAAGCTCGGCTCAAAGATTTCTTCCCCGGGCGGCTGCAACCTCTTTGACATCGGCCGCGATCCTCGCGACCGACAAAGGGAGATGAACATGAAACGCCGCGGAACGCTGCTTGCTGCAGCAGGATTGATCTTTGCTAGCGGAGCGATCTCTTTCGCGCAAGCAGACGGCGACAGAGAAACAGCCACGCTGTTCACGCCTCCGATAAGGGCAACGGGCTTCCACTGCGACGCCGTCAATGTCAGCCGCAAAACAGTGTGGATAGCCATCTCGATTATCGACCTCAACGGATTGGCGTTGTCCTCTGCACCCGCCGCACCAGCCACCCCGGGTACGGAAGTCTCTGACGACGTCGACGTCTCGCCGACGCCGACCGACGCATATTGCGAATTTCAGGTGTCAGGCACCGGTGATCCCCGTGACATCCGAGCAGACGTGAACGCAACCCTGATCCATACTTTTGCCGACGGCAGCCAGACCTTCCTATCAAGGGCCCTCGAAGCACGTTAGCACCGCCTCCTGCGGATTGCAGACAGCAGCGCCGAAGGCGGAGCGGCGCTGCTGATCGCGCCGGCCGCCGTGACGACTTTGCCCGCCTCGGGCGTTCCCTGGTGCTTCCATGGTAGGCCCGATATTGATCCCTGTTCGGCCGAATTAATTCTCTGTTCGCCCGCGTAGGGAATTGCCTTTCCGATTGGCGGAATATCAACGGCTTGCTGGCGCAGGATGCGCCGTAAAACCGCCTGCGGAACGATTTTTCCGAGTATTTTCCCGTCGCTCAGAGAAAACCGCTGAGGCAACGGCTGGCGGCCGCCCCGCCTTGCCCACCCCTCGGATTCGCGCTAAGACGCGGGCCGTTCCGCGCCCGGGATCGGCGCCCTCAGAGACGAGGCATTGGCATGGCACGCAACAAGATCGCGCTGGTCGGGGGCGGGCAGGTCGGCGGCACAATCGCGCTGCTCGCCGGGCTCAAGGAACTCGGCGACATCGTGCTGTTCGACGTGGTCGACGGCATGCCGCAAGGGAAGGCGCTCGACATCGTTCAGGGTTCGACGATCGAAGGCTACGACGCGGTCATCAAAGGCACCAACGACTATGCCGCGATCGCCGGCGCCGATGTCGTTGTCGTAACCGCCGGTATTCCGCGCAAGCCGGGGATGAGCCGCGATGATCTGATCGGGACCAACGCGAAGATCGTCGCCACGGTCGGTGCAGCGATCAAGAAGCATTGCCCTGAGGCTTTCGTCATCACGATCACCAACCCGCTCGACGTCATGGTGTGGGTCATGCGCGAGGCCTGCGGGCTACCGGCGCAGCGCGTCGTCGGCATGGCCGGGGTGCTCGACAGCGCCCGCTTCCGTTATTTTCTCGCCGAGGAGCTCAAGGTTTCGGTCGAAGATGTCAGCGCCTTTGTGCTGGGCGGCCACGGCGACACGATGGTGCCGCTGTTGCGCTACTCCACGGTTGCCGGTATCCCGCTGCCCGACCTCGTCAAGATGGGGTGGACGACCAAGGACCGGCTCGACAAGATCGTCCAGCGCACCCGCGACGGCGGCGCCGAGATCGTCGGTCTGCTAAAAACCGGGTCGGCGTTCTACGCCCCCGCCAGCTCGGCGATCGCGATGGTCGAGGCCTATTTGCGCAACAAGAAGCGGGTGCTGCCTTGCGCGGCGTTGCTCGAAGGCCAGTACGGGGTGCGGGACCTCTATGTCGGCGTGCCGGTGGTGATCGGCGCCGGCGGCGTCGAGCGCATCGTCGAGATCGAGCTCGATCGCGAGGAGAAGGCGGCCTTCGACAAATCGGCCGCCGCGGTCCACGAGCTGATCGAGGTCGTCAAGGGTATGAAGATCCTAGGGCATGAAGATCCTGGGCTGAGCCGATGAACATCCACGAATACCAGGCGAAAGAGCTGCTGGCGAAATTCGGCGTCGCGGTACCGCGCGGCGGAGTGGCGTATTCGGCCGGTGAGGCGGTCGAGGTGGCGCGCCGTCTCGGCGGGCAGGTCTGGGTGGTCAAGGCGCAAATCCATGCCGGCGGACGCGGCAAGGCCGGCGGGGTCAAGCTCGCCCGCTCAGAAGACGAAGTCGCAGCTGCGGCGCGCGCGATGCTGGGTCGGAAGCTGGTGACCCATCAGACGGGGCCGGAGGGCCGCGAGGTCAAGCGGGTCTATGTCGAGGAGGGTTGCGACATCGCCCGCGAGCTCTATCTCGGCATGTTGATCGATCGCACCACCCAGCGGGTCACCCTGATCGGCTCGACTGAGGGCGGGATGGAAATCGAGGAGGTGGCGGCGCACAATCCGGAGAAGATCCTGACCGAAGCGATCGACCCGGCAAGCGGGATCGAGCCGTTCCACGCGCGCAACTTCGCGTTCGGGGTCGGGCTCGAGGGAAAACAGATCGGCGTTGCCGTCCAAGTCGTGACGGGACTCTATCGGGCGTTTTGCGAGCTCGACGCCTCGGTTGTCGAGATCAACCCGCTGGTCGTGACCAAGTCGGGCGACCTTGTCGCGCTCGACGCCAAGATCGGCTTTGACGACAACGCGCTCTTCCGCCATCCCGAGATCGCGGCCTTGCGCGACGAGGACGAGGAGGATCCGACCGAGATCGAGGCCGGCAAACACGGGCTCAACTACATCAAGCTCGACGGCAATATCGGCTGCATGGTCAACGGCGCCGGGCTGGCCATGGCGACGATGGACATCATCAAATTGCACGGCAGCAGCCCGGCGAACTTTCTCGACGTCGGCGGTGGTGCGACCAAGGAGCGGGTGACGACGGCGTTCAAGCTCATTCTGAGCGACCGCAACGTCGAGGGGATCCTGGTCAACATATTCGGTGGGATCATGCGTTGCGACGTCATCGCCGAGGGTGTGGTCGCCGCGGCGCGTGAGGTCAATTTGCACGTCCCGCTCGTCGTCCGCCTCGAAGGCACCAATGTCGATCTCGGCAAACGGATCATGCGGCAATCGGGGCTGCCGATCCTCGCGGCCGACAACCTCGCCGACGCCGCGCAAAAGGTGGTGGCTGCCGTCAAGGAGGCCGCTTGATGGCGATCCTCGTCGACGCTTCGACCAAAGTCATTTGCCAGGGGATGACCGGCGCCCAGGGTAGCTTCCACTCCGAGCAGGCGATCGCCTACGGCACGAGGATGGTCGGCGGTGTGACGCCGGGCAAAGGCGGCACCCGACATCTCGATCTGCCGGTCTTCAACACCATGCACGAGGCCTGCGCCGCGACCGGCTGCGATGCGACGGCTATCTACGTGCCGCCGCCCTTCGCGGCCGATGCGATCCTCGAGGCGGCCGATGCCGGGATCCCACTGATCGTCTGCATTACCGAGGGCATCCCGATCCTCGACATGGTGCGCGTCAAGCGCTGCCTCTCGGGCGGCCGGTCCCGCTTGATCGGGCCGAATTGCCCGGGTGTCATCACCCCTGACGAGTGCAAGATCGGCATCATGCCGGGACACATCCATCGCCGCGGCAAGATCGGCATCGTCTCGCGCTCCGGCACCTTGACCTACGAGGCGGTGGCTCAGACGACGGCCGTCGGTCTGGGGCAATCGAGCTGTGTTGGGATCGGCGGCGATCCGGTCAACGGCACAAATTTCGTCGAGATCCTCGAGATGTTTCTCGCCGATGACGAGACCGAGGCGATCGTCATGATCGGCGAAATCGGCGGCAGCGCCGAGGAGGACGGCGCCGATTTTCTGAAAGCTGCGCGGACGAAAAAGCCGGTCGTCGGGTTTATCGCCGGCAGCACGGCCCCGCCGGGCCGGCGGATGGGCCATGCCGGCGCGATCATCGCCGGCGGCAAGGGCGGCGCCGGCGACAAGATCGAGGCATTGCGCAGCGCCGGGGTGGTCGTCGCCGAATCGCCCGCCGCAATCGGCACGACGATGCGCGAGGTGCTGCGGGGTTAAGCGGTTCCGTATCATGTTCGACATCTGAGTGCCGCGCCATGTCCGAGCGTTACGACGTCGTCATCATCGGAGCCGGTCCCGGGGGTTACGTCGCGGCGATCCGCGCCGCCCAGCTCGGGCTCAAAACGGCCTGCGTCGAAAGTCGCGGCAGCCTCGGCGGCACCTGCCTCAACATCGGCTGCATCCCGTCGAAGGCGCTGCTGCAATCCTCTCATAAGTTTGCGGAGGCCGGACGCGACCTCGCCGAGCACGGGGTCAGAGTTCGCGAGGTCGAGTTCGACCTCATGGCGATGATGAGCCGCAAGGACAAGGTCGTGACGACGTTGACCCGGGGCGTCGACTTTCTGTTCCGCAAGAACAAGATCGATTGGCTCAAGGGCGGGGGGCGGATTGCGGTCCCTGGCCGGATCGTGGTCACCGGGGCGGACGGTGCCTCGCAAGATATCCAAGCGACTTCGATCATTATCGCGTCCGGTTCGGAAAGTACTCCGCTGCCCGGCATCGAGATCGACGAGACGCGGATTGTCACGTCGACCGGCGCCCTGGCTCTCGAGCGCGTGCCGGACCGGCTCGTCGTTATCGGCGGCGGTTACATCGGACTCGAACTTGGCTCGGTGTGGCAGCGGCTCGGCGCCAAGGTGACCGTGGTCGAAGTCCTCGACCATATCTTGCCGAATATGGACCGAGAACTCGGCGCCGCGCTGCAACGCGTGCTCGCGCGATCGGGGATGGAGTTCAAGCTCGGCAGCAAGGTAGCGGGCGTCCGCGAAGCGCCGGAGGGGCTGATCCTCGACCTCGACGGCGCCGAACGGCAGAGCCTCACGGCGGATGTGGTTCTGGTCTCGGTAGGACGGCGGCCCTACACCGAGGGATTGGGCCTCGAAGCGGTCGGCGTCGCATGTGACGAGCATGGGCGCGTCATAGTGGACGACGGTTTCGCCACAAACGTTCCCGGCATCTATGCGATCGGCGACGTGATCCGTGGGCCGATGCTCGCGCACAAGGCCGAAGAGGAAGGGATCGCGCTTGCCGAGCGGCTGGCCGGACAAAAGACGTCGATCGATTACGACGCGATCCCGGCGGTGGTCTACACTTGGCCCGAGGTCGCCTCGGTCGGCAAAACCGAGGAGGAGCTCAAGGCGGCCGGGGTTTCCCACCGCATCGGGAAATTTCCGTTCACCGCCAATCCGCGCGCCCGGACGAACGGCTACACCGACGGCTTTGTCAAGATCCTCGCCGAGAGCGAGAGCGACCGGGTGCTCGGTGTGCACATCATCGGCCCCGATGCCGGGACCCTGATCGCCGAAGCCGTCCTCGCCAAGGAATTCGGCGCCTCGGCCGAGGACATCGCACGCACCTGCCACGCCCACCCGACCTTGAGCGAAGCTCTAAAGGAAGCCGCGCTCGCCGTCGACGGCCGGGCGATCCACATCTGATCTCCCTCCCCCGGGATCGCCGGCTTGCCAGCGCAGAGTTTGGCCATATATCAAAGTTGGCCGCTATTGTCAATTTAACAATACGTGTGTTGCAACGAGCAAGTTTGACCCCGATGAATCCACATCCGGTTCCCTCCCCTGCTAGCCCCCTGATACCCCGATTCGGGACCCCTGATCGGCGACAATGGCACCCTGTTCGTCGACGAACGGCGACGTATGGTAAGTATCTGATATGTATGGATTTATCGAGGATTACAGGGCCGAATCTCAGGACCGAAATCGATGATTCGCCCTGTTTTCCCGCTTTTACAGGGGCGTTGTCCCCGCTCTTCCCGGCTCCGCAACCGGGTCGCATGCAGCACAGGGTTAGGATGCGGGCAATTTATCCCCGTCGGGGGGTGCGGGCACCTCGAACGGGTTGACCATGCCGGACAGAAACGCGAAGTAGTTCGCAACCTCGGTCAGCTCGACCATCCACTGCGCATCGTGCCGGTTCTTCAGCCGGTCGAAAACCGCCTGGTCGACACGGTTGGTGCGCAACAGTTGGCGAACATAGGTGACGATGTCGCGCTCCTCGTCAGAGAGCCTGGCCGGGTCGCCCTTGGCGCGGATCAGGTCGATGACCTCCTCGCGCACCCCGGCGCGGCGCGCAGCACCGACCTGGGCCGCCCACACATAAGCGGCTTCGCGCTCACGCACCGCCGAGAGGATGGCGACCGAGCGCAGCTTCGGCTCGACGACATTGTCTTCGCGGTTGAAGGTGACCAACGGGAGCAACCGCGCCGCCAGCTTCGGGCTGTGCAGCAGGATGCTGAACGGACCGCGGATGCCGCCGAAGACCTTGACCACGTCGTCGACGACGGCATGGTGCTCGGCGGCGACGTCGGATTTACCGGTAACGGGTGCAATTCTCGGCATGGTCGGCTCCTCCCTCAAATACCCGGGTAGGGCTTTCCCCACCCGTCGAGATAGACAACATCGGCGAGCGGGCCACGGGCAACCGGACCGAACCGCCCCATCGGGTAGCCTATCGGCAGGATGGCGTAGGAATGGAAGCCGGGCGGGATGCCCATTGCCGCTTCGGTCTCTTTCTCATAGGTCAGGTGCCGCGTCGTCAAGGTCGCGCCGAGGCCGAGAGCACGCGCCGCCAGCAGCATGTTCTGCACCGCCGGGTAGATCGACGAGCCGGCCGAACGGGTCGGCGAGGCGCCTTCGAGGCAGGCGACGATCCATACCGGCGCTTCGTGATAGTGGTCGGTCAGATATTCGTTGGCGGCGCGGGTCCGCCGGTAGCGGTCCTCCGCCTGCCCGGGCGGCGGGGCGCTGGTCAGATAGCGCGGGCCCACCGTCTCGTCGAAAGCTTTCTTGTAATAGACCTGAACCTTCTTTTTGATTTCCGGGTCCTTCAGCACCAGAAAGCGCCAGCGCTGGGTGTTGCCACCGCTCGCTGCCGCTTGGCCTGCCAACAGGATGTTGCGGATCAGCTCGTCGGGCACCGGGTCCGGTTTGAGCCGGCGCATCGCCCGCGTCGTGTGGATGACCTCGAATACATCTGTTCCTTCGGGCATTCGGTGCTCCTCTTCATTTCGGTATTTCAGCTCTTACCGCGACAGCCGCGCTGGCGATCACCGCGAGATCCCCCGCTTCCTCATCGGGGACGTCGAGGCCGCCTTTGACGACATTTACCGTGATCTGGCCATGGGGCAGTGCCGCCTTAACGGCCTCGGGATCGACCTTTTCCGGCCGTTGGACACCGATCGTGACCTCGACCTGCATCGCCCGCGGGTCGACCCCGAGCGTCCGGATAAAAGCCAGCGAGCTGTGGTGGATGGCATCCTCGACGGCGCGGATAGCGGCCTTGGTGTAATTGCCACCGTGCAGATCGTTGCCGCTACCCATCTCCAGGATGACGCGCTTTGTCTTCATGCCCGCCACCATCACGCAATATCGAGCCGCACGACCGCGGCGGCATTGGCAATAACCGTCTTGTTGGTACCCGCATCGTTAGGGATTTCGAGCCCGCCTTCGACAACCCGCACTGTCCCGGTCCCGTGCGGCAAGACCGCCAGAACCGCCTGCTGGTCGACCCGGTCGGGGCGTGGAACGCCGATCGTGACGTCCACCTGCATCGCATCAACCGGCAAGCCGACGGCGTCGGCGACGCTGAGCCCATTGTGCCAAAGCGCGTCGCGCAGGGCGCGCACCGCGGCCTTGGTGTAGTCCGCCCCGCGGATGTCGGTTCCCATACCGATCTGCAGCACCATGCGCTTCAAGGCCATATCCGCCTCACTTCAGGCCATGCCCGCACTCTATCCGGTCTGGTCGTCGCGGGCGAGCCGCGCGCGGGGGTGTGCGGCGTCGTAGATGGCAAGGAGGCGCTCCGTCTCGACCGAGGTGTAGCGCTGAGTCGTCGACA
>Ga0306917_10000232_pt1 | contig 21794 bp, 20 predicted proteins | sample tim00Cox00000000_FD_203313 | JGI IMG/M metagenome (GOLD analysis project Ga0306917, IMG submission 203313) | Lab enrichment of tropical soil microbial communities from Luquillo Experimental Forest, Puerto Rico - timezero.00C.oxic.00.000.000 (v2)... | ecosystem: Environmental > Terrestrial >... | reverse complement strand
TTCGCTTGGCTCTTGTTGCGTGTGTAGATTTGGCTGTTGTTGCCGAGGGCGCGGCGGACTGTAGGAATCGTCGTCGTGGGGTCGCGAATTGAATAGGCCGCCGCCGAACCAATCGAAAAGGCCGCCGGACTGCGGCCGGGACCGTTGCCTGCTGTGCTGATCCTGCTGATTCCAGTTCCAGAAAAACTGGGCTTGCACTGCCACGCTGGCCGACTGGGCTAACGTCAGAACAGCCGCCACCACAAGCCAGCGGGCACGTAATCGCATTTTGCTAGGCATATTGGCAGATCGGTTAGCATTCGATTTCGGCCACAATAGGTCGCCACCGCGACAACCTGGTGAAGTTCCCGTTGGAAAACAATCACACCATCACACCATCAAAATGACGGGTACCTCGCGCGAGCAAACCGTGAAGTGGTGTTATCGTTTGAGGGAAGGGGTCGTGCAATCTCGCCCGCGCGCTCAACAGGAGGATGGTTTTTTAGTTCAGGTTGGGCTACATCACCGTCTGCCGAGTGGTGTCTCTGGCATATCCACGGACTTGATCGAGAAATCCACCCGGCGTGGCTCCGCCGCAGCTCCCGCATTAACTTGGACAGACGACGGCAGGAGCCGGCAGTGCGGGACCTCCAGAATATCGAACACCGTCTGTGTGCTGATGCGCTCACCGCACATGTCCGCTGTCGGCGCCGGTCTCGGCCTGAGCCTATCGCCTTCGTTCCTGGCGCGTGCGGACGAGATAATTGAGTGAAGTGGCGATGTCCGCTTTTGGCCAAAGCGGACATTCACGGCTCCGTTCGCGGCAATCATCGCCGCTACGATGTTGCTCCTTAGCCTCGGGCAATGATGAGGCGAGGCGATTTCATCATGTCTCTTGGCTGCCGCTCGCTGCACCTGGGCAACAGGAAACTTTTAGAATGGGATTAGTGAGTTTCATCAGATGGCTATTTGGGGCAGACGCCGCTGTTCCGTCGGGTGACAGGAAACTCGACGGAACAGCAGAGGCCGCGCTTGCCCGCTCCTTATCGGGATTGCCACCGGACGAGCGGGGGTGGATCACGTTTGACGAGGCGCGCATCTTGTTCTCGACCGAGGGCGCGCAATACGCGTTCGGTGAAACGGACCGGGACGGGAGAAGAAACATCGAGTCATTTGCGGCGCAGCACCGCTCCGTCATCAACTTCATGCCGGTCGAGGGCCGGGTCTATTTCGCACGCCGCTGATTGTTTTTTCTGCAGCCTTCTCCTTGGCTTTCTTTAATGGATTGTCTCACCCGCTCAAGCTAGCAAGGCAAACGCTCGATGTCCGTGCGACAGAATACTTTGGTATCGGACGAGGGGACAAAAACTATACCTAAGTGCAAATACGCATAGGCGTCTCAGGAAAAATCAAGCCCTTCTCAAGGGCAAATCAAGCGTTAGCCAAAGTCTTTCAGGGCTGCTTCTGGCAATTGAATCACATGAACGAAGGCATCCAAAAACTTCTTACGACCTGAAGGATTTCGATTATGGCCCGACAAGTCAACTCAATCGAGCCCATGTCATCCTACGAGCTCGTGTGTTGGGCACGCCAGGAGCGCTCCGCACTCGTGGCGTCCTCTCTGCACAGTGCTGTGATCTATGTCGCGATCTTGCTCAGTGGCTTTGCGCGATATTCTGCCAAGCTCGCACGCGGCGCGGCTCACGAGCTGTATTTGTGGAATGCCGCACGGACGCTCCAGCAATTTGACGATCGGCTTCTTTCAGACATCGGTCTGCGCCGGGCCGAGATCGAACACGCTGTGCGCAACGGTCGCTTGGCAGTGCGGAAGACAGTCGCAAATCGGCCTGACAATCAGCACCGTCGTGCTGCTTGAAGCACACGCCTATTCGCTTGGCGCACGCACAGTCCCGCCATCGGAATGTAAATAGGAGGAGCAAGTGAACGAAAATGTACCCTTCGTTTGGCGAAAAAATTATCAGGATCTAGGCGAATGGCATGAAAGGCTGCTGGAAATCGCGCACGAAAAAGCACGCCAATATTTGAGCCGTGCGGCCGCGACCGCGACGAGATCGAAATAAAAATCAGCCCAACAAGCACACTGGCATGAACTCATGCGCGCGGCGAGAACCAGCGATTTTACTGAAAGAAAGCAGTCATGACTTCTAAGCAAACGGTGAGCCTGATCAACCATCCTCGAACCGACAACTGCGGCCAAGCGATATATTGCCCGACAACCGGCGATCAGGGTGAGAGCGCTTTAGCGAACTTATGGACACGCGATAAATCGACAAGCCGTTATGAGCTTCACCAGGCAGAATACGATGGTGGCCGCACAGATTCGCTAGGACGCTGCGATCGTGCACTTGAGGACTTGCTTGCGAATCGCGGGACAGCCTCTCGCGATGTTGACCGCGTTATTGCTAACGACCCCCAATTTATTCTCGGACATTGTCTGCGTGCTGCCATCATTGTGCGTGCCGACGATATCACCGCACGGTCTAAACTAGTTGCAAGCGTGACAGCGCTCGAAACAATGTGCCCGAATACTGACGATCCCGCTAGCCGTCACGCGGCCGCGGCACGCGCGTGGCTCGACGGCGACCCCGCTCTCGCGGTTGAACGTTATGGGTCCATAGTAATTGACTGCCCGCGAGACATTCTTGCGCTCGTCGCTGCGCATGCGCTTGACTTCCGGATGGGCCAGCGACGCATGCTGCGTGATCGAGTCGCCGAGGTATTACCCGAATGGGAGCCGACGCTGTCGGGGTACGCAAGTGTGCTTGCGATGTATGCTTTCGGGCTCGAAGAGAACGGCCAATATCGCCGCGCTGAAAAAATAGCGCGTCGGGCGCTGGTGCTCGACCCCAGACATGCAGGTGCTATTCATGTCATCGCCCATGTAATGGAGATGCAAGGACGTGCACGAGAAGGGCTCGAATTCCTTGCGGCTACCGAATCGGCATGGATGGATATCACGAGCATTTCTGTTCACTTGGCCTGGCACCGCGCGCTGTTCCACCTGGACGTGGATGACCCGGCTTCCGCGCTCGTCGTTTACGATGCCCAGATTGCGAATATGGAAGAGCCAGAACCATCCAAAATCGCCGACGCCTCGGCACTGCTCTGGCGCCTGCATCTCCGAAATATCAGCGTGGGCGAGCGTTGGCGGTCATTGGCCGATCGTTGGGAAACGCAAACACTGGCCGACATGAGACCGTTTTATATCGTGCACGCTATGATGGCATTCGCCGCGACGGGTCGCCAAGCGGCGGCGCAGCGCATGTTCGATGAGCGCTCGCAAGTCGAAACGCGTGGTGCCTCAGCGTTGTACGCTGAGAATGCGCTTATACAGCCGCTTTGCAAAGCGCTGCTCGCCTTTGCACACGGTGACTATACAAGCTGCGTCGAGTTGCTGGTGCGCGTACGCCACCTTGCACATCGTTGCGGCGGTAGCCTCGCCCAATGTGATCTCGTTCATCTCACAGTTACGGAGGCCGCGTTACGCGCACGAAATGAAAAGGTCGCCCGCGCGTTAGTCGCGGAACGCTCGGTACAAAAGCCGAGCAGCCGGCTCAATCAGCAGCTGCAACAACGTCTGGCTTCATAATAGTACACACGCCGGGGCGGCTCTGCCGTTGAGAGAAAGTCCGCTTTCGGAGGCGAAGCGGACATGGGCCGTTGCAGCGCAAATGTCCGCTTTTGACCCTTAGCGTACATTGCCGAGTGCACTGCACATGTCTGCTTTTGAGGGCAAGCGGACATCGAGATTGCTCTGCCTCTTAGGCGATGGTGGGAAAAACGGACAGTGTTTATGGCCTGCTTTTTGCAACCTGAATGCGTGCCGAGGCACAGTCATTGGAGGCGGTCGATGGAAGAAAAGTGGGCTTTTCTTTATCTCATTGTTGTCGTTGTTCTAACGCTTTCGTATTCCACCGATTTGCGCATCGTCAAACTGCCATCTATTGAGTTGCCTGTGATGCATCTTCGAACCGTCGCGGATTAGATTTTGGGCACGCTTAGATAGCCGTGAGTCAGCCGATCTGCTCAAAAAACAGACAGACTTCAATGACTCACTAAAACGACCCGGCTCAGCGATCCAAGGACCTTGCAACACATCCCGCAAGCATCACGGTCGCCATTGGTTAGATCATCCGCCTTTAACGCCCGACGACAGGTCGCAGGGTTCAATTCGGCGGCGGTCGCCAAGGGTGGCCTTGGCGAAAATAGTCAAGTTGTTGGCCGAAAGTGACAAGACAGAGTTTGGCCCGAGGTTTCTAAACCGACTAAACCGAACCGTCTGCTGCCGAAAATTGAATACCTAAAAACGAATGCGAAAGAAAAACGAATTGCACTATGAGCTTTATGGTTCATCGGGCGGTGCGGAGAAAAAGGGATTTTGGCGCTGGCACATATATGCAGGCCGCGAGGAAAGACCTGTGCTCGTCGGCTCTTTCTACGGAGCTCTCCCGGACGCAAAAAAACATGCCGAGGCGGCAATAGCGCGCCTCAAAGAACGGATTCGCAAAAACAGCGCAGCAACTAAAAAGCGTCCATAAGTTCGTCTGAGATTTACAAGGCGAACACGCATTTAAGTGGGGCCGCGCCTGTCCGTTCCCTCACGGCTCCAAAATAGCGACGTCCTGCCGTAAGCGGCCGTGAGTTGCCGTAGTGGTGGCGCCCGACGGCCACCCTTGCGAGCGGCGACATTCGCTAGTGCACTGCACATGTCCGCTTCTGACCCAAAGCGGACATTGCGCGTTCAATTGGCCTTGCCAGACGGAGCCACCTGCAAGCCATGCAGGTTAGCTTGATCAATAGTGTGCTTCACCAAACCTGTCGCTTTTGCCTCTTCAAGAAAGTCACTCACATAGGCGACGTGTCCGGCTTTGCCTTTTGGAACCATTGCTACCCAAACGATATTTGCAAAGCCATCGTCCAGAACACGAGAACGCCCTTAGCGGACATCTTTAGTTGCATTGCAATGTCTGCTTTTGACCCAAGCAGTCAGTTACCGGCCTTGCCGTTTATGCGTTTTGAAACCAGTATAATGGCCGAAAGGATCGCGGCCGATGAATGATGTCTCTTTCGAGACAGCACTGAGTGATCGGGTCGAATACATGCTCGGCGCGTGCACAAAGTGCGGCAAGTGCGTCGAAGTGTGTCCGAGCGTTCGGCCGGCCGGTATTTCCGATTCAAATCCCAAGGAAATCGTGGGTGGTATTCTCGACGTCGCGCGTGCCGGTGCTGGTCCCGAAGCCTCCATTAAATGGGCGTCGTCGTGCATGCTCAGCGGTGAATGCATCAAGGCGTGCGACTATGGCGTCAATCCGCGGTTCCTACTTGCAATGGCGCGCGTCGCCATTGCGAAGGCCAAGAATGAATTGCCGGATCGGCGCCGAAAGGGCGTGCAGAATTTCCGCGGCATGAGCCAAGACGTGAGTGTGCTTTCCCGCCTGCAACTCGATGATGAGGTGCTGGAGCGGCTCGGTCAAAAAACCGTCTCGGTGTCTAAGCCGAGTGAGACGCCAGATTTCATATTCTACACCGGCTGCAACGTGCTGAAGACACCGCACATCGCGTTGCTTGCGCTTGATATCATGGATGCACTCGGTATCAGCTATCACGTGATGGGTGGGCCGAGTCACTGCTGTGGCATCATGCAGTTGCGCGCAGGCGACGTCGAAATGTCCGGCCGTTTGGGGTCGAACACGGTCGAGAAGTTGTCCCACTCGAAGTCCGGCAAGGTTCTGTCTTGGTGTCCCAGCTGTTACGTGCAGTTCACCGAGACGACCTTGCCAACCTTCGAGAAACTACATGGTTCGCGGCCGTTCGAGATGATGCCGTTCATCCGATTCCTAAGAAATCGGCTCGACTTATTGAAGCAGCACCTGCACAAACGGGTGGAGCTGCGAGCCGCACTGCACCGGCATCCTGGGGTGGCCGGGATCATGGAAGCGGCGGCGGATATCCTCCGCGCTGTCCCGGGAGTAGTCTTGGTCGATCTAAAGCAGCCTGCGGTTGGCCTGCAGAGCGTCACTGTCGGTGCGCTTCCTGCCTACAAGCGCGAGCTGCAGCTCAATGAACTTCAGGCCGCGCGCCATGCCGGCGTTGATGCATTGGTCGCCGTATATCATTCCGATCATCGCGAGCTATGCGCCCACGAGCGCGATTGGCCATTCCGGATCATCAATATCCTTGAGGTTCTCGGCGAGAGCATGGGGCTACATCGCGTCGATCGCTTTAAACAACTGAAGATGATGCAAGACGCCGACATCATCGTCGAGGAATGCCGTGATCTGATTGCACATCACACTATCGACGCTGAAACGGCTCGCAACGTGGTGATCAAGTCGATGATCGAAGACCAACCTCTTCCGCTGAAAGACGGACCGCGCCCGGTGGAGCAAAGGCCTGACGACGTGCCGCCAGCGTAACGCGAGGGCAAGCCCAAGCGAGACATGCCGCGGCCGACTGATGTCCGCTTTTGGGAGTAAAGCGGACATCCGGTTTTGCACTACAAATGTCGGCTAATGACCCAGAGTGGACATTGTCATCCCTTAACGAGGCTCGTCTGAATCGATACGATGCCCTGTCCTGACCCTCGGGGCCGGCAATGCGACGGCGCGAGTTCATCACGCTTTTGGGTAGCGGCGCTGTAACATGGCCGATTAGTGTTTACGCGCAGCAGAAAATATCGCGTGTCGGCATGCTTGTGGCGGGGCCCAATCCTCCGGCGCATGACTTCGAACTTGTCCATCAATTGGCCCAGCTCGGCTACACCGAAGGGCGCAACATTAGTTATGAAATTCAAGGCGCAGAAGGCGACAGCAGTCGTTTACCTCGGCTCGCGCAGGAACTAGTCACGACAAAGCCTGATGTTATTGTCGGCTCGACATCAGAAGTGGCGGTTGCTTTGGCAGCCGCGACGCGGACCATCCCGATCGTAATGACGGTTGTCGGAGATCCAGTCACGCTTGGGCTGACCACAAGCATGTCACGCCCGGATCGTAATGTTACAGGCTTCACAATTTCCAGCCCTTCGATAGCGGCAAAGAGAGTTGAGCTGTTGCGCGAACTTGTGCCTGCTGTACGCAAGGTGGCCTATCTGTGGGAACCGCCAAATCCAATGACGAAAAAATTCGGCGAAGAAGTGAGGAAGGCTGCCGACACTCTCGGGATCGAGCTTATTTCGTTGCCGCTGACATCCGGTGTCGACATTGGCCACGCCTTCACAATTGCCGAAAAGGAGAAGGTGACGGCCGTACTCATCGAGGCGGGGGGTATAGCGGTGCGCTTTGGCGGCACTATTGTTGATGAATGCTTGGTTAGAAACCTCCCCGGCATGCATGCGTGGCCCTTCGAGGTGCATAATGGCGCTCTAATAGCTTATGGGCCAGCAGCCCCCGAGAATTTCCAACGAGCCGCCACCTACGTTGACCGCATCTTGAAAGGTACAAAAATTGCCGAGCTGCCATTTGAGGAGCCAACTCAGATCCGACTGGCAATAAATCTTCGTACGGCTCGCTCGATCAATATTTCCATCCCGTCGTCCCTTCTGGCCCGTGCCGACGAGATTATTGAATAGGACGTTATGGCGGCTTTTGGCCCCAAGGTCAGCGAAGGAAGGAAACAGCGTCAATCTGGAAATCGTCACGCCAGCTTCGTGAAACGGGTTTCCTTTTTCGTGAAACGGGTTTCCTTTAGCGAGCGTTCTTCCAGCGGACATTGCGTCTGCGCTGCCCGATCGTCCTAATTGTTCAAGTCACTCGGCGTACAAAACTGGGGTTGAGCTCCTTAACCGAGCGCACTCCACATTGCTGCATGGCCGCGCGCGTTTCAATGCGTAACAGTTCGAGCACACGCTCAACGCCTTCTTGGCCAAAAGCACCAAGACCCCAGAGATAAGGTCGCCCAATACCAACCGCGTGCGCGCCCATAGCGAGCGCCTTGACTACGTCCGTCCCGCGTCGGAATCCGCTATCAACAATCACGATCATACGACCGTTTACTGCCGCAATAATCTCCGGCAGCGCGTCAATGGTCGATCGCCCATTGTCTTCGCCGCGCCCGCCGTGGTTGGACACAAGAATTCCATCTATCCCGTTTTGCGTAGCCAATTCGGCATCCTCTGGGGTGACAATGCCCTTGAGCACAATCTTCATCTTGGTGATATCACGCATGCGTTTCACCGTTTCCCAGGTGAGGTTGCTTGATTCTCCGCTTCCAGTGATGACGGTCAGGTCTATGCCATCATAGTTGTGTCGCCGCACCGATCGTTTGGCAAAGCTGGCGCGGTCGTGACAGCCGGAACACTCTCGCGTGTCCTCGCGCATAAGGCGGAAAAGCGTTTCCTGGTTGCGACTGCCCACGCGATCGACCGTAACGGCAAGCACCGGGCAACCAGCTGCCTCCGCGCGCTTGATCAATGCCTGAGCAACTTCCCACTGCGGTGATGCATATAGCTGGAACCAGACAGGAGCTCCGCGCGCCTTGGTGACGTCCTCCACCGAGTCGTTGGAGGCAGTTGAAAGGATTTGCAGATGGTTGCCGACGCGCGCCGCCTTCGCGACGGCAGTCTCACCGTCTTGGTGAAAGAATTTGTTGCCGCCGGTTGGACATACGATAATCGGTGAATCGTATTTCGCCCCAAATAACTCGACGCCCATATCGATTTTCGAAACATCGTTCAGTCGCCGAGGACGCAGCTGGAATTTCAGGAAGCCCTCTCGATTGGCTCTTAGAGTAACTTCGTCGTCGATCCCAGAGGCCATGTAGCCAAAATGTGCGGGCGGCACGTTTTTGCGTGCGACGGGCTCAAAATCGAAGACATTGATCGCTTCCTTCGGGCCTTTGATCAGCTCACCAACCTTTGGTGCCCAGATCATCGGGTCGGGCAGCTTCGACAAAGTTTCAACTCCGTGGGTCTCAATCGAGCCCGCGGCAACGAGTGGGCTTGCCGCAAGGTATTGAAGAAACCGCCGGCGGCTACTGTGAGTGATTGGCGACGTCATGTGAGCCCCCTCAGCAACAAGTCATCGGATTTCGATATTACGATTAGTTCCTGAAAGGGGAAACGGGCATGGCGGAGGGTTGAATTCCGCTCCGTCTATAGGCTTTCTCTACAGTTCTCTTGATGGCGGAATGTCTGCTTTCGAGAGCAAGGCGGACATGCCGATTGCGCCGCAAAATGTCTGCTTTTGACCCTAAGCGGACATCCACATGGGTGAATTATCGCCTTAGATCCGCCCGCGCATTTCTTATAACATGCAGCAAAGGGCTGAGTCAGGATGTCGGATGGCCCGCGTCTATTTCCACCCTGAGCATCACCTTATAGACCGTATCGGCTGGCTGCGAGCTGCGGTACTCGGCGCCAACGATGGTATCCTCTCGACAGCAAGTTTGATTGTCGGCGTGGCCGCAGCAGCCTCAACGAAAAGTGCCGTTCTGGTTGCAGGCGTTGCCGGGTTGGTCGCAGGAGCCATGTCGATGGCCACCGGTGAATATGTGTCCGTCAGCTCGCAATCCGACACTGAACGGGCGGATCTTGCGCGCGAACGCAAGGAGTTAAGCGATAACATTGAGTTCGAAAAGGAAGAGCTTACCCAGATCTACGTAAAGCGGGGTCTCGAACCGTCGCTGGCACGGCAGGTCGCTCAGCAGTTGATGGCAAAAGATGCCTTGACCGCTCATGCACGCGATGAGCTGGGAATTTCGGAAACGACCAGCGCACGCCCTGTGCAGGCCGCATTAACTTCCGCTCTTACGTTTTCGGTAGGTGCAGCCTTCCCTTTGCTCATGGTGGTCGTATCGCCCCTCAATGCAATTGTCCCGGTAGTGTTTGTCGCGTCTTTAGGCTTCCTCGCACTTCTCGGGGCGATCGGAGCCAGGGCGGGCGGTGCAAATGTTCTCCGCGCCACAGGCCGAGTAATATTTTGGGGCGCGTTGGCGATGGCTCTGACTACCGGTATTGGGAAGATTTTCGGAACTGTTGTTTAGCGCAGCAACAAGGACCCATCGGATTTCTTCTATTGGCCCAAAGCGGACGTGTGTGCACCGCACATGTCCGCTTCTGACCCAAAACGGACATCGGCTTCAGGACCGTTTCGTTCCAACGGCGTAAATTGCGTTTGTTTCGACGCGATCAATTCTGTTTTCTTGCAGCCAACCAACATTGTCGGCTTTCACTCGCGCTGCCGCTTCCGGACCCATTTGCTCGATTGTCAACGCAATCCAGTACCAAGAGATCGTCCACCAGTCGTCAGCTGGACGGAGCACTTGTACGACGCCCAACGCCATCTATCACGCGACCGGAAAACGCGTGCGCGACCTGCCGATAACACTCAACAAGATTATCGGATGATTTCGGGCTGCAGCGCGCCCCTATTTCGCGTCGCGCGACCCTTGCGTGCGACCTTGCAGCTCGCTGATTTTTTTCCGTTGCGTCTTCCACATTCCAAAAGGCGCGAAGAGATATCCTACGGCGGCCCAGCTGATCATCCATGTCACGGCCGCCCACTGAGGCAAATCGACGATCGTCTTCAGACCCAGCGGGATAAACATCCCGGCAAACCAGAGGCAGGCCATGAACGCCTTGCGGCCGAACGACTGTGAAGCGTGCCCCCAATATTCACGCAGATAGTCGCGCAAATCGGACAAATGAGTCTTGATCACTTGGACTCTCAGGGGTCGAGCCTGGCGATATCGACAATCGCCTGGGCAAAGGCCAGCGGAGCTTCCTGCGGCAGATTGTGTCCGATGCCGCCTGTAATGGTCCGATGCTCGTATCTGCCGGAAAATTTCTTGGCATAGGTGCTCGGCTCCGGATGCGGAGCACCATTGGCATCTCCCTCCAGCGTAATTGTGGGCACGCTGATGACCGGCGCTTCAGCAAGCCGCTTTTCGATGTCGTCGAGTTTCGCCTCGCCTTCGGCGAGACCAAGTCGCCAGCGATAATTATGGATGACGATGTCCACATGATCGGCGTTCTCGAAGGACGCAGCGGTTCGATCGAAGGTCGCATCGTCGAATTTCCATTTCGGTGAAGCGAGCTGCCAGATGAGCTTTGAAAAGTCGTGCCGGTTCTTGTCGTAACCCAGGCGTCCGCGCTCCGTTGCGAAATAGAACTGGTACCACCACTGAAGTTCGGCCTCAGGAGGTAGTGGCACTTTGCCGGCCGCCTGGCTGCCGATCAGGTAACCGCTCACGGACACGGTTCCTGTGCACCGCTCCGGCCACAGCGCGGAAACGATGTTCACGGTTCGCGCTCCCCAATCGAAGCCGCCGAGAACCGCCTTGTCGATCTTGAGGGCATCCATGAAAGCGATCGCGTCCGCGGCAATCGCCGACGGCTGGCCGTTGCGGAACGTGTCGTTTGAAAGGAAACGTGTCGCACCGTAACCGCGCAGATAAGGAACGATCACGCGGAAACCCGCCGCGGCCAGCGCAGGCGTGACATCGACAAAGCTGTAAATGTCGTACGGCCAACCATGCATGAGGATGACCGGTGCGCCATCGGCGGGACCTGCCTCGGCGTATGCAACATTCAAAACCCCGGCATTGATCTGCTTCAGCGGTGCGAATGACGTGTGTGCCCCCGGCGTGATGGCGGGAAGGGTCTTGGCTCCTGTCTGCGCCACTGCGGAATTGAAGATGCCGAGCTGAACGGCCGTGGCCGCCGCGGTGGCGCCGCGAACGAGATCGCGGCGACGAAAGTCAATCTGTTCGACGATTTCGCGGGTGTCCATTGGTGAAACCCTCGTGGCTCTTCCGATTCTGCCGACTGTCTCATGAATTTCGAGTTGGACCCAAGTCCAATGTAAGGCCCGAAACTCCGCAAGTTTCAGGGTGCGCTGTGTCAGCGCGCGATCCGGGGCCGGCGAATTGCGCAGGTTTAAATCGCGTGGTCAGTGAGCGTATTCGCAATCAAAGCGGCAGTAACGATCTAGAGTCACTGCGACGATCGAGGATTCGGGGATGCCCCATGCCGCTTTTACGTCCCGGTAAAATTCGAGCGAGGCGGTCGCGCAGGACGATCGACTAATCGGGGCAGCAAACGGAAGGCCCGTCGAACGTCAGTGGCGCTAATCTTGTTTACGCCGGCTATCCCTATGATCCTTATGCCTAGCCGGTAGTGCCAGCGGACGCGATTATTCATGGGTTGATTTCGACGGCGCGATGGGCAGTATCGTCATCTCGTCTACCGTTCTCGCATGAAAAGCTTTCCGTCGTTTTTCTCACTCATTATTGTTCTGGCTGCCGGCTCCGCGCAGGCGCAGGATCCGGTCGCTCGTGGTCACGCATTGGTTGCGGAATTTTGCGGGCGCTGCCACGCCATCGGTGTCAAAGGCAAAAGCCGGCACTCTGACGCGCCGCCTTTCCGCAACCTCGGCCGCAGCATCGACCTTGACGAATTTCCGCGCACGCTCGAACGCGGAATTTCCGGGGGCCATCCCGACATGCCCGAATTCAAGTTCAGCCATGACGACGCGCTTGCGGTTCGCGCCTATCTGCGCGTGATCCAGCAATAGCTGTCAGCGATCGATGGTGATCTCGTCGCCGCGCGCGCGGGAGACGCAGATCATGATCGTGTCCTTGCGCTCGTGTTCGGCGAGGACGAGGTCGCGGTGATCGGCTTCGCCGGCCAGCAATTTTGTGCGGCAGGTGCCGCAAGTGCCGGTTTCGCAGGAACTGGGCACTTCGAGCCCATGCTCGCGCAGGACTTCGAGGATTGTCGTGCTGGTCGAAACGTCGAGCATCGTGCCGGAGCGCGCGAGGCGCACCTTGAACGGCTTGTCATCCGGCTTGTGCGTCTCGGCTTCACTGAACGCCTCGAAATGCACGGCAGTCGGCGACCAGTGGTCGGTCATCGCGCGCACTGCTTCCATCAACGGGCGCGGCCCGCAGCAGTAGAGGTGCTCGCGATTTCTCCGCTCGGCCAAAATCGGCCGCAGATCGAGCGAGCGCGAGGGATCGCCCTGATCGTAGTGTATCGTGACCATGTCCTTGAATTGCGGCGCGCCCAGCTCCTCGCGGAATGCCGTCGTCTCCGGCGAACGCGTGCAGTAGAACAGGCGGAAGCGTTTGCCCTCCGCCATTACCTGCCGGATCATGGCCATCATCGGCGTTACGCCGATGCCGCCGGCGATGAAGAGAAAATCCTGCGCGCGCGGCGGCAGGCCAAAATCGTTCACTGGCGCGACCACCGAAAGTTTATCGCCGGCCTTTACATCGTCGATCAGGCTGCATGAGCCGCCGCGTCCGTTGACCTCTCGCTTTACGGCGACCTGATAGCGGTCGCGTTCGGCGGGGTCGTTGCACAGCGAATATTTGCGCAGCATGCCGTTCGGCGCGTGGATGCCGATGTGCGCGCCGGCGGAGAATTGCGGCAGCTCGCTCCCGCCCGCATCACGAAATTCGAAAAGGTTGATTCCGTCGGCGATCGCGTCGTTGCGCGTTACCCGGAGTTTCATTGTTTGAGGCGGAGCAGCGGTCATCATTCGCGTCTACCGGTTGTCGTCGTTACAATTGGCAGCAGCGCGCTGCGACCGCAAGTGTATCCGTGAGCCCAAGACGCGCGCACCAGTGCATAGCGGCGCGCAAGCTAGGTCGCGCGCGAGCGCTTCTTCGACGCGCTGGACGTCGCGGCGGCGCGTTCCCGCGGCATGCCACGGCAGAAGCGTTTCGATTTTCCTCGCGCTCGGGCGCTCCTTGTTTCGCATTCATGGCTAACCTCGATCTATTCCTTGCTCTTTCAGGAGCTCCCGTCGCCGCCTGCGTTTCGCGAGATCAGAACCTCGTCCGAAGTCGTTTGCATCGCAGAACAATCGGCTCGTGCATGGGTTGCTTGAGAGAGCGCTGAGGTTCAAGCCGAACTGAAAGAATTCTCATGCGCCTGACGCCCCGGGCCTGGCGGCCAGTTTCCCCTTTTCGCAAGCAATTGGGCAAGCAAAAGCAGGCAATCCGGGCATTTAGCGGATTGGGCGTGAAAAGGGGGATGCGGTTTCCAAGGGTGCCGGTTTGAACCTTTCGAGCTGTGCCAGCGACCTATGTCCAGGATGCACATTCCGTGCACGTCCCTGAGACAGGAGAACCACCATGTTCCGCAAGCTCGCTCTCGCCCTCGGTGCCTCTGCTGTGATCGGTGTCGCGGCCGTGACCCCCACCACCGCGTCCGCGCCCTGGCACGGTAATGGCCACTGACACGGCGGCATTGGCATCGGTCTTGTTGCGCCGGCGACCGTCTATGCGTCCGATTGCTACGTCATTAAGAAAGTCGTCGAGACGCCGTTCGGTTTGCAATTAAGTGAGTAGGCCATGGAGCGAAAATAGCCCCGGCTTCACCACGAGGCCGGGGATTTCTTTTTCGTTCGTCGCCTCTTGCCGTGCTTGGGAATTTGTTATGCTTGTCTCGAAATGCTTGACGGCTTCAGGCGATCCGAAATCAAGACCAGCGGCGCGCGTATCGTCACAGTGACGGGTGGGAGTGGTCCGCCCTTGCTGTTGATGCACGGCAATCCCTTTACGCACCTGAATTGGCACAAGGTCGCGCCGACGCTGGCACGCGAGTTCACTGTCGTTGCGACCGATCTGCGCGGCTATGGCGATTCCGAGAAGCCGCCGGGCGGTGCGGATCACTCAGGTTATTCATTCCGAGCCATGGCGCAGGATCAGATCGAGGTGATGGCCGCGCTTGGCTTCGACAAATTCTACGCCGCCGGGCACGATCGTGGGGGCCGCGTCCTGCACCGCATGTGCCTCGATCATCCAGAGAAAGTCATGCGCGCGGCGATCCTCGACATTATTCCGCAACATCACCTGTACAACAACATCAACAAGCAATGGGCGACGTTCTCCTGGCACTGGTTCTTCAATATCCAGCCATTCGACTTGCCCGAGCGGATGATGGGCGCCGATCCCGAATGGTTCATCGAAAAGAAGCTCGCAAAGACCAAGCAGGGTCTCAGTTTCTTCGATCCGCAAGCGCTTGCCGAGTACAAACGCTGCTTTCGCAATCCAGCAACCATCCACGCGATTTGCGAGGACTACCGGGCCGCGGCCGGTATCGATCTGGAGATGGACGCAAAGGATTTTGCGTCGGGCCGCAGGATCGAATGCCCTGTGCTTCTTTTATGGGGCGCGACCGGAGGCGTGGGACGCAATCATAATCCGGGGCCTGCGGACATCTGGCGCAACTACGCGAACAATATCGTAGCCGCCAAGGCCATTCCGTCCGGACACTACCTGTCCGATGAAGCGCCGGCTGAAACCACCGCGGCTCTGCGGGAGTTCTTTGCCGCCAAATAAATCAGATCGCGGTCGGTGCTGGCATGTCGAGGAAGCCGCGCACGGCGTGCCAGAACAAATGACGATTGATCGCAACAGCCACCGAATGCGCGGTGTTCGGCAAAATTACCAGCTGCTTGTCGCCATGCGGAAGCTGCCGATAAAAATCGACCAGATCTTCCACCGTTGCGATGCCGTCATATTCGCCGCGTACGAGCAGGACCGGCGCGTGAACTTTCTTTGGGTCGACAACGGGGAGGTTGGCGGTCATGTCGAGATATGTGCCGGTCGGCACCTGATCGCCGAACTGCAATTCAACATCGGCAAGGATTTTCCCCACAGCCGGATCAGTCGTGCCGGCTTTGTCGCGCGTGAAGATGCTCTCGATCATGGCGCGGTCGCGCAGGCGCATATTGTGTGTGCGAAAATGTTCGAGCTGTTCGGCGCGTTTTTTCAAAGTCGGGGAATCGGTGCCCCTATAGGTGAAGGCCGCCAGCACAAGGCGGTCGACGCGGTCCGGTTCGGTCATTGCATAGAGGCCGGCGCGCAAGGCGCCGGACGATTCACCCGTGAAATGCGCCTTCGACTGTCCGGTCTCGCGCGCAACCACCTGCATCGCGGCTTTCAAATCCTGCGCGCCGCTCGCGATATCGGAATTGCCGCTGGTGCGACCCGATTTCCCATAGTTTTCATGGTCCATGGTCCAGACATCGAAGCCCCAGCGCGCGAACACATTCATCATCGAATATTCGCCATGGCCGGGCGTATCGAGGTCGAAAATCCGCCACGTCACCGAGGAGCCGTGCACAAGGAAAAGAACCGGCCGCGACGATTCGCCCGGTTTTGGCGCGCCGAGCCGCTTACGGAATATATAGAGAGGAACGTCACCCTTTTTGGCCCAGTATTCAGCGCTCCAGATGGCGCTGTCGGCCGCAGCTTGCGCCGGTGCCGATATGCCGGCGAACAGGCCCGCGCCGACGCCCAATCCGGCCGTCTTGAGAACCATACGACGCGGCAGAACTCGGTCGGATTCGGTCATGAACGCCTCCTGAACGGGCCAGCCGCAAACACTCGGCCGTACGCCTTATTAAGGACATTCTAGCAGTCTGCTGGAACTGCGGGCAGTCTACTCGCCCAGTGATAGTAGTTCTGCTAGGGGTCGTCTGGCCGGCCATTATGGCGTTCGCGGCGTTCAAGACCGATATAACTGGCGTCAAGCCGGAGGAATGATGCTCAATTCTTTGCGCGCCGTGGCGCGGTTTTTCCAGAAAACGATCGGCTGGAATCGGATCGGCGTCCTGCTGAGCGTCGCCATTATTAGCATCGCGGCGGTGGTGCTCTTCCACATGCTGCGCGACATCGACACCAACGAAGTAATCTCCGCATTGAAGGCGACGCAGCCCCGCCACATCGCGGCCGCCGCATTTTTTGTCGCCTGCGGCTATTTCACGCTGACATTTTACGACCTGTTCGCGCTGCGCACGATCGGCCGCAATGAAATTCCCTATCGCATTGCGGCGCTGACCGGTTTCACCAGTTATTCGATCGGCCACAACATCGGTGCGACCGTGTTCACCGGTGGTGCGGTGCGTTATCGCATCTATTCGATGTACGGACTCGATGCGATCGAGGTGGCGAAAATCTGCTTCATCGCCGGTCTCACGTTCTGGCTCGGCAATGCTACCGTTCTCGGTCTCGGCGTTGCCTATCATCCGGAAGCCGCCGTGCCGATCGACCAATTGCCGCCTTGGCTCAATCGCATCATCGGCATCGCAATGCTGGCCGTGCTGGTGTCTTACGTGATGTGGGTCTGGAGCGCGCCGCGTGAGATTGGTCAGGGAGAATGGAAGGTGCGCTTGCCAAGCGGGCCGTCCACGCTGCTGCAGATATGCATCGGCATCCTCGATCTCGGTTTTTGCGCGCTCGCGATGTACATGCTCCTGCCGGGCGAACCTAGAGTCGATTTCGTGACAATCGCGGTCGTGTTCGTTTCGGCAACGCTGCTTGGCTTTGCCAGTCACGCGCCTGGCGGCCTCGGCGTCTTTGACGCGGCCATGCTTGTCGCGCTGTGGCAATTCGACAAGGAATCCGTATTGGCGGGCTTGCTGCTCTTTCGGCTGCTCTACTATATCATGCCTTTCGCGCTGGCATTGATCATCCTCGGTACCCGTGAGCTTTGGCTGAATTTCAAAGGGGCGCGACGTCCGGTCAAACCGGAGCTGATAAAATCGGTGACCGCACCGATCCGCAGTGAGATTGATAGCGGAAAAGCCGACGCCGACTGACCATGGCGATTGAAGACGACCGCCGCGATGTCTCCTCCGCCAACGGCCTGGCGGGCCGATTGCGCGGTGCGTGGCATGCCTTATTCGGATCGCCAACCATCATCAACAGCGCCGCCGTCGCGCGCACGGGCGGGCAGGTCGTCGCCAGTCCACAGGCTCAGCTGATCGAGCAGATCATCGGCGGCCTGCCAAGCGCGGCGATCGTGCTCGATCGCGAAGGGCGCGTGGTCGCCTTCAACGAGGCAGCCACGGGTATCGCCCCGGCCTTGAGCCGCGGCGAACTCGCCTTGATTGGCCTGCGCATGCCTGAACTTGTTGATGCCGTCCGACGCGCGGCGAGGCGACGGGAGCCGCAACGTGTCGAATTTTTCGAACGTGTGCCTCTCGACCGTTGGATGGAGGCATTCGTCACACCGGTGCGGATCGGCGCCGTCGGCGAACCTAACCTCGATCTCCTGCTGATGACGTTCAACGATCTCACCCCGCTGCGGCGGGTCGAAGAGATGCGCGCGGACTTCATCGCAAATGCCAGCCACGAGCTGCGCACGCCGCTTGCCGCCTTGCTCGGCTTCATCGAAACCCTGCAGGGAACGGCCAAGGACGATCCTGTCGCGCGCGGGAAGTTCCTCGATATCATGCAGGGCCAGGCGACACGGATGGCGCGCCTGATTGACGACCTACTGTCGTTGTCGCGCATCGAACTCAATGCTCACTTGCACCCGAACACGCCCGTCGATCTTCCGCCGATCGTGCGGCAGGTGGTCGACGGATTGCAGACGCTGGCGCGCGATCGCGGGGTCGAAATCAAGGTGACGATCCCGTCGGACCCGCTCCTGGTGCTGGGCGATCGCGACGAACTGATCCGCGCACTGGAAAATCTGGTCGAAAACGCGCTCAAGTACGGTGCGGTTGGCAAGCGTGTCGACGTCACTGTCTCGCGCGGACAAACGCGCGCTGGCCCCCCCGAGGCGCGCGTTGCGGTACGGGACTACGGTCCGGGCATTCCGCCGGAACATCTGCCACGCCTCACCGAACGCTTTTATCGGGTCGACGTGACTGACAGCCGGGCCCAGGGCGGGACCGGATTGGGGCTCGCGCTGGTCAAACATGTGCTGAACCGGCATGGCGGGCGGCTCACGATTGAGAGTACTCTTGGGGCCGGCGCGACGTTCACAATACACTTGCCCTTGCGCACCGAGGATTCCGGGCCAGGCGGCGAAACCTGATAAAACTCAGAGTCTTAGACTGTCATGTGACTGTCACCAAAGCTTTATAGAACGGTGACATGCGCCCCTTATCGCTGACCACGGCCTCGGAATTTCGAGCGCTGGACAACAACAAAATATCCGAAGCCACCCGTGGAGAGCGTTTTTTAGATCAACAGCGGTCGCGTGAGCGAATGCGCGCGACGGAACCATCACCGTGGGCCGCCCGGCGGCCTGCGCTCGCCTACGACCGTAAACATGGAGAGAACCCTTGAAACATTGGACCACATTTGCGGCAGCCGGCCTCATCGCCGCCGCAGCCCTTGCTCCGGCCAAAGCCGCCGACATCTCGGGTGCCGGCGCGACCTTTCCCTATCCGATTTATGCCAAATGGGCGGACGCCTATAAGAAAGTCACCGGGAATGGACTGAACTATCAGTCGATCGGTTCAGGTGGCGGCATCAAGCAGATCAAGGCGAAGACCGTCACCTTCGGCGCGAGCGATGCGCCGCTTCCGGGCAAGGAACTGGACGAAGCCGGCCTTGCGCAATTTCCCATGGTGATGGGGGGCATCGTGCCGGTCGTCAATCTCGACGGCGTAAACCCCGGCGACCTGGTCCTCGACGGTCCGACGCTCGCCAAGATTTTCCTTGGCGACATCAAGACCTGGGATGATCCGGCGATCAAAAAGCTCAATCCGAATGTGAAGCTGCCGAGCCAGGCGATCGCGATCGTGCACCGCTCGGACGGATCGGGCACTACCTATAACTTCGCCTACTACCTGGCCGACGTAAGCCCTGACTGGAAATCGAAAGTTGGCGTCAACACCTCGGTGCAGTGGCCGAGCGGCATCGGCGCCAAAGGTAACGAAGGCGTTGCCAACAATGTCGCCAACACCAAAGGCTCGATCGGCTACGTCGAGTATGCCTACGCCAAGCAGAATAAACTGACCTACACGAAGATGGTCAACAAGGCCGGCAAGACAGTTGCGCCTACCTCGGAAGCCTTCCAGGCCGCTGCCGCAAACGCAGACTGGAAGTCGCAGCCCGGCTACGGCGTCATCCTCGCCAACCAGCCCGGCGATAGCTCATGGCCGATGACCGCGGCTACGTGGATCCTCCTCTACAAGCAGCCCAGCGATGTGGCCGCTACCGGTGAGGCGCTCAAGTTCTTCGCATGGGCCTACAAGAACGGCGGCAAGATGGCTGAAGAACTCGATTACGTTCCGATGCCGGCCAATGTCGTGAAGGACGTCGAGAAGACCTGGTCAAGCGAGATCAAGGACGCGAGTGGCAAGCCCCTCTTCGCGATGACCAATTGATCTGAACGCAATTGAAAGGGCGCCGAGCTGGCGCCCTTTCGCTGCATCCTGTGCCTGCAGAAGGGTGGCTTGTGCTGCGGCCAGGAGGCGGCTTGAGTAGCTCTCTATAGCGGCGAGATGGCCATGGAGAGCCCGATGCAATCGACGGGGAGGCGATCCGTGGCTGATGTGGCGTTGCAGGGCACGGGCATCTCAACCGCTGCCCAGCTCGATCGGGCGAAGGTTCTACAGCGCCTCCGGTTGAGCGATGTCACTTTTCGGCATCTCACCCGCGCCGCGGCAGCCACCGTTCTCGCCATTCTCGGTGGTATCATCATCTCGCTGGTCTGGGGTTCGTTGCCGGCTCTGCGCGCGTTTGGCATCAGCTTCCTTTACGAGGAAGTCTGGAACCCAGTGACGGAGAAATTCGGGGCGATCGCTCCGATATACGGCACAATCGTCACCTCGCTTATTGCGATGCTCATCGCAGTTCCGGTCGGCCTGCTCATTGCGCTGTTTCTGACCGAGCTGTGCCCCATGTGGCTTCGCCGCCCGATCGGCATAGCCATCGAATTGCTCGCGGGCATTCCGAGCATCATCTACGGCATCTGGGGCCTGTTCGTGTTCGCGCCGTTCCTGCAGCAGCACGTGCAGCCGTTCCTGATTGCCGTGTTCGGGGAAATCCCGATTCTTTCCACGCTGTTCGCCGGCCCGCCCTACGGCATTGGCGTCTTCACCGCTGGGCTCATTCTCGCGATCATGGTGCTGCCCTTCATCACCTCTATTTCGCGCGACGTGTTCGATGCCGTGCCGCCCGTTCTCAAGGAAGCGGCCTATGGATTAGGCTGCACGACCTGGGAGGTCGCGCGCTACGTCGTATTGCCTTACACCCGCGTCGGCGTGATTGGTGGCGTCATGCTCGGCCTCGGCCGCGCGCTCGGCGAGACGATGGCCGTGACATTCGTGATCGGCAACGCGCACCGCATTTCGGGTTCGTTGCTGGCGCCGGGCACAACGATTTCCGCAACCATCGCCAACGAATTCACCGAAGCGGTCGGGGACCTTTATACCTCGGCGTTGATCGCGCTCGGCCTGATCCTGTTCGTCATCACATTCATCGTGCTCGCCATCGCGCGGCTGATGCTGCTGCGCCTGAACGCGCGGGTGGGAGGCTGACGATGGATACAGCACTCTACTCAAAACGTCGACGCCGCAACGTCATCACAATGGCGCTCGCCTATGGTGCGACAGGGTTCGGTCTGAGCTGGCTGGTGCTCATTCTGGCGGTGCTGCTTTGGGAAGGCTTCAGTGGCCTGTCGCTTTCGGTCTTCACCGAAATGACTCCCCCGCCCGGCTCGGCCGGCGGCCTGCTCAATCCGATCGCAGGCAGCCTCGTCATGACCGTTATTGCGGTGCTGATCGGCACGCCGCTCGGCATTTTGGCAGGCACCTACATGGCCGAATACGGGCGCTACGACAAACTGACCATGGTCGTGCGCTTCATCAACGACATCCTGCTGAGCGCGCCATCGATCGTGGTCGGCTTGTTCATCTACGAAGTCATGGTTGCACAGATGGGCCATTTTTCCGGTTGGGCCGGCGCCGTATCGCTGGCGGTGATCGTCGTCCCCGTCGTTGTACGCACGACGGAAGACATGCTCACGCTTGTGCCTGACACGTTGCGCGAGGCGGCTGCTTCTATCGGCCTGCCACGATCCCTGATGATCCAGAGGGTGGCCT
>Ga0306917_10000205_pt1 | contig 22739 bp, 38 predicted proteins | sample tim00Cox00000000_FD_203313 | JGI IMG/M metagenome (GOLD analysis project Ga0306917, IMG submission 203313) | Lab enrichment of tropical soil microbial communities from Luquillo Experimental Forest, Puerto Rico - timezero.00C.oxic.00.000.000 (v2)... | ecosystem: Environmental > Terrestrial >... | reverse complement strand
CTGCTGCCGCTGTTGGCGGATTTGCGCGAGGGCATCTTTGGACCTAATCATCTTTGGATCGTTGTTGAGCAGGCTGGACATCTTCTCTAGGGAATAGTCCGTGTCGATGTTGTCCATAATCTCCGGGACCACCCCAACGAGGTTGCCGGCCATCGACAGGACCCGTTCGATCGAAGCCGCCTTCGTCGCCGCCTGGGCCTGCGCGAGCATCGAGACGAATTCGATGTTCATCATCTTCCCTTGCAGCTCTGCTGGCGCGGGTGGGAGAATCCCGGCCCGATTGGCGATCCCGAACACGCGTTCGATGATCGGCTTCAGGACTTCGTTGTCGATGCGCTCAAGCGCAGGGCCGAGCATGACCAAAGACTCTGACTTCCTCAGGTCCCATTCCACGGCCGTTACATTCGACCGGGTTTCATACTGCGAGGCCACTCTAAGTACATCGTTGAAGAAAGTCTGGGAGAGGCGTTGCTTGACCATCTCCAAGTCGGCGGTGATTTCCTGAACCGGGAATTTGGTTTCATAAGCCGAGGCAAAGCCGGGCTTGCCGGCCGCTTGGAAGCCTTGGATGTATGTGATTCCGCCGGGAGTGAGATTGGCCGGTTGGTTCTTGAGCTGAACATCGGCCACAAGGGGCGGATTGACCATCTTGTCAATGGCCTGAAGTTTGCGGCGGGTTTCAAGCTGTAATTGCTTCTGATCAGGTAACGCATCCATTCCCGGGGACCGGCCATAGGCATCATTGGAGACCACGTCCCATCGGCCAGTAATCGCAGGAGGCTCATAGAAGCCGGACTTGCGGAGGAATGATTTCGGATCAGCAACCCCGCCTTGCGGCCCCGTCGAACCGCCCCATTCCCAATACGCTTCCCGGACTGGGAACCGAGTGGAGTAGCCGAATTCACTGGCTTTGCCATCGTCGTTGGGCTCTATAATATGCGCGATGATCAGTTCTCTGGTTCGGTTGGCGCCGGCTTGGTCTTCGTAGAGTTGCTTGATCGGATCGGAGACGTTGTCGAAACCGAACTGGTCCACGCAGGCATCGACGGTGAGGGTGAATTCGCGCATGAAAACCCTCGGCCGATACTTCCCATCGAGGTCGACGTAGTATTCGCCGAGGCAGGGATTGATACAGTATATAACATTCTCAAAGTCTTCGTAGACCAAAATCGAAGCTGTGCCAAAGACAACTAAGTCGAAATAAAACACCGCGATGGAGTTGTAGAAATTACTCTCGCTGAATATCAGATACAAGAGCCGTTCCACTTCCGCTAACCACAGGCTGACCGGAGTTGTCTCCGTAGAGTCTAGCCGGCCGATTCTCAGTCGGAACCATGGCTGCGTTGGGGAGGACTTGCCAGATACCAGACCTGAACCCAAATTCCGGGCGCATATCACACCCGTAGAGTCGAGTATGTGCTGGTTGATCGGCGAGCCACGGGCCAACTGATTTGGGGTTATAATCCATTTATACCTCCGGGGGAGAAAGTAGTCGGCCAGTTCGCGCCAATGCACCCACCAAGAATAGCGATTCACGCGCTCGCCGATCAATCGGCCTTCGCAATAGCGGCGATAGCGTAGGTCAGACTCGGTGGTCATGAGACTCCGGTAGGTTCTTGGCGTTGTTTGGGTTCTATCTTCTTCATAGGCCTCAGGCGCTCCACACCCGGGCGGCGAGGACGAGGATCGGGCGTTAGGGCTGTTTCAGGAGCATCCCCTGTCATGCCTTCATCGCGCTGGCGATATCTGAACAGCCCTCCCTTAACCGCTGAGCCGGGAGTGGCCGAACCGCCATGGCTGCTGACATCCGGCGTCTTGCCCATGAAGCCTTTATCCGGATCGCGTATATCTTCGATGTTCTTCGACCAGCCTTCTGGAACATTCGCGGCCAGTTCCTTCCGCGAATTATCCGGAAGATTTTGGTCGAGGGTAGAGCCTGGAGCGAAAAGCCGACCCTGTGCGTGCATGAGGCTCGCGGCCATGAGCAGGAAATGATCCGGCGGCATCGGCCGAGCGAACATCGGAACAACGTTATCGCTTTCGCTAGCCGGGACTTGCATGCTACGCTCCTAAGAGGGTCTTAGCGCCCACGTTCTGCTGCTGCGGAGCTGCGGCGGCGGCGGAAAGGAATGATTGACTCGGGCCAGTTGGGGTCCGGGCTGGTCCGGCCGGTGTCACCGGCGCTGCGGCCGGTTCCTGTTGCTTCGGGAGCATTTGCGGAATCGCTTGCACAAGCTGGGCCTCTTGAGCCGCCGCTTGCTGCGCTGCGATCATCTCTTCCCTTCGTTGGTGGGCCGGGGTGCCAGCGCCGAATGAAGCGAATAGGCCGGATATGGGAGAGGTCATATGGCTATCCTTTCGAATGGCTCCCATTCAGTTTCGACTGGGTCCTTATGCGGGAATTCCCCACCGGCCCAAGCGTTGGCCGCGAGTGGCCCGCCGAAGGTCAAGGCCAGGGCATCGAGATCATCGAGGATCAGGCCGGGATTGTCGTCCATTAAATCCTCCTTCGGGGTTAGGAGAATCTTCTCCTTTAGGTGCGTGTAGCGAACGGCCAGCATGGCCTTCTTAAGGTCCGGGTCTTCCGGAATGGCGCCGGTTTTTAGCCAAGACCTTAGCGCTCCATACATCGCCGCGCGCTTGTTGTAGTATTGTTCGCCGACTGTGTCGAAGAGGATTCCTGTAACATCATCCTTGCCAGAGAAGTTAACCTCATGGACAACGAGACGCTTCTCCCGGCATTGATCGACCACACCTCCGCCCACTCCGCCGCCATCGATGAAGATTCCATCTGGCCTCCATGCCAGCCATGATTCGAAGACACGATTGGCAAGCTCAGAGGTGGACACGCCGGAATAAGACTTACGTTCGATAGTTCTAGCATCGCGGCCCTTTCGAGGATAGATGACTGAGCTGTTGGTGCCGTAGCGAGCCACGTCAACGCCAATAGCGAGTGGGGTGGATCGGTCGGTGTAAGGTAGGTCGCGGGACATGGCCAGTTCGATGTCTTCCAGCGCGAAGAACTCCATCTCGCCGCGGCGTGGGAATTGGCCGAGGACACGAATCCTGACGAAGTCGGAATCCTCGCCATAGGCGCGAATCCACTTCTCAAACCGGGATTTGTTGGTGATCTTAACGGATCGGGAATCGATCTGGGTGCAGTCCCAGAAGTCAGAGTGGATCCCGCCGGGGAAGCATTCGCGGAATCGGCCGAGGTTCCGGGTCGGGTTGCCGAATACTAACCAGATGATCTGGGTGTCAGAATCGGTCAACGCGCCTTCGGCCGTTTCCCAGATGATATCGTGGATTTCCGACGCCTCGTCGAAGATTAGAAGAATCCGCTTGCCTTGGTTATGTAACCCGGCGAATGCGGTTGGGTTCTTCTCCGACCAAGCGATAGCATCGATCCGCCAAGTCCGCTCTCGGTCGGGGTCTTTGGCGAATAGCGCTGTAGCGGTGAGGGTGAAATGCGCGCGGGAGAACCAGCAGAGATTGAACCACTTCCCAAGCTCGGCCCAAGTCTTGGTCTTCAGCTGTGATTCGGTGTTGGCGGTAATAGTCCCGCGCATGTCGGGGAAGGTAGTAAAGGCCCAGAGAATGATCCAAGCGACGGTGGCGGACTTCCCAATCCCGTGGCCACTGGCCGTCGCGATCTGAATGGCCTCGTTTATGTTAACGAGTCTGGCCTTTATCTTCCGCATAAGGACCCGGGACCATTCATCCGGGCCGGAGAAGTTCTCTAAAACAGTGCCAGGCTCTCCCCATGGAAACGCTCCCATGGTGAATGCCTCAGGGTCATCGGCTACGCTGGCTAACCAGTCGAGTAGCGCTTCATCCATCATACCCCCGGGAGGGGGTAGAGGGCTACTCCATTAACCCTCTACCCCAGCTCCCGCATCGAGAACCCTTTGGCTGCGCCTGCGAGCAGCCTCGAGTTTAGCCGCAAAATCAACATTAACGTTCATGTTAATGGACTTCTTAGCAATCCCGATGCGGTCGGCGAAGTCACTAGCCACTGCTAGTGCTCGTGGTAGCGGCACTAGCTCATTGGCCTCGTCCGCCGAATCGAAATGATCTTCGATCGTGCGTAGAGACTTCCGATAGATTCGGGAAGAAGTCAAGAAGTTCAAATCTACTTCCGGGTCTAGCCGGGCATGGCGTTTCTCCCTCTCTTCAGCGATCAAGTCCACTAGACTCGGGTCGACCGAAAGGGTAACGACCCGGGAATACGAATACCCCACCATCTCGGCGACCTGTCGCAGGTTATAGCCGCCGGCGATGAGATAAGCGATCATGTGATGTGAATCGCGTAGCCTGGTTATCCGCCGCGTAGCCGACTTCGCTTGCAGATTCGCGAGATCGGCCCGTTCCAACGGCCGGACTCCGCGCAACCGCGGGCTCCGATGATCACGCTGGATTCTCATATCCCTTCTCCATATACTCAGCGCGAATCCGCGCCAGATCCTCTTCAATCCGGTCTGGGTGACTCGGCACCCAGAGAACCTGATCGAAATACACCCCCTGAACCGGGAACCATCCCGGCACCTCCTTCCCTGCCAGCTCCCTATGCTTCGCCACTCTCGCCAGCACATTCTTCGCCCGCCCTACACAAACCGGCCGACCGCGCCGAAGCAACACATACACCCCCATCCCCAACATCTCCGTCGAGTCCACCAACCGCCGATTCAACCAAACCACCAAACTTTCGGCCGGTTCCATTGGCTTCGCCTTCCTCTGGCTCTCGCCCTCTACTTTCTGGCCGTTTCGGCCAGCTAAGCACAATTCCTTATAAAAGTCAATAGCACAAAAACAACAATCGCGATCATCAATTCCAAAACGGCCAATTTTCAAATTTTCTGTCTGAGGGGGTGGGGGCCGCGCGCCAGGACAAAATTTTGGCCCCCGGGGTGAGCCGGGGGCCGGGAGGAGGCTGGTCAGTAGCCGGCTAGGCTTTCCAGGCCAGCTTGGCGCGATGCTTCTCGATAAACTGGCGCATCGGGCTGTCGGCCGGAGCCTGGACGTGATCCAGGAAAATGAGCCACTGGCTGGCATAGGCTGTCATAGGATGGCGCGAGTTGACGAATACGGATATCCCGCCTTTCTGGCCATCGCCATCGTTCACCTTCATGATGACGCCGGAGCCGCCCTTGCTGGCAAGCTGCGCTTGGAGTGCTGCATTCGCCGCGCTCTGTGCCTCGACGATTTTCTTGAGCTGGTCAATCTGCGCTTGCAGGTCTGGAAGAACGCTCATTTTCAAGCTCCATGTTGTGTCCGCCCCGCTTCACATATGGGAACGGGGCGTTTGGGTTTCAAGTGCGACAATTCGTCGCATGGCCAAGTCGTTGATTTCATTCGCTTTTCGCCGGTTTAGCCGGCAAAGATTTAGCCGCCAAATTAGCCGGCGAACGAAGCCGAAGACTGTAGTCTGGACTCACTCAGTCTTGCTCTTAAGTATGGCCCAGACTCCGCGCGCAGTTCCACATGCTGGCCAGACCCAATTCTTCGAACCTACCCTGATCAGACCCTGAACAACCCATGATCAACCTCGCATAGCCTAGCCTGAGCCTCGGACGCATTGTAAGCTCGCCACTAGTCACGGCACCCCACTACCCAAAGGCCTATTTTTATATATATATATACATATATACATGGGGTATAGGGGCCGCGTATAGTGCGTAACCGGCCCAGGCTAGACTATCGGGGGTAGGTCAGGGGTTGTTCAGGGGTTGGTCAGGGGCTGATCGAGGGACAAAGGGAGGATAATGGACGATTGGTCAGGGTATATCGGAGGAATTGGCCGAATTTTATTGTTGACAAGCCAGATTGCCTATGGTAGAATAGGCCATGATAGAGAATCATGCGGCGAATGGTCGCAGGGGGCTTCCGTTAGCCGGCGAAAGGTCCTATATTATAGGACGGGGCGGGAAACATGGAGAAAGAAGATGGATAGCTACACGCTTCTCAGCACGATGCAGAGCCTGGTGAATAGGACAGACCTTTCTGATAGGCTTAGTGCCGCGGAAAGGTTTGTGATCTTGTTCGCTATGGAAAGGCTTAGCGCACTGGAGAAAGCGGCCGATGGGATTAATCATGAGCAGACTTCGCGGTTGCTCTACGATGCTGCGAAGTTCTACCATGCGCATGGGGAGCGGATTAGGGCGATTAAGTATTATCGCGAAAGTCAGTTTCTTATAGACAGTAATGTTGGCCTGAAAGAGGCCAAGGATATAGTCGATGGCTGGCCCACGCCAGAGACCGTTATTGGCAATGCGGTTGTGGTTGTTAGTGACCGCAATGGCCGAAATGATTTCGCAGTCGGCCCATTCAAAGGGGCTCATGAGGCCAATGAATATGGCGAGGCCCATTTCAGCGATTCTGAAGATGGCCAGTCATGGGTATGGGCTCCGCTCTGCGAGGCGAATAAGCCATGAGCCGGTATCGGGTCACAATCACCCTCATCATCATCGCCCCGTCACACGAAAGTGTGGCGCGGCGAGTGGCTGATATGTTGAAAGACCATGTCGGCCAGTATGATGCCAAGTATTTCGAAATGGATCGCGAAGCTATCCGCGATGAAATCACAGCCTACGCTATCAAGCGGGGCATCGATCAAGATGACATTGGCGATGATTGGCTCGATCTATTGATCGACATGTTGGTGGATGCAAGCACATGAAACAGAACAGGAAACTCCTCGCAGCCTGGATTGATGAATTCGGGCTTGATGCAGTGCTCGACATGATCAGCGACATATGCATGGCCAAAGCTGACCGCATTCGCAAGAATTGGCGGCCACCGAATAGCCTGGAAGTGCGCTTACCCGGTAGATGGCCGATGATCATAACCCTTGGAGATGGTGACGTGAAGCAGATGACAATAACGCGGGCTAGGGCCTTGGTCAAAGAGGCCATAAAGGGCCAGGGATTGAAGCTCAGCCATGTCGCTAGGGAGGACATTGATAACGCTGCTAGGCGGCTGATCGAGAACTGGAAGGAATGGGACAAGCGGGAGAAGGTCGATGATCAAGGTTAATGTGATAATAAACACAGCGGACAGGGATGGTATCTATGAGGGCGAGGCTGAGGTCAATTCTCTCGACGAAATCCCGGCCACTGCGCTAGTCCATTGGCCTGATGCTACATCGCTCGAAATAGCCTATGTCTTCTCTGTAAACCCTATCACTGATCCGCCCGCGGTCCCACGTGCTAGCGCTGCGGTCAATGACTTCGCCCATATCAATCGCCAGCTTAAGCGCTGGACCCCATAGTCGCCGGAGAAGAGCATCTATATGGTGCTCTTCCTCGGCCACTAGGCCGCGCCACACCAAAAGGCCAAAGATGGACACAAACCAGAGACGTCTGCAGGCTGTCCATAGCGCCCCGTGGTGTAACCCCGACAAGAGGGAGCCAATCATGGCTATCTTGCAAGTGCCTATCACTAAAGCCGGTAAGAAACTGGCTGTCGACACTGAGAGCATCCCGCAAGAGATGTTCGATGGAATCTTCGCCGAAGGCATTAAGGTTTACCTTAATGCCAAAGCAACGAAGATTCATACTAAGGACCTCGAAGGGAGTGATCTCGAAGAGGCCCAAGCCGCCGCGATGGAGCAGGCTCAGAAGAACTTAGTCGCCATTTATGAAGGCAAGTTCCGCAAGGGTCGCGCTACCGGAATGGTGAAGGACGGGAAGAAAGTTCCCGGCAAGGTTATGACTGAGGCCATGCGCCTTGCTCGTAACACTGTGAAGGACGCATTGAGGGAGGCGGATATCCGCATTTCTCATGTGGAGGCCTCAGAGATCACACGAGCTGCCAGAGAGCTTGTGGAGAACAATGAGGACTACGTCCTCCAGGCTGAGAAGAACCTGGAGGAGAGGGCGAGCAAGCCCATTGCCAAAGATATCGCGGCAATGGTCAAAGTCTCGCCGAAGCTGGTCGCCAAGGCCGAAAAGGTCAAGGCGGATAAGAAGGCCGAGCGGCAGCTTTCTGCCAAGCAGGCCGGACTGCCTAAGACTAGAGTGCCGCCGAAACGCGGTTCTCAGCCTACCGCCTAAGTTAGCTTAGGCAACCGGAGCAGCAATGAGCAACCACTCAACGATGTAAGCTCAGGATGCTCCGGTCCTTAATGGACCGCCATAGATGAGATGGCGATAAACAAGGAAACCCTACAATGAATATCCAAGCATTGCTCGATGCGCTAACCAGCGCCAAGAATGATCAGGACGCGGTTCCTGCTCTGCGGACCAAAGTGGCCGAACTCGAAGCGGCGATTGAGAGCCAGAGAATGGCCAACGCGAAGCTTCAGGAAGAATTGCTGAATACGCAAGTTTCCCTGGAGTCTGAGACCAACCGTGTTCGCTCCCTGGAGGTGGAGCGGGATGATCTAGGGTTTCGGGCCGGAGAGGCCGAAGGGAAGCTTGCGGCGATTCTGCAAGTGGCTCGGCCTAAGGCTACTGAGCCTGAGCCAGTTTCACATGTGGAGCCGGCCGATCATCAAGACATGGTAGAGCCTGCGGCCCCGCAGCCTGTTCCGCAGCAGACCTATCACTATCCTTCGCCCTCCCCCACTCCATTCCCTGAGGCGGTCTCCGCCGGGAGGGAGGTTCAGCAGACTAACGCTGACCAGGATACTACCGAACACTCCGCTACCCAGGGAGGTGGTAGCAGCAATAGAGAGGTCAAGGCGGAGGCTGCTTACCGCTACCCGTGGGAGTCATATCAATGACATATCGTGTCATCGGCGGCCTTCACTTCATCCGCATCGGTAGATTCGGCCTGACTTGGTTCTGGCATAAGCGCTAGGGCTTGAGGGGGAGCTTCGGCTCCCCCAATTTGGAGAGAAGACATGGAAAAGGTTCGCTATTCCGAGGCCAATAATCTCAGAGTCCCGTGTGATTACACTGCGGCCGACGGAACGATCAAGACTTATCAGCGCAAGCTGCGGTCGCCTGATATCCTTCAATTCTTCAAGATCGGTGGGAAGTATGGAACCAGTGCCATTCCGGCCGATTTCTACGCTTTCGGCGCCATTGGGGATACTTATATCATCATCCGAAGCAGGGCTGGCGCCAGGGAAGATGCGGAGCTAGGTTATGGGCCGGCCAAGCGCAGGGTCGTCGCAATCTGCCAATACTGCGAAGCCTACGTCTGTCCTGGTCATCTTGACCAGCATCAACGGGGACGGGATTGCGCTAGTCGCCAGGGGAGGATGAGATGAAGCACCTATCCAGCCTGAAATATACCGATCCATTCGAGCGAGAGGGCGATCTCTTCGTCTTTATAGTGGATATCGGCGGCGGTATGGCCCAAGTCAAGCGCATTGGCTACTTTAAGGATCATGGCGAGGTGGTTCTCATCGCCGCGGTCAATGAGAGCCTTAGTCTTGATGCTGAGGTCACTCCGGGCACGTTGGTTTGGGAGCCAGAAGATGATTAGAGCTTGGGCCATGATCGCGCTGCTATGCAGCCTGCCGATACTGCTCGGCGCCAGCTTGCTCTGGCATCTAATAGAGCGATTCTTGGTCAATCCTGGATCGGTCATCATGGGCGCCATTATTGGCGCCCTTTGGCTTTGTGCCTCATTATGGGCCTTGGAGAGATAGGCATGACACACTATGTTGAGGACTATTCGGCCCTAAAAGGGCTTGAGAAGGTGAATAAGGCTCTTGATGATATTCGGAGCTTTATGGGAAAGGAAAAGTTCGATATGCTGACCATCACTCTGCGCGAAGAGCCGCCGCCAGATATGGACTATTTCAGGCTCATCTGCTCCATGATGGGAGTCAGTCACTATCCAGTCTTAGCATGGTATGTCCATGCTTGGGGCCTGAAAGAGTTCGCAAAGCACTACTCAGAGGAGGGTCAATCATAATCGATTTGGAGTCGATTATGCTTGATTTTCCCTGATATTTGTGGTATTATATAACCATAATTCGGGGAGAAGAGAGATGAACAACAAGCTTCGAGACTTCCAGCGCTTCATCGCTGGCGCAGTTAGGGGGAATAAGCCTGCCCCTCCAGCCGATGAATTTGAGCCTGAGATTAGGCCATATGGAGTCCCGGCCGGGCAGAATAAGCTAGAGCTATTCGAATGCGCTACCTGTGGCCGACCGCCGACTAGGCTGGAGAAGAGCAATCTGGCCGCATTCCTTTTCGAGGATGTGGTGTCGGCTAAAGAGTATCAGATTTCTGGAATGTGCCAAGCCTGCCAGAATAAGACCTTTCATAGGGAGGTATGGTCATGAGTGGCACGCCAGCTACATCGGCCGCGCCTAAGAATGCGGCCAAGGTTTGGACAGATACGCGGTATATCTATACAGAGATACCGGGCAAGCTGCTTGAGGATGGCAGTTTAATTCCTGCCGCAGTGTTCAAGTTCCCCCTCACTGAGGGGGGACTAAGCAAGGCCTTGGCTATTCACAAGGCCCAGATTTACGAATATGCTGGTCAGCCCATGCCTTCGAACGTGGCGCGGCGTTCGATGAACCCGCGCATAGCGGCTGCCCAGGCTATATTGCGGAAGAATGGAATACTGAAAGGATAGGCCGATGTTTCTTCCCTTATATCTCCGCGAGAAGACTAGCTTTGAGGATATTCTGAGGCCAAGGGAATGGGAAGCAATCTGGGCCATTAAGGCCGAGGCCAGGGAGCGACTCTGGGAGTTATATGAGACTCGTATATGGCCGGCCTGGATTGTTGACCGTCCCACATGCCTAGCCACGATGGCCGAAAGCCTCAGGATAGATAGGAGGATTTTGCACACCGTCCCACATCGCCGATTCCGTCCCACCTAGCCACCGCAGTCGAGAGCACCAGGAGAATTGAGCGGCCTTTAATCGCCGATCAAGCCAATTAAGTCGAGAGCATCGAACAGGGAAAGCGAGCCAATTGCATCGAGAGCATCGAACGTGATGAGCGAGCCATTACCCCCGATTGCGACATATGTCTCAAGAGCTAACCAGCTGTAGGGAGCGCACCAACTCCACTGAGTGAACCAGAAATAGTTAGAGCACCGAGTGAATGGAGTGAACCAAAGTTCCTAGAGCGCCATATCAGCGGAGTGAACCACGTCTAGCGAGAGTGCCAGATGATCAAAGTGAACCAATAAGGCAGAGAGCATCAACTCATTAGAGTGAACCACGTCCAGAGAGAGCACCGAGTGAATAGAGTGAGCCAGTGGGACTAGAGCACCGTTCCATGAAGCGAACCAAGAATACTGAGAGCACCACAACACCGGAGTGAGCCAAGAGTATTGAGCGCACCGTGACCAGGAAGCGGCCAAAAGAAGCAAGAGCACCAATTCCCCAGAGCGAGCCTTATCGTCAAAGAGCACCATCAGGTATAAGCGAGCCAGACCATCGAAGAGCACCGTCCATGGTGAGCGAGCCAATTCCCAAGAGGGCACCCCGTTATGGTAAGCGAACCATCACAAACGAGAGCACCGAACTAGCGGAGTGAGCCGATCCCCACGAGGGCACCATCCATGTTGAGCGAACCAAAGCCCCGTAGAGCACCGAAAGTGTGGAGTGGGCCAATACAGCGGAGGGCACCAAATGTAGTGAGCGAACCAAAACCTCAGAGCGCACCGCAAGCTATGAGTAAGCCAAAGGCTTAGAGAGTATCAAAACCGGGGAGCGAGCCAAACCTAAGAAGAGCACCGCAGGTAATGAGCGAGCCAACGCAAGCTAGCGCACCAAATGTATCGAGCGACAACATGGAGAAGAGTGATGGAACAAGTATCCCGAATGTCCAAAGACATCCTCGCAGCGACCACGTCGTTGACGATTGATGAAGTGAGGCATCTGGTCGACGCGTATTATATCATGCAGACCGACCGGAAGAGGTATGAGAGTCAGCGGAGCGCTATGATGCAAGAGCCGCATTCGGTCATTAGCTTTCTGGCCGATAGTTCGAGGGTTCTCGAAGGGCAGGTGAAGCTGGCCTTGGATCGATATACCGACCATCATCCGGTCGGGGGATGGATGAAGGGGATTCATGGTATCGGCCCAATTATTGCGGCCGGTATGCTAGCGCATATTGACAACCACAAGGCCCAAACGGCCGGAGATATTTGGCGCTACGCTGGCCTCGATCCCACATGCAAGTGGGAGAAGGGGCAGAAACGGCCGTGGAATGCACGGCTGAAGACGCTCTGCTGGAACACAGGACAGGTGTTCATGCGGAACTCGGGGAGAGAAGACTCATTCTACGGCCATCGGTATCGGGACCGGAAGACTTATGAAATCGCGCGGAATGATCTTGGCGGGAATGAGGCCAAGGCGGCGGAACTACTTCATAAGTTCAACAAATCGACAGATGCGTATAAGCATCTCAAGGCCGGCCGGCTACCGCCAGCGCAGATCGATGCAAGAGCTAGGCGGTGGACGGTTAAGCTGTTCCTGTCCCACTTACAGACTGTTTGGTGGTGGATTGAATTCGGCACATTGCCGGCCAAACCATACATCCTGACGAAGGAAGGTCATGGGCATTTGGTCCTACCGCCGAACATCGATGAGGAGCTGCATGATAAGCTTCTCGCGTGGAAGGAAGCCGAGTTGACCTAGCGCACCATGATAAATGAGCGATAGCCAAGTTGGCTAAGAGCACCACATAGTTGGAGCGAGCCAGACCCGAAGAGAGCACCAAAACGCTTGAGCGAGCCAGAACCGACGAGTGCGCCAGTGTGGTCTGAGCGAGCCACTTCGACCAAGAGCACCGAACCAAGAAAGCGAGCCATCTGATAGAAGAGCACCGAAATGCCCGAGCGAGCCAAAGTAACGTAGAGCACCTAATGCGGCGAGCGAGCCATCACAGTAGAGGGCACCATAGCGTAGGAGCGAACCAGACGCTTCGAGAGCACCAAAACACTTGAGTGAGCCTTCACAGTGGAGAGCACCGAATTGACGGAGCGGGCCAAATAACCCAAGGGCACCAAACCCAGGGAGCGAGCCGTCACGATTGAGAGCACCAAATATGTCGAGCGAACCATTTCGCAAGAGAGCACCACTCGAACCAAGTGAGCCATCCCAATTGAGAGCACCAAAACGTCCGAGTGAGCCTTTGACGTCGAGAGCACCGAGTATCAGGAGCGAGCCAAAAACATTGAGAGCACCGAAGCGTGGGAGCGAGCCATTAAGGCGGAGAGCACCGAAACACTTGAGTGAGCGAAGACCATGGGAAAGCTTGAAGAACTGATCCAAGAGGCGAATGATGCTGGCTGGTGGGTGAATAATCTGTTCCAGACCACCGAAGGCTGGCAGGCCAACCTGCGCTCCGACACACATGCAACGCAGTTCGGCCGTGGACCAACGGCCGAATATGCGATGCAAGAGGCGTTGTTTATGATCGCTGAGGCAATGCCGCTTCAGAGGATCGAGGTGAACTGGACCACGCAGCCATCGGTCAGGGAGGTTCTCCAGAGGACTCTTGGGCCGGTTTGTAAGATTGGAAGGAGAGGATTGTGAAAGAAACTCGCGCTGAGCGGAGGGCCAAATTCCGCAGGCTGAAACGGTTGGCCAAGATTTGGGGCACTCAGCCACCGAACTGGAACGACCTTAAACGGCCGAAAGAGGCGAAACATGATGATAGGGATAGAAAGAATGTTAGACACTAAGGTAACGAGCATGGATCAGGTCAAGACCGCGATGGACGAGATCGAGGGGATGATGATCCGGGAAACTCAGAAGCTTCGGCCGACCCTGCAAATGCGGCCGGTGCCAGGAGAGACGGTCATGGAGCGGCTGCATCGGATAGAGCAAAAGGCCGACCATCTCGCGGAGCGGATTAGCACAGTTCTCAGACATTTGGGGTTCGAATGATCAGTCATCCAGTTATTCCAACATTCGGCGGCCAAGTAACCAAAGGGGAGACATTCTCGAAGATCATCCATACTCTGGATGAGCTTCGGGATTTATGCTTGGTCATGGCGCACCTTCATAAAACCGAAGACTCGGCCAAGGATGATCTGATGGCCTTGGGCTGGAGGACGGTCGAGGAGCAGTTCCACAAGACCAGACATCTGATAATCCAACTAGCTCAAGGACATATTCAATGATGGAAACCGGAATATATGTCCGGGTTTGTGTCAGAGGGCGCTGGTGCGCCCTTGACATCGCCGATCCGGAGATGCCTGCACCGGAATTACTCGGTTGGCTAGCTTCGCTAAGCCAGGATGAGCTTGAGCGGACCATGTCGGTTGTCCGCTTGGCGATGGGGGTTAAGAGGAGAAGAGTCGAAAATCCTTGATTTTCCCTGATATCTGTGGTATGATGTCAGTATAATTGGAGAGCCCGAAATGGATATGGAAGTGAAACATCGTCCAACGGCCGAACAGTCTGCCTGCATCGAGGCCGTTTTGACGACACAGGACAACCTGATGATCCGCGCGCTAGCCGGAACCGGGAAGTCCGCTACGCTGCGCATGGCCGATGACGCATGTCCGATAGGGCCTGCGCTTTATTTGGTCTTCAACACTCGGAATGCGAAAGAGGCGACGAAGAAATTCCGGCCGTCAACGACGGTTCAGACCTTTAACTCCTGTGGTCATAGGACTTGGATGACTACATGCGCCAGGACCGTGGCGCTGAACCAAAGGAAGACCTCGGATATTTTCCGCCAGCTTCTGGAGAATGCCGGCCGAACCGATGCTGAAGAGGCCTGGGAGGTTTGGGACTGCGTCAAGGACGGGGTGAAGAAGGCCAAGGCGGTTGGATATATCCCGGCGACGCATCAGAGGGCCGTGAAGAGATTGGCCAGTTGGGACGATCTGAAGGCCAAGATGGATGAACAGCCTGGGCCCCTCGCGAAGGAATACATCGACGCGATAATGCTTGAGTCGATCAGGCAGGCTTATCTTGGGTCGATTGATTTCGACGACCAGTGCTACATGCCGGCCCTATTTGGCGGGATATTTCCTCGGTTTCCGCGGATCATGGTGGATGAGTATCAGGACCTATCGCCGGTTCAGCATCATATGATCTCCAGGCTTTGTCGGTATGGAGCGCGGCAGATCGGGGTCGGCGATGAGGCGCAGGCGATCTATGCGTTTCGCGGGGCCTATGACAACGGAATGGCCGATGCGATTGAGAAGTTCCAGATGAAGGTGCTTCCGCTGTCGGTCAGCTTCCGTTGCCCATCGGCCATTGTGGAAAATGTCCTCTGGCGAGTGCCGGAGTTCCGGGCCCATAAGACCGGAGGGTCGGTGAACTACGGCGGCGAACCGAGGGATGACGCGACGGTGATCTGTCGCAACAATGCTCCGCTACTCTCCATGGCCATGCGGCTTCTCTGCGAAGGCCAGTCGGTGGATGTGGCGGGGGTCGACATGGCCGAAAGGCTGGTCGGCCAGATGAAGAAACTAGGTCCGGAGGAAATGACCCGCGGCGAAGCGCTCCGCGAAATCGACGATTGGTTGTTGCGGAAGATTGAAGTGGGATCGAAATCAGCGCCCGATATGGCCGATTGCATGCGGGTGTTTGTGAGGAAATCCCCTTCACTCGGCGCAGCCATTGCCTACGCGAACCACATGTTCGCACAGGCCGGGAAGGTGTCGTTCCTCACCGGGCATAAATCGAAGGGGCTTGAGTTTCAGGATGTTTATCATCTGGAGCCGACCCTTTGCACGGATCGAGGGCAGGACCAAAATGTCCACTACGTTATCGACACTCGGAGCCTTGACTCCCTCACATATATAAGGACACCAGATGTCTCTACCTGAAACCATCTCAGCCTATCCAGATTGTAAAGAGCTCTATGAGAGAGCTAATGAGGACCCGATAGGTGTGCGGGCCCGAATGGAGAGTGAGGCGGCGGCAAAGCTGTTCCAGATGCGGATGCATCAGTATCGGTCCCTGGAGCGAAGGCAGAGCAAGCGGCTTTACGATCGCGATGATATTCGGCATGGTAAATCCGAATTTGATCCACTAGTGGTCAAGGTCCGCGAGGACACTGAAGGCCATTGGTGGGTCTACGTCGAGCGGGCCAATCTGAACACCGACGCGTTGGAGTCGCTAAGTGAACTATGAAGAAATCCTCGAACGGGCCCTAGAAGAAGAAATCGGCCTGGACGTGGAGATAACCAACGCGCCTCAGTTTCAGACCAACATCGCCGGTTGGCGAGAGAAGTATGGCCATGGGCGATATGACTCGCTCATGGTCTGCTTGCCCGGTATCCCAAATCACGTCTACATCGTGAAGAAATCAGTGGAGCTGGAATGAGCGACATAGATGAACTTATGGACAGGAATGCGCTGGAAATGGCCCCAAGGGACATTGACCGGATCATTCAGCTAAACCGAGAGGCCCGGGAAGCCCGAGCGAAGGGGATCAAGCCGGTCAAGACTAGCGGACCGAAGATCGACCTGTCGACCCTGGTGAAGGCGCTGGTTAAGGACAAGAAACCGGCGTCAACGCCATCGGCCGGCATAGGTAGGAGGGGGTTATGAGCGCAGATCAAATTCTCGATGAGGTTTTCGTTGCTCAGAAGACGGAGATGATCGACGAAGCCCCTTCGTTGTATATCGAAGGGACGGATGTTCAATACGCCTGGGACTCCACGAGCCTGGGGGACTTTAAACGGTGTCCCAGGTTCTACCAGCTGCACAGAAAGGAAGGCTGGACGGCGAAGAGCGAGAGCGTGGACTTGAGGTTTGGGAGTGAGTATCACCAAGCCCTACAAGAATATGACTGCTCGCTAGCGAATGGGGTGAAACATGAAGATGCCATCCACGACGTTATACGGGAGCTACTCATTAGGACTGAAGATTTTCGGCCAGACCCCGATACTCGGGCAGGCAAATATAAATCCCGACGAAATCTTGTTCAACTTACTGTCGACTATCTCGACTTCTTCGGGCCCAACGACCCGGCGAAGACAGCCATGCTGGAGAGTGGAAGACCCGCCGTTGAACTATCTTTTCGGTTCGAACTCGATTGGGGACCATCGGCCGGAAATCGACCATATATACTCTGTGGCCACATTGATCGGATTGTGGAGTTTAACGACCAGCTTCTCGCTACAGACCGAAAAACCACAACAAGGACCCTAGGCCCGTATTTCTTCAAGCAGTTCGAGCCGAATAATCAGATGACGCTATACACTCTGGCGGGTCAGATCATCACCGGCACACCGATTAAAGGGGTGATGATCGATGCTGCGCAGGTGTTGCTGGAGGAACCGAACAGGTTTGTTCGGGGGTTGACTTATCGGTCGCCGGAGCAATTGGAAGAATGGCTAAACGATTTGAAGATCACACTAAAGCAGGCCGAAGCTTGCGCGGAAGAAGGCTATTGGCCGATGAACGACACCGCTTGCGACAAATACGGAGGTTGTCCGTTCCGGGAGGTTTGTTCGAAATCACCTTCGGTCCGGGGTATGTATCTGAAGTCAGACTTTGTGCAACTGCCAACGGAGGACAGATGGAACCCGCTGAAACCACGATGAAGGATGAGGATATAATCGGCTACGTCACCGACGAAGCCAATGTGTTCTTCGACGCGCAGGCTAGGAGATGCCTCGCGGAACTTATCAGGAGATATCGCCATGCCCTCTCTAGTCGACCATCAGAGCAACAAGTTCATCAAAATCCTCCTGATCGGGAACGCAATGTCGGGAAAGACGGGGAGCCTGACAAGTCTAGTGAAGGCGGGGTATAGGCTGAGGATACTTGATCTGGACAATAAGCTGGATGTCTTAAAGTATTTCGTCCAGCATATTTGCCCGGAAAAGGCCGGGAGTGTGGAGTATCGGACGATCAGGGATAAGTATAAATCCACTCCTGGCGGCCCGATGATCGATGGGAAGCCAAAGGCCTGGATCGATGCGGTGAAGATGTGTGACCGCTGGAAGTATGATGACGTGGACCTGGGCCCTCCGAGCGAGTGGGATACTGATTGCATCTTGGTCATCGACTCGCTGAGCCGCCTATGTGACGCGGCCTATGACTTTCATGAAAGCATCATGCCGGTCGGGAAGAAGGGGGAGTATGACGGCCGGGCGGTGTATGGGAACGCGCAGGATGCCGTGGAGAAATTCCTCGACATGCTGACCTCTGACGCAATGGCGGTGAACGTTATCGTCACGGCCCATATTACTTTCCAAGAGCAGCCGGACGGAACGACGAAGGGGTTCCCGCAAGGGGTGGGTCAGAAGCTGTCGCCGAAGATCGCGCAAAGGTTCCCATCGGCGGTCTTGTTTGAGACTAAGCATGACAAGCGCCAGATCAGGACCACGTCGACTCCGCTGATCGACCTAGCCAACCCGGCGCCATTCGCCATGGCCCCGACCCTTCCGATAGAAACCGGCCTCGCCGATTTCTTCGCCACTCTACGCGATCCTCCGAAGAATGTGGTTCACTTGAAGCGGAGGATTTGATGGAAAACAAAATCTCCATTCAGGACCTGATCAATGTTAGACTGGCCCTGGAGGGTATCGCCAATCCAACCAGGGAGATTGTAGAAGCAAGGCAACACCTAGACAACATCATCCTCCAATTCACCAAAGCACTCATCCACCAAAACCCCCAAAGGAACTACCATGATCCAACCACATTTCGCAACGATTCTTGACGAGTCGCCGGATGAAGTTATTCGGCCGGTTCCGCTAGCGCGTGGGACTTATGAGGCGGTTGTTGCAGGACCGCCGAGGTATGACGAGAGCAGTCAGAAGAAGACCCCATTCGCGGAGTTCACCCTCCGCGTTATCGCCGCTCTCGACGATGTTCTTCCAGATGAACTCGAAGAGTCCGGGGGTCTGGAAGACCGAACGATCAAGCATACGCTGTATATCACCGATCAGGCCAAGTGGCGGATTGATGAGTTCCACGAGGCGTGTGGGATCGACCTCACCGTTCCGGCCACACGGCGGCAGAGGAATGAGGAGTGCGTCAACGCCAGGGTTAGGATACTGGTAACGCACCGGCCGAGCCAGGACGGAGAGACGGTGTTCGCGCAAATCGCCAAGGTCATGTCTAGCGACTGATAGAGGAGGCCCCCGTGAAGCCAATTGTGGTCATCGCCGAGGCATACGGCGAACAGGAAGAGAAGTTGAAGGTTCCCTTCGTTGGCAACACGGGGGCCGAATTGTTGCGCATGATGATCGAGGCGGAACTAATAGAAGCGACGAGTAGGGATCATGAAGACATACATGCTTATTGGAGCATGGGCGATCCGCATTTACTGAACCGGGTCTGGAAGAATCATCCTGAGATATACAGGACAAATGTCTTCAACCTCCATCCGCCGGGGAATAAACTGGAACTGCTCTGTGGGCCAAGAGCGGAAGGAATTCCAGGCTACCCGGCCTTGCTTAAGTCGCTCTACGTCAGACAGGAGTATTCCGGGGAACTCGATCGATTGGCCGATGAGTTGCTTCGAGCGGACCCGAATTTGATCATTGCGTTAGGTAACACGCCCTTATGGGCCTTGGCCGGGAAGGCGGGAGGGATCACCAAAATCCGGGGTTACACATTCTCATCAACCCATACCGTGGAAGGGTTTAAGGTCCTTCCGACTTATCATCCGTCATATATCCTTAGAGGCAAATGGGAAGAGCGGCCGACCGTTATCGCTGACTTCATGAAGGCGAAGCGACAGGCCGAGTTTCCGGAGATTAGGAGACCACCGCGTGAAATCTGGATTGAACCAGGGCTCGGAGATATCCGCGAGTTCATTGACCGCTATGTTAAAGGATGCGACATCCTTTCTGTTGACATTGAGACTTATGGATCACGGATCACTTGCGTGGGCTTTGCTCCCGGAACAGGAGCAGCGATCGTTATTCCATTCGATGACGAACGCACAGCTAATGGAAGCTATTGGAAGACTTCAGCGGACGAAAAAGCATGCTGGAGAATTATTGGATCAGTGCTTGGAGATCGAGGGATTAAGAAGCTGTTCCAAAACGGCGCCTATGACATAGCCTTTCTTCTACGGGCCCAAGGGATAAGGACCTATGGGGCCGAGGAGGATAGTATGTTGTTGAGCCATGCGTTGCAGCCGGAAGCGTTGAAGGGGTTGGGGTATCTTGGAAGCATCTTTTCGGACGAGGGGGAATGGAAGCATCTGAGGAAGAAGCATGAGACGATCAAGAGGGATGATTAACATGAACGCGATCATCTATTTCAATTGGGACGAACGAAGAGAAGCGGTGGAGGCTTATAAGGACTGGCTTACAGTTGAGGAGGTTGATGTGATCCTCGCCTGTGAGGATGCAAGAGCGGTCTGGCGGATAGTCAAGGCCAAGGAGAGAGTGGAATTGAAAAGGATTTCCCCCTCCGATGAAAATCATAAGAACCCATGAGGCGAACCCGGATACCCTGACCGCGTGGGAAAAGGATCAGGTTTATAACGGCCTCGATTGTTGTGTCACTCTTGAGGCCTTCAACGCGATGGTCGGCCAGCTCGACAAGGTTACAAGAAGGACGTATGAGTTCAGCAAGGCGCTCCAAGGGCCGGTGTTGGAAATGCGTTGTCGAGGGATAAAGATCGACCAGTCGAAGAAAGCGGACATTATCGAGGACTTCATGGAGAAGGTTGATCGTTTGGAGCGCCAGCTCGAGCGATTGGCCTTCGAGGGCCTCGGGATGGAGAAGTTTAATTGGCGAGCGTCGGGCGATGTGCAGTCGATGTTCTACGACTTCCTCGACCTGCCGCCGGTAAGGAAACATGGCCGACCGACCGCTGATGCATCCGCGAGGGAACATCTTTGGAACTACCAAATCGCTCGGCCATTTCTATCGCACCTAAACATGCTCGCGGATTTAGGGAAGAAGATTTCAGTCCTCAAAACAGGGATCGATCCAGATGGACGTATTCGAACAAGCTACAACATTGCTGGGACAAATACAGGTCGATTTAGTTCAAGCCTATCAGAATTTGGGACAGGAGGAAACCTGCAAAATATTGAGGAAGCTCTCAGAGGTGTCCTTATTGCTGACGGAGGCTGGAAGTTTGGAAAGTTTGACGCAAAGTCAGGAGAGAGTTTTTGCGTCGGAGCTGTTGAGTGGAACCTATTCAGGGATGATCGATACCTTGAAGCATGCAACTCCGGCGACCCTCATACAGCTGTTGCAAGGCTCGTGTGGCCTACTCTCGGTTGGACCGGAGACCCAAGTAAGGATCGCGACATCGCCGACCAACCCTTCTATCGTCATCACTCTTACCGGTTCATGTGCAAGAAAATCGGACATGGGAGCAATTATGGTGGCCAGCCTGACACTATCGCCGAACAGACCCGAATCCCGGTAAGCGCGATTGCGCAGTTTCAGCCGGTTTATTTCCAGGCTTTCCCGGCGCATAAGAAGTGGCACATACATGTGCAAGAGTCGCTGAGGAAGTTCGGGCATCTGACCACCCTCACCGGCCGAAGACGGTGGTTTTTCAAGCGGAGGAATGATCCGAAGACATTCCGCGAGGCCTTGGCCTATGATCCGCAGGGGAGTTTGGCGGATATAGTGAACGCGGCGCTATTGAAACTTTGGCACATGAACATCTGTCCAGTGGTGATGCACGACCACGATGCACTTACGTTCATGTATCGAGAGAAGGATGAGGCCAAGATTGTCCCTCTGTTGATGGAGCAGCTCATTGTTCCCATACCCCTAGCGGAGGGCCGAACCCTCCGGATACCGTATGATTGCAGGACTGGATGGAACAAGGGCGAGTATTCCAAGGACAACCCTAATGGCCTCAAAAACTGGACGGGTAGGGACGAACGGCGACGCGAGAAGGAGATTGACATCATGGATCGAATCGTTTACAGAACGAACAGGAGGCTTAGAAGCGCCAGTAATATGGCGTAAGTGGACAGCGATATCGGTGATCGGGGCGGTGTTGGAGCAGAGGGTTTGGGTCTGGACGACAAGTCCGTTGTATCCAAACCTGTATATAATGCTTGTCGGCCATCCAGGGACCGGGAAGACCAGGACGGTGAGACTGGCGAAGACCCTGGTCAGCACCTTGCCGGAGTTCCATCTGGCCCCGATTTCAATGACCTGGGCGAGTCTAGTCGACACGCTGATAGCGTCGAAGAAATTCATCATCGATCCACCGAGGGAACCGGTGGAGTATAATAGTATGTATATCGCGGCCGATGAGATCGGGACCTTCATACATAAGTATGACCCAGAGATGACCGACGGCCTTTCGGCCATGTATGATCCTGATCCCTATTCCCAGGTCCGGCGGACGAAGGATTTGAAGATCAGGATCAATTCCCCGCAGCTTAGTATGGTCGTTGGGGCCACTCCGCAACGGCTCATGAGCCTTCTGCCAGAGGACGCTTGGGGGCAGGGGTTCATGAGCCGGGTGATCATGGTGTTCTCGGATGAGCGAATTGTCGGGGATGACTTCGACCCGAAAGCGCAGATTAAGACCGACGATCTAGAACATGATCTTCTGTCGATTAGCACCCTTATGGGGCAATTTCATGTAACGCAGGATTATAGGGATTGTATTAACCTCTGGCGGGGCATGGGGGAGAGTCCGGCGCCAGGGCATCCGAAGCTGACGCATTATAATTCAAGAAGAAAAACGACTGTTTATAAGTTGAGTATGATTTCGGCGGTGGATAAGTCGGACGGGCTGGTGCTAACGCGCGAGGATTTTAACCAAGCGATGAGCTGGCTGCACGAGGCCGAGAACTGGATGCCGGAGGTGTTTAAGGCCGGATCGGTCAACTCGGACGGTCAGGCGATGGAAGAGATAACGCATTATTTGATGATAGCGGACAAGGGGAAGGGGATCACC
>Ga0306917_10000183_pt1 | contig 23424 bp, 25 predicted proteins | sample tim00Cox00000000_FD_203313 | JGI IMG/M metagenome (GOLD analysis project Ga0306917, IMG submission 203313) | Lab enrichment of tropical soil microbial communities from Luquillo Experimental Forest, Puerto Rico - timezero.00C.oxic.00.000.000 (v2)... | ecosystem: Environmental > Terrestrial >... | reverse complement strand
GCGTAGAGTGCCCGCACTGCGCCAGTACGCTGCACAGGCAATCGAATACGCCCAAAGACGGCGCACAGTCGCCCACCCTGTCGCTGGCTGACGAAATTTCTATTCCATTTCTCCTTAGGGCGAGAACTGCCAGCTCTGATCGACGCCAATACGCTCTAAGGGCTCAGCGCCGCGAGAAGGGCTTGCGCCTCGGCGAGTTCGGAGAATTGCTGGGTCGGCGGGAAGCCCTCGACTGCCGGCGCCAGCACGGCGTGGGCATCGGCATCGCGAGTGGCCGCGCGGTAAAGCTTCGCTAGAGACAGCGCGGCGCGCAGTTCGAAGCTGCGAGCCTTTTGCGACTGCGCAATGGCGATCGCGGTCTGCAATGACTGCCCGGCCGCCGCGGTATTGGCCCCGCCACGCTTCAGCAGGATCTCGCAGCGGATGCGGTGCATCTCCGCTTCGTACCAGCGTTCTTCGGTGCGCTCCAACTCGGCTAGCGCGCCGTCCAGGCGCTGGAGCCCGGCGTCAGTGTCACCGGCCCGTGCTTCGGCTTCAGCCAGAGCCGCTTCGAAAGAGGCCAGGAGCCAAACGCTAACTTGCTCCCGGTAAATGCCGATGCTCCTCCGCATCTCCGCCTCGCCCTCGTCGCGCAAGCATCTTGTCCAGCTCTGAAAAAATGCCGTTATGCTGGAAAAAGGCGCGGGGAGATCGTATCGGGATACGATATCAGCCATCGCTTGGCTGTAGGTCGGGACTGCTTTGGGGTTGTACCGAACAAGCGCAAGCAACGCTGCGTATGCGAGCGCATAACTCGTCGTCGGAGCATGCGCCGCAGACTTGGCGTCGGCGAGGGTGCGGTCGGCAAGGCGCAACGCCTCATCGATCCAACCAAGCACCCACAATGTGAGGGCGTCGAAAATCTCCGCTGCGGCGCACGGATCCTGCGCGAACCGATTGGCAAAATCGCCATGACGCGCCGGGTTATACAGCTCGATGGTCTTCTTGAAATGGTCATGGGCGCTGGCAAAGTCACCGAAATACCAGCAGGGTGACGCCGGAAATGCGCTGCGCGATCAAGGTCTCGGGACAATTCGGGCGGGCAGTGGTGCGCTCAGGAAAAGCTTGTGCTGAAGACCATCGGAGCCTTGGCGTCGCGTGAAAACGCCTACTGAAGAGTCGGGTCGCCGCGCCAGAGGGCGCCGCTTCGCTTGCACAGGCTCTCATGTCGGGAATTTTCCGCAGGGGGGTTGGAACATCGCTTACAATCCGGATTGCCCGGCCCAGCGCTCGATTGCCGCCGCCACGCACAGAAACGCCGCCTGCGTCCGCGCCTCTATCACCGATGATAAAGATCGGCACCGGCAATTTCTCGACATCGCTCGGGATTCGCCCGCCCGCGTACCGCGTTTCCAGTCACACCTGGCGGCCGTCGATCTGGAGAGCGCGTGCTAAAGGCCAGCTATGGAGCAAAGGAGAACACTCAACCGGTATGATTGATGTGCGTTAATTCTCTCTTGTCGTGCTTGGGTGCCGCCAACCTTGCTACATCATATCACCGCGCCTGTCGGGACTATTGTCCGGAGGAACGTTTCGAGTACCAGGGCTTGCGACCGACCTTATCGATCAACACGGCGCAGATGATCGAAGCGATGTCTCCAACGCCCGAGGTGAGACTGGTCCGCAGCGGCAGCTCTAACCCTTGCTTGTAGAGGGTCGGCAACCAGGTGATGGCCGTTATTGACCATATAGACGCACACCCACAAGCGAGGGTGAGGAAGGTCCAGCAGATGTGGCCACGGATCCCGGCGTCGGTCTTGTGGAAAATCGGGCGGGTGGCGAGCAGCGCCTTCGCGGCTTTGATGGCATCTCCACGGCTACAGATTGCGCTAGCGCAACACAACCTGGAGAGTAGCGATTTTGGTGTTGGCGCAGCACGAACAGGCCGCGCAGGCGCTTGACCACCGGCAACAGCAGCGTCACGTCGGCGGTATTGGCGGGCACCAGGAAGGAGGCAATCGGCCGGTCGGTCCAATCGAGCACGATGCCAAGCATGACCTGCTTCAAAATGCCCGCGGTAGTCTTTGGAATGCCCGTACTGGCCCAAGTTCTCGCCGCCGGCAGCCCTCGAATCACAATGACGTCGTGTCGATGAAAGCGATCGAAACGGTGCCGAGCTGTGGCCGGTGGTGGCGATAGAGCACCTCTTCGACCGCCTGCGCGGTGCTGCGGCCCGCGGCATCGACCTCGCCGAGTTAGGCCATCGCCTTATAGGCGTGGTCGAGATCGAGTCCCTCGGCGCCAGGCACGCGCACCCGGCTGCGCCAGTCATTGGCATGGCGGTCGGAACCCGAGATTAACAGCCAGGTGCAGCACCGTGAGATAAACCGCGTCCGTGAGTCAAATTCGAAACGGCGCCGAAGTTAACTATCAATTGTTTCGCCTTTGTCGAAAAATTGTATTATGTAGAAACAGGAGATCCGGACTTCAGACACAAAGTAGTCGCTCGTGGTGAATGTATTATGTTAAGTTTACTAGAGTTCTCTAAGAATGTTTGGATCGTTCTTTTGCCTTAATTGAACCAAAGTCAAACTTTCCTTTTGCTATCTAGAAGTGCTACCCAGTAATTCTCATTGAAGAGGGGTTGTTTTCCGTGCGTGCGTTGGCACACAGTGCATCGTCCGATACACTTCTGGTTGCGTCTCATTCAACTCAATTCGCCGCGACCGATTCGTCGATCGCCCTACTTTCTGACGATTTTGTTACAGGAGAGGCCTATGGGCAACCCAGCTTTGGACGTCGCGCAAGGTTGTCGTCAGAGATTCTGGCCACAGCAATAGCGGCAATCGACTTCTGCCTGGTGTTAACGGCCGCCGCGGTCGCCTTCACTTTGTATTTTGATTTCTCGAGCCGCTCCGCAGGGGGGGCGGAAGCAGAATATTATATCTGGACCACGCTCTTTGCCGCAATGCTGTTCGTGGTCGGCTTTGAGCGCTTTGGCGGTTATCGGTTGATGCAGCTGCTTAAGCTGCGTTGGCAGCTCACGCGCGCCCTTACGATGTGGAGCATGACGCTTTCCATATTGCTGCTGGTGGCTTTCCTCGGCAAGACATCCGAGACTTATTCACGCGGTTGGGCACTTACATGGTTCATCGCAACACCAGCTCTGCTTCTGACCGTGCGCGGCATTTTCTACCGCGCGGTGTCTGGTTGGATACGAGGCGGCTCCCTCGCCCGAAATGTCGTCATTGTCGGGGCTGGGGACGAGGGCCGGCGGATCATAGGGAAGCTCCGCAAGTCGCAGGACAAGAGCGTCGTTATTCGCGGCATCTTCGATGACCGCAAGTCGCGACTTCCTGGTTCCGTTCTTGGTCTGAATGTACTCGGCACGACCGACGACCTCGTTCAACTGGCGCGCCGTGTTCCGGTAGACGAAGTGATCGTCGCGCTGCCGCTCGATGCCGAGGACCGGCTTAAGGCACTTTTCTCGAAGCTGCAGGGAATCGCGACCGACCTGCGTCTCAGCGTCGACCCGATCGCCGAAAAGTTTCAGGTGCGCGGCACGAGCTACCTTGGCGCCGTGCCGATGCTCGTGATTACAGATCGTCCACTCAAGAATTGGCATGCATTCGCCAAGTGCATCGAGGACAAAGTCTTAAGCGCTCTCCTGTTGATCTTGCTCGGTCCTTTGATGGCAATTATCGCGTTGTTAATCAAGCTTGATAGTCGAGGACCAGTATTCTTCGTTCAAGAGCGCTTTGGTTTCAATAACGACGTGATAAAGATACTTAAATTCCGCACGATGTACCTCGACCGGGGCGACCAATCCGGGGCGCAGCGCACCGTGCAAAATGACCCGCGGGTGACTGGGGTCGGTCGTGCGTTGCGCTCGCTCAGCCTCGATGAGCTGCCGCAGTTGATCAATGTGCTGCACGGCGATATGTCGCTGGTCGGGCCCCGCGCACACGCGATCGCGATGAAGGCCGGCAATCGTCTTTATCACGACGCTGTCGAGCAGTATCGCCATCGCCATCGCGTCAAACCGGGAATCACCGGCTGGGCGCAAGTCAACGGCTTGCGGGGTGAGGTCGACACACTGGAAAAGGCTCGTGCTCGGGTTGCGCACGACATCTACTATATCGACCACTGGTCTCTCTGGCTGGACCTGAAGATCGTGCTGAAGACCATCGGAGCCTTGGCGTCGCGTGAAAACGCCTACTGAAGAGTCGGGTCGCCGCGCCAGAGGGCGCCGCTTCGCTTGCACAGGCTCTCATGTCGGGAATTTTCCGCAGGGGGTTGGAACATCGCTTACAATCCGGATTGTCCGGCCCAGCGCTCGATTGCCGCCGCCACGCACAGAAACGCCGCCTGCGTCCGCGCCTCTGTCAAACGAACGCGGATCTACCGTCGCGGTCTCGGGATCGGTCTAGATGGCTACGGGGTGGTCTCGGCTCCAGCCAATCCGACTATCGAGGCTATCCACAGCCGTGCAGTCCGCCCGTGCTTCGATTACGAGCAAGTAAGAGGATGGCACATCAACGCAACCAGCCGCCGCGTCAGATGACAGGTCGTCATGGATACGCCAATGATTGCGCTCGGAGCTTAGTTGTATGCCTCAGGTTCTTATCGAGAACAAAACGCCCCCAATTTGAAACCATTCGTTAAATCTGCGGCTGCAAATTGTGTAAACCGGTGTTGTCAAGCCCTCACCCTGTTGGAGACGTACATGAGTTCTGCGTATAATGCAAACCCTTCTCAGTTGCTATCAGCCGTAGATGAAACCGCGATTGGATTACAGGTTCGAACTTATATTATCGACAACTTTTTGTTGGGAGCAGGTGATCACCTGCAAGATGGAACACAATTAATGGAGACCGGCATCCTAGATTCGACAGGGGTAATGGAGTTGGTTGCTTTCCTTGAGTCGGCTTTTGACGTCGTGATCGCCGAGGAAGAGATTATCCCAGAGAACCTTAATTCCTTGGACAATATCTCCGCTTTTATTGTACGAAAATCACGTTGATCGATGATACCATGCTAGTCCACCATTATCTCCGCGACTCTGCTCGCCAATCTCTTGGCAAACCTGCCATCATTATCGCGAATCAGGCTCACAGTTTTCAAGAAATAGACGAAGCAAGCGACCGCCTCGCCTCGGGACTCCAGGGTCTCGGAGTGCGACGGGGCGATCGGGTCGCCACCATGCTCGACAATTCTATCGAAATGGTGATCGCGCTGTGGGCGACACTTAAGGCTGGCGCCGTCTTCGTGCCCGTCAGCCCTGGCACCAAAGCCGATAAACTTGGTTTCCTCTTGGCTGATTCCGAAGCAGCGGCCCTCATCGCCTCCACTGATTTCGGCCAACGGGTAGAGGACGCGACGACGCGGGTGTCGTTTGATGGCGTCACAATTTGGGTTGGCGACAAGATCGAGGCAACCGGCGCTAGTCTGAGTGAAATTCTGGCACGACCGCGTCGGCCGCCTGCCGATCCCGGCTTGATTGATCAAGACCTGTGTCTGATCATCTACACGTCGGGCTCGACGGGCAGCCCCAAAGGCGTGATGATGACGCATCGAAATATCTATAACAATGTCTGGTCGATTTCCACTTATTTACGCAACCAGCCAGACGATGTGATCCTTTCCGTCCTTCCATTATCCTTCGATTATGGTCTGTTCCAGGTGCTTACCGGGGCGCGGATCGGCTTTACCGTGGTACTCGAGCGGTCGTTCGCCTATCCGTATGACGTGCTCAACCGGATTGCCCAGTATCGGGTCACCGGACTTCCCGGCGTGCCGACAATTTTTGCCAAACTCCTACAATTCGCGCCATTCGAAGGGCTCGAACTATCGTCGTTGCGATACTTATCGAATACCGCAGCTCCCTTCCCGGCGGCGCACATCCTGGCCCTTCGAAAACTGATCCCACAGGTGACAATCTTTTCGATGTATGGGCTCACCGAATGTACCCGGGTCTCCTTCCTCGATCCTTCGCGCCTCGAGGCCAAATTGACATCGGTTGGCCGCGCGATGCCGAATTCCGAAACCTACATCCTCGATGATCAAGGACGGCGCTGCGGTCCGCGGGAAATTGGCGAACTGGTCGTCCGCGGCACGAGTGTCATGCGTGGTTATTGGCGACGACCCAATGAAACTACCAGCACGTTGCGCGATGGAGACATTCCCGGGGAAAAGATCCTGTTTACCGGAGACCTGTTCTGGAAAGATGAGGAGGGAGATCTTTATTTCGTCGGTCGCCGAGACGACGTGTTCAAGTGCCGCGGCGAGAAGGTTAGTCCCCGGGAAGTCGAGGCCTGTCTCTACGAGCTGGAAGCCGTTGCCGAAGTTGCCGTCGTTGGGATGCCGGATTCCACTGACGGAATGGCCATCAAGGCCTATGTCGTGCCGCGAGAAGGACATGTGATCTCGGAGCCGATGCTTCGCCAGCAATGTTTGCGTCGCCTTGAGCCGCTCTTGGTTCCCAGGTTCTTCGAATTGTGCACCAGTCTCCCCAAGACCGAGTCGGGGAAGATCATGACAGCCGCGCTGCGAAGCAGCCTTAGGGCAGCAGAATAGACCGGAGTCGACGCATGTGCGGCATTGCAGGCGTAATGACGGCCACTGGGGGAGTGCCCGTCAATTTCGGGGAATTGCGACAGATGATTGCGATGCTGTCACATCGCGGTCCGGACGGCTATGGTCTTTATCGTGACCAGTGGGTTGGCCTCGCGCATTCCCGGCTCAGCATAATTGATCTCTTCGGCGGAGCCCAGCCGCTATGCAACCGGGACGGTACGCTTTGGCTCACCTTCAATGGCGAAATTTTTAATTTCATTGAATTGCGGCGGCAGCTTGCGTCCCTCGGTCACCAGTTTTCGAACAACGGCGACAGCGAGGTGATTGTCCACTGCTACGAGCGTTTTGGTCCCCGTGCATGGGAGATGCTAAACGGCCAGTTCGCGTTCGCGCTGTGGGATTCGCGATTGCACAAACTATGGCTGGTTCGCGATCGCTTCGGCATTTTGCCTCTCTATTACGCATGCGTGTCGGGATATCTTCTGTTCGCTTCCGAAGCAAAGGCTCTCTTTGCCAGCGGCCGGATAACGCCACGGTTCGACCGGGAGGGACTGAACCAGATTTTCATAAACTGGTCGGCGATGGCGCCGCGCAGTGCGTTCGCGGGAATTCGCCAAGTTCCCCCAGCGACCGCCTTGTGTTTCGACAACCAGCTGCGCGGGACCGAACAACGTTATTGGCAACCCAAGCCTGCCCCACTGCCATGTCACGATACGCAGGCGGCTGACGCTCTGGAAACCCATCTGAAGCATTCGGTGGCCTTGAGGCTGCGCGCCGATGTGCCGGTCGGAGCTTATGTCAGCGGCGGGCTCGATTCTTCGGTCATCAGCAGCTTTGCGGTCGCGGCATCGGGAAAAATCGAGACATTCGGCATCCGGTTTGAGGACTCGCGCTTCGACGAAACCGAAGAGCAGCGCCTTGTGATCAAGCATCTCGGGACCAATCATCATGAGATTTACTGCCGAGCGGATGACATCCGGAAGGGGTTGGCCGAGACGGTGTGGCATTGCGAGACCCCGCTCCTCAGAACGTCGCCGGTGCCGTTATTTCTGCTATCCGATGCGGTAGCGGCTGCGAATATCAAGACCGTATTGAGCGGCGAAGGCGCTGACGAGCTGCTCTGCGGCTACACAATCTTCAAGGAGGATCAGATCCGCCGATTTTGGGCGCGCCAGCCGGATTCGCATCTGCGCCCGGCCCTCCTTCAGCGAATACATCATTATGTGGGCAGCGAAGATGCGCGCCGTACTGCACTGTGGCAAAGCTTTTTTCGGCGCGGGCTGCTTGATACCGGGCAACCTTTCTATTCGCATTTGATTCGTTGGCAGAACACGGCTTGGACTTTGCGTCTCCTGGCGCCTGCTATCCGCGAAAGTCTGCCTCTCGAAGCCATGCTTTCAGAAATGGCCGGCAATATGCCAACCGAGTGGCGCGATTGGGACCCTCTCACACGAGCTCAGTATATCGAGATCGACGCGTTCATGTCCTCCTATCTGTTGTCTTGCCAGGGAGATCGGGTGGCGATGGCCCATGGGGTCGAGGCGCGTTACCCGTTTCTCGATCCTGAGGTAGCGGATTTCTGTTTCAACCTGGGCAAGCGTGACAAGTTGATCGGCACGCGTGACAAAGTCGCGCTTCGGCGTGTCGCGCGGAGGTATTTGCCGGATGAGATATCGAACCGCCGCAAACAGCCCTTTCGAGCTCCGATCGGCTTGGCTCTATTTGGCCCTGAAGCAGAGACAATCTACGAAATGTTGTCGCCCGAAGATTTGAGTGAGCATGGGTATTTTGACGTCCCTGCGGTAACGCGGTTGCTGGAAAGAACGCGCGGACTTGACGGAAATGTTCCAGGCGAACGGGAGGAAATGGGCTTGATGGGAGTTCTCACCCTACGCTTGCTGAGTGAAAGCTTTAACCGGGAATTTCCCGAGCGAGCGCGAAAAGCCCGAGAGAAGCTGGCGGCATCGCGATGCCATGTTTTCGTCGATCGGACGAACATGGCGCGCACAGCGCCGGAGCTTGTACCCGCCACCGCAACTTTACATTCGCGTCACTAAAATGGCTGACTGGTCTGCAGCGATCGCAAGCCCGTTGCTGGGCCCTCTCGCGCTGACGATAGACTGTACGGCGGCGGCGAAGCGGATCGAGAACTTCTTGCACGCGACGCTACGCAAGCTCAACCGCCGCGGCTGCGTGCTGGGTATTAGCGGCGGCGTCGATTCCGCTGTCTGTGCTCATCTCGCGGCAAGAGCCGTCGGACCGGAACGGGTTCTAGGGCTGCTGATGCCCGAACGGGAGTCTTCCGAGGAAGCCGGAGCGCGAGCGCGCCGCCTCTGCGAGAATTTGCGCATCCGATATGTCGTCGAGGACATCTCGTCGTCGCTCGAAGCCATCGGTTGCTACCGCCGGCGTGATGAGGCGATTCAGTCTCTTTTTCCCGATTACGGGGCGGGTTGGAGACAGAAGATCTTAATCACCAGCGGCAATTCGTGGACCCCGTACTTCAACATCGTCATACAAAGTCCGAGCGGTGAAAGGTTCGAGCGGCGTCTCTCCTCTGAGGTCTATTTACAGGTCGTCGCCGCAACCAATTTCAAGCAACGTATCCGCAAAGGTGTCGAATATTATCACGCGGAGCGTCTTAACTATGCCGTGCTCGGCACGCCCAACCGATTGGAGTACGCGCTGGGCTTCTTTGTGCGCGGCGGGGATGGCTTGGCGGACCTCAAACCCATCGCCCACCTTTACAAGACCCAGGTTTACGCCCTCGCGGAATATTTGGGGGTGCCCAAAGAAATTCGTATTCAGGCCCCCAGCACCGACACCTACAGTCTGCCGCAGACCCAGGAGGAGTTCTATTTCGCCCTCTCATATGGTGATGCCGATCTCGTGCTGTATGCCATGTCCAACGGCCTTACGCCCGCGGCAATCGCCGGCGCGCTTGGCCGCGAGCCACGACAGGTCGAGCACATCATCGAGGATTTTGAGCGCAAACGGGTTGTAGCAGCACGCACCCTCAGGGACTCGTTCGTTCTTGAAAGTAAGCCATGACCGAAGGCGTTGTCTTACGAGAGGTCTCGTCAAAAAAGGAAATTCACGCGGCTGAGACAGCCTGCCGGCACGCGATCAGCTCCGACTACGCCGACTACGCCGATCGCCTCGTTTCTCTGCCAAGAGATGCTGAGGGCTGCTTTAATCTTCTTTCCGGGATTACATGTGATCAAAAAAGTCTGCTTACTCTGCGCCGGCTGAAAGCGGAAGCAACCCGGCTCGGGCTCCAAACGGCGAATGCACTTGAGCGTTTTGTTGTTCTAAAGGCGTACCTTGCCGCTCTGCCTTGCCTTCCATCCCTGCCGGTGGATCACAGCGTACACAGACAATTTTGCTCCACTTGCCGTCAAGTGGCCTCATCAGTGGACGGCTCAGACGCTCGCTTCGCGCTCGAGAGCGACGCGTTCGCCGAATTGGCCCAAATAGTAACTCTCCGACGGTACCATGCGGGACAACTCAGTTTCGACATCACGAAAATGCCGAGGGCTTGGCTCCTGAAGGTCCATCCGATCGAGCTGCCGGGCCTCATTAGAGAAATAAGCGCAGGTATCGGCGGTTTCGGGCCTGTGGTCATGCCCCACATCAATTACTGGCGCAAAAACCCGTTGTTTATTTTCAAAGGGGAACAGGAACAAGCCCTTTGGCGTATCGCGAAATCCATCGAGCGCGACGATCGTGTAAAGGGTATGATTGCTTCGTCTTGGTTATACTCAGCCGCCGTGGGCGAAAGCTTCCCTCATCTTGCTTGGGTTCGCGAGTTTTTTATCGAACAAAACGCCTACATCGTAGATGCCGGGCCAGCGCTGGTCGACGCGGGCTTCTTGATTGGCAGCAAAAAGCGCCGGCAACTCTATACATCGGGCAACTTCCACCCACGGGAGACGATCGTTTTGTGGCGCCGCGCTCATATTTTGGAGTGGGCGGCCAAACATCCGCAATTCGGCGACTGCGCCCACGCACAAAATGTAAGTGTTATGGCTATGCAGGCAGCCACCCATCTGAGGACACGACGCAAACCGAATTCACAGAGAATATTTCGAAGCGGACAGTGCACTTTGATCGATTGTAAGCGCCTCCTGTTGTATAAACCGAGGCATTACATTGCACTTACTCTACAACTGCCCGCATTTTGCGCGGCACTCATAGTAGGCGCTGGCTGGTCGGCGGCAGGGGTGCTTCCCGTGTTTTTTTTGACAGTTCTGTGTATGTGGGTCTTCCAATATTTCTTTCTACAGTGAGCCATGTTCGTGAGTTTTGCTGCCTCATCATGGCTCTATATAAAATGGTGAGAATCTGAGCCCTGCAGGTGAAAAGTTGGCGACAGACCAGATTGTGCTTGTGATCTCAGTGGTGATTCCCACCTACAACCGCGCGCGTCCGCTTGTGACCGCGATAAAGAGCGTTCTAGCACAGACATATGCGCCCCTTGAAATTCTCGTGGTGGATGACGGATCGACTGACGGTACCGCCGATACCGTCAAGGGGATGATCAAAAACACCACCGCCGGAACAAATCCCCGTCCACACATTCGGTATTTTTATCAATCTAACCAAGGTCCGAGCGCGGCCCGCAATCGAGGTATTGCGGAGGCAGCTGGAAATTGGATCGCCTTTCTGGACTCCGACGATACTTGGTTGCCTGAAAAGCTCGAGTCGCAGGTTCGCGCGATCGAAGGATTCGCAGGGGAATGCGGAGCGTGCTTCACCGATGCGCGTCTGGTCGATAGCCAAGGGCTCGATATTAGCGCGTTCCAGCAGGTGGGATGGCGCTTCGAGGAGCCGATCGGTCGCATAGCCGATTTAGTCTCGCGATTATCGAAGGGGTTTGGCGGCTATTGGATTCAAACGCTGCTTGCGCGCAATAACCTCGCGCGGAAAGTTAATGGCTTCGACTCCGATTTGCTCTTCGGAGAGGATTACGATTTCGCTTTTCGTTTATCTCTCATCACACCCCATTGTTACGTAAATAAGCCATTGGTCATAATCGATCGGACGAGCACGATTATCGACCCAGGGGTGGCACCGCGCAGCTGGGATCGCGTGGACTTCCGCCTCCGCGGGCGACAATATATGTATGAGAAATGGCTGAACTTGAACGTAAAGTCCCCTACGGACCTGCGCAGAACGATCATTCAAAATCTACGAAGCGTGCATAGCAGCTGGACCAACTGGCATCTCGAGAATAAAGAATTCGACAAAGCGCGACGGTCCGTGTCAGCAGCAATGAAATACCAGATAACACCGCAGTTGGTGCTGAAGTGGATGCTTACCCGGATTGCCCCGCATATCGCGCGTAGAATCGTAACGAAAACTGGCGCGATGCTGTAGAGCCTTCTAACGATACTCTTCTCTGTCCAGACTGGCCTCGCGTCCGTTTGGGCCGATTTGCAGAAGCTCCTGATTCTCAGAACAGTTCCAGTTTTCCGCATCGTTAATGTCCCCTGACCCGCTATAGATCGCCGCGTCGGGAAAGCGGGAAAGCTGCAAAGCCGCATGCTTCGCGGAGCTCCCACGCCGCGCCCCAATGATCGAGCAGCGCTTCGGCCATGATGCTCCGCACCGTCGCCTGCCGCATCGCGCCCGTCTCGGGGGCGGCCTGTGATCTTCCATAATCGTCTCATTGAATGTAGAGGGAATGCAGATCCATCGGCCATCTCAATGGCTGGCGATCGCCGACATCACAGTTATTGCGTCGTCAAGGGTTCGGTGTCGACCGACGGCGACGGAGCGGCGCTGGGCACAGCGGGCTTCGAGATCATGGCCGGCATTGTAGCTACAGAAACAGCGCAACGCGAAAGACAAATCGCTTACGATGACTATATCCGGCTTACTGGGATAATCCCCCGAGAGCCTCGATTCTATCAGCCAATGGTTCCGAAAGGGCAATCTAGGCTACGATATCGCGCTTCCACCGAAGAGCGCAACTGCGGATCGGACGCTGACACCAGTTGCCAAACCTCCTCCTCCTCGCGATCGAGATTGATCCCATTGCCGGGCCATAGTGGAGCATTGTTTGCGTTCCAAGAGATGCTGGCGACGGCGGCGTGGTGATGGGCCAAAGCCCCGCTATCGGCGGTCGGGGTGATCAGTCCCATCGCTCGGCCGAGCTCCAAGAAGCAGGTAAAGCTTCTTAGTTCCGAGGCGAAGACATCGGAAACGACGCCACCGCGATCCCGCACCAGCTGAGAGTATTCTCGCTGGCGGCGTTCGATCTCGAGCACATACCAAAAAATGAGCTGATAGTCTGTCCTTCGTCGCCACAGCGGTAACGGAAGCGCCCGCGCCCGCGCGCAGCGGGGACTGAGGAGGAATTCGATGCCATAAAGTGTTCTCTCTGGGATCGTATACCGCCGGAGATAGCTCAACGCGATGAGACGGGGATCCCGCCTCAACAATATCAGGTTGGGCGTAATCCCGAACTCGAGCAGCGGCTCCAGAAACCCCTTGCAGAAAACGTGGCTGAGCTCCACATAATTCGGCGTGCAAAGATTGACAATATGGGGCAACTTATACTTTAGGAGGAACTCCTTGGCAACAGAAGGATCAGATTGAATCTTGCGAAGACATGAGTGGAATGAGGGTATTGCTTCATGCTCGCTGATAACGTTCGGCAAATTTGCAAATAATTTGTGCACGAACATTGTGCCGCTGCGGCCTGCTGTGACCGAAAACACCAGGTTCATGTCGCGAATCTGAGAGAGCAATTTCGCTGTCTCAACGCTCTGTCGGCATCGTTCTGTCGACCGCGCAACCATACGGTGGTGATAATAATACAGCAGCCGTTCGATCCCAAACGGTCGCAGAAATCGTCTGATCTTAAGCGAAAGAATTACTTCCCCGATTATTTGATGAAACAGCTGTTTCCCTACCCTGCCGGGCTCCGGCGTCATGATGGCCAGCAAAACCGCGTAAAAGATGGTGCCGGCGCAAATCATGATGCCCAGTGCCGTCACACTGCTAAAAGCAGCCTCAAGCGGTGCCCTCGAGAGCGATACCACTATTCCCATCGCACCGGCAGCGAGGAAAGCCGGGGCTTGCGGTAGTAGGATGTCGCGGAGTGCCAAGCGGGACTGTCGGCGCAATATTACTACCCCCAGCGGAAGTGTCGCCAGGCATGCTGCGCCGATTGCCGCGGAAGTAGCGGCAAGGCCGAAGGGCGCCGCTACGGCCACGGCGATCACGATGGCGACGCTCTGGGCGACAGCGATGTATGCTTCCGACCTCTGGCGGTTAAGGGCGAGCAGTGCAGCGGTGGTAACATAAAAGGTCACAAGTGGCATTCCGGTCAACAGCATCAGCTGGGACGGCCTGGTGGCCTCAAACCAACGCGGATCGAGCCACGTATGGAAGAGGGTGGGTATCACCGCTGCCCCGCCGACGCTCAGGGGGAAGCTCAATACGCTGATCTGCAGAAAAACTCGACGAACCGCTTTTCTAAGAGCCTCTGGATCGGTCGCAAATCGACGCAAGTCGACCCGCGCCACCAACCATCGGGGTAGGATCGCGACTTGGGCTACGATATCGCTGAGACGAGTGGCAAGGCTGAAGAGCCCCAATTCTGTCGGGCCCAAATAGAGGCCAAGGATGAGGCGCGGGAGTTGACTTGATACCCAACTCATCCCTCGCGCGAGCATGACCGGCCATGCAAAGCCGACGACCTCACGAAGATGCCGCGGAGAGATGGCGAAGCTGAGGGAGATCGGCACCGCGAACCAAAGGGCGACGGCAGCGACGCATCGCTGGACGATCGCCTGCCAAACGAGCGCCCAAACCCCGACGCCAGCAAAAGTTAAGGTCACCCCTACAACGCCGCCTGCGAAGAGGCTCACGATCGTACGGATCGCTGTTGACCGAAATCGCAGCTCCCGCTGGGCAGCCGCAATGGGTGCGAGGGAAAAGGCGTGCACGAGCGGCAACACTGCCATCGCGCGCATCAGGGCAGCGAGTTCGGCGTGGCCGAGCGCTGTCGCGAGTGGCTTGGCTAATCCAGCGACGGCTGCGCCCAACACCAAACACAAGAGCGCGCAGGTAGTCGTGGCTGTGCTGAGATGTAAATTATCGATACTGCGGATGGAGATCAACGCATCGGTGATCGCAACACCTGGCACCGACTCCCAGAAGCCAAGGAAGATCATGACCATCCCGATCAGGCCGAAGGCGTGCGGTCCCAATATCAGCGCCTGAACCGTGAAAATGAGGACCCAGAACAGTTGTGCGAATATCGTTTCCGCAGTAACCCAGAGAGTTGGCGGCAGTCTTGTCAGTACCTTAAACATTACTCGGTGGCGTTCGAAACGAGCACCGGCTGAGACTGCGTTATCACAAGAGCTCTTGATCTGTTCGGAGGTCATGTTCCCAAACAATTAGAATGTTGGGTAGGTACGAGCGATAAAGAGATGATGTGCGTTCTAATGCTCAGGATCAAACAAATGATTAACCGCTGACCCTCTCGACAGCGCGGCCTACCTCGGCCTCACGCGGACCGAGTGAAATCATCTGATTGGATTTGAACACTAGCTAGCTTGGCTATTGGCGACGTCAGCCCGTGGCCGCCATCAATTTATGTTGAGTTCCGAGATCTGTTGATCCGTGATGTTCTGATGCGCCGTCGTGTCGCTCAGCCCGCTTTTGGCTTTAAGCTTTCCGATCGATCCTTCGATCTCCAAGCCACGGGATTGCAAATCTTCGATCTGTTCCCTGAGGCAAGCCGCGACCCGTTGCAGCGCCTCCTGCCGCGCTTCCCGCTGGGTGGCTAGATATCTTTCGGTGACGGCGGCGACCAAATGCTGCGTCTTGAATGAGTTCTCCCAGGTCACTGTGACGCGCAACACATAGGAGAACTAAATTCGATCGACTTGGAGATAATTTCCACGGAAAATGTCGACGGCATGGTCCGGCCGGACTTCCCTCGACGGATCATCTTCACCGGGCATTGGTAAACCTTTGGTTAACGCCGGTCGGCCATCTGTCCAGGCACACCGAAAGGCGGCCTCGCGTCCACGGGCCAACAACTGCAAGCTGTGATTTAAATTTGGCCAGGAAAGTGAGCGCCCTTCACCTTACGAACGCACGCTCATGGTCCCGAGACTTGGGTCCACCGCTCAAATCGCCGCTTTGTCTTCTTGCTCATCGGTCTGCTCCTCCTCGCTATCCTGGAGCAGACTCCACCTTCGCCCCTAGTCTTATTTTCGGGGTCCACTTCTAAAGGCCGGCCGTGACCCCTAAGAAAGGCTCGATTTCAAAATGAGATTGGGTGCAGCGCGAGGTCGAGCAAGAGTTTCTGGAGCTCGACGATTTCTGTGCGGACGCCGCCACGAGTTTCCCACCATCTGTCGGGGTCAAAACTTGAGTACCGCGCGGGTTGAACCATGATACGTGTCGGATGGCCTTTCATGGCTCGGTCGAGCACCCGCCGCAATCGTCGCGAGTGATCCTTAGTGGCCACGACCACAATGGATCGGAGCTGATGCTCGTCGCACCATGTTGGAAGCACCCGACCTTCACTTTCGCTTCCGTCGACTCTGGATATTTGGACGACATCCGTCACACCAAGCGACGTCAATTCGCGAAACTCCCTTGCCGCTGCATCCTCAAAGGGGAGCCCCCGGCGGATGAACTCATGGCCTGCCGCACCCGCAGTGTCGATAAAGACCGCAACTCGCTTTGAGATGCCGCTTTGGACGAGGTCCGCCGCTTCAAGCGTTCCTGCGCCATCGGAATCGAGCGACAAGACGATGATGTCGGCGGGCGCGACCGGTTCGTTTACGACAAGCGCCCATCCTGCGGCTCGCAGAACCGGTTCCCGAACAGCGCGAACAGTAATGACCGCAAACGCGGCCAATGCGAGCATGACCACGATCGGGACGTACCTCCACCACCTGAAGATCATACGCGACCTCATCAATTTACTGAACGAAAGTGCTATATCACCTGCGTGTTGACACGCGGAGACGTGATGCGAGCCGCCACCCGAGACGGCGCCATTCGGGGCCGCGGTTTGTGATGACGATGTTGGTTCCGGCAAGCGGCTCGACAACCGAGCGATATAGCGATATACGCAAGAGCAGGCAGCTTCTGCAGTTAATATTATTGAAGATCACCCTCGGTCACGAGGGGCGGCGATCCCTTGCGCCGCTTTGCCACTGGCCGGAGTGAGGTGCAACTTAAAGAAAACTTTCCTAAAGATTCGCTTAACCTGAGGTGGATCCGATCGTGAGACAGCCGGAGCCGCCCTTTAAGGTGTAGCCCGGCCGATTTCGATTTCGGCTCCGATCGCGGTGAGGGCGACGGCTGATTTAACGATTTTACTGTTCACTTCATCAACATCAAAGCCTTTGTTGGCTGTGGCGCCTATGGGTATGTGGCGAAGGCGAGCATTTCCCGCTTTCCGAGCTCGCTCGGGAGGCGGTGGAAGCAGAGCCGGTCGGCAAAGCCGATCATCCACATATCCCCGGGCCTTCCTGGTAAATTTGTCGCGGCGTGGCGGGTAGCCGAGGCTCTGGTGCCGGCGCTCCTCATTGTAGAAATCGAGCCAGGCGCCGATACCGGCCTTGGCCTCGGCCACACTCGCATAGGCATTGAGGTAGACCTCCTCGTATTTGAATCATTAATCTCAGATTCATTATCGGTAGTTGCATGCTATTTCTTTACCATAGTGCCGTTAAATGGGTGCTGGTTTGCAGGTCCGACCTCCAAATGTCATGGGTCCATTTAGAAACGTCAGTCTCCCCGGCTGGCGTGGCGGTGCCGTTTTTTTGCCAGGCGGGACAAGGTAGCTGTGTTCAGGTTTAATTAACTTCTTTGTGATTTATGTTCGGCGTCCGCGCCTGTCGGCATCCCGGTCCAAAGCTCAAGGTGGCGGCCAATAGGGCGAGGAGCCTTCAAGCCATTGCAGGAGCAAGTTGCGGCCGCGCCAATCGAGTACTTTGAAGATATGGGCGGGGCACCGGCGCCGTCGATAGACCTCTTTGCTATCCTCGCCAGTGCACTGCGACGTTGGAAGCTGATAACCGCTATAACGCTGTCCGTGTGCACTGCGACGTACGGCGTGCTGAAGCTCAAGCCATTAGCTTATAAATCAACGGTCGGGATACTTGTCTTCGATCCACAACGACAGATCGACGCCGCAGTTCAGAAGCCGATCTCCCCCTTTGTCGACGCCCTCGGCAACGACGCGATGAACACCGAAATCCAGGTCATCAAGTCGAAATCGGTCGCGTTGCGCGTCGCCAAAGAACTTGGCCTCGACACGGACCCGGAGTTCCAATCCCGCAATCTGCTCGCGGATTTGGCGGAACGGCTTGGTTTTCCCCGCCTCGGCCGCGCCGATAATAACAGTGCCCAATATATCGGCGGCACGGAAGAGGAGAAGGCCGAAAAGCTGGACCAAGCAGCGGATGCGCTGATTGAGAAACTGGATGTCTCGCAGCAGTCTTATATCATATCCGTTTCTACTACATCGCAGAACCCGATCAGGGCGCAGCGCCTAGCGGCAACCATCGCCAACGACTACTTGGCGGGCCAGCGGGAAGCGCGGCAAGATGCGCTGAAGCAGGTGGCTGCCTGGCTGAAGGACCGTGTTGACATTTTGCAATCTCGCGTATTGGAGACGGAGGCTTCAATAGAAAAATTGAAGGCTGAGAGCGACATCCGTGACAGCGAATATAACGATATAAGAGAGCAGCAGATTAGCGCGCTTAATAACCATATCATGGCGGCCCGCTCCGAAGTCGCCGAGAAACGGGCTCGCCTGGAGCAGGCGCACCAAGTGACCGAGAGAACTGGCGATATCCAGGGTCTGACCACGACACCGAGCGATATCCAGAGCATTCCAGAGTTGGTTTCTTCCGAGACGCTCTCACAACTTCGCCAAAAACAGGTGCAATTGAGTTGGCGCGTGACGGACCTGCAAAATAAGGTCGGCGAACGTCACGTTGAGGTCATCGCCCTCCGAGCGGAGCTGGCCGTTATTAACACGCAGATAAACGCCGAGGTGGAGCGCGTCCTCGGCAATATGAGGAATTCGTTCGATATAGCTGTGCGGCGGGTGCAAGAGCTGGAGGCGGATCTGCAGCGGCTCACGGCCGGGCGTAATTTGGGAGCATACCAGAAGTTGCAAGAACTCCGACACCTCGCCGATACCGACCGGAACCTTTATCAGAGTTATCTCTCTCAGTACAACGATATTTCGGAGCGGCGCACGCTGCCGGATGCAAGTGCGCGGATTATTTCACCGGCCACGCTTCCCAGGTCGCCGACCTCATCACATATCAAACTGTACGCGCTTGGTGGGGTATTGGGTTTAGGCGGCGGTTTTCTGCTAGCCTTCCTGCTGGAATATTTTCGCCCCGGTATCAAGACTTCAATGGAAATCGAGCAATCCTGCGGTCGGCCGGTCATGGGCATTATTCCCTTAGTGCAGCATCGGAAACCCCGCGGGATTTCCTTTGACCGACTGTTACGCAAAATGGTCGATGAGCCTATCTCGCATTTCAGCGAGTCCGTGCATACAATGAGGATCAGCCTCGAGCTTTCGAGCGCAAATCCGAAAGTTATTTTAATTACCTCAGCACTACCCGGCGAAGGCAAGTCGACCGCAGCGATGTTGCTCGCAGCTTCCAGCGCCAGCTCAGGCAAGCGAACCGTATTGCTCGACTGCGACTTGCGCCAGCAGTCGACCTCCGAGGCATTCCGAAAGGAGGGGCAGCAGGGCCTATCGGAATTACTCCGCGACACAGCCGAGCTTATGGATGTAATCACCGAAGACCCGGCAACGAAGACTTATGTGGTCCCCGCCGGATCCATGGTGCCCAATGCCGCCGATTTACTGATGTCTCAGCGGATGCGGGACCTCGTCGCCGAGTTGCGGAGCGAGTTTGACTATGTCGTGATGGACACATCGCCTTTGCTCCCTGTCGTCGATGCGCTCGCCCTCGCGACCGTCGCAGACAAGGTTTTGGTGATCGTCGAGTGGGGTCGAACACCGCGTGCCAGCATCTCCGAGGCTTTCAAAATTTTGCGGCCAGAGGCGCATCGCGTCGCCGGCATCGTCCTCAATAAGGTCGATCTCAAGCAGCAGTATGGTTATCTCAACGGCTATCACTACCGCGCCGTCGGCAGGTACTTGAGCAACGCATGAAGCTCAGCGCAATGGGTGGAGGTAGCCCTCATTCACATCGACATCACGCCGCCGCAAATGCTATGACCACGCTAGTGGACGCCGCGAGCTGGACGGCCTCCTCTCTTGCATGCTATGTGTTGGGACGCAGCAATTGCTTCATTATAGGTGACCTGAGTAAGGGGCTGCATTGGGAACGCGACTGAGAAGCCGCCCGGCAAGACACCTAGGCCCACGCGCTGCCTTAAACGGAATGGACTTGGAGCGGCCTTCACCTAACGAGCGCACCCCCACGGTCCTGAGTATCGGGTCCACCGCTAGGCGTGGTCAGTTTTCCGGGCTGGACGGCTTGTTCAGTATAGAAGTGATCCTGATCCATTCTTTGTTGGTCGTGTGGAGATGGGCGAAGGGGAGGATTACCCCCTTATCGCGCTTGCTCGGGAAGCGGGGGAAGTGGACCTGTTCGGCAAAGCTATCATCTGTACGCACGCGTCTTCCTCGCAAATTTGTGCGGCAGCCTCGCCTCTGGTGCTGGCGCTCCTCACCTTGTGACGCTTTTGTCCGGTCGGTTAGCCCGCCAGAGCGGCTTGCCAGCCACCAGATGATCTCTGGAACGCTCTTCCATTAGTGATCCGCGCCGTTGGGCCGCTCTGCGATATCCGGGTTGGAGATACGGCTTCTGCGGCGACCTCCCCCAATGAGCTTCTTCACGTGAACCCCTCGGGGCGCTACCTGCTAATCTCGCCTTGCCGGGACGAGGCCGAACACCTCCGTCGCACGCTCCACAGCGTGGCAGCGCAGTCGGTCCGGCCAGCGCTCTGGGTGGTCGTAGACGACGGATCGACCGACGGAACCCCAGCCATCCTCGAGGAGTACGCCCGCCGACTGCCCTACCTGCGCGTAGTGCGGCGCACCGATCGCGGCCGGCGTCAAGTGGGGCCGGGCGTCATCGAGGCCTTCTACGCCGGCCTGGAAACAGTACGCCTGGAGGACTTCGACTACCTGTGCAAGCTAGATATGGACCTGGACCTGCCGGTCCGTTACTTCGAGTTGCTGATGCAGCGGATGGAGAGCGATCCGCGCATCGGGACCACCTCTGGCAAGCCGTGGTTCGTCCACCCGCAGCGCGGCGCGCTGGTGCCGGAGGTCTGCGGGGATGAGATGTCGGTGGGCATGACCAAGTTCTACCGAACTGAATGCTTCAAGGAGATCGGCGGCTTCGTTCGCGAAGTCATGTGGGACGGCATCGACTGCCACCGGGCCCGGATGCTCGGCTGGATGGCCGAGAGCGTCGATCTCGAGCCTCTCCGCTTCGTCCACCTGCGCCCGATGGGCGCCAGCCATAGGGGCATCTGGACGGGACGGTTTCGACACGGGTCCGGACAGTACTTTATGGGCACCTCGCCGTTCTACCATGTAGCGGCCGCTGTCTCTCGCCTGACGGCTTACCCGGTGCTGGTCGGCAGCATGGCCATGCTGTGGGGCTACCTCAAGAGCTGGCTCGTGGGCCTGCCGAGGTACGACGACCTCGAATTCAGACGCTTTCTCCGCTCCTACCAGCATGCCTGCCTGTGCATGGGAAAGCGGGCGGCCACTGCGCGGGTCAACGCCGAGCGGGCCGGCCTCTGGCACGCCAGCCATCCGGCTCCCAGGTCGTGCTGAGGCATTTGAGAGTAACCCGAAACTTGGTCGTCGGTGACGTAGTGCTGTAGCGTCTTGCAGCCAGGAGAGAGTGAGGTCGCGAGTTTAGGCGGTGTGGACGGCACCCCGCGCGGAGCAATACGTTGACGATCCTTCGGGTCCTTTGTCGGACATTAGCAGATCGGCGCATGCCGCCGACATATTTTCGAAATCCCGCGTAGACAATAGCTAAGTTTTTCGGTGCTTAAAATAGAGGAGAAAGATGCGTGGACATTCAATTAAATAACGCGAGGCAAGCCGTCTCGGATCGGACAGAAGACGGTGTAACCATTCCAAGCCAACCCTTTGAAGCCAAAGCGGCGCACGACGCTCTTTCCCGGTGAGAAAGTCGATCGAAGCACCTATACACAATCCGACCCCGCGGGCCTCCGGGTGATCAGCAATGCGACAGGCGAGGATCTCTTGCTGCGGCATTCCTACCGCGAGAAAGACTAGCGGAGCTCCTGTCTTGACAACGAAGTCAACACACTTTTGGACCTCATGCCCCGATTTGATGAATCCCATAGGCGGCGTGTGAAAAATAACTTCGAGGCCAGGATATCTGTCTGTCAGCACGGCGCAAGCCGGGGCTGTCGGGCCGACGAGTGCGATCGTAAGACGTTGCTCCGCTGCACGTGCAATGAGGTGGGCTGTCAGATCACTACCCGTAATGACGGGCAGCATCCGACCGTTGAACCGAGCCAGGCGGCTCAGCACGCGGCTATCGCAAAACACGCGCCACGCCCGCTCGTAGAGCGGCTGCATGATAGCAGGATCTTCAAGCAAACTAACCATGTGATGCACGTTTGGTGTCACCACATACTTGAAACCTCCGCGCGTCTCAGCCAGAATATTGTAAACAGCCTCGTCAATTGAACCTGTGTCAAAACGAGAACCAAGAAAATAGACACACTTTCCGATCGACATGACGAGTCGAGAAATACAGGCACATTACTTTACCAATGGTAAAGATCCGAAATATCAACATGTTAGGCTTGATTTTTGTAATTTGGGAAGATGTGGTAGAAGGAGCGAAGGGGATTGGATTGGGGGGAATCCAATGGTCGCACCTCGTCGCGTGATTACGCGTAAGCGTTCGGCGAGCGGGCAGGCTCAGGCGGCAGCGCGAGTGGCGTCGACCGGTTGCCAGCTCCAGGGCAGGAGTTCGGCAATGCGCCGGGCGGGATGGTCGGCAATGCGGCCGAGCACGTCGACGAGGTAGAGCTGCGGATCGAGACCGTTGAGCTTGGCGCTCTCGATCAATGAGAGGAGTGCAGCGGCGCGGCGGCTGCCGGCATCGGAGCCGGCAAACAGATATTCTTGCGGCGTCCACACCTGGCGTTACAAAATCGATGATACAGCATGACGACCCATAGGTATGCTATTTCGGAAACATAGTACTAGACTAGATATTGTTGGCGAAAGAAGGCATTTTGCCTATCTTAAACCACTTGAAGCCCTGGTAGGCCGCCTTAACGGAACACGCGATTGCGGTGGCACCATCGGATCAAGACGTATACCGACCAAGCCCGCGACCAATACATGCCGGGTGCCCCGTCGAGGAAGGCCCGCCAGAGCCGCTCCACGCCTACAGGGTCGAGCCCGACGGGAGCGATAGCCTGCGGGTCCCGCATGGTCTGGTCCATGACGCCTTTCAGGCCGCGCCGGATCCAGCGATCGAACGGCAGCACAAACCCCCTCTTGGGCCGTTCGAACAGCGCGGGATCGAGGCCGCGCAGGCCGATGCGACGCAGCATAGCCTTGCGGCCCAGCGGCCGAAAGCGCGCCTGCTCCGGTAACCGATCCACGCTCTCGAAGAGGACCTGGTCCACTAGCGGCACCCGCTGCTCCAGCGAGGAAGCCATGCTGGCCACGTCGTTGTCGCGCAGAAGCCTCTCGCCAACGAAGAGCCGCTGTTCCATGAGGCTGATGGCCGAGAGCGGCGTGCGGTCCCGGGTCTCCGCGCTGAGCCGCTGGCGCATGGCTAAGGGCAGTCCGTCGGCCAGCGCCTCGGCGAAACC
>Ga0306917_10000168_pt1 | contig 24025 bp, 18 predicted proteins | sample tim00Cox00000000_FD_203313 | JGI IMG/M metagenome (GOLD analysis project Ga0306917, IMG submission 203313) | Lab enrichment of tropical soil microbial communities from Luquillo Experimental Forest, Puerto Rico - timezero.00C.oxic.00.000.000 (v2)... | ecosystem: Environmental > Terrestrial >... | reverse complement strand
GCCATGGTCGGCTGTTACGAATATGTCGGTCGTGTTGGAAAGGCCGAGATCGGCAAGAGCCTGCCGAATGCGACGAAGGTTCTCGTCGGCGTTCTTGATCGAGGCGAGCGATGTGGGCCCATTGATTCCGGGAGTCAGCTGGTTGAGGCTGTCGCCCTGATTGTGCTGCGTTCCATCCGGGTCGCGCGACCAAAAGACGAGAATGAAAGGACGGTTGCGCGCTTTGAAGAGCGGCAACACGACCTTGGTGGCGACATCGGCGAAGTAGTCCTGTTGCGCGGCATTGGCTACCTTGGTCCCGGGGGTGGTCGCGGTGCCGGCCTTGCCGTTATCGCCGCGCGAGGGAGCAGCGAGCGGAATCTCGGCGGCGGTCATGGCCGCCTGAACTTCTTGCGACAGGGGTATGCCGCTCGGGCTTCCGGTCGAGTCGTCGACCACGATCGTCGGCGCACCGGTGCGATCGGTGTGGTCGAAGATCAGCGCCGGGCCGAGCTTACCGATCGTGGCCGTGCTGATGCCGGCATCGCGCGCCGCCTTGAGCAAGGTCACTTCGTCGAGGTAATCGCCGGCGAAATGTTCGTCGACATCGCCCAGCACCGGATCACTTTCGAGGAAGGGTGTCAGGCTGCCGCCAGCGCCCGGCACGGGAAAGCCGGCATAGATTGTGTTGCTGAAATCTCCGGTGTCCCCCGGATAGTGGCCGGTCGCCATAGCGGCTGCATTGGGTGTCGTGAAGGTCGGAAACAACGAGTGCGGGTTCTTGAAATTGACGCCCTTGTCCCGAATGGCGCTGATCGTCGGCGCCGTCTGATCCGAAACAACAAGGGCACGGAGCCCGTCCGGTATGAAGAGCACGACATTGTGCGGCCTGTCGGCGGCCGCGGTCGGCTGCGCCACGGCGCCGAGCGTGAACGCCCACGAAAGGGCTAGGCTTTTCAGGTTTCGCACGAATCGACCCGTTCGGGGTTGCACCGGAATATCCGGGCCGCAAACTAGCAGCGCAATTTGACAGGAATGTTACAAAAACGCGCCGCGAGTATCGTCGCGTGGCGCGATATCAAGCCGGACGAAAGCCGCGATCGAGGATCACTGGGCCACCTCATCGTGGAGCTTGACCCGGACATGTCGTCGGTTCCCCATCGAGGCCTTCGTGGCGTTGCTCAAAGGTGACCGCAGTTCCAGCACGGCTCTGCGTTAGCTGGACGACATAAATGCTGTCGAAATCATCGCTATTCCAATCTGGCACGATGGTGGGGTCGCCACCGTGGTCGGCAACAAGACGGCGCGCCAGCTTTGCAATAGCGGCGTGCTCCCACGCCACAACGACGAGGGCGCTGCGGTGAACCCGGGATTCGAGTTTTTGCTGGAGCGCATCAAGGTCCGAGACGCCGATGCTGGCATCGACCGGCAGGCCAAAAGCGATAGCGGTGGGCTCTATCGTCGCCAGCGGCCGGACATAGTTATAAAGGCGACCGTAATCCTCCTTCGACTGCGCGGGATCGGGCGCGAAGATAGCATCGGGCCGACCGAATAGCTTCCCGATCACGACGGGCAGCGCGACGGCTCTATTGAGCCCCTGGCAATTCAGTTGCCCCAGTCCCTCAGCGGGCTTTTCTCCATGCCTGACCAATACAATCGTCTCGGTCACCGGGAGCTCCGCGCTGATAACGGGTGACGCTACCAGCCCCAGCCCCAGCACAATGTTGAGCCCTATCCTCACTAGGACGAGATCCTGGATGATACGTCCACGGCCAATCCGCTGGACTTCCGTCTATGTCGAACCGCGATCCAATCCGGCCGCACCCGCGCCCCGAACAAGGTAGGCAAAGGCGTTGTCACGACCGGCCTTGCGGTTGATCGCCATGTGAATCCACAGCATGCCGTACGGCTCCAACAACCGCGCGACGCGTAGTCCGCCCGCGTCCACTGCGTGAAAGCCGAGATCGGAGACGAGACCCATCACCACTGGCTTGCGCGCCGGGTCGTCGCCGGCGACGAACATCACCGGAGGTGCAGCGTAACCGCCAGTGTTCGCCATCACCTCAAATCCGACTTGGTTTAGCGTCTTGAACACCGCTGCACCTGGTGCCAGCGACGCCACATATTCCGCGGCCGAACGGTCGAAACCGATCGACAGCTCGAGGCCGGCCGATCCCATGCGGAGCGGGTTGGTCACATCGACCAGCAGTCGGCCGGAGAGGTCACCCGCGGCTTTCAGTGCGTCGCCGACGGCGTCAAACGGTACAGCGAGCACGATTGCGTCAGCGCCTTGGACCGCCTGCGGCACGGGCAGGAGTCGGGAGCCTCCCGCCGCTTCCGCCGTCGCTCGGTGCCTCGCTTCCGACGGATCGGGCACGCCATAGGTGATCGCATGACCAGCGCTCGCCCAGCCCTTGCCGAGCGCGCCTCCGACATTGCCAGCCCCGATTATCGCGATCTGCATATCCCGCTCCGTTTTGTTGCGCCTAGAACTCGACCCTCTGCGTCAAGCCGCAGCTGCCACCCGTTCGAGAAATCTGTTCCACGTGGTCGCTTGCGGGTCGTCACTGTGGCGGAATCAGCGCCGCCGAAAGGCAAGAAAACCCAAGGCTGTCCATCCGAGTATCAGTGCAGCCCCGCCGATCGGCGTTGCCCAGCTGATCTCCGTCATCCCGGTCAGCGCGAGGGCAAACAGGCTACCGCTGAACAGCACGATCCCAACACCAAAACTCCAACCAGCGACGACTGCCGCACCCCGCCTCGGTTCGCGCCCCTGGGCCAAGCCAATCAGCGCGATCAGGACCGCCGCATGGACCATGCCGTAGAGCGCACCCGTCCGAACCAGGTCGATCGCCTTTGCGTCGTCGACGAGATGGGTGGCGAGAGCGCCCATCGCCACCGACGAAAGACCGCCGAAACCGGCGATAGCCAGCCACAGCCGAACCACCGGTGATCACTCAGTGAGGGATAGGATTATTACAGTTATTCCCGATCGTCGCCTTTGGGAGGAATATTCCGTTTCGCCGACTTCGCCCACTGCGACATCATCGTCTGTGCCCAATTCTTCTGCCACTGCTCCCCCACGCGTGTCCAGAACTGGACCGGGTTGACCGACATCGCTTTGAAGGCTCCCGCGTCGGGCCAATGGCCCTCCGAGGTCAGACTCGGCCACGACGTTATCTGCTCCCGCCAAACTTCCAAAGTGTGATCGATCATCTTGATCTGCATTTCGGCAGTGCTTTGGAGTTGCTGGACCACCCCGGAAACGACGTGATCCGGCCATCCGAGCGCCCGCGCGACCTGGGTGATCTTGGCAACCACCTCCGCATTGGACGCAGCGACCACGCCGTGGTACTCGGCTATCGCATCGATGGCCGCCTTTATCGCTTCGCGAACCTCGTCTGAGTGCTTGGGGTTGGCATTTCGCTGCGGCATTACCGGAACTCCTGCGCTTTAAAATCTACCAGCCCACGACTGGGTTCTCGCCCTTCCCTGTCGCTCCGTTGCGTGCTCTGCATGAATAGCATGGCTGGTATGCGGCGACGATGTCAACCTGCTTTCCGCGACCAACCATCGCACGGCGAAAGTAGAAGTATCGCCAGGCGGATTGACGCCGTGCGCGAGCCGGCGCAAACATGACTGGGGAACGCTAACAGCGACACTCACCGACTGAGAATTTCGGGAGATGTCGCCTGATCTTCTGGGAGGACCGCAAAGCCCATGCTGGACACCGATGATCTGGCGCTGTGGTACGCGCTCAATCGGCTGATGATCAATTACTGGGCCGACGTTGATCTCAACGGCGGTAGCCGGGCGCACGAGTTTTATTTGCCGGAGGCGCTCTACGTCGTAGGCCACAACCGGTTCGAAGGGGCGGATAAAATCCGCGCTTTTTACACCCAGCGCCGACAGCGTGGGAACACCACCACGCGCCACCTGGTCGATAATCTTCGGGTGTTCGAGAACGACGTTGGTCGCGCCTCGACGGTCGGAGTGATGAGCCTTTATCGCGCTGACGGTCGCCCGCCGTTTCAGTGGACAAGGCCGCCTGCGATGATTGCGGACTTCGAGGCGCAATGCGTGCTCGGTGCCGACCGGCTCTGGCGTTTTCAGTCGCACATCCTGCGGCCGATTTTCATCGGCAGCGACCTCCCGGCTTCGATCTCGATCAACCCGCAGCGTCTATAAAGCCCGCGAATCCGGCGCGCGACACCCGACCCGCCAGTGCTCGTGCGGTGCCGCAGAGGCACTCGTCCAGGACATAGAGATCACGGTCGGGACGAAGCCACGCAATCAGGCGCGCGGCCCATCCGCATCATCGGCGAGGCCCGCGCATCAGGAGGTTGGGTCGAACACGGCTACGGTGTCGTCGACCCTCGTCGCCGGCAAGCTCGCGCTGTAGATGGGTCACCTCTCTCTGGCAAGGAACTCTCGCGAGAACGCCGCCGTATTGTCGAGGATGCGCGATCCATATTCGACCGAGGCTTCGAGTTCGCTGCCTTCGTGCCACTCGTTCCATGAGGTAATCAAGACATAATCCGGTGCCGCGGCGATCGCCTCGTGCCAGAGCGCCCGGTACGTCTCCCCGCCCCAGCGATCGGTTACCGGACGCGGCGGCAGGCGCCAAAGGTTTCGGTCGTCATAACCGGGGATAATAGTCACGGTGGCTATTTTCCCGGAGCCTGCCGCCGCGACCATTTTCGGATAGGTGGCATGCGCCCAGGCCTGAATCTCCGGCGGTGATTTGTGCTGCGTCTGGCCGGTGATGTTGTAGGTGCTTGCCCCGTCGAATGTTGAAACAAACTCACGGTCCAGTGAATCGGCGATGAGCACGACGCCGCCCGGGTTGTCGCGCCCCAACTGGGCAATGACCTCCCGCCAATCAGCAGGCGAAAGCTCGTGCAAGGCACGGCCGTAGACGAACAAGACCGGCTTTCCGCCGGTGCGCAGCCATGCCTTGTCGCTACCGTAATGGGTTAGGAGGTAGTTGATGTCGCCAACCGCAGCCTTGATCCGGCTCGCGGCATCGTCGCCCGCAATTTTTTCGTAATAGGCGGAGACCGAGAGCTTGTGTTTCCCCGCGGAGGCAAGCAGCAGCGGCATTCCGCGATCCTCGAAGCTGTCGTACCCCCACCAGCTCGCAATAAAGCCAGTGATCCCGGCGCTGCGCGCCGCCTCGGCTTGCCGGTCGACGACTGCCGTGTCGTGACTGTCATATATGCCGTATGCCGGAAAGTCGGTCACGTTCTCGATCCGCTTGTTGACCGGATCGACATTTTTCCAATGGCGCCATTCCCCGCTTACCTGCGGATTGCCGTACCACCCGTAATAGAAAGCCAGGATCTCTGGTGCGATACTCGCAGCGCAAACGATGCGAGGTAGTGCGGTGGAAGACCCGGCGACAACAAAAAGGCTCGCCAAAACGTAACGACAAATCGTCCGATCCCTCAGGGAAAATCGGGTGCAGGGGAGACCAGGGCGGAGCCTACAAATGAGCGAAATCGATAACATGAGAGATGCCTCGCTGCTAAAGCTTACACCATTTCCGTAAACTCCACGGGTTCGTCCGCCCAGCCTGCTGTTTCCACTCAATTAGCACTGGCGCGCCAAGCGACCTGGCTACCGCATGATCCTCGGATCAAGTCGGGACCGAGCTGACCGCGGCGGTGCTCGCTTCGCCCGGTGTGCAATAGCAGGGTCGCGAGTCGATCGCCGCGGCGGCCTCGCCGATCGTCATCTGCACGACCTCGGATTCGGCGACCCGGGTCACTCCGCGCGACACCCGACCCGCCAGTGCGGCGCAGGCGATGTCGAGGGCGCGGCGGCCGAGCGCGATCGCGACCGGCGGCAATGAATAAGACACGAGGAATCCGCGCGGCGCACGCAACACCGGATAATCGGGGTGCACCGAGGCACCCGGCGGGGTACCGGCAAACAGGTCGCTGACCATGACCGAGCGGTGCTCGGGAACGAAGACGTCATGGAGCACCAGCGACTTGCTGCCGGCCCAGAAGGCCGAGTACCTGCCAGTCGTCGACGATCTCGGCCTCGGCGAGCGGCACCAGCAGATATGCGACTCCTCGCGGGTCGCCCTTCGGCCCAAGAAAGGCGCCGATGATCGCCCATTGCGCATAGTCGCAGCCGCTCGAAAACGGGTAATGCCCGCTCAACCGCCAGCCGCCCGGCACGCGCCTCGCCGCCTCGCGCGGCGCCAAGGAGGAGGCGGCGACGGCAAGGGGATCGTCGCCCCAGACATCGATCTGCGCCTGCTCGGGATATTGGGCGATGATCCATTGGTGCTCGGCCAGAACGGCATAGACCCAGGCCGATGACGCGCAGCCATAGGTCAGCTCCAGCAGCGCACGCTCCTCATCCGGCAGCGAGCTGTCATCGATCAAGGGGGGAACCCGGCCGTCGCCCGTCATGTGCTGCCTCATCCCGACGAAGCCGCGATGCTACCCCGTCGGCCATCGGAGCCGCCATCTTGACGCCAGAATCGGGGCGTATGAAATGCCTTGTCGAGCAGGGAGCGTCGATCGGTCGAAATCGGGCGCGATTTCTCCCTGCTCGCTCCCTCAGACCCCGAATTCGGCTCCCTGCTAAATGCCGCGGCAGGGCCTGGGTTTGGTTTTCTAACTATCTGATAAGAAGCCATTATTCGTGACGAGCGCCAGGGTTTGGTGACGCCGAATCTTTTTTCTCCCTGTTCTCAGGGAGGAGCAAGCATCGCAGCCTGCCCGCAGCCTTGCGCGGACGGCAGCCACATGGGAACATAAACCATGACCTCGCTGCCGGAGCCGCGACCGGGCCAGAAGAAGCTCGGGCTCGTCATCGACCTCGATATCTGTGTAGGCTGCCACGCCTGTGCCACCGCCTGCAAGGAGTGGAATACCGGCGGTTCTTGGGGACCGCTGCCCGATTTCAACCCCTATGGCGCGGAGCCCTGGGGCGTCTGGTTCAACCGCGTCCACTCGTACGAGGAAGGCGACGGGGAGGGCGCGCGCACCGTCTATTTCCCGAAATCCTGCCTGCATTGCGAGGAGCCGGACTGCGTCACCGTGTGCCCGACCGGCGCGTCCTACAAGCGCGCCGAGGACGGGATCGTGCTGGTCAACGAAGACATCTGCATCGGCTGCAAGCTGTGCTCCTGGGCTTGCCCCTATGGCGCTCGCGAGTTCGACGAAGACGCCGGTGTGATGAAGAAATGCACGTTGTGCATCGACCGGATCTACAACGAAAACCTGGCGGAAGAGGACCGGTTGCCGGCTTGCGTAATGGTTTGCCCCGTCAGTGCGCGCCATTTCGGCGATCTCGGCGATCCCGATTCCGACGTCTCACGAATGGTAGCTGACCGCCACGGCGCGGATCTCCTGCCCGAGCTCGGCTACCGGCCGGTCAACAAATACCTGCCGCCGCGACCCCAACGCCAGGCTCCTTGTCCGCCGGTCGAAGATCGCGCGGCGCCGGCTGCTGATCTATCGATCAGCGAGCGGCTGGCGCTCTGGGCCGACCGAGTGCTGTCACGCTGACACAGCCTCTTCGGAGAGCCGCCGGCGCAGTTCGGTCTTCAGCACCTTGCCGTAGTTGTTCTTTGGTAGTGCGCCGACAAAGCGGTAGTAGCGCGGGCGCTTGAAGCGCGCGATGTGATCGAGGCACAGCCGGTCGAGTGCGTCGACTGAGATCTCGGTACCGGGGCGCGCCACGACAAAGGCCACGACCTCCTCGCCCCATTCGCGATGCGGCCGCCCGACGACCGAGACCTCGACAAGGTCGGGATGGCGCAGCAGCACCTCCTCGATCTCGCGCGGATAGATGTTGCTGCCGCCGCTGATGATCATGTCTTTCGACCGGTCGCGCAGGGTCAGAAACCCGTCATCATCGAAGCTGCCGAGGTCGCCGGTGTGCAACCAGCCGCCGCGCAGGGCCTCGGCGGTGGCCTCCGGGTTCTCCCAATAGCCTTTCATAACACAGTCGCTCTTCGTGACGATTTCGCCGACCTCGCCCGACGGGAGCTCGCGGTCGTCATCGTCGACCACTTTGACGCAGACGCCGGTGCGCGGCACGCCGCACGAGCCGAGCCGCTCGCGCCAGCGCGGATGCGCCTGGTTGGCGTGCATGCGCTGATCGAGCCCGGTGATCGTCATCGGCGACTCGCCCTGGCCGTAGAGCTGGTAGAGGCGCGGACCGAATATCCCGAGCGCGCGCTGGAGGTCGGCCACATACATCGGCCCTCCGCCGTAGAAGATCGTGCGCAAATTGGCGAGGTCGGCGGCAGCGACCGCCGGCGCGTGCACCAGCCGCGTCAGCATCGTCGGTGCGGCAAACATCGAGACCCGGGTATGATGCCGCAGCGCGTCGCCGATCACGTCGACGTCGAAATGCGGCAGCACCACCTGGTGGCCGCCGCGCAACAGATGCGGCACCGCGTAAAGCCCCGCACCATGCGACAGCGGGCCGGCATGCAGGCAGGTATCGCGCTCGTCGAGCGCGTCGATGTCGGCGTAATAGCAATGGCTCATAAAGAGCAGGTTGCGGTGGGTCAGCACCGCCCCCTTGGGCTTGCCGGTGGTTCCGCTCGTGTAGAATAGCCACGCCCGATCGGCGGGACTGCCCTCGACAGGCCGCATGGGCGTGCCGCGCTCGAGGAGCGCCGCGTAACCCTCGCCCTCGGTCGAGACGATCGCCGACAAAGTCTCGACCGATCCTTCGAGCGGGGCGAGCCCTTCGGCGAGAGCCGGTGTTGCGAGAAGGAGGCGAGCGCCTGAATCCCGCGCGATGTGCGCGACCTCGTCGGCGTGCAGCCTGGCGTTGACCGGCACCGCGCAGAGACCGGCTGCCCAGCAGGCGAACAGCACCTCCAGGAATTCGGCACAGTTTTCCATGCACAGCATGACGCGGTCGCCGGGTTCGAGACCGCGTGCGGCGAGCCCGCCCGCCAGGCACGAGATGCGGTGGGCGAACTCCCCGTAACTCCAGGTATGAATGCCGTCAGTGACTGCCGGGTGTTGCGGCTGTCGGCGGGCAACGTCGAATAGCAGTGGTGCGAGGTTCAGTTCAGCCCACCCCGTGTTCCTTGAACCAGGCGAGCATTCGACCCCAGGCGTCCTTGGCGTCGTCGGGACGATAGGAAGGGCGATAGTCGGCGTTAAAGCCGTGCGGTGCGTCCGGATAGACCTTCATTTCACAGGTCTTCCCCGCGGCCTTGCAGGCCGCGCCCCGCTTTTCTCGCGTCTCCGGCGGAATGCTCTGATCCTGGCCGCCATAGAACGCGAGCACCGGGCATTTGACTTGGCCAGCGATATCGACCGGGTTCTTCGGGACGATCTCGCTGATCTTGCGATCGCCGCCGTACCATGCCACCGCCGCCTTCAGGTCGGGGTTGTGCGCGGCATACATCCAGGTAGCGAACCCGCCCCAGCAGAAGCCGGTGACCGCCAGCTTGGAGGTGTCCGCCTTGCCGGTCGATTTGGCATAGGACTCAGTGGCGTCGAGATCTGACATCACTTGGTCGGTCGGCACCTTGACCACGATCTCCGAAATCAAGGTCGGGATGTCGGTGTATTTCGACGGATCGCCTTGGCGGGCATAGAGTTCGGGGGCGATCGCGAAATATGCGAGCTTGGCGAGGCGTCGGCAGAGGTCCTTGATGTGCTCGTGAACGCCGAACACCTCCTGGACGACAAGGACGGTCGGAAACGGCCCGCCCTTGTCCGGCATCGCGCGATACGCCGGAATCGATCCGTCCGCAACCGGAACCTTGACCTCGCCGGCTTCAATTCCGGTTGTATCGGTGTGGATGGCTTCGGCCGACACCGGTTGCACCGACAGCGCAAAGCCGGTGGCCAGCGAGGTCATGACAAATCCGCGCCGGCTCCATTGCAACCTCGGCAACAGCACTTCTGATTCCCTGTCGATCGCGTCCATTGCGTCCTCCCTTTGCTCCTGCGTCCCAATTTCCAGCCGGTGGCACCGTTCGGCAAGGGCCGATCACCAAAGAGTGACCGGTCAGTAATCGTAATTGTAGTTGAGCCCGATGCCGGTGCTGCCGGACTGCCCGGCCTCGCCTCCGACGGTCAGATGCGGCAGCACCTGAATCTCGACGGTAACCTTGCTGGTCGGCGGCGAGATACCCTGGCTGACCCCGACGGAGACCCCGGGAGCGATGTACTTCCCGGCGCTGAGCGCGGTGCCGCTGGTCGCCGACGTGCTTGTACCGCGGGGGTTCAACGTTCCGGTCGTCGGCCCCGTCGCTCCGGAGCCCAATTTGAACCAATCGAGGCCCAGGCCGCCGCGCAAGCGGTCGAGAACGCCGGGACCGCCGCCCGCGAGGCTGGCCGCCGCCGCGGCAACTTGCAGTCCCTCTCCGGCGGAGATTTGACTGACGCTCTTGCCGAACAACACGCGCGCCAGGATCTCGTCTTGCGGCCCCACCGGGGTCGAGGTCAGCGTCACGGTAGGCGCCGATGCAAAACCGCCGATGTTAACTTGGGCGGTAATGTCGGCGGTGCTTGCCTCGGCGACGATGTCGAGGACCGGGTCGAGCTTGTCGCTGCCGTCAAACGTGATCCTACCGCGGGTCAAGGTGAAAGTTTTGCCGAGAAAATCGACGCTGCCGCGGACCTGCTCGAGCGACCCGTTTATGGCAGGTGCGGCACTGGTGCCGGTGATCGCAAGCTTTCCGCGCCACTCGCTGTCGAGCCCATGCCCGCGCACGAAGACGTTGCCGGGCATGTCGATGTTGATGTCGAGCGTCCCAGTCAGCGCTGGTGGCTCGGCTGCGGGAGGGGCCGGCAGTTGCTTCCCAGTCTTGCCGTTGACTTCGACGACCTTCAGCACGACAACGCTGGGTGGCAGGCTTTCCGGCAGGCTAATGTCGGCGCGCTCGATGGTAAGCGGTGCCGTGACCTTTGGCGCGGCCAGCGGACCGGTGATCGACACGTTCCCGTTCGCTGTGGCGACCGCTTCGTCGCGGGCAGCGACCCGGAAATTCGCAAGCGTTCCGGAAAACGCTGCGGTCGGGCCGGAGGGACCTTTCAGCACAACATTGCCCTGCGCTTTAAAGCTCCCATTTGCGCTGTCCCCGGCCGCGAGCGAAGTCAAGGTGAAGTGATCGCGATCGCCGACCACGTCGGCTTGCATGTTGGTCAGAACGGCACCCGTTGCGAAGTTCTCGTACCGCGCGTCCGAGATCCTGAGGCGGCCGTTTGCCGATGGCGAGGCCATCGTGCCAGCGACCGCGACATCGGCCGAGAAACTGCCGCTGACCCGGTCCTCGCCGAGCGGCAGCAGGTCGGCGAGATTTTCGAGCCGCCCGGCACCTTGGAGCTGGAAGCTCAATTGGCCCCCCGCCGGCACCGAAATCCCGAGCGGCGACGGGATAAGCAACAAAGGCACCGAGCCGGCGAGGCTGATGGTGTCTCCTTTGAGACCCGTGACCTGGCCTTTCAAATCGAGGTTTCGCCCGTTCCAATCACCGTCGACACCGAGCCCCAAGGTCGGGAGACGGGAAAGCCTCGAGGCGGCGAGAGAGAGCCCGCGCGCGTTCACGGATATGTGGCCGCGCGGCGCGCGCAGGGTTCCGCTGAGCGTTGTGGCGATCGTCAGAGTGCCTCGCGCTCTAGGGTAGCCCATGAGCTGTGCGCCGGAGGCGATCGGCAAATTCGCGATATTTAGCGCAAGCGACAGCGACTCGCCCCGGACGCCACCACTCCCGGTGATCCGAGCGGCCCCGAAATCGGCGGCGAGGCCGGAAAAGGCGAGGTCAGCGCCGCGTTTGGATAATGTCAGCGGCTGTTCGAGAAACAGCCGGTCGCTGCCGAGCGATCCGGAGAGCCGGGTCAGACGCAGCTCGATTCGGTTAGGTTCGAGGTCGCTGTCGCCCGCGAAAGCCACACTCAACGGCTTGCCTTTGGCGTCCCCCCGGAAAGCGAAGCGGCCCGATCGCGGGGCGTCGAGCGTGAGGTTCGCAGCACCAAATTCGGCTCTGCCGAGGCTGGCTGAGCTCAGTGAAAGACGCCCCGTTCCCGACGGAACCTGCCAGACATCGGCGAGCCGTGCTGCCAAGTCGAGCCGACCGATCGCGATGCGCGAGGACCCGGCGCCGGCTGTGAGCCGCGCCCCGGTCAGCGAGAGATCGAGCAGCTGGCCGCCACGCGCGTCGAGCCCGGCGCTGAACGCGAGATTGCCGCTGAGAGCCGTCCCGGCGAGCCCGGACAAGCGCCCGAGATCGGGTACCCGTCCGCTGATCGAGCCTCGGACCAGACCGGTCGCGACGGCGACACGGAGGCTGCCTTCGACCGCGCTGTCGGCTGCCGTGAGCCGAAAGCGCGGCAGCGCTATCTCGGAACCGCCGCTGAGCTCGGCCGCGAGCGCCAGTGTCCCGTCGAGGCCGTATGCGCGATAGGGGCCATCGAGCGTCGCCTTGGGTTCTGAGAGATCGGGGACCTCTCCGGTAAGCCGCAGGCGGTCGAGCCTTGCTCCGCTGGCGGCGATGTCGTCCCCCTTGATCTCGCTTCTGAGCCGCAGGTGATCGAGCGTTCCCTCGGCATTGATGCGGGCTGACACGGCACCCGCCAACTCGGTGCCGAGCGCGGTGCTGAAGGGCTTCAAATGCGGCAATTCGAGTGCGAGCGATGCGGCGACCTGGTTCGAAGCGGGGTCAAACCTCCCGTCCCCTGACAGGTTCGCTGCGGCGCCGGCGATCGCGAGCTGGTCTACGATCAGTCTGCCATCAGTGTCGAGCCGTAAAAAGCCGGTCAACGTCACAGAGTCCCCGAGCAATGCGTCGCCGGCCGCGATACCGGTCCGGACCCCGTTTGCCGTGCCTTGGAGCGTCGCGTTGAAGCCCCCCGCGGTCTCCCTCGCGGCTTCGGCGGAAAGCTCTAGCGAGCCAGCAAGCCGGTGACCGACGAAGCCGGAGAAGGGTCGCACATCGGCGACGGCTAAACGGAGCTGTCCTTCGATGCCCCGCCCCAGTTCGGTGATCTGCGCCGCGCCGGTCAGTGCGATGCCGAGGCCGTCGACCGATAGGCGGGTCAGATCGACGGTGCTGCCGTCGCGAACTGTATTGCCGGCAAGCGACCAGTCGATGTCGCGCCCGAGTTCAGGCGGGACCGCAATTCCTTCAGGTGCGAAGAGCCCTTCTACCCGGCCCTTCGCCCCAAATTCGATCCGCGTGTTCGGCGAGTCGAGGGTGCCGGTTGGCGCGGCCGAGACATTCGCCTCGATATGCTCCGCCCCTGCGGAGCCGAAACGAAAGCCGGCTCCCGACAAATTCAGCACGAGCTCGGGGCGGCTCTCGGTGCCCGTTACTTGGGCGGCCAGCGATGCCGAGCCAGCAAGGCGGCTACCGAGCGGCCCTCCAAGCGTCGGGAGCTCGGGCACATCGACCCGCAAGTGCGCTTCGACTGCCTTTTGGGGGCCGCCGAGAAGCTGCGCATTCCCGTCCACGGTCGCGACGAGGCGCTCGCCCAACACTGTCGGAGCCAGCACCAGCCGGCCGATCGAAACCAGGTCGAGAACGACGCCTATCGGTAGATGCGGGACTTTGAGGTATTCGGTGAACGGCGTCGTTGATGGTGCAGTAGACAACCGCGCCATATCGATCTCGGCGAAGCTCAGCGACCGGATGTGCAGACGGCCGGCCAGTAAATCGGCTGCCGAGATATCGAGCCCGAAATCATGCAAGGCGAGATAAGGGCCGTCGCGGTCGGCGATCTCGATCCGGTCGACCCTCGGGCGGAACGGCACGGTCCCGCCGAGCCCTTCGATTGTGACCGAGAAATCCGGGCTGCTGACGGCCTGCGCGATAGCCCTTGCCAGCCAAACCTGACCAGCTCGAGTCTGCGCCAGGCCACATGCGGCAAGCAAAACCACGACTAGCAGGCCGAGCGCGCCACCGAACCAGCGAAGCGCTTTCACCGCCCCTCGCATTAGAACGCCTGACCGAGGCTGATATAGACCTGGATCGGCGAGTCCCCGTGGCGCTTGTGCAGCGGGGTCGCGAGATCGAGCCGTAGCGGCCCGAATCCGGTGTAGTAGCGCGCACCCAGGCCTACGCCGTAAAGCAGGGTGCGGCCGAGCTGCGGCATCGGGCTCTCGTAATAGCTGCCGGCATCAACGAACGGGACGACGCCGATGGTTTCGGTGATCTTGATGCGGGTTTCAAGATTGAGCACCAGGCTCGACCTTCCGCCGATCGGAACATTGTTGGGGGCGAGTGGTCCCGCCATTAGATAGCCGTAAGGGCGGACCGATCCGCCTCCGCCCGCATAAATTCGCTGGTCGGAGGGAAGCTGGGACAGCGGAGCGCCGTCGAGCGAGCCGAGCGCGACTTTGCCGGCGAGGACCGCACGTTGTTCGGGACCCAGCGCCCAATAGGTGCTGCCCGAAAGCAGGTTCGTGCTGAACGTTAGGTGCGAGCCCGAGAAAGTATGGGCGGGTGTGACGTTCAGCTGCCCGCGATAGCCGGTGGTCGGGTTGAGCAAATTATCGGTCTCGTCGAGTTTTAGGTAGGCCGGCAGGCCGACCAGCTCGTAACGCTGCGTGCCGGTCCTCGGTGTGACATCGGCGAGTTGGACGACGTTCGCCTTTTCGATCTCGAAGCTGACTCCACCGGTTAACAGGTGATCAAAGCGGCGCTCAATCCCGGCTGTGGCGATCGCGCGGCGGCTGCGATAGGCGACCGGGATGTCGTTGGCGGCCTCGGCGGTCGCCAGGAAGTCCTGATCGACCGCCAAAGAATCCGGACGGCGAAAATTCACGCGGAACGCGTCGAGCTGTTGGCCCGCCTCGGCGGAAAGCCGCAGATTTTCGGCATAGCCGAATAGGTTGCGGTTTTCCCAGAAGGCGCGAGCCCCGAATCCTTGGCTAGTGTTGTAAGCAAGCCCGGCGCCGACCGTGCGATGCAGTCGTTCGGTCGCATCGATCGTCATCCGCACATCCTGGGGATTCTCGGGATCGACCGTCGGAGTGATCTGCACCGTGCTGAATAATCCGGATTCGATCAACGCGCGGCGCGTTTCCTCGACCTTTTTCGCATCGTAGATCTCGCCGCGCTGCCAGCGGATGCGGCCCTCGACATAGTCGGGATCGAGTCGCTCGAGCCGCTTGATCTCCGGCGGCCCAAAGCGCATCACACGCCCGGGATCGAGAGTGTAGGTCACGTCCATCGTCTGCGTGTCTTTGTCGATCTCGACGCGGCGGTTCTCGACCTTGGCGAAGGGATGCCCGCTATCGCCGAGCGCCGTCAGCAGCGCGGTCTCGGTCGCCACCACCGGAGCAGTGCGTGCCGGGTCGCCGGGTTTGAGCGGCAGTTTCTTTTCGTCTCGGGGGACTGCGAGGGGCTGCCCGCCGGGCCCGTGCACCTCGACCGAAGCGACATGATAGAGCGGTCCCGGCTTGACCGTAACCGTGACCTTTGCCGGCTCCGCTTCTGTGTCGATGTCGTACGAGAACTCCGCATCCCAGTAGCCGAGGCTGTGCGCGGCGTCCGCGAGCCGGCCGAGATCGCGGTCGGCGCGCCGGCGTAACGCCTCCTCCGAAACCGGGGGCTTGTCCTGGAGCGTCTTCAGCTCGGAGATCTTGTCCAATAGATCGGCGAGTTCGCTATCCTCGACGCCGGTAATCTCGGCGCGGTAATTTATATCCGCACGCACTGATGGGCCGGGAACCACCGCCATCGCCAACGCGATCGTCAGGAAAGGCCATCGAACCCGCATCCCAATCCCCAAAGCGGCAACGAACGAGCAAACGTGTTATTCCCGAGGTGATCGCGCTTGCCTTTCTTACCATCGAGCACGGCCCAGTACATTTGCCGCATCGCGTCGAGGCAATCTATCGCGGCGAACTCGGTCTGTACCTTGGCGCCGCTATTAATCCGTCGATAGGTCGTCTAGCTTCAATTTGATGCGAATGGCGGCTCTGTCATGCGGCAACTGTAAGGCTAACTAACAATCCGCGTGGTCTGCCCAAGTTGGCGGAGCGCCTGCCTTTGATCGCTGTGGGCCTTCGCGAACTCGGCGCCGAGCAAGAGGATCTGCGCGGAATAATAGACCCACACCAAAACCATGATGAGCGCACCTGCAGCGCCGTAGGTGGACGCCATGTTGCTGCTTCCAATATAAAGGCTAATCAAATGCTTGCCGACCGTGAACAGCAGGGCAGCTACAGCCGCTCCGAGCCAAACCTCCCGCCACTCCACCGGGTGATCCGGGAGTATTTTGAAAATCGTGGCGAAGAGCACGGTCGTGAAACCAAATGAGAGTGTTAGGTGAACGAGGCGCAGCATCGTTGCGAGCCCCGCTAGAAGCCGGTCAAGATAATCACTGAACGCTGCTAAGGCCGTGCTAATCGCTAGCGACACCGGCAGCAAAAAGCCGATCACCAGGATGACTGAGAGGCTAAGCAGACGCGACTTTAGGAGATACCACACGCCGAGGTTCCCCCTCGCCGGAGCCTTCCAGATTACGTTTAGAGCCGACTGCAATTGGCCGAGTACTGCAGTGGCGGCGATTATTAATGTGCCGATGCCGATCGCGGTCGCTACGATCCCGGATCGCGTGCCGCTCGCACTCTTCAATAGAGCTTGCACGGCTTCCGCGCTCTCCGGACCGATCAGTTCGGCGAGTTCGCCGAACAGGGCACCCTCCGCCGCTTCCCTGCCGAAGGCGAGCCCGGCGACCCCGATCACCATGACCAGCATCGGCGCAAGGGAGAAGACCATGTAATAAGCGATTGCCGCACCCATAGTGGCGGCATGGTCGTTGAGCCAGCTGTAAACGGCCTTCTTGCACAAGCTCACGAATTCGGGAAGCCAGATCGGACAAATGCGCACCAGGATCCTGCCGGATGCCAGCGTTTCCGCCAATTCGCCCACCTTCCGTCCGAACGAGTTGGGGGTTTGCTACGCGAGGGTCCTCGCTTGGTACACAGCTCCTTCGTGCGGGTTTGAGCCTAACCGCAAAAACTGCGGCGATCCGGCTTGGTCCTCACCCTCCGACCCGGGCCTCTGTCGGGATGACACCGCCATAATCGGCGGCATAGCCGGCCGGTTTGACGATGCAGCCTAATCGTCAGCTATGTTGCCTAATCTCTCAGCTCTCAGCGCGGATAGTAGCGGTAATCTCGTTGGTTGCCATAGTCACGCTGGTAGCCGCTCTCGCCTGGAAAGGGTCGCCGCGCCGGTCACGGTAGTCGTACCGGCCGGTATAGTCCCTAGGATCTTGGTCACGATACTCGCGGGGGTACCGGCCAGGAGACTCGAGCCCGGCACGATAGTCGCGCCAGTAACGCTCCTCCTGCGGCCGACCGCTCCGACGGGCCTGGTCCTCCAGTCGTTGAGCATCGCCGGGGTTCAGCACGTTATTTAGAGTGCGAACCATGTCATTCACGCTTTGCGCGGAAGCCGTACTTGCGCCGGACACCGCCACCACCAGCCCGAGCAGGCCAGCGGTGCAAGGCAGCCTCTTGCATGTCGAATGTCGCGACATTTGAAACCCTCCCTACCCGGTGAACAATCGATTGAGCGCTGCGTTCCGCTCGACTAGACAGTTTGTACCAACAATTTAGTGATCCGCCCGTGCCAAGCTCGTCACAAACCTTTCGGTCGGGTTCGGAACGACGGCCACGATGACTCTGTCTCAGCAGCCCGACGGCGCAATTTGATCGCTAAATTTCAACGGCTCCGCGCATCAACCGATTGAACCAAATCTGGTTTTTCCGGCGGGGCGCTTACGCGTGCTTTCGTCAGCTGACCATCAACGGGTAGCGTAATGATGTCCCCGTCCTTTGGTGTCGGTCGATCATAGAGGCGAAAACTCCGTACAGAACCATCCCGGCGGATCAACTTGATGTCATGTGTCACGGTCTACCTCCCTCTCGATAATAGGCTTCACTGCCTTTACGAGAGCAGTCTTCAACACTGGCAACACCTAATTGGGTCGCAGTGTTCCGACATTTCGGATACCTCTAGTCGATTTTTCAGTCGCCACTGTCGTCGGCGAGGTAATCGGGTTGCTTCGCAGGGCCGCGCAGTAGGTTTATTTATCTGTGTCAGGTGGTCCGGACAGGTTTTAATAAACTGCAGCGGTTGGCACAATTTTGTCACGGGCGCGCGTGGCCAGCTCAGCGCCAATGCGATACTTCACCTCAGAAACGAGTTGCCTCCGAATCGCATAGTCGGGTCTACGAAGATGGGGACGCGAGGCTCATTCCTGTCAGTGCAGTGCCCGATACGGAAGGAAGAAAGCGCCCACCGGGCTTAGAGGATCGTCTCGTTTCGCGAAAGCCGAGGGCTGGTCGATGGAGTATGTTCCGCACAGTGGAACCGGAGCCTGGTGCGTGAATGCTGTTTCGTTCGCCCTCGATTATCTGCGAAAGTGATCAGTCCCATCCTCGTCGGGGCTGGGCCTAACGCGGAGATCGAATATTAAGCGGCACTTGAGCGCGTCCGGTGCATCAGAGCCCCTCAGGCGGGGAGGAAGGAAGAAGGCGTGACACGATCGGGCCGAGCCTATAAAGGTCCGACAATGTGTTAACCCGGGTGCGCGAGGCCGGCGGGCAACCCGAAGGGGGACCGACAGCGCCTACCCACGCGCGGTTGCAGCAGCGATCCGGCGCTTCAGCCGCCGGATCTCGGGTGACAGCTTGCCGTCCGGGGTATCGCGCACAAATGCGTCGATGCCGCCCTTGTGCTCGATTGTGCGGATCGCCGCAGCGGTAATGCGCAGCCGGATCGGGCCGAGGACGTCCGAGAGGACGCTTGTTCGCTGCAAATTGGGCAGGTAGCGCCGCTTGGTCTTATTGTTGGCATGGCTGACGTTGTGTCCGACTTGGACTCCTTTGCCAGTGATTGTACATCTCCGCGCCATGGCGCACCTCGATCCAACGCTACCCGGAACGACTTGCGCGGCCACTTTCGGGCCGCGCGGCTCCCTTCTACCCACTCCCCCCCGCTCCGTCAAGCGCCGGCCAAGGGGCATCGCCTACGCAATGGGAGCTTTATGATTTGGCGATAAGGTCGAGATCCTGCGGGGGTTCATTTGCTCTCAACGACCAACCCAGAGTCTGGACGATCCAGGTAAGAGCTTTGCTCGGTGGCTACAATCGGACCGCGCGGAGTTATTGATGCGAATGTTCTTTATATGCCAGCGTGTTCCTTTCCCGCCGGATCGGGGGGATAAAATCACCACCTTCAACGAGATTCGCCATCTTTCGGCAAAGCATGAGGTGCACGTGTTCTGTTTGGCCGACGGCAAACCGGATCTCGATAATATTCCCGGTCTGCGCCGCTATGCACAGAGCGTTACTGCGGTGCCGGTGATCGGATGGACGAGCAAGCTGCGCGCGCTCAAGGCGATGTTCGTCAGGGAACCGCTTTCGGTGGCTGCGTTCGACGAGACGAAACTGCATAATGCCATCCGCAAAAAATTTGTTGAGCTGCAGCCCGATCTGATCATGGTCTACAGCTGCAATGTCGCACAATATGCCGAGCATTTCCCGGAGGTGCCCCGAATTATGCAATTCGCCGAACTCGACTCGTCGAGGTGGGGCCAATTCGCGCTTCGATCGCGGTCGCCATTGCGCTGGGTCTATGCGATCGAGCAGCGGCGTTTCTTCGCGTACGAGCGGCATATCGCCCGCACGTTCTCTCATGCGCTGGTGTGCACGGCAGCCGAGCAACGCGACTTCGAACGCCTGATTCCCAGTGTCCCGGTTAGTCTCGTCGGCAATGGAGTAGACCTCGAGTATTTCCGTTCGAGAGGCATTGCGAAGCAGCCCGGATCGATCGTTTTTACCGGGGTGATGGATTATTTCCCGAATATCGATGCCGTCGCTTGGTTTTGCGACGAGGTCCTGCCCATCGTCCAAAGGCAAGTTCCCGAAGCAGGCTTAACGATTTGCGGCAGCCGCCCGGCCGCGGCGGTGCGACGCTTGGCGAAAAAACGCGGCGTGGCCGTCACCGGACGGGTTCCGGACACCCGGCCATATCTGGATGAGGCTGAGGTGTTTGTGGCACCAATGCGAATGGCTCGCGGCATCCAGAACAAGCTGCTCGAGGCCCTGTCCATGGGGCTACCCTGCGTCGCCTCTGAAGCGGCCGCGACCGCCACGGTCGTTCCCCATGGAGAGGGTATTCTGGCGGCGGACGACGCAAGGGAATTCGCCGGCCACGTCGTCCGCCTATTGCGCGACGGCGAATTTCGCGCAGCGATGGCGCGCAAGGCTCGGGCCGCCGCGGAAGCGCATTACCGCTGGGACGAACAGATGGCCTGCCTCGACCGGGTCATCGCGGCCGTCTCCTCATAGCGCAAGTTGTCGCGGCTCTGGAACGTTCCTGAGAGGAATTCATCGAATGCGGATCTGGGTCAGTGGCTGCGGTGGTATGATGGGGTCGCAGTTGGGCGGCGCGCTCGTTGCCGCCGGTCATGATGTACTGGCGAGCTACTACAAGCCGACGGTTGATCCCGCCGACCTGGCGGACCTCCCGCTCGAGGAGGTCGATATTCGGGATTGGTGCTCGGTTTACGATTCGCTGGTGCATTTCCGCCCCGACGTGGTGTTTCATCTGGCTGCGCAGAGCTATCCGGCAGTGTCGTGGCAACGTCCGATCGAGACATTGGAGACCAATGTAATTGGCACCGCCAATGTCCTGGAGGCGGTGCGACGGCTCGGCACTAAGGTTCGCGTCGTGGTTGCTGGATCGTCGGCAGAATATGGGGCGATCGATCCAGCGAGAGCGCCCGTTTCCGAAAGTGCGCCGTTGCTTCCGCTGCATCCCTACGGCGTGTCCAAGGTGGCGACCGACTTGCTCGCGTACCAGTATTGGGCCGGCTTCGGGCTCGATGCGGTGCGGGTAAGAATTTTCAATTGCACAGGCCCGCGCAAGGTCGGCGACGCACTATCCGACTTCGTGCGCCGTACGGTCTGGCTCGAACGCCATCCCGAAATTAATGTGATCCGGGTCGGCAACCTCGAGACGCGGCGTACTATTGTCGACGTACGCGACCTCAATCGGGGCCTGATCCTTCTGCTCGACCGCGGCGAGAGCGGCGAGGTTTATAATGTCGGCGGTTCGACCGCCTATCCGATGCGCGCGCTGCTGTCACGGGTCCTCCAGCGCGCGACCCGGAGCGATATAGTCCCTGAGGTTGATCCCAAACTGCTTCGGCCGACCGACGAACCGATCATCTGGGCCGATTGCACCAAGCTGAAGCTCGCCACGGGATGGGAGCCGACGATATCCCTTGATCAGACGATTGACGACATATTTAGTTACTGGCGCCAAAAAACCGATCGCGCGTTGGTTGTTTAGCAGGCTTCGCCAGCCAGCCATTGAACCGAATTATTTCGATACGACGCCGCAGTTGCCGCGACTCGGCCGCCAAAATTATGTTTGGAAAAGCAATTGCCTTTTTTCATTTTTTTCGCTTATATTAATCGGCAAACAAGTGATTAACTGACGATTCGTAATGTTAAAATGAGTAACCAAGTCTCATGGCCGGAGCCTGTTGCCTGCTCCTTTGAGAACAGTTCACCGACGCGTAGGGAATTTCTGACCCGGATTCGAGGTACGGCGGCGCTGACCCTGGCGTCGGGTGCGGTTACTTCCGGATCATCGGCAAAGGCGGGTCAACTACGGGCCGGCGGTATCGCCAGCGGTAGCGCAGACCGGGTTCTCGATTCGTATCAGAATCGCCTTCAGGCCGCGCGTGCAGAGGCAAACATCGCCGTACCGACCCAGACCGCCAACGGCGACGAGCAGACCTATCCGAACTTCATTGGGAATTTCTCGAAGGGTTTGCCGCACGCTCCGAGCGGCGAGGTGGTTGCGGATGCCTATGGCAAGCTTTTGGATGCAGTGCGCGAGGGCACCGCGACGGCGTTTGAAGATGTTCCGCTCGGCGGCAACACTCCACTCGTTAATCCGTTGGCGGGTGTGGCCCTCGACCTCGAAGGCACCGATTCGCACCAATTAGCAATCCCGGCATTTCCCCCGGTCGCGAGCCGAGATCTCGCCGACCAGGCGATCGAACTCTACTGGATGGCGCTTTGCCGCGATGTGAATTTTCTCGACTATAAATCCAATCCACTGACGCGAGCCGCGGCGGCCGAGTTAGCTCGTCTGCCCCGGTTTAATGGCATCACCCCTTCAAGCTTGTTCCGGGGATTCACGCGCGAGGATCTTATCGGGCCTTACGTATCGCAGTTTCTGCTGAAGCCGTTCAATTACGGCCCCTATGCGTTGAGCGGGACGATGCGCATGTATGTCCCCGGCATCAACTACATGACGGGCCATACGTCCTGGCTGAACGTTCAGAATGGAGCGGGCCCGTTCGCTTCTAATAAGTTCGAGAGCGCACCGCGCTACACCTGTACTGGTCGAGATCTCACAGTCTACGTGCACGCCGACCCCAACGCCGGTCTGCTGATATCGTTCTACAATGCGGGAATTTGGCTGTTTGAGCAAAACGCGCCGCTCAATCAAGGCAACCCATACACGAGACACAAGACGCAGATCGGGTTTGCCACGTTTGGCGTGCCGCATTTCCTGTGTTTGCTCGGCGAAGCCAAACAACGCGCCTGCAAGGCCGCTTGGTATGCCAAATGGTTTGTGCATCGGGCCTTGAGACCCGAGGCTTACGGCGGATTGGTCCATATGACCGCGACCGGCAGGCGCACTATCCCGTCCAGGCCGACATACTGAATTCCGCGACGTTGGCAAACGTGCATTCAAATTATGGCACTTATTTCTTGCCCCAAGCGTTTCCCGAGGGATCGCCGCAGCATCCTTCCTATCCGCAAGGTCACGCGACGATGGCGGGGGCGTGCGCCACAATCCTCAAGGCCGCCTTCGACGGAAGCGTCCAATTCAACACACTCAACAACGGCACCATAGTCACAGCGAACGAGGATGGGTCGGGTCTGCTCCCGTACCGGGACACGGATACCAACGACATAACGGTAAACGGCGAAATCAACAAACTCGCCTCAAACATTGGGCAGGCACGCGATTTTGCCGGGATTCATTGGCGGTCCGATTACGAGTGGGGGTTGCAGCTCGGGGAGGCCGTGGCCATTAGCGTTCTTCGCGACCAGCGCAACAACTACGTCGGGGAGGACTTCGAAGGTTTTACCATCACCAAGTTCGACGGAACGGCGATCACGGTCTGAGCTTGGCCGGGCGCACAAGCCGCCGTGCGGAAAGTTTCTTAAAGCATTATTCCCCTTTGCGCTGTTAAGATGGCGGACTAGCAATCCGGCGAAGGGAGACTGCTGCGAGGTGAGCGGTTCCGGGGTAGAGCACAGGTTCGCCGTCGTCATGTGCGCCGATGTCGTCGGCTATTCGCGCCTCATGGGGATCGACGAAGAAGGCACCCTGGCGGCGCTGAACGCCATCCGGCGCAACCTCTTCGACCCGACCATCGCCGACCACAAGGGCCGCATCGTGCGCGCCATGGGCGACGGTCTGCTCGTCGAGTTCAACAGCGTCGTCGATGCGGTGCGCTGCGCGATGAAGGTGCAAAGCGAAATGCCGCAACACACCGAAGAGATGCCCGCCGACCGCAGGATATGGTTTCGCGCGGCGATCGCGATGGGCGACGTCGTCACCGACGGCGACCTGATTTACGGGCAGGCGGTCGACACTGCCTCGCGCATGGAGGGCTTGGCGGACCCCGGCGGGATCAACGTCAGCCGGGCCGTGCGCGACCAGGTCCGCGATCGGCTGTCGATCGCCTTTGAAGACCTGGGAGAGCATCAGGTTAAAAACGTTGCTCGCCCGGTCCGCGCCTTCCGTGTCGTGATGGATACGCCGACGGCGGCGCCGGCGAGCACGGCGCCCAAAAAAGCCGCGGCACGGGGGGAAAGGCCGGGGCTGGTGGTGCTGCCGTTCCAGAACCTCGGCGGCGACGCCGAAGCCGAGTTCTTTCTCGACAGTGTTGCCGAGGATTTGATCACCGAGCTGGCGCGAGCCCGGTGGTTTTCCGTCGTGGCTCGCAACACGAGCTTCAGCTACAAGGGAAAAGCGGCGGATTCCAAGCAGCTC
>Ga0306917_10000160_pt1 | contig 24719 bp, 22 predicted proteins | sample tim00Cox00000000_FD_203313 | JGI IMG/M metagenome (GOLD analysis project Ga0306917, IMG submission 203313) | Lab enrichment of tropical soil microbial communities from Luquillo Experimental Forest, Puerto Rico - timezero.00C.oxic.00.000.000 (v2)... | ecosystem: Environmental > Terrestrial >... | reverse complement strand
GACGTATGTCTCGTACGCCGCGGCGAGTTCCGGCTTGCGCTTTACCACGTCCGGGCCGACCGCTCCGACGGTCCTCATCAGCTCGGCCTGCTCATCGGCGGGCAGATCGAGGATTTCGCCGTGCTGCTCCCAGATCTCTTTTTCCTTGAAGAAGAAGTCGGCCTGCCAGGGATTGACCTCGGCCGCCGCTTTGCCCGCGTCCGCATCGAGCATCGTCTGCAGGTCCGCGGGCAGCGCGTCGAACCATTTTTTGCTGAGAAACACCATCGAGTAGATGAAGGGCTGGCCGGTCTGGGTGATGTATTTCGCGGCATCGCAATAACGCATCGTCGTATTGACGGTCAGGGCCAGCACGGCGCCGTCGATCGCGCCTTGCTGGATCGCCGGCAGCACGTCGCCGAGCGTCATCGCCACCGGCGACGCGCCAAGCCGCTTGACCATCTCCTGCTGCATGTCGGCCGCGAGCACCCGCAGCTTCTTGCCCTTGATGTCGGCGAGGTGACGGACCGGGGCGCGGGCGACTATGGAAGATGGTTGCGAGACGAACAGCGCAACGCCATGAATGCCTTTGTTGGCGCCCAAGCCGAACATCATCTTCTGCAGCTCGGGATCGCCGGTGACCCGGATCCCGTGTGCCATGTCGACGACGAGCCCGGGCGCCGAGAGCACCTCGAAGCGAGTGTCGACCCCGACCAGAAATTCGGGCGGACCGATATACCCCTGGATTGCGCCGAACTGCACGCCTTCGATCTCGCGCGGTATGGGTCCCAGCTGGCTCGCCGGATAAATCTCGCCCTTGATCCGGCCACCGGAATCCTTTTCGACCATTGCCACGAACCGCCTGCACCATTCGTGCTGCGCGTCATTGATGGTGGCGGTGCCGAGCTTCATCACGTAGGTTTTTTCATCCGCGCGCGCCACGCCGAATGTGAGCGCGAGCAATGCGATGCAGGCTCCCGCGGCGCAGGCCATTCGCAACTGGATGGCATGCCTGAAATTCATGACGTTGCTCCCGGGTTGGCGGCCTTTCCTGCGGCAGGCTTTGCCACCTGCGGCGGCTTTGCTGCTCAATCCTATAGTCGCCGGACGGTCCCGGCAAAGCGCAAAATCGCCGCAGATGCGACCTTCGCGCCGTCCGGCGCAGGAGGCCATTGGATGCATCATCCCCGTTCGCCTGACTTGAAGTCGCACTCCCCGCTTTTGTCTTGCAGCAAATCCGCAAACGGGGCGAATATCCGGATCGGCCCGGAATTCGATCGACCGCTCGAACAAAAAACCATAAACGGGCCCTGGAGGACGCGTCATGAGTGTTGCACGCGCGCTCGCCGCGTCCATGATCTGCGCATCTGTTCTCGCCGGCGGCGCTTGGGCGCAGCCCTATCCCGATCGTCCCGTCACCATGCTGGTGGCTTTCCCGCCCGGCGGCGCCGACGATGCCATCGCCCGCATCATCCATGATCCCATGCAGGAGGCGCTCGGACAGCCGATCGTGATCGAAAATATCGGCGGCGCCGGTGGAATGATCGCAGCCGCCAAGGCCGCCCATGCCGAGCCCGACGGCTACACCATCCTCCTGCACCAGAACGCGCTGGCGGCGGGGATGACGCTTTATCCCAATCGCACGTTCGACGCCGAAAAGAATTTCGTTACCATCGGTCTCGTCAACATCGCCGCTGCGACGTTCGCGGGGCGGCCGACCCTGCCGCCAAACAATTTCAACGATCTCCTGCGTTGGATGAAACAGCCCGGACAAAGCATCAAGGTCGGGCATCCCGGCGTGGGCTCATTTGGGCATCTGGCTGACGTCCTGCTCATGCAGGAGCTCGGCATCAACGTCGTGCAGGTCCCCTATCGCGGTGCAGGCCCGGCTCTCGTTGACCTGCTGTCGGGCCAAGTGGATCTGAGCCAGATATCGGCCGTAGTCGCAGGACCTCTGGTCAATACAGGCCAGCTCAAGGCCTACGCCATCATCGGCAGGAAACGGTTCGCCGGCTTGCCGAGCGTGCCGACCATGGGCGAGCTCGGCTACGGGAAGCTCGATATCGATTTCTGGCACATGCTGCTGGCGCCCGCCGGCACGCCGCGTCCGATCGTCGACAAGCTCAACAGCGCGCTGCGCGTTGCGCTCGCCGATGCCAATGTGAACAAGACCTTTGCCGAGGGCGGCATGGATCGCTACGCGCAGGATGAGGAGACGCCGGAGGCCGCGAGCGCCCTGCTCAAGCGCGAGATCAAGCTTTGGGGCGATGTGATCCGCGCCAACCATATCGCCGCCCAGTAGGTTGGCGGCCCCGGTCTAGTGTGGCGGATTTGACGTTCCTGCCAGGATTGCCGCGAGTCATTCGTAGGAACGTCAAATCCAAAGCCACACTAGAAGCAAATAGTTGCTAGTGTCCCTTCGGTTCCGACATTTGTACAAGCGCGTGCTGCAAAGGGATACAACGTCGGAACCGGAACACTAGCGGCCGGGCGGCGGATGAGCGCCATCCAGTGCTTGCAGCTCCTGCGGCGTCAGGGTCAGCGCGAGCGCGACAGCGTTCTCCTTGACATGCGCTATGGAGCCGGATTCGGGAATTGCAATGACGTGATTGCCGCGGATGGTCCAGGCCAGCGCCACGGCAGCCGCCGAGCAGCCGTGTGCTGCGCCGACACGGGCAAGCGTGGGATCACGCAACAGCCCGGTGCCGGGGCCGCCGAGCGGTGAATAGGCCATCACCGGCATGCCGTGCCGCTCGCACCATGGCAGCACGTCGCGCTCAATGCCGCGATCGGCGATGCTGTAGGGGACCTGATTAGTCGCGCAGCGATCACCTCGTGGGATACGGAGCAGACGTTCCAGATCGCCGACCTTGAAGTTGGACACTCCCCAGGCGCGGATCTTCCCTGCCGACCGCAGATTTTCAAAAGCGGTCACGACGCCGGCGAAGTCGCTGACCCCGTTCGGCCAATGCAGCAGATAGAGATCGAGATGATCGGTGCCGAGACGAGCGAGGCTCGCCTCACAGGCGCGCGCGATGCCGTTTCCGGCCACATGGTTGGGCCACACCTTGGACACCAGGAACACACGACTGCGCTGACCGGCAATCGCGCGGCCGATGAACTCCTCGGAGCCGTATATCTCCGCGGTATCGATCAGCGTCATTCCTAGCGAGAGCCCAGTGCGCAGCGCCTCCTCTTCCTCAGCGCGCGGATGTCTTCCCTTTCCGAGACCCGCAGAGCCCTGGCCCAATGCCGGGGCGACAGTGCCGTCGGGAAACGTCACGGTGCGTCCAGCGCCCGTTGCAGCCGCATCGGAAGCTGCATCAAGAGCCCATGCACCCGGCGCAGCCGCCAGAGTAGCAAACGCCGCGCAAAGTCCATTGAACTCCCGCCGGTTCGGCAGCCTCGGATCCTTACTCTTCACCATGCGATCCGCCTCCGATGCTAGCCCCTGCACAGTGGCGGGGTGCCCAGAATTTCGCTCGGGGTGCCCAGTACGCGCTCGGCAGCGCAGGCGAGAGCCACCAGCCGCTCGTCATCGCCGCCCCTCCCGATGAGTTGCAGGCCGACCGGCATGCCGAGGCGATCGAGACCCACCGGCAGCGTCGCCGCGCACAAAATCAAATAATTCGCCGGCACCAGGTTATGCACGATCCTGCGGTTGCGCGCCCAGAATTTCTCGGCGCCCGCTTCCTCGGTCATCACATGCGGCGACACCATCACCGTCGGCGTTGCAATGACGTCCACATCGTCGAAACGCGCGGCAGCGCTTTTCGCGGCCTCCAGCAGCCGCAGGCGGCGGGTGAGATATTCCCGCGCCGACAGATGCTCGGCGTTCCTGAGCGCCGGCGCGTTGACCGGATCGATGCTCGCAAGCCAGTCCGGCAGCTCGCGATCGAGGAAGGCGCGCAACTCGATCGCCGACACGCCGCCTTCCGAGAACACCGCGAAAGCCTCGCGCGCTTCCGGCAGCGGCTTTTCCTTCACCACCGCCCCGGCGCGGGCGAGCGCATCAATCGCGGAACGGGCAATCTCATCAATGCCGTTCTCGCAGCCGTCCCAGAACCAGGTATCGGCAACGCCGATGCGGATGCCGTCGACGCCGGCCGGCACGCGGCGCAGGAAAGCAAAGCCGTCGCCGAGACCGGGATCGAGCGCGGCGAAGCCAAAGCCCGCATCCGCCATGCTGCGCGCCAGGATGCCGGGCGTGTCAAAGGTAAAGCTCAGCGGCACGATGCCCTCGCTCGACCAGCGATCCTTGGTGAGCTTCAGCCCGGCATTGCCGGTCATCGCGGCCGGCAGGCGCACCGATGCCGCGGTGTCGGTGCCGAAGGCGAGGAGCGCCGAGCGCTCGCACAATGAGACGCCGGCGCCGCTCGACGAGCCGCCGGGCGAGCGATGCACGGTCGCGTCCCAGGGATTGCGCGGGCTGCCGTAATGCGCGTTGTGGCCAGTGCCGCCGAAGGCGAATTCCACCATGTGCGTCTTGCCCGTCACCGTCGCCAGCTGCCGGCGCAGGCTGGCGACGAGGGGGCCCTCGGTCTCGAATTTCGCAGGCAACCGCTTGGGCGAGCCGGCACAGGTAGCAAAGCCCGCAACGGCAAACAGATCCTTGATCGAGGTCGGAATGCCCTGCAGCGAGCCGGCGCGCGCACCCACGGCAAAGGCGGCGTCCGCCGCATCCGCGCATTTGCGCGCATGATCGGGCGCCCATTGCGAATAGGCCATCAGGCTCTCGCCGAAACGCTCGTGATTGGCAATCGCCTCCTCGGCGAGCGCGCGCGCCTTGAGCTTGCCCTCGCCAAGCAGCGTCGCGATCTCGGCCATGGGAAGCGAGAGCGCATCGCCCATCGCCGCCTCCTCTATTGGATCTCTCGAATCTGTGCGGTGCTTGCCGGACTTCCGATGCATCCTCGGCCGCCGCCGCGCGCCCCCTGGCCGAAGGGCTTCAACCGAGCGCGGTCGTGGCCTGCGGCGGCTGCTGCGTCTGCTTCTGGTAGAGCGCCACGAAGTCTACCGGACCAAGCAGAAGCGGGGGGAAGCCGCCGTTGCGCACTGCGTTGGCCACGATTTCGCGCGCAAACGGGAACAGGAGCCGCGGACATTCGATCATCAGAACCGACTGCATCGAGTCTTTCGGCATGTTGCGGGCTCGAAATAACCCCGCAAACGTCAAATCGAATGCGAACAGGAGCTTGCCTGCGCGCTCAGCCTTGCCGTCCAGCTTGAGAGAAATCTCGTATTCGGTCTCTGCGAGTTGTTGAACTGCGACGTTGATCTGAATCTGGATCGCCGGCTGAACCTGGTCGGGAGCAAGCGAACGCGGGGCGTCCGGACTGCGGAACGAGAAGTTCTTGATGTATTGGCTGAGAATGTTGAGCTGGGGCAGCGGCTGCGCACCGACCGGGACTTGCACGGGCTCGCTATTGCCGACGGTGGACATCGGGCGTTCCCTCTTGCTCCGCTGTCGCGGACTGCCGCGGTCGCGGTGGCCTAACATACGGCCTGCGCATGGACAAGGAGGCCGACGCCGGCGGCACAAGCAATACCGGCAACGAGGGAGGACTTACGACAATCCGGCGAAAGCCGTCTTCACGCGCGCTGCCAAGCGTGGCGGATTGAATATTTGCTAGTGTCCCCTTGGTTGCGACGTTTGTAGAAGCGCGTGCTGCAAACGTCAGAACCGGGACACTGGCCTGCGGCCAGCCGATCAGAGAAGCCCAAGTCGGAAATATCCGACTTGGGCTGGCGAGTTTTTGCCCGCACCGATCCAATTTCACCGGAATGCGCTATGGCCGCCGGTGTCACACGCGACGCAAGAACCGATCAGGTGGGCGGTAGAGTAATCATCCCTTGGTCATGATCGGGGGGGCGACGGGCGCTTTGCCTTTGCCTTTGCCAATTCCGACACAACCGGAGACGCTCAGCAGTGCAATCATTACGACTGCCGTGAAGACGAGCTTTTTCATGAACACTACTCCTACAACACGAGACACCCATGCTTGCGTGATTCGTGGTTAATAGGCGGTGTATCGGGCGAGTTGCGGCACGCCACCCCCAACGGGCGGCGGCAACCGCCACGGGGTCCGCTTGCGGGGCTGGACCGCTTCCGGTCGCCAGACTGCCGAACGAGGGATGCCTTTTCTCGGGATTGGCGGCACGCCTGTGGATAAGGCGCACAACCCGGCAGTTTCATCGAACTGTCAACGAACGCCGCGTATTTTCCACTCTGCGTTGAGCAGCTCGATCTTTGCGACAGATGGGGGGCGCGTGCGTCAGCGTGCCTATCCTGAAATGTCCATTTCAGTGCCTGTCAAGCATGACCACGATGCTTTCGGCCCGGACACCATCGCTCTGCTCGCGGCGGCGCTCGAAGATACCTTGCGTCAGCTGGGGCTGGCCGACCGCAACGATCCCGCGGTGACGAGGGTCGCCAAAACGATCATCGAGCTTGCCAGGCTGGGAGAGCGCGATCCCATCCGATTACGTGACCTCGCCCTTGCATCCTTCCGCGCAGCCGGCTCCCCCTTCTCACCCTCAGCGATGAGGTGATCGATCTGGCTCGCTACGCCCGGCGACGTGCAGTTGACGAAGGCGGCGTACTGGGCATGCTCGTTGATGTTTGTATTCCGAAATGATCGATAACGAACCGATTGTCGTCGCAATGCAACTTGCAGCTTGAGAGTACACATTGTCGATGCCAGGCGCTGTGTGGTACGCAGCCGCGCGCCCGCCCCTTTGCGCCAATTTCAGTCCGAGCCGGTGCGCGTCGCCATGACCAAAGCCAAGGCCATCCTCGTCCCGGTCACGCCGTTCCAGCAGAACTGCACGATACTTTGGTGCGAAGCCAGCAAGCGCGCCGTGGTGATCGATCCGGGCGGGGACCTCGCGAGCATCGAACGTGCCATTTCTCAGGCCGGGGTCGCCGTTGACAAAATCTGGCTCACGCACGGCCACGTCGATCACGTCGGCGGCGCGGCAGACTTGAAGGCGAGGCTCAAAGTATCGATCGAAGGACCGCACAGGGACGACCTGTTTCTGTTGCAGCGCGTCGCCGAAAGCGCCCGCTCCTTCGGCATCTGGAACGCCTCCAACGTGACGCCCGACCGATGGCTGCAAGACGGAGACCGGGTCGAGGTCGGCGAGTTGACATTCGACGTGCTGCATTGTCCGGGGCATTCGCCGGGAAGCATCGCCTTCTCCAATCCGGAACAGCGCCTGGCGATCGTCGGCGACGTGCTGTTTGCCGGGTCGATCGGCCGCACCGATCTGCCGGGAGGCAATCACCGGCAGTTGTTGAAGTCGATCCGGGACAAGCTTTTGCCGCTGGGGGATGACGTTGGGATCATCAGCGGACATGGGCCGACCACGACCATTGGCCGGGAAAGAACGAGCAATCCGTTCCTTCAATAGGTGTTGATTGGTATTGTCGGGTTCGGGCTGCGCAGGAGCGGCTTACAACATTGGAACAAGAACGGCGAGGGATAGTTCCAGTAGCCTAGATCGGGAGAAACATGATGTTCTTTGCCATGAACCGTTTCCGTGTGAAGAAGGGCAACGAAGTCGCCTTCGAGGAGGTGTGGTTGAGCCGTGATACCCGGCTTGCCAAGGTGCCCGGTTTTATCGAGTTCCATCTGCTCAAGGGGCCCGAGCACGATGACTATACGCTCTATTCCTCACACTCGACATGGCAGAGCAAGGCAGCCTTCGAAGCCTGGACCAGGTCCGAGGCGTTCCGTCTTGCCCATCGTGACGCCGGCCAGAACAAGCCGCTCTACCTTGACCATCCGCAGCTTGAATGCTTCGAGGTCCGCCAGACCGTGCGTCGCGCGGCAGATTCGGCCGCGTGAAGCATGTCGCAAGCCGCGTGAAGCATCTCGCAAGAAGTCCACCCTCGGGCTTGCGAGGGCCGGCCGTCGAGATCGACCCTCATGGGGCAGCAAGCGAACCCTGTTCCTTTATCGCTGCAACCCGTCGAAGGAGCTCACGCGCGAACTGCGAAAGCGAGTCGTCGCGCGCGCCCATGATCACGATGCGGTCGCCGCCACGAGCCAAGCTGACCAGCAGGTCGGCGCAGCCGGCGCGATCTGGAAAGGCAAACGCCTTTCGACCACGGCGCGTGATTGCTCGGACAATATCGTCGCTGCCGACGCTGCGGTCGGTCGTACCGCCGAAATAAACCGGCTGGGGCATGACCAGCACGTCGTCGTCCTGCAACCCACTCGCAAAGCAGTCCACCAGGGCGTCCCGCATCACGCGGATGGGGCCATAGCCATGGGGTTGAAACATCAGCAGCAGGCGGCCGGGAAAGGCGTGCAGGGTTTCGAGCGTGGCCGATATCTTGTCGGGGTTGTGGGCAAAGTCATCGATCACGGTGATTTCATTGGCGGCGCCGACAACCTCCAGCCGCCGGCGAATGCCGCTGAACTCGCCAAGGTAAGCCGAAGCCGCCGGAAGTGCGACGCCGCAGGCCTGCGCGGCGCCGAGCGCAGCGAGCGCGTTGGCCACATTATGGAGCCCCGGAACTTTCAGCACCACTTCGACGGCCGCATCGCTATCGCGCGCGTTGACCTGAAAGGCTACCCCATCGGGCGCGCGGACCGGTCGAGAGGCAACGAGATCGGCTTGCGCGGCACGAAGACTGTAGGTCATCGCCCGTCCCGGCTTCAGACCGGAGAGCAGCGCCGCGGTTTCCGCATTATCGAGATTGAGCACTGCGGTCTGCGCCTTGGCAACAAACCCGCGGAACAAAGCGCGCAGCTCGTCCAGCGATTTGTGGTCGAGCGAGATGTTGTTGACGACTGCAATGCGCGGCTCGAAAAAGGCAATGGAGCCATCGCTCTCGTCCACTTCGCTGACGAAGATGTTGCCCTCGCCGATTCTCGCGCTGGCAAATGGCGAGCCCGCATTCATGAAGTTCCTCATATCCGCGCCATTCATGATGGTCGGGTTCTTTCCCGCACGGTGCAGGATCCAGCCGAGCATGCCGACCGTGGTGGACTTGCCGCTCGTGCCGGCTATGCCGACGCCCAGGCCCGCCGAGTTGAAGAGCTCGGCGAGAAGTTGCGCGCGGGTGGTGATGGCGGCGCCAACGCGACGCGCGGCTTGCACGTCGGGCACCGTCTCCTCGACAGCCGCGGATGTGACCAGGATCTGGCTGGCACGCACGCCACTGCCATCCTGCGGATGAAGCAGCGCGCCGCGCGCACGTAGAAAATCGAACCTTTCGGCATTGCGTCCCTGGTCAAGCGCGCGGTCGGAACCCTCAACCCGTCCACCCCTCGCCTGAATGATCAGAGCGAGCGGAGTCATGCCGCTACCGCCGATACCGCAAAAAAAGTATTCTCCGGGCCGGGACATCGGCGAAACCTAGAAGAGTTGCCGATGACGGGCAATGCAGGCTGCGCCCCAGGTTCCCGAGTTCGCAAAGCACGCGCGGCACCCACGATGCTCTCTTTTGAACTGTGAGGGCATCGCCGAAAGTTTCGTGATGACAGTATCGGTTGAATTTAAGCTCCTAAACGAGCCAGCCAGTCAATGATGGTTCCGGCGCCCGGATGAGCAGAGAAAGGTGCAGGATCGGCGTGGTCGCGCCGGCTTCGCGCGTGTCTGCGGAAGTGGCGCAGAGAGTGCCGGCGCTGGCGGCATCGCTCTATCCGGAGCAGCCGCCGGAGATCGTCTTCCACCCACAATGCTTCGCCTCGCACGGGCATTTCGCCGGCGATGACGAAACCCGTGCACAGGCTTTTCTCGACATCGCCAACGACGCGAGCTTTGACGCGGTATGGTTCGCGCGCGGCGGGTACGGCTCCTGCCGCGTGGCGCAAGCAATCCTGTGCAGGTTGACGAAGCCGTCGAGACGAAAAGCCTACCTCGGCTACAGCGACGCCGGTGTGCTGCTTGCCGCATTGTACCGGGACGGGTTCGCGGCCGTGGCGCACGGTCCCGTAGCGCAGGACATCCTGCGGGACGCGGGAGACGCGGCGGTGGCGAGAGCGCTTGCGTGGATGATCGACCGCTCGCCGGAAGCCTTGGAGCCCACTGTCGCCCGCATGAAGAAGACCGCAGCCTTCAATATGACAGTTCTAAGCCAGATACTTGGCACGTCGCTGCAACCTGACCTCGACGGACATGTGCTCATGCTGGAGGAGGTCGGGGAGGCAATGTACCGGATTGACAGGTTGCTGTTCCACATCACCAGCAACGCCGAAATCAGGCGGGTGGCAGGCATCATGCTCGGCCGCTGCAGCAGGATTACCCCGAACGAGCCGGATTTCGGAATGAACGAAGAAGAGATCGCCTGCTACTGGTGCCGCAAATCCGGGATCCCTTGGTTGGGGCGCGCCGACATCGGGCATGACGCCGACAACAAGATTGTTCCCTTTGGGGCGTGGGGGTGACGACCTCGACACGTTCCTGCATCCGGCGCAGGCGTTCGAGCACCCAATGCGGGTCGTGAACGACCCCCGACCCTCTCGTAACAACACGCCACCCTCGCTTCCTGGGTTTCCCACGCCTGCGAGACACGCTCCTTATGCGATTTGACGTAGGATCGTCAGCGCGTAGTTTCATGCGCCGCCACTGACCTCGCGTCCGCAGTCAGCGCGGCGCGCCGTTCACCAGAGGAAAGATGCGCATGACAAAATCGATCGAGCACGTGCACTGGCCGGACGCCCCCGACATGTGGATGCCTTACGCGCCGGCGATCAAGGTCAGGGGCGGGACCACCGTCTATCTCGCCGGCGTCACGGCGGCGCCGGTCTATCACCATCATCCGCATCGCCCGGAGGAGTTCGATGCCATGCCGCGCAGTATGGAGGGTCAGGCGCGCGCTGCGCTCGAAAACCTCAAGCGCGGGCTTGCGGCCGTGGGGGCGACCTTCGCCGACGTGGTCACCGCGGACCGCTTCGTGACCGACCTTTCCGACCAGGACGCGCTCAACCGGGTCTGGGGCGAATATTTCCGTGACGCCAAGCCCGCGACGACGACGGTGCAAGTGGTTCGGCTCGCGACCGATCCGCGCTGCCTGGTCGAGATCAACGCGGTCGCGGTTGTGGACTGAACACCGTGCATTTGCGATGGCAAGCAGAAACGATCGGATCATTGTCGTTGGCGCCGGCCCGGTTGGCTTGACCGCCGCGCTCGCGCTTTCCCGGCGCGGGATTGCGACCGTGCTGCTTGCGGCGGAGCCGGAGCTCGTAATGGAGCTGCGCGGCTCGACCTTCCATCCCCCGACGCTCGACCTCCTCGACGAGTTCGAGGTCGTCCCGCAGATGATCGAGGCTGGGCTCAAGGCTCCCACCTGGCAGTTCCGGGACCGCGAAACCGGGCCGGTCGCGACTTTCGATCTCTCGCTGCTGGCAGGCGACACCAACCACCCCTATCGCGTCCAATGCGAGCAGTGGAAGCTGATGCGCTTCCTGGAAGAGAAGCTGCGCGAGCTGCCGGGCGCCGACATCCGCTTCGGTCACGAGGTGACGGCGGTGCGCCAGGACGACGATGGCGTCACGGTAATCGCGAACACTGCATCGGGACCGGTCGAGATCGCCGGGCGCTATGTCATCGGCGCCGACGGCGCGCGCAGTGCGGTGCGGCGCTCGCTCGGCATCGCCTTTGAAGGCTTCACCTATCCTGAGCTGTTCCTGATCGCCTCGACCAGTTTTCGATTCGAGCAGGCGCTCACCGATATCGCCTATGTGAACTACATCGCCGACCCGCAGGAATGGCTGGTGCTGCTGCGGGTGCCGGAGCTGTGGCGTGTGCTGATACCGGCGCCGGAAACCGGCGAGCGCGAAAGCCTGCTCTCCGACGAATCAGTGCAGGGGTTGCTCCACCGCGTGGTGCCGCGGGGCGAGCCTTACCACATTGCCCATCGCTCGCTCTATCAGGTGCATCAAAGGGTGGCAAAGAGCTTTCGGCACGGCCGCATCCTGCTCGCCGGCGATGCCGCCCACATCAACAATCCGCTGGGCGGCATGGGAATGAACGGCGGCATCCAGGATGCCTTCAACCTGGCGGACAAACTCAAGGACATCTGGGCGGGCGCCGACGACTGCCTGCTCGACCGCTATGACCGCCAGCGCCGCACGGTCGCGGTCGAGGCGGTGCAGCAGCAGACCCACCGCAATGCGCAGATCATCAGCGAGCGCGATCCGCGCACGCGCAGGAAATCTCTCGACGCCATGCGCCGGACCGCCGCCGACAAGAAGGCGGCACGCGAATACCTGCTGAACTCCTCGATGATTGCCAGCCTGCGCCGCGCCGCAGACATAGAGTAGAGCATCCGGCGGGAGCGGCTCAATCCTTGATCTGATACTTCGTCTCGCTCCGCCAATAATCCGGAAAGCCGACAACGGCTTGCAGCTCGGAAAACGAGACGGCCGCCGGCTGCGGCACATTGGATTCCGGCCGCAACGCCGTGAGCGTCGCCTGCATTGCAGCAATGGCGGAAGAGAGCAGCATTACCGGGTAGACCGCGAGCTTGTAGCCCATTTCGTGCAGCCTTTGCGGCGGCAGAACCGGCGTGTTGCCGCCGGGCACCATGTTCGCCATGCAGGGCCTGCTCATCGCCGAGCAGAAACGGTGCATCTCATCCTCGCTCTCCGGCGCTTCAAGGAAAATGATGTCGGCGCCCTCGGCTTCGAAATCCTTGCAGCGCGCGAGCGCCTCGTCGAAGCCGTGCACCGCGCGGGCGTCGGTGCGCGCCATGACGAGGATGTCGACGTCGGTGCGCGCGTCCACCGCGGCGCGGATTTTCATGCGCGCCTCGGCGCGCGAAACCACCTGTTTGCCGCGGGTGTGACCGCATTTCTTTGGGCTGACCTGATCCTCGATCATGACGCAGGCGGCGCCGGCGCGGGCATATTCCACAACCGTACGCGCAACGTTGATGGCGTTGCCGTAGCCAGTGTCGCCGTCGCCGATCAGCGGCATCGGGCTGGCGGCGGCGCAGCAGTTGCGCAGGCTGTCGACCATCTCCGAAAACGAGATCAGCCCGGTATCAGGCAGGCCAAGCCGCGCGGCCGAGACCGCAAAGCCGCTCATGAAGCCGACCTTGTAGCCGGCGGCGGCGACGAGCTTCGCCGAAAGCGCATCGTGACACCCCGGCATGATAGCAATGTTCGGCTCAAACAAGAGCTCGCGCAGTCGTTGGGCCGGGGTGGGCACGGCGCACCTCGTTTTCATTTCACAGGATCGATGCCGGCAGCCTTGATGGCCGCCGCAAACGATTCGAAGTCCTTTTTGAAGACGGCCCGCGACTGCTCTGCGGTGAGCCCGCCCGGCACGATGCCGAGCCTGGTCAGGCGGTCCGAAATGTCGCGCGATCTGGCGAACGAGACGACCTCGTTGCGGACCGCGGTGAGAACCTCCTCAGGCGTTCCGGCGGGTGCGAGAAATCCGTTCCACGACGAAAACTCGAAACCGGGCAGCGTTTCGGCGATCGCCGGCAGATCGGGCGCAGCCGCAATTCTGTGCGCGGTGCCGACTGCAAGCAACCGGACGCTGTCATCGTTTGCATGCGCCAGCAGGACCGAGGAATTGCCGAAATAAAGATCGGCCGCTGCGGACACGAGATCGGATACCGCCTGCGGCTCGCTTTTTGCCGGGACCATGAGCAGCTCGATGCCTGCGCGGGCGAACAGCAGAACCGGCGCAAGATGGCTGATGTTCTGCGTGCCCGCGACCGTGAAATTGAGCTTGCCGGGATTGGCCTTCGCATAGGCGATGAACGCCGGCAGGGTTGTCGCCGGCAGCGCCCGCTTGATCGCCAGCATCTGCGTGCCGGTACCCATGTTGGTGATTGGCACAAGCTGCTTCATGGGGTCGAAATGGAGCTTCTGCAATTGCGGCGTCAGCACAATCATGGAGGCGGCCGCGAACAGCAGCGTATAGCCATCAGCCACCGCCGCCGCGACCTGAGCAGTGCCGAGCGCACCCCCCGCGCTCGGGCGGTTTTCGACCACGAAGCTCTGGCCGAATTTTGCGGAGAGGTGCGCCGCCGCGAGCCGCGCCATCATGTCGGTGTTGCCACCCGGCCCGAACGGCACCACGACGGTCACCGGCCGTGTGGGCCAATCCGCGGCGCAAATGGGCGCCGCAGACGAGAGGGCTGCAATCACCAGGAAGGCGAGGGACAGTCGCAAGGCGCAGGCCATGCGAGCGAAACTCGCGCACCCCCGAACGGCTGGCAAGACGGGCGCCTGTTGCACATCCCATTGCCTCCTTTGTGCTGATTGCGAAGGTAGTTACCTTCCACTGATCTAGTGCGACAAAACGGAACTTTACTATTGCACCACCGGGGTAATGAGGAATGATTTTCTTATTTCTCTCGAGTTATTGCGCTTAAATAAAACGATATTCTATTAGCAGCTCCCCGACCTCGCGGGAGCAAGCCATGTCCGATCATCGCTCCACCCGTTGTGCTCCCAATCTGCTTTCCCTCTATGCGTGGGCCATGGCCGCAGCCATCGCTCTTGTCGTTCTCGTCATCGCCAGCGTATTGCCGCCGATCGGCCGGTGATGCGCAATGTCGCCGAGCCTCGCGATCATTCCCAAGACCGCCCCCTTCCAGGACGACGAGATCGATCTGCTTAATCGCGTGGTCGGACCCGCCAGCCCCACACAGCGCGCCTGGCTCGCGGGCTTCCTCGCAGGAGCGTCATCGGTCCCGCAGGCGCCGCAACCTTCGGCACCGGCACGTCCGGCCGAGCCGCTCACCATCGTGTTCGCGAGCGAGTCCGGCAACTGCGAGCGGCTTGCCGGCGACCTTGCCAAGGCCGCGCGCAAGGCGGGCATGAAGCCCGCGCTGATCGACATGGCCGATCTCGATCTCGCAGTTCTGCCGGCGTCGCGTCGGCTGGTGGTGATCGCTGCCACTTGGGGCGAGGGTGAGCCGCCGGCGCGCGCCGCGCGTGCCTATGCGGAACTTATGGGCGAAACTGCGCCGCATCTCGACGGCGTCGAGTTCGCGGTGCTGGCGCTTGGCGACACCGCCTATGCCGAGTTCTGCGCGGTAGGCAAGGCAATCGACGCGCGTCTTGACGCGCTCGGCGGCAAGCGCGTGGCCGAGCGGCTCGACTGCGATCTTGATTTTGAAGAGCACGCCGGGCGCTGGATCGAGCGGACGCTCGCAACGCTGGTGTCCCCGCAGCCGCTTCGCGGCCAGGTGATCGAGGTCGATTTCGCAGCAAAGGCGGACGCGCGCCCCCAAATCGTCGAGGCGGAGGTCACCGAGCACATCAATCTCAACTCATCACGCTCCAAAAAGGAGACGATCCACCTCGCGCTTTCCTTCGACGGGGCGGCTCCGGCCTACCAGCCGGGCGACTCGCTTGATCTTTATGCCGATAACGACCCGGCCGAGGTTGACGAGCTGCTTGCAGCAGCTGGCCTTGCCACCGATGATGCGCTGCGCGCCGAGTTGATTAAGGCGCGCGACATCACGACGCTCTCGCTCAAGACTCTGGAGGCCTATGCCGCGGCGACGGACCATGACGGCGTCAAGGCGCTCATCGGCAATGGCGAAGGGCGCGGCTGGATAGCCGGCCGGCAGTTGATCGATCTCGTTACGGCCTTCCCTACCACGTTCAGCGCCGAGCAGGTGCGGGCGCTGACGCGGCCGCTCGCGCCGCGTGCCTATTCGATTGCCTCCTCGCGCCTTGAGGTGGGCGAGGAAGCGCATTTGCTCATTTCCGCCGTGCGCTATGAGAGCCACGGCCGGCGGCGCAAAGGGGTCGCTTCCAATTTCGTCGCCGAGCGGAGCAAGCGCGGCGACCGGATACGCGTCAAGCTGCGGCCGAACCGGCATTTCGCGCTGCCGGCCCCCGAGCGCGACGTCATCATGGTGGGGCCGGGCACCGGCATTGCGCCGTTTCGCGCGTTCGTGCAGGAGCGCCGTGCGACCGCGGCCAGCGGCCGCTCATGGTTGTTCTTCGGTGACCGGCAGTTCACGCACGATTTTCTTTATCAGATCGAGTGGCAGGAAGCGCTCCATGACGGGACGCTTGCGCGCATGGATGTTGCGTTCTCACGCGACCGGCCGGAAAAGATCTATGTGCAGCATTGCATGTGGGAGGCACGCCGCGATCTCGTCGAATGGCTCGAGGGCGGAGCCTATTTCTACGTCTGTGGCGATGCCAAGGCGATGGCGAAGGATGTCCGTGCGACGCTGGTCCGCGCCTTCGCCGACGTGAAGGCGATCTCCGACGAGGCGGCCGAGCGTGAGGTAGGCGCGATCGAGCGCGAGCGACGCTATCTTCAGGACGCCTATTAGAGCGCGCGTTGGTCAACCGAGACCCGATTTCCGCCACGGGTGGCATTACCTCTCTCCTGAAGGGCAGTCGCAAGCACGATGAGCAATGAACTGTCACGCAATGAGCGCATCAAGGAGGCGAGCGATTACCTGCGCGGAACGCTGGCCGAGGGGCTGCGCCAGGAGATCACCGGCGCGATCAGCGAGGACGATGCGCAGTTGGTGAAATTCCACGGCATGTACCTGCAGGACGATCGCGACCTGCGCCCCGAGCGCACGCGCAAGAAAATGGAGAAGGCGTTCGCCTTCATGATCCGCGTGCGGGTTCCGGGCGGCGTGCTCTCCACGGCGCAATGGCTGGCGCTCGATCGGGTGGCGCGCGATTACGGCAACGGCACGGTGCGCCTGACCACGCGGCAGTCGGTCCAGCTGCATGGGGTCATCAAATCGAATTTGCGCCCGACCCTGCAGGCAATCGATAGTGTCCTGCTCAGCACCATTGCCGCCTGCGGCGACGTCAACCGCAACGTGATGTGCAATCCCAACCCGGATGTGTCGCGCGCGCATGCCGCGGCACTCGATCTTGCCCGCGCAATCTCGGATCACTTGACGCCACGCACGCCGGCCTACCGCGAAATCTGGCTCGAAGGCGAGCGCGTCGCCGGCGGCGATCACGATGTGGTGGAGCCGATCTACGGCAAGACCTATCTGCCACGCAAATTCAAGATCGTGGTCGCGGTACCCCCCTCAAACGACGTTGATGTGTTTGCGCACGATCTCGGATTCATCGCCATCCTGGATCAAAGCGGCAATGTGCAAGGCTGGAATGTCAGTGCGGGGGGCGGCATGGGCATGACCCATGGCGAGCCCGAGACCTATCCCCGCACCGCCGACATCCTGGGCTTCTCCGAAAGCAGCGATGCGCTCGCAATTGCGGAAGCCGTCGTCACCGTGCAGCGCGATTGGGGCGACCGGGCAAACCGCAAGCATGCGCGACTCAAATACACCATCGAGGATCGCGGCATTGACGCTTTCCGCGCCGAAGTCGAGCGCCGCGCTGGAACGAGGCTCGCCACCGCCAGGCCATTCGCCTTCACCTCGACCGGCGACCGCTACGGCTGGAACGAGGGCGCGGACGGGCGCGGGCACCTCACCCTGTTCGTCGCGAGCGGAAGAGTACGAGATGCCGGCCCCCGCGCCGAGCAGCTTTCGGCTTTGCGCCGGATCGCTGAATTCCATGACGGCGATTTCCGCATCACGGCCAATCAGAACCTCATTGTCGCCGGGGTGCGGCCGCAGCACAGGCATGCAATAGAGCAGATTGCCGCAAGCAACGCGCTGCTTGCGCCGCAGCAGGGCTTGCGCCGCAATGCCATGGCCTGCGTCGCGCTGCCGACTTGCGGGCTCGCGCTGGCGGAGAGCGAACGCTATCTTCCCGACCTGCTGGAAGCGCTTGAGGCGAAGCTTGCGGCGCACGGCCTTGCCAACGATGAGATCGTCATCCGCATGACCGGCTGCCCCAACGGCTGCGCGCGGCCCTATCTCGCCGAGATCGGGCTCGTGGGAAAAGGTCCGGGCCGCTATAATCTATATCTCGGCGCTGCATTCGACGGCTCGCGACTTTCCAAGCTCTATGCCGAGGACGTGGATCATGCCGCAATCGTGACGCGGCTCGATCCGCTGTTTGGGGCCTATGCGGCCGAACGCGAGGCCGGCGAGCATTTTGGCGATTTCGTCATCCGCGCCGGTGTTGTGGCGCCAACCAAAAATGGGCGCGACTTCCACGCCAATGTCGGGGTCAGGCGAGCAGGAAGAACGGCAGCGGAATAGGCTGGCGATGGTCTGGCTCGCCCCCAGCTTCCTGCACGGCAGAAGGAAGCCATCGCAGGGCGCCAGTTCTCCTATTGCGGTCTGATCACTCCCCATCCGATGCGCAAGAGGGGGAGGCGTCCCTGCACCCGGCGCTCGAATGCGCGCGGCACCTCGGCCACGAGATTTGGAAAGCGCTGCTTGAGGGCTGCGGGCGGCGCACCAGCGGTGTCGGTGCTCGGCCACACCAGGATGGCGCCCTTGGCCTTGACGGCATCGAGGCTCACCCACGGCGAAAGGCTGGGCGCGGCATCGAAAAAGAGACTGGGGCGGCTCGGCGCGGCCAGCGCGACGAGGGCGGCGATGCGCGGCTCGCCGGTGACGATCTGCAAGGGCGCGCCGGTGCGGCGCTGGAAGCTCTCGGAGAAGAAGCGCGCGATGGCGCCGGCCGGCTGGCCGACCCGTAAATCGACGTTCAACCATGGCAGAGCCAGCACTGAGGCTGCAGCCATCACAGGCGGAACGAGCAGGAGGCCGAACCAGGCGGCGATGAGGACGTGCTGCCGGGTCAAGGTGATGCTCTCGCCTGACGCGACGACCACCGCGAGACCGGAAAGAATGATCAAGGGTGCAATTCCGCCGACCGGCCCCGACAGCCCGATGATGACAGCCAGCAGCGTGCCGGCGAACGGCGGGATAAGCGCAAAGAAATAGACGAACTGCCGCGCGAACGGATCGACCGGATGACGCACGATGACTGGGGCGGGATCGCGCCGCGGCCAAGGCCATCCGGCGACCAACCCGACAAGAACGAGCAGGCCGGCATGCGCCGCGAGGATCAATCCGATCAGCCGTAGCCAGCCGACAAAGCTGCCGAGCACCGCAGAGGGCGTGCGCAGGCCGCCCGGCACGTGCAGCAGCCCCCCTCCCGAACCGACCAGCCATATGAGGTGCGGGACGGCAGCCAGAACGGCGACGCCGGCCGCAATCAGTGGATCATAGGACTTGAGCGCGCGACGGGCTTCGTTCGCAAGCGTGAAGATGACAAGCAATGCGAGCAGGACGAGACCGACGTAGGTCGTCATCAGCAGCAGGCCGGCCTCGATCGCGAGCGGCAGCCAGTACGCGCGCTTGCCTTCGCCGACGGCGCGCCAATAGTGCAGCAGCGTCAACGCCCACAACGGCATGGCCAGGATCACCGGGCCGAAATCCGGAGTCGGCACCGTGAAGGCAGCGATGCCCGCCATCAGCAGCACGGCGAGCGCCGCGTGCTGCGGTCCCGCGATCGACCTTCCGAGCTGGAACACGGCCCAGTAGGTTATGACCACGCAGACCTGCGAGAGCGCGTAGACGCCGAACAAGTGGCGCCCGGCAAGATCGTAGGCGAGCTCTGCCAGCCAGAACGCCAGCGGCGGCCCGAGATAGGAGCCGAGCTGGAACTCGTGTCCGATCCCGAGCGTGAGCGGAAGGTCGCCGGGTGGCCCGGCGTAGAAGAAGGTGGGCACCAGCGTCCACAGCAGGGCCTGCGCGAGCGCCGCCAGCCACACTGCCAGCGCCGGGCGCGACCGCAACAATTCCACCAGGATGGAGACGTAGAGCATCAGCCGGAGATCTCAGAACCATCGCGTTGTCAGTCGGGTGCGCCGCCACCGATCCGTGGCCGAGAGCCCAAACCGACAACTTCTATGGAATCGATCTCCTAAAGAGGCAACGGCGGTGTCTTGCTTGCCACGATATCGGCGCTCGCCTCGCTGAGCTCGCCGTAGCTTGCCGCCACCGGCGCGAACGAACGTCTGTGATGAATGGTGGGACCGAGCCTTGCCAGGGCGGCGAAATGCTCGGGTACGCTGTAGCCCTTGTGATGCTCGAAGCCGTAGCCGGGGTGGATGACACCCAGTCGCGTCATCAAGCGGTCGCGCGTCACCTTGGCAACAATCGAAGCGGCAGCGACCGAGGCGATGATGGCGTCGCCGCCGATCACCGGCCGGCACTCGCAGGCGATGTCGATGCGGTCACGCCCGTCCACGAAAACGAGCTGCGGCCTGACCGGCAATGCCGCCACCGCGCGTGCCAGGGCCCACAGCGACGCGCGCAGGATATTGTCGCGATCGATGCGCCAGGGCGGCGCGCACGCAACCGCGACCTGGGCGCTGGCGCAAATCCTGGCATGCAGCCTGGCGCGGGTTTCCGGATCGAGCTTCTTGGAGTCATCGAGCCCGCGCGGAATGCGTTTGGGATCAAGGATGACCGCCGCCGCGACCACCGGTCCTGCGAGCGGTCCCCTGCCTGCTTCATCGCATCCCGCGACCGGCCATATCCCACGCTTGAGCGCGGCGCGCTCACGACGGAAGGTGGGTCGAGCATCCTCCTCCGCGAGCGGCAGACGCGGCGAAGCCTCTGCCGCGCGAGCGGAACGTCCGCGAGGAGGCGGTTCGCGACTCATGCCGCGATGGTGCCTGCCGCATTTGCCAAGTCAATCACGCATGTGCGCGGTTGTGGACACGGGATCGAGCCTGATCCCGCCGGACGCGGGGCGTCACTGCTCATAAGGTGAATGCCGCCAGCATGCGGCGGACGCATCAAAACCCGTCGTCCAGGGGAACAGTCTCGGGCTTCGTTGGCCTGTCGCGCTTGGCCGGCGCTTTGGGCTTTGCTGTTGCGCCAGGTTTGCTCGCAGTATCCGGTTTCGCGGATGCATCAGTCTTCTCTAGCGTGAAGCTCTCGCTCGCCAGCTTGCGGCCGCCGAACCAAAGCTCAACAACCCAAGTGCCGGGCACAAGCTCAAAGTTGTCCTCCAGGGTATAAAGGTCAGCCCTCGTTTCTCCGATCGTCGCTTCGATCGTGGACTCATCGCGCGTCACGCGTTTGCCCGGCGTCGGTTGCAGCCCGGGCGCAGGAAACACAATAACTTTCCTGAGAGCAACCGTCGCCCCCTCGGGCTCGCCGATTATTTTGGAGCGGAAACCGAAGCTGGTTCCGATCTGGGCGGGGATGGCTGTTTTCGTCTCCTGATGCTGAATGTTCGTACCGGTGGCGAGCTTTACTCCGTGCGAGTCGCGTCCTTTGGACTCACGATCGACCGAGTAAGTGCCAAAATCCGAAATCTCGAGACGCTCGACCTTCGGCGTCTGGGCCAACGCCGCACCAACGGCAAGCAGCAGCGCAAGAAAGGAGGCAGGAAACTGCATGGGCTTTTCGGCAATCCTTCCGCTGGAAGGCGGGGTGCGGTGCTCGACGGGACGCAGCCCGCTCGCCCACCCCGGCCAATAATCAAACATCATCAAGGTTGCAAGGCCACTTCCCTGACGTCCCATTGCAAAGCTCGTGGGTGGAAGTGCTATGTGTGGCTCGGTCATGGCAGACTGGATTCGAGCATGAAGCGCCGCGAGTTCATCGTCGGCCTCGGGGCTGCGTCGGCGTGGCCGTTCGCTGCGCGCACACAGCAAGCGGGGATGCCGGTGATCGGGTTTCTGCACGCCGGCTCCGCCACCGACAGGACCCATGCCGTCGCCTCATTTCGGCAAGGCTTGGCCGAAGCGGGCTATTTCGAGAGCGCAAACGTGGCCTTTGAATTGCGCTGGGCGGATGGCCAGTTCGGCCGCTTGCCGGCCCTGGCGGACGAGTTGGCAGACCGCAAGGTCACCATCATCGCCGCATTCGGAAACGCCGCCGCGCGCGCCGCAAAGGCCGCAACCACATCCATCCCCATCGCGTTTGCGAGCAGCAGCGATCCGGTCGCTGTAGGCCTCGTTACCAGCCTCAACCGCCCGGGCGCCAATTTGACCGGCGTGAGCATCCTCAATCAGGAGCTGGATTCGACCCGGCTCGAGCGACTGGTGGAGGTCGTTCCGCGCGCAACCACGATTGCCTTTCTGATCAACCCGGAGAGCCTGACCGCGGACCCGAAGCTGCGCGAGATGGAGAGGGCGGCGCGCATGCTCAATCGTCGATTGCAGGTGCTGAACGCGCGCAATGAAGGCGAGTTCGACCAGGTGTTCGCGAGCGTCGAGCAGCAGCAGATCGGAGCGATGGTAGTTACTTCAGACACCATGTTCTCCAACGAAAGCATGAATCTTGGCCGTGCGGCGGCCCGCCATATGGTACCCACGATGGGAGCCTATCGCGATTTCACGCGCGCTGGCGGCCTGATGAGCTATGGCAGCGACCTGAGCGACGCGTATCGTCGCGTCGGCGCGTGCGTGGCGCGCATTCTCAAAGGAGAAGCACCAAGCGATGTGCCGGTCATGCAATCCACTAAAGTCGAGTTCGTCATCAATTTGAAGACGGCCAATGCGCTGGGCCTCAAGATTCCGTCGCAGCTTCTCGCGATCGCCAACGAAGTGATCGAATAGTGCACTGCTGGAAGGTTGTACATGACCACGCAGAATGCGATCCCTGTAATCGACCTCTCGCCGCTGCGCCGCGGCAGCGATGCAGAGAGACGCGAAGTCGCTCGTCGAATCGACGCCGCCTGCACCGAGATCGGATTTTTCCTTGTCACCGGGCATGGTGTCCCCCAGGATCTGATTACGGCGGCGCGCCAGCAGGCGATCGACTTCTTCGCGCTGTCCGACGAAGAGAAGATGAAAGTCAAGCGGCCTCCCGCCAAGATCAGCCGCGGTTACAACTGGGTCGGCGACCGGTCGATTGCGTACTCGATGGGCCAGGTGACGCCGCCCGATCTGCAGGAAGCCTTTGCGTTCGGACCCGATGCCGTCGCCGATCTGGCCTCGCGGGTGGATGCCGCCAGTGCGCAGATGTATGCGCCGAACATCTGGCCGGCGCGTCCGGCCGACTTCAAGAAGGTCATGCTGAACTATTACAGCGCTCTCTCGGAGGTGGCGTCGCTTGTATTGGGGGCCATGGCAACGGCGCTCGGCGCCGGCGAGACCTATTTCGCCGACAAGTTCGATCGCCAGGCAAGCGTAATGCGCGTGATCCGCTATCCGGCGGTGAGAGCGCCGCCATTGTCGGGACAGCTGCGCGCGGGCATGCACACCGATTACGGCATCATGACCTTCGTGCGCGGCGACGACACGCCAGGCGGGCTGCAGGTCAAGCATCGCCAGGGTGGCTTCATCGACGTCCATATTCCGCGTGACGCATTCTGCTGCAACATTGGCGACCTGATGGCGCGCTGGTCAAACGACCGCTGGGTGTCCACGCTGCATCGAGTCGCGGTGCCGCCGCCCGATTCTGTGCCGACGGATCGCATCTCGCTGGTTTTCTTTCAGAACCCGAACCCCGACACCGTGATCCGCTGCTTTCGCAGTTGCGTGGCGCCGGGTGAGGCGGAGAAATATCCGCCGATCACGGTTGCAGAGCACTACCTTGGCAAATTGATGAAGGCCGGCCACAGCCGGCTCGATGCCAACGCCGCGGACGCGCTGAGCTGACCTCAATCGGCCAATGCGCCGCGCCGGCCGGCCCACGGGCGCGCTGCGTCGCGAAAATCGCGCCAGGCGGCGCGGACCTCGGTTTCCGCGCTCGCAAGGCGGCAGGCCTGCCAGCCGAGCACGGCGCCGAGCGCCTCGCGCGCGGGAGCCGGCATGGCTTCGGGCGCAAGCTCGGCCAGGAGATGGCGCGTCGTGCCGGCGTCGTTGTAGCGGCCGAGCCGCTCCTGCAATCGGCTCAGCCTGCGCGCGTAGCGCCTGGCGGCGCCGTCCTCCCCGAGCAGCGGCAGGAAGAAATCGGCGGTATAACGCAGCCTCTTTACGGACAGGCGCAGCTGGTGCCGCTCTTCCAGCGCAAGCCGTTTGAAGTGCCGCCCGCGCTTGAGCACGCGATCATGCTGCTTGGCGAGAGCGCGCATGGCAAATTCGACTGCGGGCGCGGCGAGCTCCGGCAGACGCTCGCCCGATACATCGCATCGCCATCCGCGCTGCTCGATCCATCCCCCGAGCTCCAGCTCGAAACGCCCAACGCGGCCATTCGCCAGCGCCGCACGGGCGGCGGCGTAGCCGGCGCGGCGGGATTTCTCTGCCATTTCCCTCATCAGATCGAAGCCCGCAACCGTGCTGCAGGCACCCGCCACCTCCGCCAGAGTCTGGTCGAGAAATACGTCCCAGTTGCGCGCCGGGCCGAGCGCCGAGGCCAGCCACTTGGCGTCGGCGCGCAGCGACGCAAGCGTCGCGGATGGCGCCAGCGATCGCAGCAGGGTGAGCGCGCAGCGCAGGCGCCGCAGCGCGATGCGCGACTGGTGGATGCCTTCGGGATCGCGTCCATCTTCGGCCGCCGGCTGATTGCGCACCAGTTGCTGCAAGGCGGACCGCAGCAGCTGGGCGAAGGCGTCATCGAGCGAGACCTCGTCCCCGAGCGGCAGTTTGGACGGCCAGTAGACCGCAGGCGCCGTCTCGAGGGCGAGCTCCAGGCCGCGTTCGGCCTTGGTGCGTGTGGTTGGGCGGACCGCCGCCTGCTCCGCCAACAGCAGGGCGAGGTCGTAGAGGGCCGCAGGGCCGCCGCTCTTGAGCTCGATCTCGATCTCGCAGACCGGCGCGGTACGCTCTCCCGATTTGAGGACTCCGGAGTCGAAGGCGACTTCGACGGTTCCGCTGGGCAACGTCAAGGTTCGCAGGCGGCGGCGCACCTCGGTCGCGAAGACCGGCTCAAGGGGCTCATGCGCCAGCGCCTCCTGCAAACCCATCGAGATGAGCGGCGTCACCGCCCTAAAGTCAGGCGC
>Ga0306917_10000155_pt1 | contig 24971 bp, 25 predicted proteins | sample tim00Cox00000000_FD_203313 | JGI IMG/M metagenome (GOLD analysis project Ga0306917, IMG submission 203313) | Lab enrichment of tropical soil microbial communities from Luquillo Experimental Forest, Puerto Rico - timezero.00C.oxic.00.000.000 (v2)... | ecosystem: Environmental > Terrestrial >... | reverse complement strand
AAAGGGTTACGCTCTCGCCCGTCGAGATCTATCAGGCACGATAAGCAGTCTTGCCGGTGCCGCGATAGAGCACCTTCACCTGTTCTTCCGATACCATCTTGTGAAACGCCAGCGCCTCGGGCTCGAGGTCGCGCTTGGGCACGTGGGCCGGCTCGAAATTGTGGTAGGTGTCCTCGCCGCGCACCAGCGTCGCCCAATCGCGCGAACCCACCGCCTGCTTGAGGTGCGTCGGGATGTAGCGGATGGCAAGCCCGATGCGCCGCTCGTCGGAGCGGTTCGGCTCCGATCCGTGGAACAGCAGAACGTGGTGCAGCGAGGCCTGGCCCGGCTTCAATTCGACATGGACGGCCTGCGCTTCGTCGACCTTGACTGCAATCTCCTGCCCACGGGTCAAGAGATTGTTCCGCTCAAACGTGTCTTCGTGCGCCACCTGCTTGAGGTGCGTTCCGGCAACGAACTTCATGCAGCCGGAAACCTTATTCGCCGGCGACATCGCAATCCACGCGGTCGCGACATCGGAGGAACTGAGCCCCCAATAGGTCGCATCCTGATGCCAGGACACGAAGCCGGGATCGTGCGCCTCCTTGATGAAAAAGCTGGTGTTCCAGCACAGGATGTTCGGCCCCAGCAGGTCCTCGACCGCATCGAGAACCCTGGGATGGCGGATCATCTCGTCGATCCACGCGAACAGCACGTGGCTGCGGTGACGCATCTCGCCCTTGATCGGACCGCCCGTCGCCGCCTCGTAGTCTTCGAGCTGGCGGCGGAATCGCGCGACCTCTTCTGCGCTCAACACATTGAGGGGGAAATGGTAGCCCTTGTCACGGTAGAAGGCGACTTGGGCGTCGCTCAGCACTTTGGGCACGATGTTCCTCCTTCGCTCCCGTTCCGCGGAGCTTGAGGCAAGCGTTGCGCTGCCCTCTCGCGCTGTCAAGCACCGTCGATCCGGTGCCGCACCGGCCGCCATCCACCTTTCGTTCGACCCGCTTTGGCAATACAATCGAGCCATGCGGGTGACCAATCTGATGATCGGGACGACGACGCTTGCGGTGATTGCCGCGGGCTTTGTCGGGCTGCTCGTCTTCCAGAAAATTCACGGCGTACGCAACCAGAGCCCTCTTCGCATCGTTTTCAACGGCTCCGCCAGCGGGTTGCGCAAGGGCGGTACGGTGATTTTCGACGGCGTTCCTTCCGGCGTGATCAAATCGATCAGGCTCGAGAGCCCAAACAGGATCGTCGCCATGGTCATGCTGGACAACAACGCGCCGATCCGCAAGGACACGACCGTCGGCATCGAGTTCCAGGGCCTTACCGGGGTTGCCGATATCGCGCTGGTCGGCGGCGCGCCGAGCGCGCCTCCGGTGCCGCTGGACCGGGATGGCGTCCCCGTCCTTACCGCCGACTGGAGCGAACAGCAGTCCATGACCGACACGCTGCACCATGTCGACCGCGTCATTGTCGAAAACCAGGCCATGATCAAGGACGCGCTGCTCACGTTCGAGAGCTACACGGCGTCATTGAAGAGCAAGGGCGAGGCGATCGACGGCATTATCGGCAAGGCCGATGCCGCTTTTGCAGGTTTCGATAGCACCATTGATAAGATCACCGGCGTCGTTCCCGGCCTTGCCGACGGCAAAACCGAAGAGTTGTTCGAGAAGCTGCAGTCCCTGCGCGAACTTGCAGACACCTACAAGAAGAAGTCGGCGGCGTTTCTGGAAGATGGCCGGCGCATGCTATTGGATGTGAGCGAGGCCGCCAACAATATGACCCGCAAGATAGACCCGGCCGCCGTAGCGCCGGCGCCGCCGCAGCCACCGCGCAGGCCGCAGCAGAGGCGGCAGTAGCCTAGCTCAACTATACACGAATGCCGCGTCGTCGAGATCGATCGCCGCAAACTCGTCCTTCTCGGTCCAGTAATCCTGGCTGTGCTGCCACTCCGGTTTGTCGCCCCGCTTGGGCAGCAGGTGCATGTTGCGCATCATATAGCCCGGATTGAAATTTTCCGGATCGATCCAGGACAATAACGGCATGTTGTGGTCCTCGGGGCGGAGCGCCACCTCGACCCTCTTCGCGCCCTTGTCCTTCATGTGCTTGAGCAGGCGACAGACGAAATCCGCCACCAGGTCCGTGCGCAGCGTCCAGCTCGCGCGAAAATAGCCGAACACCCAGGCCATGTTCGGCACCCCCGTGAACATCATGCCCCGATAGGTAATGGTCTTCGAAAAATCCAGCGGCTTGCCGTCGATGGCAAACGCAATGTCGCCGAGCACGCTGAGATTGAAGCCGGTCGCAGTGACGATGATGTCGGCTTCCAGCGTCTTGCCGGATTTCAGCAGGATGCCCTTCTCCGTGAAGCGCTCGATTTCGTCGGTGACCACCGATGCCTTTCCGTTCTTGATGCCGAGAAACATGTCGGAATCCGGCACGAAGGCGATGCGCTGTCGCCAGGGCCGATAGCGCGGCGTAAAATGCGTTGCCACGTCGTAATCGGGGCCGAGTATGCCGCTGATCTGACCAATCAACTCCTTCGTCACCTGTTCCGGTTCGCTCACGCAGCGGCGCGTAAACGCGTCTTGCTCGAACAGAATCTTGCGGCGCACGATTTCGTGAATCCAGTCTTCATTGACCCGCAGTTGCCGCAACTGGTCGGCGATTTCGATGGCGTTGCGTCCGAGTCGGAAAAAGGTCGGCGAGCGCTGAAGCATGGTGACATGCGCGCAATCGTCGGCGATGTTTGGGATCAGAGTGGCGGCCGTCGCACCCGAACCAATCACGACCACCTTCTTGTTCTTGAGATCGAGATCATCCGGCCAGGTCTGCGGATGAATGATGCGGCCTTTGAAGTCCTTCATACCTGCCCATTCGGGCGTGTAGCCTTCCGAATGCCTATAGTAGCCTTGGCACATCCACAGGAAGTTCGCGCTGATCAGGACCTGCTCACCGGTGTCGGTCCTCTCGGCTTCAATGGTCCAGAGATTTTCGTCGCTCGACCAACTCGCTTTCAAAATCCGGTGCTTGTATCGGATGTGCCCTGCGAGGTCATTGTCGTCGATCACCTCACCCATGTAAGCGAGAATTTCCTCGGCGGTTGCGATCGGCGGGCCGACCCACGGCTTGAAACGATAGCCGAAGGTATAGAGATCGCTGTCGGAGCGGATGCCGGGATAGCGATGTGTCAGCCAGGTACCGCCAAAACTGTCCTTGCTTTCCAAAACGACAAAGCTCGTTCCAGGAAGCTGCGTCGTCAGGTGATAGGCGCCGCCGATGCCGGAGATGCCCGCGCCGACGATCAACACGTCGAAATGTTCTGTCGCTTGCGAAGACGAGGCAGAGATGGAGCGGGCTGCTGACACGTTCATTGTTTTGTCTTGCGCTTTGGAGGATCGGCATCGGCAGGCTGGACTTAATCGCCTGCCACGGTCAACCCATGTTTGCGCAGAGCAATTGATACGAATCAAAAATCAAACAGTGTTTGATTTTTACAATGAAAGACCCCACTGCCGGGCGGTCTGCAGAATCCAGTCTCGATAGAGTGTGAGCGGTGTCACGCCGGTCAATCCCCCGCAACCCGCGCCATTGTTCGGCCCGGTCGACCAGCTTACGACGCCAACGACTATCGGCCCGGCTTGCTGCTCCTCGAATACCGGTGCACCGGAATCTCCGGTGCAGGCGGACAGCCCGTCACGCGCACCTTGCGTCGCTGGATCGACCAGGCGGATCTGCAGCGTGCCCGGCTTGCCGGTGGCGATCAGGTCGGCCTTGCGGACGATGCCCGCGCTCTTGCCGTCGCCGCGGATGGTCACGCCGACGCCCGCGATACTGAATGGCGCACCGGGTGCGATGGGCAGCCGCGGCGTACCGAGCGCAGAGGGGGTCTTTCCCTCTGCGGGAGTTTCCAGCCGCAGCAGAGCGACATCGGCGGTCGCCCGATGATTGAGCATCGCCTGCATCTGGAAGCCCGGATGGATGGCGACCGCCTTCACGTTGCGCAACTGCGGCTTATGCTCCCCGTTATATTCGACGATCTTGTAGTCGGCACCGGGCTGCACGCAATGTGCAACCGTCAGGACCAGAGCCGGAGCGATAAGACTGCCAGTGCAGAAATTGCCGCGCGAGCCGACAATGGTCATAACCGAGCGGCCGATCCCGTCACCGGACGGCGGCGCGCCGCCGACGATCGCACCCGCAGATACGGGCACGAGCAGCGCAGCGGCCAAGGTCAGCATCGGCAAGGTCTTCATCCCTGCTTCAATAGCGGCTGCGATCCCGATCGCCAAGCGATGGCACAGGCTGGCGTCGCATGGCGCGCCGTGGTAGCGGGTCCGACGACGGTGTCTCGGACGGCTTTGAGGGCTGAGATGATTGAAGCGGTGATCTGGGATTTCGGCGGGGTGCTGACCACCTCGCCATTCGAGGCGTTCGCGCGGTTCGAGCGCGAGCGCGGGCTACCCGCCGACATCATCCGCCGCACCAACGCTTCAAACCACCTCGAAAATGCCTGGGCGAAATTCGAGCGCGCCGAGGTCGATATCGAGACGTTCGACCGGCTGTTCGCAGAAGAATCCGCCGTGTTGGGTGCGGAAGTCCGCGGCCGGGATGTGTTGCCGCTTCTGTCGGGCGATCTGCGGCCGGAAATGGTGGAGGCGCTCAAACGCGTGAAGGCGAACTTCAAGACCGGCTGCATCACCAACAACCTTCCGGCCAATACGATCGGCAGCGCAAGCGGGCGCTCGCTCTACATCGCCGAGGTGATGGTGCTTTTCGACCATGTGATCGAATCCGCCAAGATCGGTCTTCGCAAACCCGACCCGCGCATCTACGCGATGATGGTGGAGAAGCTGAGGGTCGATCCGAAAAAATGCGTCTATCTCGACGATCTCGGCGTCAACCTGAAACCCGCGCGCCGGATGGGCATGACCACGATCAAGGTGGTGAACGCGCCGCAGGCGATTGCAGAGCTAGAGGCGGCGACAGGGCTTGCCCTGCGTTAGCTATTCGGCTGCCGCTGCGATCCGTTCGGGAAATGCCTCCGACAGCGCGGCGCGGCTCGCGCCGAGTACGCCGCGCTCGGTGATGAGCCCCGTCACCAGCCGCGCCGGCGTGACGTCGAAGGCATAATTCGCAACCTGCGAACCGTCCGGGACGATCCGCACCGTCTCGATTCGTCCATCGGCAGTGCGTCCGGTCATGGTTGCGACCTCCTCGCTGCCGCGTTGCTCGATCGGCACCTGACGCCCGTCGGCGACGTTGAAATCGATGGTCGGTGACGGCAGCGCGACATAGAAGGGAACGCCGTTGTCGTGCGCGGCGAGCGCCTTCAGATACGTACCGATCTTGTTGCAGACGTCGCCATTGGCCGCGACGCGATCAGTGCCGACAATGACGAGATCGACCATGCCATGCTGCATCAGGTGACCGCCGGTGTTGTCGGCAATCACCGTGTGCGGCACGCCATGGTGGCCGAGTTCCCACGCGGTGAGCGAAGCGCCCTGGTTGCGCGGACGAGTCTCGTCGACCCAGACATGGACATTCACGCCGCGGTCATGCGCGAGATAGATCGGCGCCGTTGCCGTGCCCCAATCCACGGTGGCAAGCCAGCCGGCGTTGCAATGGGTCAGCACGTTGACTGACTCGCCCTGCTTTTTTCGCGCGGCGATCGCTTCGATCAAAGGAAGACCGGATCGAGAGATGCCTTGATTGATGGCAATATCCTGCTCCGCGATGTCGGCAGCCCGCGCGTAGGCCGCATCGGCCCGCGCCGATGGCGCCAAGGGCAGCAGCACGGCCCGCATTTCCTCCAGCGCCCATTTCAGGTTGATAGCGGTCGGCCGCGTCGCAATCAGCCTGTCGCATGCGCGCTGGATCCCGGCGTCGGATTTGTCGTCGCGCGTGGCGAGCGCCATGCCGTAGGCGGCGGTTGCACCGATCAGCGGTGCTCCGCGCACCAGCATCGTGCGGATCGCCTCTGCTGCCTCATCGCAAGTGGTGAGCCGCGCCACGATGAACTCATGCGGCAGCCTGCGCTGGTCGATTGCGCCCACCGACCAGCCGTCCGGCTCGAGCCAGACGCTGCGGAAGTGTTTGCCGTCAACCTTCATGAGCTACGCCTTGCCGGTAAAGCCATCAGCCGTGCACAACCCGGCCGGCCACGGCGTCGAGCTTTTTCAGAAGCTCCGGATCGCGCGCTTCAGGCGCGGTGATCAGCGCCGTCTCGAGCGCCCGGTCCGAGCCGATCGGGCACGGCTCATGTTCGCGCGGAAAGATCCTGGCCAACCGCGCGACCAGGTTCTTCGCCTTGTCGGCATTCGAAGCCAGGACGCGGATGATATCCTGTACCGTCACCGCGTCGTGATCGGGATGCCAGCAATCGAAATCGGTGACCATCGCCACTGTGGCGTAGCAGATTTCCGCCTCGCGCGCGAGTTTTGCCTCGGGCATGTTGGTCATGCCGATCACGGAATAACCGAGGTTCTTGTAGGTCATGCTTTCGGCGTAGGTAGAAAATTGCGGCCCCTCCATGCAGACATAGGTTCCCGCGCGCGCGATCGCGATGCCTTCCGCCTCGGCCGCCGCCGCAAGATGGATGCGCAGCCGCGGCGACACCGGATGCGCCATCGACACATGCGCAACGCAGCCTTTGCCGAAGAAGGAACTTTCGCGCTTGTAGGTGCGATCGACGAACTGGTCCACCAGCACGAACATGCCGGGCGGCAGCTCTTCCTTGAATGAACCGCAGGCCGACAGCGAGACCAGTTCGGTCACGCCGGCACGCTTCAGCACGTCGATATTGGCCCGATAGTTGATGTCGGAAGGTGACAGCCTATGCCCCTTGTCATGCCGCGGCAGGAACACGATCGGAAGTCCCGCGATGGTACCATGACGCACGGGTGAGGAAGGTTCACCCCATGGGCTTTTGATCGCTTCCTCGCGTACGTCCTGAAGTCCCGGCAGATCGTAGATGCCGGACCCGCCGATGATGCCAAGCACTGCCTTTGTCATGCTCACCCCGCTTCGTTCGGGCTAAGTCATGCCAGTTTTAGCGAAGATTTGGAATGCCATGAAATGGGGGGAGGATGCGTTCCGGACGAAGCGTCAGCATTGAACCCGCAATCTCGAGATTCCCGGTCCGGTCCTTCCGACATCCCGGAATGACCGCATTGCATCACGCCGCCTGTACCGCGCCCATCTCTCTAAGTACCATCCGCTGCAGCGTTTCGACCGACTGGAAATTTTCCGGTGTGATCTCGTCCTGCGGGATGGTGAAGTCGAACTCGGCTTCGACACCGAGCATCAGATTGACCATGTCCACCGAAGTCAGCCCGACATCGACGAGCAACGCTTCGGGCGTGACTTCGGCCGATATCGCGTTCTGTTCGAGAATAACCTTCACCAGAGCAGTGATCCGGGTACGAACGTCGGCATTCTGGCTTTGCATCCTCAAACCTTTCTTCTCGCATCACAGCCGGCACGACTATAACCGCCACTCCGTTGAAGAATTGTCTTACGGCTTCGACGCAAATTGCGCTTTTGCTTTTAACGCTAACGCGGTCGCGAAAAATCGATGCTGTCGAAATACGACAGATTAACCGTCGATTTCGAAATGAAGTCATTTACCCTGAATCCGATCGACGCATTTGAATTAAATCCATAACCTCCGATTCCAATCCGAAAACAATCGGAAGGATCGCTGAACGCGAAGCGCGTGTTCTCGCGGCGACAAAACCTCGGAGGTCGTGTCGGTCATGAACGTCCAGGAAACAAACTTTTTGATCGCGGATGATCGCGGCCACGCTTTGCTGGCAAATCACGGTCCCTCCTTTCAGGAACGAACAGCCACTGTCGCGTCCGTCGCCGCGGCAGAGGCCGATGATGTCGATCAAAAGGCCCGTTTTCCGAAGGCCGCGATCGACGCGGCGCGCGAGCGGAAGATTCTAGGCGCTCAGATTCCGGTCGCACAGGGTGGCTTCGGCGCGTCGATCTTCGACGTGGCCGAGATGTGCTACGCGCTCGGCCGCGCCTGCGCCTCGACCGCGATGATCTTTGCCATGCATCAGACCAAGGTCGCCTGCCTGGTCCGACACGGCAGCGGTAGCCGTTTTCATGAGGCGCTGATGCGGCGCGTGGCTTCCGAGCAATTGCTGCTGGCGTCCTCGACCACGGAAGGCCAAAACGGCGGCAACGTCCGCTCCAGCGCCGCCGCGATCGAGCGCGGCGACGCCCAGATTTCGCTGGTGCGCAGCGCCACCGTGATCTCCTATGGAGCCGAGGCCGACGGCATCGTCACCATCGCGCGACGCGCCGGCGATGCGGCTTCTTCCGATCAGGTGCTGCTGGCCGTCACCAGGGATCATTACACGCTCGAGCGCATCCAGGGATGGGAGACGCTGGGCATGCGCGGCACCTGCAGCGCGGGCTTTGAGCTGAAGATCAACGGTCCGGCCGAGATGATCTTTCCGGAGGCGTACGAAAAAATCCACGCGCAGACGATGACGCCGGTCGCGCATCTCTGCTGGTCGTCGGCCTGGGCCGGCGTTGCAGCCGCCGCTGTCGAACGCGCGCAGCGCTTCGTCCGCAAGGCCGCACGCGGCGCCGGCGGCCAGATGCCGTCGGGTGCGGCGCATTTCACCGCCGCGAAGATGTCGCTGGCAAAATTGCGGGCGATGATCGCGACCAATCTCGACAGCTACGCGGCACGCGAATACGACGAACGCGCGCTCACTTCGCTCGATTTCCAGTCCTCCATCAACCTGCTCAAAGTCGAGGCTTCCGAGCTCGCCGTCCAGACAGCCATGAGCGCGATGCGCGCCTGCGGCCTCGCCGGCTATCGCAACGACGGCGAGTTTTCCGTCGGCCGGCATCTGCGCGATGTGCTTTCCTCGCCGCTGATGATCAATAACGAGCGCATTCTCGGCAATATAGCGACGGCCAGCCTGATGAGCGGCATCCCCACATCCCTCCGCGACTGACAAGAGCACCGTATCGGCGGATACAAAAGAGGCTCGACATGAACACTCCAATCCGAACCGAATCGCCCGAACTCGCCCCGCAAGCCGCCGACCCGCTGGATCACCTCGCCGAAATCCTTTTTTACAAGATGGGCTCCGACGGCGTTTACGCCCGCACTGCTCTCTATGAAGACGTGGTCGAGCGGCTCGCCGCGCTGATCTCCCGGCATCGCGAACCGGACACCGAGGTCATGCGCTTTCCGCCGGTGATGAATCGCGCACAGCTCGAGAAATCCGGCTACCTGAAGAGTTTCCCGAACCTGCTCGGCTGCGTCTGCGGCCTGCATGGCACGGAACGCGAGATCAACGCCGCCGTCAGCCGCTTCGACGCCGGCGGCGACTGGACCGGCTCGCTCTCACCCGCCGATCTCGTGCTGTCGCCGGCGGCCTGCTATCCCGTCTATCCGATCGCGGCGAGCCGCGGCACGTTGCCGGCTGGCGGCCTCCGCTTCGACGTTGCGGCCGATTGCTTCCGCCGCGAACCTTCGCGCCATCTCGATCGGCTGCAATCGTTCCGGATGCGCGAATATGTCTGCATCGGCAGCCCCGACGACGTTTCCGCCTTCCGCGGGCGCTGGATGGCTCGCGCGCAGGCGATCGCCCGCGATCTCGGTCTGACCTTCCGCGTCGATTATGCGAGCGACCCGTTCTTCGGCCGGGTCGGCCAGATGAAGGCCGTGAGCCAGAAGCAGCAATCCCTTAAATTCGAGCTCCTCGTGCCGCTTCGCTCGGAGGACAAGCCGACTGCCTGCATGAGCTTCAACTACCACCGCGATCATTTCGGCACGACCTGGGACATCAGGGACGCCGATGGCGCGCCGGCCCATACCGGTTGCGTGGCTTTCGGCATGGACCGGCTCGCGGTCGCCACGTTCCACACCCACGGCACGGACCCGTCCCGCTGGCCATCCAGGGTGCGCGAGTTGCTCGGCATCGAGCCGCACGCGAGCGTCGACCAGCACGTCGAAGGCTGGCGGTAGCCACACCTCAAGCGATCTATCGCCATGACAGCACTCAAACCACTCATCCGGTGTCGCGAAATCGGCGAATCCGATATCGATCGCGTCGCAGATCTCCTGACTCGCGGCTTTTTCGGCCGCTCGCGGGATTACTGGATGCAGGGCCTGCTGCGCCAGTCACGACGCGAGGTGCCGCAGGGTTACCCGCGCTTCGGCTACATGCTCGACAATGACGGCGCGCCGGTCGGCGCGCTGCTTCTGCTCTACTCCTTGCGCGAGGTCGGCGGCGAGATGGCCGTCCACTGCAATCTGTCGAGCTGGTGTGTCGAGCCGGCCTACCGCAACTATGCGCCTATGCTGACCAAGATCGCGCAGCGCCATAACGAAGTCAGCTATTTCAATATCAGCCCCGCAAACTGGACCTGGCCCATCATCGAAGCCCAGGGTTTTCGCGCCTATTGCAAGGGATTGTTCTTTTCGTTTCCGCTGCTGTCGTCGGTTGCGTCCAGCACGACGGTCGAAATCGTTCCGGCCGATGCCACTGAGGTCGACGGTCTGGCACCTTGTGATGTCCGCCTTCTGGCGCGACATGCGGCTTATGGTTGCCTCAGCCTGGTGTGCCGCACCAGGAACGGCGTCTTTCCGTTCATCCTGCAGCAGATCCGCATCCGCCGCGGCTGGATCGCACCGCCCGCAATGCAATTGATCTATTGCCGCGATGTCGCCGACTTCAAAGCCTGTGCCGGCGCAATTGGCCGGCTGCTGCTGTCGCGTGGCAAGATTTCCGTCCTGCTTGACGCCAACGGACGCGTGCCCGGCCTGATCGGTCTCTATACGGAAAAGCGGGGCCGCAAATACTTCAGGGGGCCGCACCGGCCGCGCCTTGCCGACCTCACCGACACCGAGCTTGTGGTCTACGGGCCGTAGCGGCGTACCAATATCCGGGAATGACGGACCTTACGCGGCCAATTTCATGGCATGCGCAAAATCCCAATAGAGTTTCCGCGCGCGCGTATAGAAGCGTCCCGGCTGAAGCTGCCGGTCGTCGATCCGGATCACGGGTGCGACCTTGGCAAAATTACCGGTCGAGAAGATTTCGTCGGCACTCTTGAAATCGTCATAGCGCAGGGTTGCCTCGATCACGGTTACGCCGTCGCCCCGCAGAAGGTCGATCACCCGCTGCCGCGTGATCCCGTTCAGGAATGTGCCATTGGGAACGGGTGTGAAAACCACGCCGTCTTTTGCCATGAACACGTTGGCATTGCCGAATTCGGCGACATTGCCGAGCATGTCGAGCATCAAACAATTGTTGAAGCCTCGCGAGGCCGCCTCGATCAGCGCGCGCGAATTGTTGGGATAGAGGCACGCCGCCTTGGCATCCACCGGCGCGCATTCCATCGTGGGCCGGCTGAACGGCGAGAGCGTGATCGCGCTGCCGGTCGGTTGCGGCATCGGCGCCTCGTAGATGCACAAACACCAGTTCGTAGTTTCCGGATCGAACAATACGCCGCCGCCGCTGCCGTGCTGCGCCCAATACATCGGCCGGATGTAAAGCTCGGCATTGGGTGCAAATCGCGCAATGCCTTCGCGGGCCAGGGCGATCCAGGATTCGACGTCGACGACTGGCTTCAGCCCGAAATTGCCCGCGGACCAATTGACCCGCGCGCAGTGCCGATCAAGATCGGGCGCGACGCCTTCGAACGCGCGGGCGCCGTCGAAAACGGTCGAGCCGAGCCAGGCCGCATGCGTGCGAGGCCCCATGATCGGCGCATTGCCGTCGTGCCAATCGCCTTCGAAATAGGTCCAGGTCTGCGAGTAGCTTAAGGCTTTGACGATATAGGACATGTCCGCCATCCATGCCGCGGCCGACGGAGGCCGCTTCCAACCGCGCATGATTGCCGCAATTTCTTAAATGATTTCACCTCGGGCGAACCGTGGAGGCCGGTTCACGGTTGATCCGCAGCCATGGTAAGCTCGGTTGGTTAACCGGGAACCGCCATGCCGCTCGATCCGATTGCCAAACGTCTCCTTGCCATGATGGCCGCGGCCGCGCCGGAATCGCGAACACGACCCTCTCCCGGCGAACGGCGCGACTCGCTCAAGAAGCTGATGCAATTCGCGCGTGCCGAGGCCGCCAGTGTGACGACCGTGGATGGGACGATGCCGGGCCCGGCCGGCGAGATCGCCTATCGCCTTTATGCGCCGGCCGTCGAAGCGGCATCCGCCGCCCCGGGCTTCGTGTTCTTCCATGGCGGCGGCATGGTCGCCGGCAGCATTCAGACCCATGACCGCATCGCCGCGGCGCTGGCGGAAGCGACCGGCTGCCGGCTGATCTCGGTCGACTATCGCCTTGCGCCCGAGCACAAGTTCCCGGCAGCGGTCGAGGATGCGATCGCGGCAACCGAGTACGTCGCACGCAACGCAGAGGCTTTCGGTATCGATGCCGAAAGGCTCGTGGTCGGTGGCGATTCCGCCGGTGCAACACTGGCCGCCGTGGTCTGCCAGCATGTGCAGCGGCATGCGGGCCTCAGGATATCGGCACAATGCCTGATCTGTCCGGTGCTCGATTTCGAGGAGACCTCGCCCTCGCGCGAGGCCTTCGCGGAGAACTACCTGATCGACCGCACGACGCTTCAAGCCGATCTCGCCGACTACCTGCCCGACAACGCCGACCCCGCAGACGTCAGGATTTCACCGCTCCGCGCGCTGAATCTCAAGGGCCTTCCGACCGCAATCATCCACACCGCCGAGTTCGATCCGATGCGCGATGAGGGCAATGCCTATGCCCGCAAGCTGCTCGCGGCGGGCGTCGTTGTGGAGCACATATGTCACGACGGCATGATCCACAATTTCCATGCCATGGGCGCCGTGCTTCCCCAGGCCAGGCTGATCCTGTCGCAGATCGGCGAGCAGATCAGGCGCGCAGTGAGTTGACGACGGAATGTCGCATCGTCTCGTGTTGTCATAGCGAGGAACGCGGGCGACGAGGCAATCCGGCTTCTTCGTGGCCATGCATCGCTTCACTTGCGCTCGCCATGACGCATCTGGAAAATCGATCAAACTTTAATCAATCGGCGGCCTTTCATTAGGGTTATTTCATCGATGTTGGCGCGAATTATTGCTCGCTTCACACCTCGCCTCTAATCAAGACTGCGGCGCAAAACGCAAAAAACGGTGCGCCTGGTCCCGCTTTCCGAAGTTCGTGCTCCCTTGCAGCAATTTGCAGCTTGCGCTGCAGGAACTTCGAATTGGCGGCGCTGGCTGGAGGTCGACGATGCGCAACGAGACGATCGCAATTCACGCCGGCTACGACCCCGATCCGACCACCCACGCTGTCGCCGTCCCGATCTATCAGACCGTTGCCTATGCTTTCGACAGCGCCGACCATGGCGCCGCCTTGTTCAATCTCGAGGCCGAAGGCTTTCGTTACAGCCGCATCGCCAACCCCACCACCTCCGTCCTGGAAAAGCGCATTGCCGAGCTCGAAGGCGGCGTCGGCGCGCTCGCGGTTGCGACGGGCCAAGCCGCCCTGCATTTCGCTTTCGTTAACCTTGCCGACGGTGGCGGCAACATCGTTTCCGTCCCCCAGCTCTACGGCACGACGCATACGCTGCTCGGCCATGTCCTGCCGCGTCAGGGCATCGCCGGCCGTTTCGCCGAAAGCGACCAACCCGATGCCATCGAGAAACTGATCGACGAGAACACCAAGGCAGTTTTCGCCGAAACGATCGGCAATCCCGCGGGCAACATTTGCGACATCGAGGCGCTTGCGAAGGTTGCGCACCGGCACGGCGTGCCGCTGATCGTCGACAACACCGTCGCAACCCCGATCCTGCTCAAGCCGTTCGACTACGGCGCCGACATTGCCGTGCATTCGCTGACCAAGTTTCTGGGCGGTCACGGCACCACGCTGGGCGGCGCAATCGTCGACAGCGGCAGCTTTCCCTGGGATCGGCATGCCAACCGCTTCCCCGCCTTCAATCAACCCGACGCGTCATATCACGGCCTCGTCTACGCCGAGCGCTTCGGACCGAAGGCCTTCATCGAGCGCGCGCGCAGCGTCTACCAACGCACCATGGGTTCGGTGCTGTCGCCCTTCAGCGCATTCCTGCTGCTGCAGGGCATCGAAACGGTCGCGCTGCGCGTCGAGCGCCATGTCAAGAATGCGCGTGAGGTCGCCGAGTTTCTGCGCAACGATCCGCGCATCGCCTGGGTCAATTATGCGGGCTTCCCGGACAGCCCCTATTACGCGCTGGCCCAAAAATATCTGGCCGGCAACGCGTCCTCGCTATTCACCTTCGGCATCGACGGCGGCCTGGAGGCAGGCAAGACCTTCTACGACTCGCTAAAGCTGATCACACGTCTCGTCAATATCGGCGATGCCAAGTCGCTGGCCTGCCATCCGGCGTCCACCACGCACCGGCAGATGTCGAGCGAACAGCAGCGCATGGCAGGCGTTCTGCCGGAAACGATCCGCCTGTCGATCGGCATCGAGCACGTCTCCGACATCATCGAGGACATCGACCAGGCCCTCGCCAAGGCTTGCGGCCGGCCGTCGTGACTCGAGGCGGCGGAATAGATCGGACTGGATCGGCATGACGCTCCTGTTCGACAAAAGCCGGTCGATTGCGAGCCCCGCGCTGGCGCCCGCGCAGGATGCGTCCGGGCATGCCTGCCAAAACGAACTGACCATTGCCCTGATCAACAACATGGCCGACAGCGCCTTGAAGGCGACCGAGCGGCAGTTCATGCGTCTCCTGAAAGCGGCAGCCGGCAAACGGCGCGTTCAGTTTCACTGCTTCTCGCTACCGTCGGTGGCTCGTTCGCAGGCGGCAAGAAATCACATCGACAGGGAATATGGCGATATCGCCGATCTCGGCGACCTGCGCATCGACGGCCTCATCGTGACCGGTGCCGAGCCGGTCGCAAGGGATTTGCCGGAAGAGCGGTATTGGCACGAACTGACCGAAATCATCGACTGGGCGAAGACAAATACGCGGTCGACGATCTGGTCATGTCTGGCAGCCCATGCGGCGGTGCTGCAGTTGGACGGGATCGAGCGACGGCGGCTCGAGCGGAAATGCTCCGGCGTCTACGATTGCGCCAAGGTCACCGATGACTGGTTGACCAATGGCCTGCCCGCCTCGCTCAAGGTACCACATTCGCGACACAACGAGATCAGAGAGAGGGACCTCGTCGCGCATGGCTATCAGATATTGACGCGGTCCAATGTTGCCGGCGTCGATGTCTTCGCCCGGCAGTTCCAAAGCCGCTTCATCTTTTTCCAGGGCCATCCGGAATATGATGCCTCGTCGCTGCAGCGGGAATATATGCGCGATCTCGCGCGATTTCTTGCCGGCGACCGCGACGACTATCCCGAAATTCCCGCAGGCTATTTCGACCCGACGACGGTCGAGCAGCTCACCAGTTTCGAAAGCCGCGCACGAACGCAGCGCGATCCGCTGCTGGCGGCCGAGCTTCCGGGCCTCACGATCCGCCACGACATCGCACCCGGCGCAGCAGCCGGTGTGATCTTCGCCAACTGGCTTGCCTTCCTCGGCGAAGACGCGCGCGCCAAACAACACGCCACGTCACGAAGGTGACCCATCGCATGCGCACGCCGTGGCCGGGGTTCAAAGCGCGCGTTTCCAACAGGCTCGCCCGGCATTTCCGGAGCACGCCGCTTCGACTGTCCGGCAAAGCTCCGATGGTGAGCTTCACCTTCGACGACGTTCCCAGGAGTGCGGCGACCGTGGGCGCACCGATGCTGGAGGAGTATGGCGGACGCGCCACCTTTTACGTCGCAGGCAGCCTGGTCGGCCAACGCTCGGAACACGGGGACGGGATCGGGCCCGATGAGATCGTTGCCCTTCACCATCGGGGACACGAGATCGCCTGCCACACCTTTTCGCATCGGCGCGCCGTCGAGCTCGATGCAACGAGCATGGCAGCGGAAATCGCACAAAACCGGCGTTGTCTCGAGGGACTCGACGCCTCGATCCGGCTTGAGAATTTCGCTTACCCTTATGGGCTCGCCTCGATCGCGCGCAAGGCGCAATTGAGCAGCACTTTCCGCTCGTCGCGCGGCATTCTGCCCGGCGTCAATTCCGGCATCATCGACCTGCAATTCCTGCGCGCGACGCCGCTGATCAATCGGGATATCGACGATGACGGCGTCGAACGCGCCTTCGCGGAGACGGAAGCGACCGGCGGCTGGCTAATCTTCTACGGTCACGACGTCGCGGCGACGCCGAGCCCCTACGGATGCACGCCACAGCTCTTGCGCCACGCGCTGGAAGCAGCCAGGCGACGCAAGCTGCCGATCGTAACCGTCGCGGACGCCCTGCGAAAAGTCGGAGCGTAAGGTTGCTCCATCGTCCGTCAGATTCCGGTGGCCCGGCGACTATCGTCGTAGCTGCGACCTGATGATTCCCTCCATCTGATCAAAGGGCATATTGCCCTTGTATATCCTGCCGTTGATGAAAAAGGTTGGTGCGGCGTCGATCCTCACAACCTCGGTGTTATTGCGTTCGCGACCGGCCGGAGGCGCTCACCCGTTGCGGAAGGTATAGGCATAGCCGTTGATCGCCGGTGCGCCGCCGAGATGGGCGTAGAGCACCTTCGATCCGTCCGGAAAGAAGCCCTTCCTCACCAGATCGATCATGCCCTGCATCGATTTTCCCTCATATACCGGGTCGGTGATCATGCCCTCGAGTCGTGCGCAAAGCCGGATCGCTTCTTTGGTCGCGTCGGACGGAACGCCGTAGGCCGGATGGGCATAGTCTTCGAGCAGCACCACGTCATCGGCGACGATCTCCCTGCCCAGTTCGACCAGGCGCGCCGTATTTTGTGCGATTGCAAGCACCTGCGCCTTGGTTTGGGCCGGCGTAAACGACGCGTCGATGCCAATCACCCGGCGCTCGCGCCCGTCCCGGGCGAAGCCGACCAGCATGCCGGCATGGGTCGAGCCGGTGACGGTGCAGACCACGATGTAATCGAACGCAAAGCCGAGCTCTCTCTCCTGCGCCCGCACCTCTTCGGCGAAACCGACATAGCCGAGCCCGCCATATTTGTGGACGGACGCGCCGGCCGGAATCCCATAGGGCTTGCCGCCCCTGGCCTTGACGTCCGCGATTGCTTCTTCCCAACTCCTGCGAATGCCGATGTCAAAACCTTCATCGACGAGGCGGACATCGGCGCCCATCACACGGCTCAGCAGAATATTGCCGACGCGGTCGTACACGGCGTCCTCATGCGGCACCCAGCTTTCCTGAACGAGGCAGCATTTCATGCCAAGCTTCGCCGCGACCGCCGCGACCAGGCGGGTATGGTTGGACTGCACGCCGCCGATCGACACGAGCGTGTCGGCGTTGGAGGCGATCGCGTCCGGGATGATGTATTCGAGCTTGCGCAGCTTGTTGCCGCCGAAAGCGAGCCCCGAATTGCAGTCCTCTCGCTTGGCATAGAGTTCAATCTTGCCACCGAGGTATGAGGAGAGCCGCTCCAGCTTCTCGATATGCGTGGGCCCGAAGGTGAGCGGATAGCGCGGGAATTTCTCGAGCATGAGACGTGCCGTTGCTTGATGAGATGTCCTTGGTCACATCTAGCAAATTCAAGCAGAAGGCGCTCTCAAAACATAAGCGGAGAGCCGTTCCAGAAAGGTTCTGCGATGCTAGGGCGGTTCGACGTACAGAAGTCAAGATGCTGCGTTTGCTGCGGAATAAAGGCCGGCCGGATTTTTAATGCTGGGCACCGTCAGCGGCGGCAGCCGCGTAGAAACTGTGCGGCGCAGCTCTTTGCGCGATCCTCGATCTCCCGACGACCCGGCGGCTGCTTGTGGCCAAACATCACGGCGCGCTGCGGCTGAAAGGCGAGCATGCCAAGCAACATTCCGGCTGCGACCTGAGGATCGTCGAGTTGGATCGCGCCGCGCTTTTGTTGCGTACGAAGCCAGCCGGCCAAGGCATCCTCCGTTCGCATGATCGCCTTATGATAGAAAGTCTCGGCGACATCCGGAAATTTGTCGCTGTCGCCGAGGATCACCCGCTGGAGCGTAATCACCTCACCGTCGAGTAGCAACTCGCCGCAAATGATGAGCGCTTCCGTCAACGCCGCCTCGACGTCGCCGCCCTTGCAGGCGCCCAGATTCACGACGGAAACGAACCGGTCGATCCGCTCGGTCACCATCGCCTCGAACAAGGCCGCCTTGTTCGGAACGAGACGGTAGAGCGTCTTGGTCGAGACGCTGGCCCGACGCGCCACACTTTCCATGCTGGTTGCAGCATAGCCGGAGTGCGCAAATTCGTGCCGCGCAGCATCGAAGATGACGGCGCGCGTCTCCTCGTCCGACCTGACCTGCGGCCGACCACGGCGCGGCAGCTCACCCACCGGGCCACGGTCTTCTGTGTCTCTGGTCTTTGCAATCGCCATCGCGAGCCATGCTTTTACATGATGCCTGTCATTCTATTGACAGTCCCAATATGTGGTCTATTTTGGAAAATATCAAGTTTCCTAATTGATCCCGTGCGGAAGCAGAAGATTCTCGATCGTTTGCAAAGGGATAGAGCCAGGAGCGCCGCCATGAGCCGCCATTCCACGTCCTTCCAGGCCGAAGCCAGGGTTCCCGCCGAGGCCGTCGCTGAGCTTCTGCCGCAGCCGATCCCCGGCAAATCGGATCCGGAGAGCGCGGCGCCCGCTACGCCCGTGCGACCCTCATATAAGAACCGGTTTCGCCGTCTGGTGATGGCAACTTCCGCCGTCGCCCTGCTTGCCGCCTCCGCCTGGTACGGCTGGGATTATTGGACCGTCGGCCGCTTCCTCGTCTCCACCGATGACGCCTATGTGAAGGCCGACAACACGACGATCGCGCCAAAAGTGTCCGGCTACCTCGCCGAGGTCCTCGTCGGCGATAACGAGCGCGTCAAGGCCGGCCAGGTGCTGGCGCGGATCGACGATCGCGATTTCAAGGTTGCACTCGACCAGGCCAAGGCCGATGTCGCCGCGGCGCAGGCCACGGTCGCAAGCAAGCAGGCGCAACTCGAGGTCCAGCAGGCCGTGATCGAGGCGGCGAAGGCGACTGTCGAGGTCGACAACGCGAACAAGACCTTTACGCGCCAGGAAAACAAACGCTACACCGATCTCGCTGCGACCGGGTTTGGCAGTGTACAGAATGCGCAGAACGCACAGGCGCGCGATGCCAGTGCGGAAGCCACGATCCAACGTGACACTGCAAACCTTGCTTCCGCGCTCAAGCACGTCGATCTGCTCAGGGCAGAACTCGGGCAAGCCGTCGCCGCCTCGGCGCGCGCCGCCGCCTTGCAGCGGCAGGCCGAACTCAATCTCGGCTACACGACGATTACGGCTCCGATCGATGGCGTGGTGGGCAACCGCACGCTGCGCACTGGCCAGTTCGTTCAGGCCGGCACGCAACTGATGTCCCTGGTGCCGGCTTCCGGAGCCTACGTGATCGCGAATTTCAAGGAAACGCAGCTCACCGATGTGCACGAGGGCCAGGCGGTCGAGATCGCCGTCGACATGTTCCCGGGAAAAAAGGTGCATGGCCACGTCGATTCGCTCGCGCCGGCGAGCGGCCAGGAATTCGCGCTACTGCCACCGGACAACGCGACCGGCAATTTCACCAAGGTGGTGCAGCGAATCCCGGTGAAGATCGCGCTCGAAGGCGGCGCGCCAATCGAGCTGCGCCCCGGCATGTCCGTTATCCCAACCATTGAAACGCTGTCGCGCAAAGCCAACGCCGAGACACCGCTCGCGGCTTCGCGGATCGCCTACGCCAACTCGCAGAGGTGATGCCGTGTCCACCATCGCCCTCACAAACCCGGTGTCTGGATCGCGCAAAGTTAGCGCCGCCCAGACGGCCCCCGCCAATGTCGATCGCGCCAGCCCGACGATCTGGATTGCCGTGTTCGCGGCGATGATCGGCGCGTTCATGGCGATCCTGAACATCCAGATCACCAATGCGTCGCTGCTCGACATCGAGGGCGGTATCGGCACCGGCGTCGACAACGGTTCGTGGATCTCGACGTCCTACCTGATCGGCGAGATCGTGGTCATCCCCCTCACCGACTATCTCAGCCGGGTATTCTCCTTCCGCAAGATCATCCTGACCTTTGCATCGCTGTTCGCGGCATTTTCGGTGGCCTGCGCCTTCACCCACGACCTGCCGTCGATGATCGCGATGCGCGCGTTTCAGGGTTTCTTCGGCGGCGTGCTGATCCCGATGGCGTTCACGCTGGTCTTCACCAGGCTGCCGAAGGCGCAGCAGCCGATCGGGCTCGCGATGTTCTCGCTCGCCGTAACGTTTGCGCCCGCGATCGGCCCCACCATTGGCGGCTATCTCACCGAGAATTATGGCTGGCAAACCATTTTCTTCGTCAACGTAGTGCCGACCGCCGTCATGGTGACGATGCTTTACCTTACGCTGGAGCGCCAGCCCATGCAGCTCAACCTGCTCCACGAGGGCGACTGGTTCGGTATCGTGACCATGGCGGTCGGCCTCGCGGCGCTGCAGACCGTGCTCGAAGAGGGCAACAAGGACGACTGGTTCGGCTCACCCTTCATCGTGCGGCTCGCTCTCATCTCTGCGATCAGCCTCGCGCTGTTTGTGTGGAACGAGCTCGTCGTCGAAAAGCCGCTGCTGCGTCTGCGGCTTCTGAAACAATGGAATTTCGGCGTCGGAACCATTGCCGCCGTCTTTCTCGGCTTCGCCTTGTTCGGCTCGGTTTATTTGCTGCCCGCTTATCTCGGCCAGGTGCAGCGCTACAACGCCGAGCAGATCGGCAATGTGCTGGCGTGGACCGGTCTGCCGCAGCTCATCCTGATTCCGCTGGTGCCGAAACTGATGCAGCGGTTCGATGCCCGCTATATCGCAGTGACTGGTCTGCTGCTGTTCGCCTTGAGCTCGCTGATGAACACGCAGATGTCGCTCGATTATTCCGGCGATCAGTTCTGGATTCCCAACATCATACGGGCCGTAGGCCAGGCGTTGACTCTGGCGCCGCTGAGCGCCCTCAGTCTCGGCAGCGTTGCGCCGCAGGATGCAGCCGCGGCCTCCGGCATCTCAAACATGATGCGCAATCTCGGCGGCGCCATCGGCACCGCCGTGCTCGCAACGATCGTTACCAAGCGCGAGCAGTTTCATTCCAACATCATCGGCCAGTCCGTCGACCTTGGCCGCGAGGAAGTGCGCAGCCGGATTGCGCAGATGACCGACTACTTCCTGGCGCACGGCGTCGTCGATCCGACCAACGCGCGACAGCAGGCGATCATCGCGCTCGGCAATACCGTCAAGCGTCAGGCGCTGGTGTTGGGCTTCAGCGATACATTCGCGGTGATCGGCCTCGTGCTGATCCTCGCGGCCATTGCTATCGTCTTGACGCGCAAGGTGAAGGCGGCCGCGGCAGATGGCGCGCATTGAGCGGGCTTAACTCAAGCCACCTGCATCCATCCTTATTGGTCGTCCGCGTCCGACGCCGGGACGCCCTCTTCCAGGCATTGGATGAGGTAAGACGTTGAATCCCGCGGCAGAATTTGTGCCTGGGCGGCCTTGCGGCGGCAAGCGATCAAAGTGCGTAGACGCTGGCGCCGCTTGACCGATTGCACGGGGCCCTGTGTGATCCTTTGCACGATTATCGGCTCGCCGTCCGCCTCGAATTGCAGTTCATACCTTCGGCCATCCTTGTCGGTGGCGAGGCAGGATATGGTGGTAATCTGCTTCTTCTCGATGTCTCCGAGTTGCCTGCACAGGCCGTTCGACGATTCGACCCGCGGCACGTGCAGGCCGTTGACCTTGGGCCGCTCCCTGGAATTGAGCAGCATCTGGTCGACGGCGAGCTCGTAGACTTGGTTTTTCTCACGGTTCGCCTTATCACCTGAAAACGAGATGACGTGACCGGCGTCGGCTGGATCATCGACAGCGATGGTGAAATAGGCGCGCCCGCCCGTGCCATGAAAATATTTGACCGCACGGCAAGCGAGAGACTGTCCCGCGATGCGGAACGTCGTGCACTTGCCGGACATGCTGACGATCAAATCGATGTCGAAATTCTCTTCGTCCTCGTCCGACACCGCGATGATCGGCGATGGCGGCGCCCATTGGCGCAGGTCTCCGGCTGGCAACAGCGCGCCGGCATGCGCGGGACTGGCGAAGGCTGATGCCGCAAGGAAGGGAATTGCGGCGGCGAGGGCGGACCTGCAAGGACGCATTATAGAATGGTACCGTCCCGGATCGGGCCTGTCGAGCCGCGGCCGCGTGAAACCCGGCGCGCACTGGCGACCGCCGAAAGCCTCGCGCTGAACACTCTCAAACCGAACAGCGGTGAATTGATCCTCATCAAAAGTGGAAAGACGGTTCCGCGAAAGGTCCGCAATTAGGCCTCGCCAATGCGTGCCACAGACGCCCATATGCGGAGCCCGTCTGAAGGCAGCGCTGCCGTCGACGCGATCCTTTGGCTCGTCTGCGCGCCGATTGGATTGAAAAAGCGCAACATTTTCAACCGAGGCTTGGCATGCCCGTGGCGACCCAAAGCGGGATTGCTGTTGGAATACCGGCATCAGCCGTCGAGCTTGGATCGAGCCAGTCGAGGTTGCAGTTTTGATGGAATCGATGAAGATAGAATTGCAGATCGGCAGCAAGATTGAAGGCTTTGGCCAGCGAATACAGTTCTCATTGCGGGCCGAGTGCGCAATGATATGCAGCCGAGACGGCTAATACGATAAGGAGTCCAGGATGTCATTCTATCGGGGTATGACCTGCGAGAACGTCACGATCAAAGGCGACAAGGGTACGCCGATCACCGCTTACACCGCCAAGCCGTCCGGCGCGGGCGCCTTTCCGGGCGTGGTGCTCGTCCACCATTTGCCGGGATGGAGCGAGTTCTACATTGAGACGACGCGTCGGTTCGCGCATCACGGGTATCTCGCGATCTGCGCCAACCTCTATGAACGCGCCGGCCAGGGCAACCCGGACGACGTCGCCGCCAAGGTGCGCGCCGATGGCGGCATCGCCGACGCGCAGATGGTCGGCGATACCGAAGCCGCGGTGAAGTGGATGCGCGCACAGCCCAATCATAACGGCAAGGTCGGCGTTTTCGGCTCCTGCTCCGGGGGCCGACACGCCTTCATCTATGCCTGCCAGAGGAAAGATGTCGACGCCTGCGTGGAACTGTGGGGCGGCCGGGTGGTCATGGGAAAGGAAGAGCTCAACGCCAAGACGCCGGTGGCACCGATCGATATGACCAAGGACCTCTCTTGTCCGCTGCTCGGCCTGTTCGGCAATGACGATCGGGCGCCGAGCCCCGAGCAGGTGAACGAGCACGAAGCCGAACTCAAGAAGCATGGCAAATCGCACGAGTTTCATCGCTACGATGGCGCAGGCCACGGCTTCTTCTATTGGCACCGTCCGCTTTACCGTCCGGAGCAGGCGATGGATGGCTGGGGCAAAGTCCTCGCGTTTCTCGGCAAACATCTGGCGAGGTAAGGAATCGCGGTCATGTGCACGTCCATCATTGAGATCGCACGCGCAGAGGGCATGGCAAAGCGCGGGGACGAATGGTTCCCGCTTTCGCACTCCGTGGTTGCCTATGACCACGCCCGCCATGCGCCACTCGGCGACGTGATCACGCTGGATTTCATCAACACTGGCCTCGAGCCCGGCGCGCGAGCCGGAATTGAAATGACCCTGGAGACAGCCAGGGAGTTACGTGCAGCGTTAGATCGAGCGATCGTCGCCGCGGAGTTCGAAGAAGCCGAAGTAAGGGGAAAGGGCATCGCGCGCGCTGCCTAGGCGGTGTCGTTACGGATCGCCACCGGGCTTGACCGGCCTGCGCCACAACGCGCATGCCTTGCACGATGCGCGGCCGTTCAGCCGTGCAACGAACTCACCGCCTCGCATTGATTTAGAACTCTTGTGAAAGAGCATTGCTCGATCGGGACTAGAAGCCGTGGCAATATATTCGTATCGGAGAGCAAATTTTCTGGCGATCTTTTTCCTGTGCGTTCTTGTGATTGTCTGCCTCGGGGGGCTCTACTTCGCAGGCGACCTGTCAAAGTTTCAAAAGGATTTTTCTGTCAAGGAAAGTCAGACTGCACTGCGCGGCGTCGACGATCCCGAGCAACTGAGCCTGGTGCTGAAGCAAAATCCCGGAAATAGAATTCTAAAGCTGGTTGCCCTGGCGAACAAGGACTCGATTGAAATTGATGCCGCCGCGCGACGGCTGTTGAATGAAACTGAGCCCAGGGACCTTTCGAAGCCTGTTGATTTGACTGTTTCCAGCCGCAGCGATCTCGAGGCACTTGGCCGAGATCTGAAAATTGCAGAAAGTAATGCCGCGACTGCCAAGTCCCGTTACATCGCTCTGATCAAGGCCGCGCGCGACAAAGTCGAAACCGACGCTCGCTCGCTGGGCATGGGCAACGATACGCTCGCGGACTTCATGGCCATGATCGACGAGCAGCATGCAGAAATGACCGCCCTTTTTTCCAAGGTGTTGGCCTCGCGTGCTGAATATTATGGCCCTTACGAAAAATGTGTCGCACTTTTGATCCGGGATTTCGGCAGCTACAAAGTCGTTAACGGTCAGCTCATATTTTCGGCTCAATCGACCGCGGACAGCTACAATGGCGCAGCAACAGCGATGGCATCCGCCGCAAGGCATTTTGTCGCACTGGAGGGCGAAAGAACAACCCTGAGGCAGTCGCAACTGAACAGATGGAAGACCTTCGTCGACCGTTAGGCGTCAGAAAATGCAATCCCGAGGGCCGATAGCCAAGCGCTTCGGGAACCCGCACTTCAGCCGGAGCGAGCTGAAGAATTTCGATTTTGGGTCCATTATTCCGAACGTGGAGGCGGCATGACCCGTTGGACCGCGAGTTTCATCGCAATGGTTCTGGCGAGCTTTCCAAATATTGCAAGCGCGCAGAATTGCGAAGCTATACCCGCCGGACCGGCACGCACCGACTGTTACATCGGCCTGAGCCGCATCTATCAGGG
>Ga0306917_10000141_pt1 | contig 25865 bp, 27 predicted proteins | sample tim00Cox00000000_FD_203313 | JGI IMG/M metagenome (GOLD analysis project Ga0306917, IMG submission 203313) | Lab enrichment of tropical soil microbial communities from Luquillo Experimental Forest, Puerto Rico - timezero.00C.oxic.00.000.000 (v2)... | ecosystem: Environmental > Terrestrial >... | reverse complement strand
GGCCGGCCGATCATGCAATTTTAGCTGCTGCAATCCGCTGCGGCGCGCCGGCGGGCTTTCCAATCAAATAGTGTTGAGGCGATAACGATGCGCTAGGATGCGACTGCATGGCAAAGGTCAAGACACCACGTTGCACCTATCACACGCTGATCCTGACGCCGGCGACATCGAACACGGCAAAGTGCGTGGCAGGCATTTCCGACACCCTGGTCACCAACGTATTCGCGCAAGCAGGAAAGTGCCGGCTCCCGGCGATCGTATTCGCCTGCGATACCGCACCCGAACTTGAGACCAAAGCGCCCAAGGGCATGGTCAAGGTTTACCCCCGCGAGATCGATCTGAAAAACACCGAACGCCTGAAGTCGCTTGAAAGCACGGTCGTCGTCGAGTCGCTGGAAGATCTGAGAACGGCTTTGGGGCGGCGCCGGCACGAACTGCATGGCTGAGCACATCCTCTTTCTTACCGGCCACCTTGCCCGCCCGCGTCTCGAAAAAATTCTCGGCGAGAGCGGCGATCTCGGTTTCACTTGGTCGGTGCTCGACGTCGGCGTCAAGGTCGCGGCGCTGATGACCGAGCGCATCATTAGCCGCCGCCTGCCGCGCCCGGTCGCGGCGAATAAGGTGATGGTTCCCGGCCGCTGCCGGGCCGATCTCAAAAATCTTACCGCCGAATTCGGCGTCGAATTCATCCGCGGTCCCGACGAGCTCAAAGACCTGCCGTCGTATTTCGGAAGGCGCGCGCGCAATGCCGATCTGTCTCGGCATGACATGCGAATTTTCGCCGAGATTGTCGATGCGTCGACTTTGACAATCGACGGGATCGTCGAACGAGCGGCTTCGATGCGGGCCGCCGGCGCGGATGTGGTCGATGTTGGCTGTCTGCCGGACACGCCGTTTCCGCATCTGGAAGACTCGGTGCGCGCACTGCGCGACAATAATCATGCGGTGAGCGTTGATTCAGCCAATACCGAGGAGTTGCGCCGCGGCGCCCAGGCCGGAGCGCAATATCTGTTGAGCCTCACCGAGGAGACGCTGCCACTTGCCGTCGAAACCGGCACTACACCGATACTCATTCCGGCCGCGCATGGCGAGCTGTCGTCGTTGCTCCGCGCCGCCGAAGCGGCGGAAAAGCTCGGCATTCGCGCGATCCTCGATCCGATTCTCGATCCGATCCACTTCGGGTTCATGAACTCACTCGCGCGCTATGCGGAGCTTCGCCGGCTGTTGCCGGCGGCCGAGATCCTGATGGGCACCGGCAATCTGACGGAGCTGACCGACGCGGATTCCGACGGCGTGACCGCCGCCCTGCTCGGCATCTGTTCCGAACTCCATATCCGCAACTTACTGGTCGTTCAGGTCAGCCCACACACGCGGCGCACGATCCAAGAGCACGACGCGGCGCGCCGGATCATGTTCGCGGCACGGGGCGACGCAACCATACCCAAAGACTACGGCAACGCGCTGCTCTCCCTCCACGATCGCAAGCCGTTTCCCAATACGCCGGCCGAGATCGCAGAACTCGCCGCCGAGGTCAAAGACGCGAATTTCCGCATCGAAACCAGCGTGGATGGGATTCACGTTTACAACCGCGATGGCCATCACGTTGGCCACAACGCCATGTCGTTGTTTGAAAAACTTGGCCTCGACAACGATGGCCCGCACGCCTTCTATCTTGGAACCGAGCTGATGAAGGCGGAGATCGCCTGGCTGCTCGGCAAACGCTATAGCCAGGATGAGCCGCTCGATTGGGGCTGCGCTGCCGACCGGCCGGCCGAAGATCTCACGCGTCTAGCCGAAGCGGGTCACACACTGCGGCTGAAGAGATAATCGATGCCGATGATCCGCGAAGCCATCGTTTCAACGATGAACGAGTCGGGGCAAGTTCATTTAGCGCCGCTGGGCCTGATTGCGGAAGGAGACGACTGGATTATCGCCCCGTTCCATCCGTCGACCACGCTGAACAATTTGCGCAGCGTGCCCTTCGCCGCGGCAAGCTTTACCGATGATGTTCGCGTATTTGCCGGTTGCCTGACGGGGCGCTCGCAATGGCCGACTGCGGCGTGCCAGGATATACCGGTGGCGCGCCTTGCCAACGCACTCGCGCATGCCGAACTCGCCGTCACCCGTGTCACTGAAGACACCCAGCGGCCGCGGTTTCACTGTCGCGTGCTGCACAGCGCCGCGCACGCGCCGTTTCGCGGTTTCAATCGCGCCCAGGCCGCGGTGATCGAAGCGGCAATCCTGGTCAGCCGGCTCCACTTGTTGCCGCGAAACAAAATCGAGCACGAGATGGCTTACTTGCAAAACGCCGTTAGCAAGACCGCCTCACCAGCTGAAGAAGAGGCTTGGGGTTGGTTGCTGGATGCTGTAACTGCGTTTTACGCAAAAAACGGCAACGCCGCCCGCTGTTAACGGGCGTCCGCCAGATCAAGTAAATCGGAAAATGGCGATCAGAACTCGGGCGGCAGGTAGCCGTTGATCTCGAGACCGATGCAAATTTCAACCAAAACGGGTGTCGTCCAGGCCATGAGCTCCTCCCTTTTGGACCTTTAATGAATAATAGAGCGTAAGCGCTCGTTACCGCAAGTGCCTTTTGGACGCGCATTTTGATCATGGGAGCATGGCGGATCGAGAGGAAAGGCGCATCTCTGCGGGCGGTCATCGACCCCTTTGCCACCTTGACCTGCCCTCCGCATTGAATATGGCCTAATTGCCTGAAACGATAGGCTTGGCTATCCGGCAGACTATCCAGCTTGGCGCGGCAGGGCGCGGGGCGAGCCAGCAGTTGCACGAGGGCGAAGGGGGAAGATTATTAGCGCGCAATTCGTTTCGACCGTCGGATCGCTGACTTCAGCCTCGCCGCGGCAGCGCATGCTGCATGGACTATGGTATGGCCGTTCTATCCGTTTGCAGCTTCTGATCGTGTTGATCCTTGTCGATCTCCTGGCCGCGCTGCTCTCCGGCACGATTGCGATTTGGCGGGCGCGCACACAAACCCGTGTCGAAATTGCCGCCTCGGTTCATCTCGCTGAGCTCCTGGTCGGCGATGCCGCGAAGTACGTTGGCCAGCAACTCAGTGCCGAGGAATTTTTGCGTGCGCTCCCCACGCAACTGCGATCGATGCGCCACCTGCGGATCTCGGTAAAGGATCCGGCAGGCATGCCCGTAGCGCCCGCCTTGACTTTTGGCACTAAGGAACGTGCGCCGGCGCCGGCCTGGTTTACCGCCCTCGTCGCCCCCGAGGTCCAGCCCCATGCCATTCCCGTGATTGCCGCAGGCCGGCCGGTCGGACAGGTCGAGATCATCGGCGAGCCTGCCGACGAAATTGCGGAGGTGTGGGAAAACCTGGTCGCGATCGGGTCGGTCGCCGTTCTGCTCAACCTCACGATGATCGGCGTCCTTTACGTCCTGTTCGGTCGCGTGCTCGACCCTCTAACGGCGCTGGGCGCCGGTCTGTCAGACCTTCAACGTCAAAGCTACGGAGTTCGGCTGCCGCAGCCCTATCCGCGTGAATTGGCGGTCATTGTGGCTCGCTTCAATGCGCTCGCCCGCGCGCTCGAGACCGCGCGGGGGGAAAATCTTACGCTGAACCGGCGGCTGATCAGCGCGCAGGACGACGAACGCCGGCGCACAGCGCTCGAACTTCATGACGAGGTGGGTCCATGTCTATTCGGACTGAAGGTCTGCGCCGCCTCGATTGCCACGGCGGCGGCGGATCTTCCGGACAAAGCCGCGCAGGACATGTCCGGGCGCGCCCGCGAGATCGTCGCCACGGTTGAGCATCTGCAGGCCATCAACCGCACCATGCTCGAGCGCCTGCGGCCAATGGCGCTCGGCCACGTACCGCTGAAGGACATCCTCGAACAGATCGTGGGCGAACGCGCACGGCAAACGCCGCAGACTTCGTTCGAGTTGCGTGCTCAACGACTTGCGCCAAGCTACGGGGATTCGATCGATCTCACTGTGTATCGCTGCATTCAAGAGAGCCTAACTAACGCGATCCGCCACGCACAGGCAAAGCATGTCGAAATCCACATCCATGAGGACGGCAATGCGGCGCTGCTGAAACTGACGGTCCACGACTATGGCCGCGGCATGGCTGTGGACGCGCCGGCGGGATTGGGAATTCGCGGCATGCAGGAGCGCGTTGAGGGACTAGGCGGATATTTTTCTCTTGATAGCGCAACCGGCCGCGGTACCTGTATTAGCATCAGCATTCCGATCGGCGAAGCCGACGCGTCGCACGCATAATTGAAAAACACGATGACCAGGGTCCTGATCATTGATGACCATCCAATCGTGCTGCAGGGCTGTCGGCGCATGCTCGAAGATGTCGGTGTCACCGATGTTATCGAGGCTGGCGACACCAGGTCAGGATACCGCCTGTTCAGCGGCAAGCGTCCCGACATCGTGATTGTCGACCTGGGCTTACAGGATGGAGGGCTAGGCGGACTGGAGTTGATTCGGCGGATCCGGACCGATGATATCCATGTGCGGATTCTCGTTTTCAGCATGCACAGCGATCCGGTGATCGTCGCCCGTGCATTACAGGCCGGCGCCAGCGGTTACGTGGTCAAAGACACCTCCCCTGAAAATTTCATTGAGGCCTTTAAAAAGGTGCGGCTCGGCATGAGGTATTTGAGCGACGACCTCGCGATGCGAGTGGCATTCACGAATACGCCGGGCCGACAGAATCCACTTGCTGACCTTACTCCTCGGGAATTGCAAACACTGTCGCTTTTGGCTGAAGGCAAGCCCTACAATCGTATCGCGGCTGAACTTAACGTCAGCTATAAAACTGTGGTCAATGTTTGCTCTCAGCTCAAGCAGAAGCTGAACGTGGAAAATTTACCGGAGTTGATCCGCATCGCCGTGCAAATGTTGTCAGCGGGTCCATAGCCGTGCCCTGCGAACCCCGTCCCCACGAATGCGGACTAAATCACAAGTGCAGTGTGTGCCGTTCGCGGATGACACAGGACTGTGGCTAACGCGGATAAACTTTGCGATGGAGCACCAGTGACGAAACTAACTTGTATCGCTGTATTAATGCTTGCGATGGCAACAGACCAAGGCTTTGCACAACAACGTCCGTCGCGTTTCTGGAATTTGACCAAGAACACAATTTCGGAATTTTACCTTGCCCCGGCTGGAACTTCGGACTGGGGCCCTGACCAGTGTAAGAACGACAAGGACGGCCGCGTCGATTTCGATGAACGGCTGGCGATAAGCGGTTTGTCGCCAGGTATTTATGACGCCAAGTTTACAGACGTGACAGGGCGCACCTGTACCGTGCCCAAGATTAAAATCGAGGCCGGCGCAATCTTCTCGATCGCGGAAAAAGATCTGACATCATGCGAGCAGCGCTGAAGATCGGCACGATAAATTGACGGGCCCTGACTTACGAAAACCTGGGGAGACGAGCGTACTTGGGTTTGGAGACGAGCGTACTTGGGTTTATAATGGCTCATCGTTGCGAGGATTCGCCATGATTTCCAGACGCAATGCAATGTTTGCGGCCATTACCGGGCTCGCCAGTGTAGGTGCAGTGTATAGCGCCTCGGCCAAAGAGCCGTCTCCGATCGCAAGCTTCGACACCGACAATGACGGCACGGTGGACCTTGCCGAAGCCAAAAAGGCGGCAGGCAACCTGTTCGACAAGTTGGATACCGACAAGGACGGCACGCTCGACATCAAGGAATTGCATGGTCGCCTGAGCCTGAAGGACTTTGCTGCCGCCGATCCAGACAACGACAAGACCTTGACCAAGGACGAATATCTTGCCGCAGTCGAAAAGCGGTTTAAGGCGGCTGACCCCGACAATGATGGGACCGTTAGCGCGACAGAGTTCCGCACCGCTTCCGGTCAGGCCCTCGCCCGCTTGCTGCACTAGTGATGCGGCAGCGCGAAGATTGGGCGCGCTCTATCACGCGCCAGTCATTGCCAAAAATGCCTGTTCGATGGTGGCTGTCCCCGAGTGGGTAATAAGCTGTGCCGGCGTAGCATCCACTAGAACCTTGCCGCGATGCAGCACGACGATCCGGTCGGCACCTGAGACCTCATCGCACAGATGCGTCGCCCATAACACCGCGACCGAGCGCTCCACGCGCATGGTCAGCATCAATCTGAGCAAATCGCTGCGGCTGGCCGGATCGAGCCCGACCGTCGCCTCGTCCATCAGCAGTACGCGCGGATCGTGTAACAAGGCACGGGCGAGCTCGACCCGCCGCCGGTTGCCGCCGCTCAACTGCCCCGCCTTGTCTTTTGCCCTTTCGGCAAGGCCGAGCCGTCTGAGCTCAGCGGCGATGCGCTCCTTGGCAGCGCTCCGTCGCATGCCTTGAAGCCCGGCATGAAACAACAGATTTTCGCTGACGCTCAATTCCAGATCGAGAGCCGGCTGTTGAAACACGATTCCCAGCATCGCCAACGCCGGCACCGGATTGCGCCGCATATCTTGTCCCATGATTTCCACCCGGCCGGAATCCGGGACAAATAGCCCGGAAAGAAGCTGGAACAGCGTGGTCTTGCCGGCGCCATTTGGGCCGAGCAGCGCAACGAATTCGCCGGGTGCAACGCTGAAGGTCACGCCGTCTACGGCACGGATCGCTCCGTAGGTTTTGACGACATTGTCGAGGAACAGGGCGGGGCCCCTTGGTTTAGGTGTCATAAAATCACTAATATCATTGACTTAATTAGATCACTTGCTTCACCTGGTTGACTTGGATCACGTGCAGAGTTCGCTTGATCGTCCGCATGCCTCAGAGTTAGGTTGGCTTCCGCCTGACGGTTAAATAGCGGATAGCAGCGTCCAAGATCGCTCATGAGATTTATCCACGTTCTTCGTGCGCTGCGCGCCGTTACCGTCCGCGAAATCATCAAATTCGTGCAGCAGCGCGGCCGACTGCTTTCTGCGCTCGTTCGCCCGCTGATGTGGCTTGCGGTATTCGCAGCCGGCTTTTACGACGTATTCGGCGTATCAATCATCCCCCCTTATAAAGTCTACGTTACCTATCAGGTCTACATTGTACCCGGATTGCTCGGCATCATTCTTTTGTTTCACGCCATGCAATCGTCGCTGTCCATGGTCTATGACCGCGAAATGGGAATGATGCGTCTTTTGCTCACGGCGCCACTGCCGCGCTGGGTCCTATTAGCGTGCAAGCTCTGCGCCGGTACCGCCCTTTCGGTCATAACCTGCTACGCTTTTCTCGCCATTTGCATCGTGTTCGATGTCACATTCGACCCGCTGACCTGGCTCGAAGTGTTGCCGGCGCTGATCGTGTCCGGACTGATGCTCGGCGCGCTGTGGTTATTCCTTTCGGTCCACATTCGCCAAGTCGAAAACTTTGCAGGTGCAATGAATTTTGTGATGTTTCCAATGTTCTTTTTCTCTTCGGCGCTCTATCCGTTGTGGAAGCTGCAGCAGAGTGGATCGCAATGGGTCTATGTCGTCGCGACGGTTAATCCCTTCACTTACGCGGTGGAATTGATCCGCTTCGCGCTTTACGGTCAGCTTGAACCGCTTTCCGCAGCCGTCGTCTGTGGCGCGACGATTGTATTCTTTCTCCTGGCGGTGCACGGCTATAACCCGCAGTGGGGCATGATCCGCCGCACCGCCCAGCCGCAAACCGCATAAGACTGAAGGTTGCGCGCTCGAACGGTCAATGCGCCGAATCGGCAAAGCCCCTTATTTTATTCGCCATTACCGCGATTTCATCCGCCGATCGCGGTTTGCGCGGATGCTCGATGGGCACGTCGGCAACTAGATGGGCGGGAGAAGACGACAGCAGAAAGACGCGATCGGCGAGCCCGATCGCTTCCTCGATATTGTGGGTCACAATGAGCGTCGTCACCGGCCGGCGAAAAACGAGTTCGGTGAGCTCGCCGCGCAATCGATCGGCCAGTGCCGCGTCAAGCGAGACGAATGGTTCGTCCAGAATCAAAAGATCGGGTTCGACCGCGAAGGCGCGGGCTAAGGCGACGCGCCGTGCCTGGCCGAGCGAAAGCGCGCCGGGGTAGTGCTGGCGGTGCTCGGCCAGACCAAGCGTCACGAACAGCGTTTCCAAGGACTGCGCGCTTGCCTGTGGCGCGATCAGCCGGATGTTTTCTTCCACGGTCCGCCACGGAAGCAGGCGAGGCTCCTGAAACACCACGCCGAGCTTGCAATTCACCGGCAGCGACACGGTGCCTTCGAAGTCACGGTCGAGCCCCGTGACAATGCGCAGCACGGTGGTCTTGCCGCAGCCGGATGGGCCGACCAGAGCGGCGACCTCGCCCTTGTCCAGCGTAATCGAGAGCTCGCCGAGCACGTGCAGCCGCCCGCCCGCGGCCCGGTAGGATTTTTGCTTGATGTGGAGTTCAAGCCGGCCTGAGGCGCCAGCGGGAGACATGTCGTTCAAGCGGCTGCACCAGAAGGGCTTCGATCGCGAGCATCACCACAGTAAACGCCAAAGCATAGGCCAAGATGCGCGTGACGTCGAATAATTGGAACGCGGCGCCGATTTCAAAACCGACTCCGTTGGGGCGGCCGAGCATTTCAACGATTAAGACAATTTTCCAAACTAGCGACAATCCGGCTCGTGCGGTGGCGACGAGATACGGCGCAAGCTGCGGCAATATGACATAGAGCAAACGCGCTGCGCTGTTCATCCGATACACCGTCGCCATCTCATCGAGCGTCGGATCGAGCGCCCGCGCTCCCTCGCGTATGGTGACGGTGGTCACCGGCAATTTGTTCAAAGCCACGGCGGCGATCGCGGCCGTGTCGGTCAATCCGGCCCAAATATAGGCCAGCACGATAATCACCAGCGCGGGCAGATTGAGCAGCACGATAAGCCAGGGATCCGCGAGCCAGTCGAAGATCGCGTTGCGGCCCATTAAAAGGCCGATGACGGTTCCGAGCACCATCGCGATCGCGAACGCGGCAAAGACGCGCAACAGCGTGGCGCTGAGATTAAACGTGAGCGCGCCCGAGCGCGCTTCGTCGACCAGCGCCAGCGCGACGGCGCCCGGCTCCGGTAACAAGCGCGCGCCGATCACGTGCGAGCCGATGATCCAGGTCAGGAGCAGCAGCAGGATCGAGCCCAAATGCAGCAGCGATTTCATTCGCGCGATCCCGCCATGTAGAACGTGCCGGGAGCGAGTTCCCGCGCCGAGCCGACCAGATCGCGGCCGCCGACATCGGCCAAGATGCGATAGAGCGCCTTGGCGTCGGGAGCCTCGTCCTCAACCGAGCGGCGTGGGATGCCTTCGACATAGCGCCGGCGATAGACGTCGAGCTCGGCGCTGTCGCTGACGCCGATGCGTGGCACCAGGCGCTGCCATTCGTCGGGCGAGTCCGCCAGGATTTTCTTGGCCTGATCGGTCGCGCTGAAGAAGCGATCCAGAATGCCGCGGTTGCGCTCTGCCCAGGCCCCATAGAAAACGTAGCCGACCAGAGCGACCGGTCCGCTCGCGCCGAGGTGTCTCATGACGTCGGCCATGTCGATGGCGCGGCGCATGCCTTTGCCTTCAAGGCGAGCACAAAAATTCCAGAATGTCAGTGTCGCGTCGGTCTCGCCCTGCAAAGCCTTTTCGGCCAAAAGCGGGGGTGCGCCATAAACGATGTCGGACTGCTTCTTCAGATCAAGACTTGACTGGCGCGCGAAGGCCTGCAGCAGTAGCCAGCTCTTGTCGAGCGGACCGCCGGCAACCCCGAGCTTTCTGCCCTTGAGGCCGGCCACGTTCTTGATCGGGGAAGAGGCCGGCACCATCACCGCGCCAAGCGTGCTCGAATATGGATAAAATACCAGGTCGTCGCCGAGCGTGCGCTCGCGCGAGACCCATAGCCAGTCCGACACAATAAGATCGACCGAGCTGCCCCGCAGCGCGATCTGTCCGGCCTCGGTGCTGGCGAGCTCGGTGGTCTCGATATCCAGATTGGCTTTCCGGTCGAGCTCATGGGCCCGCATCACTTCGAGCTCCCAGTCCAGCGTGCCGGTGATCTGTGCAGCAACGCGGATGCGGTCCATGGCATAAGCGGCGGAATTCGCCAGAGTGGCAACAAGCACAACGGCCGCCACTTGCCTGCACGTTGTGGAGAAGCTCATGATCAGTAGGCCGCCTTCTAGTTTTTGCAATGTCGTTCGCGATGCGCGCGATTGCGACTGTAGCAATTGGCGGCAGGCAAAAGCGCGCGGCAACTTTCCGCACGTTCATCCAACGCAAATTCAACCGACCAGCGCATCGCTGTCGGCTTTGCGAGGATTCAACCGATAGGAATACGGCTCGTCATACTGCCGCGCCGCAAGCGCAACCACGTTGGGGTGGTGCGGCGACAGGTGGCACACCGGATCGGCGGCAGCGGCATCGCCGGTAAGCATAAAGGCCTGGCATCGGCAGCCGCCGTAATCGATCTCGCGCCGTTCGCAACTGCGGCAGGGCTCTTTCATCCAAGCAGTGCCGCGAAAAGCTTTGAACGCTGGTGAATTTGCCCAAATATCGGCGAGCGAATGATCCTGCACGTGCCAGAATTCGAGATTGGGGATCACTTCGGCAGCGTGGCAGGGCAGTACCTTCCCGGCTGGGGTCACATTGAGCGAGCGTCGGCCCCAGCCACCGACACACGGCTTGGGAAAGCGCGCGTAATAATCGGGGAGCACCGCGTCAATGACGATCTTGCCGTGATAACGCTTGCGGAGTTCCTCCACCGCTTTCACCGCGCGGGGGACCTGATCCGCTGTCGGCATCAGCGAAGCGCGGTTGCGCAGGGCCCAGCCGTAATACTGCACATGGGCGATTTCGACCCGGCTTGCGCCGATCGATACCGCAAGCTCGACCATAGCCCTGATGCGATCGATATTGGCGCGATGAACGACACAATTGACTGTCAACGGAATCTTCAGCGCGACAACTCGGTCCGCCAGCGCTCTTTTGCGCGCGAATGCACTTGGATAATTGGCAATATGGTCCGCTGAGGCGGCGTCACTGTCCTGTATTGAAATCTGGACGTGATCGAGCCCGGCGTCGACAAGCTTCTCAACCGTGTTCGCGGTGATGCCGACCGCTGACGTAATGAGATTGGTATAGAGGCCACTCGAATGTGCTGCGGCCGTAATCTCGACAAGGTCGCGCCGTGCGCCCGGCTCCCCGCCGGACAGATGCACCTGTAGCACGCCGAGCGCCGCCGCCTCCCCGAACACCCGAGTCCAAGTCGGACTGTCAAGTTCGCGCTCACGAGGGTCTAGTGCCAACGGGTTGGAACAGTATGGACAGCCGAGGGGGCAGCGGTGCGTTAGTTCGGCGAGGAGGCCGATCGGCCGATGAAGCGCAGGCTCCTCTCCTCCGTTGGTGAGACCGGAAGTGCGAGTCGGGGAAAGATGATCCTGTTTGTCTGCAGCCATCAATCAGAGTTCCAACAGCCTTCGTTCGAGAAGTTGTCGCAGCAGCGCCGAAACGTCGGCTAAGATGCGGTCGCGCGGAGCCGAATAGGTCTGAGCGAGATCGTTCACAATCGCACTAACGGTGGCTTGGCCGGTGCAGCGTTTCACGATCTCTGCAGCGATGGCGTCGGCTTTGAACACGCGCTCGGGCGCAAGCAGCACCCACCCGCCATGCGCCTCATTATGAACCAGCCGCACGCCATGTGGCAATCGCGGTTGCGCCTCGAGGGGAATCGCTATTAGGGGTTCGTTCACCGACGCTCCTATTCTTGCGGCGCAAAAGCGCAGGGCGGAATGTGCCTTGGGGCGACGTAAGCATGATACAGCGCATCGAGCATTGACCACAGCACGTCGCATTTGAACTCGAGTGCTCCAACCACGCGTTGCTGATCTTCGGCCGTCCTGGCATTCGCTTTCACATAATCGAGCGCAAATCGAGAATCCCGTTCCGCTTGCGGCGGGCGCCGCGAAAAATATGCCAGCGTCTCCGAAGTCACGAAATTGTAGTTATTAAGCATTCCCTCTATACGCTCGCTGATGATCTGAGGAGAGAACAGTTCGGTCAATGATGAAGCAATCGCTTCGAGAAGTGTCTTTTTGCGCACGAAATTTACATAGGCGTCTACTGCAAATCGTGTTGCAGGAAGTAGACCACGAAAAGAAACGACATAGTCGCGATCAAGCTGCAAACCGTCGGTGAGTTTCAGCCAACGCGCTATTCCACCCTCACCTTCCCTCTCGCCGTCGTGGTCGACCAAACGACTGCGCCACTCTCGTCGAATTTCAGGATCAGAGCAGCGAGCAATTATGCTCGCATCCTTAATCGGAATCATTGATTGATAATAATAGCGATTTAACGCCCAGGCCTGGACCTGCCCCTTAGTGCATTTTCCGGTGTGAAGGAGGCTGTGGAATGGGTGCAGATGATGGTAGCGCGTTGCGCCGATCTCGCGCAGTTTACCTTCTAGCTCAGTAGGAGACATCAGTTTCAAATTACGATCTCCATTCCATCCACAGCGATCTCGAAGCCAGCCGCTTCAACCTCGTGCCGCTCTCGCGAGCCGTCGACTAGAATCGGGTTTGTATTATTGATGTGCGTTAAGATTCGGCGGGCTGCCAAACGAGCGAGCGTCTGGAGCGTACCGTGCGCGCCGCTAAGCGGTAGGTGACCCATGCGGCGTCCGGTTTTGGTGCCGGTCCCGCCCCGAATCATCTCGTCGTCGTCAAAGAGCGTTCCATCAAACAGCACAACATCGGCCCGATCCAATCGATCCAGCAGGGATTTATTCAACGCTGCCGCACCCGGGACGTAGATCAGCCGGCTGTCCCCGCCTATGATCTCGACCCCGACATTGACGTCATTTTCGGCTGCAATTTCCGGCTCGCCTATTTCCAAGTAAAGCGGGACCTTGCCGGGAACCGAGAATAATTCGGCATTCAGTCCGCTCGCCAGTGCAAAGTGGCGCCCCAGGGCGACTGGATGTCGCTCCACTACGTCAGACGCAAGCACGCCGAAAATAGGATTTTTCCCGATCGCGGTAAGCGTCTGAGCAGTGGCATACAGGCTGAATTTACTGCGCTCGCGCAGCGTCAACAACCCAGCAATTTGGTCGACTTCGGCTCCGGTCAAGACCACTGCAGCAATCGGGCTACCCCGGGGACTCTGCTTCGGCTGTAGAACCGCTGTGGCCTGGATCTGTGCCCGCAAGTCCGGCGAAGCATTTATCAAAACCCAATCGCGGCTGTCAGCCGAAACTGCGAGCCCCGCCTGAGTTCGTGGTTTGACCCTTGAGTCGCCGTCCCATGCCAACTGACAGACCGGACACCGGCAATTCCATTGCGGAAACCCACCACCTGCCGCAGTACCAAGAACGACAGCCGTCAGGCGACCCATTTGTGGGCCATGCGTTTTACGATAAACATCAATCTCCAACCCGACGCAGACTTCCGCAACAAGAGGAATCAACCAAGGAAATCCTCGACGTTCGAAGCCGACTCGCCAAATATGTCAGGTCTAGAAGTAAATCCCCCCAAAGGGTCTGTAAAGCAGGCCCCTCTTCATAGGCGGCGCCCCGTCCACGGTGTAGGATGCCAGAAGGGCGACCTGTTTGCATAGCCAACAACAGTATCTACCAACCCAATTGCGAGGACCGATGTATCCAAGGACCATAATTATTGCGGCTACAGCCATCACCATTTCGGCTGGGACTGCGCGGCCCCAGGACGCCCAGAAGGGTCAAATGGTGTTCAACATGTGCTTGCCTTGTCACTCCATCGGCCCAAGCGCGGAGAACAAGGTCGGTCCGGAACTGAATGGATTGGATGGCCGTCATTCCGGGAGTGCTCCAGACTTCGAGTATTCGGACGCGAACAAGAATTCTGGAATTGTTTGGAATGAGGCTGCTTTCAAAAAATACATCCAGAACCCCCAAGGGGTAATTCCAGGCACCAAAATGATCTTTCCCGGCGTTAAGAACGAACAGCAAGTGAATGACCTTTGGACCTATGTTTCTCAATTCAATGCGGACGGCAGCATAAAGAAATAAACTTATGCTCATCACGCCATCTCGCGGAGCGCTTGCAATGACTTGGTTCGAATTTGTACCGATCGCGTTTGTAGCGATATTGGGACTCATTGTTCTGTATGCATTGTGGCGCGGGCCCGCGCGTCAATGAGCAGGGTCGGAAAGCCGTTCCAGCTTGATGGAAAGAGCTGCTGGCGAGCATGGCCCCCCGTTAGCACAAACTTAAGTTGCGTTAGCGCTTTGGTGGTTTCAAGGAACTCGTCAAGAGGGAAGGTTCTGGCGGAGAGCGTCTTGACTGGCAAAGTGCGAGCCGTGCTCTTCCACGTTCTTGCTGCTGAGAACATTTCGCAGATCAATTTCTGCGTGTTTGGCTTTTGATCACCTTCGCGAGCCAGTGATAGGATGCCTTCGGCGTGCGCTTTAGGGTCCTGAAGTCAACGTAGACAATACCGAAGCGGCGGCTGTAGCCTTCCGCCCATTCAAAATTATCGAGCAATGACCAGACGAAATAGCCGCGCAGATTTACGCCCGCGGCAAGTGCGTCGAGCACCGCTGCCAGGTGGTCGCGCAGATAGGCGATACGTTCGTTATCCACGACGACGTCCTTGGCTAGAAGCTTATCCTCATAGCAAGCGCCGTTCTCAGTCACATAAAGCTCCGGATTGCCATAGCGGTCACGCAGTCGAATCAGCTCTTCAGTGAGGGCTCCCGCATCAATCGGCCAGCCCATTGCGGTGAAGCGCATCCCACTGGGGGCGGGACCGAACCACACTCCGAACACACTTTGCGGTGCCTCCATGACGTACATTGGCGAATAGTAATTGACGCCAAGAAAATCGATCGGCTGTTGCATTGTTGCGTAATCGCCATCGGCGAGCAGTGGCGCAAAATCACCCGCAACCGGCTGTGGGTAAACGCCCTTCACCAGCGGATCAAGACAGGCGCCGTTCCACATTGCATCAAACCGTTCGGCCGCGTGGCGATCGCTCGTCGTATCTGAGGATGGGCGCACCGGCTGCAGTGAAATCACGTTGCCGAGGCGTAAACCCACGCGTTCCGCACGTATCGCTTGAACAGCGTGACCATGCGCTAGGTTAAGGTGATGCATAGCGGCAAGTGTGTTGGCCAAGCCCTCCAAGCCGGGGGCGTGGGTGCCGGTTCCGTGTCCAAACAATGCGTGGACATTAGGTTCGTTAAACGTCACCCAATCCTTAACGCGGTCGCCGAGCCGCTTTGCCACAAGACGCGCGTAATCGGCAAATCTCGTGCACGTATCGCGATTAAGCCACCCGCCCCTCTCCTGCAGGACCTGCGGAAGGTCCCAATGATACAGGCAGAGCCATGGCCTCAAACCCTTTACAAGCAGCCTATCAACTAACCTGTCATAAAAATCGAGACCGCGGTGCTCGATAAACCCAGCGCCGAACGGCAGAATGCGAGACCAGGCGGTTGAGAATCGATACGCGCCAAAGCCACCGGCTGAGAGCAGGTCGATATCCTGACGCCATTGGTGATAATGATCGCACGCGACGTCCCCTGTATCGCTATTTTGCACGCGTCCCTGCTCATGGGAGAAGATATCCCAGATGCTTTTGCCGCGACCGTCTTCGTCCACTGCACCCTCGATTTGGTAGCTTGAGGTCGAGGCGCCCCAAACAAAGTCCTCGGGAAACATGCCATCCCTATTAGCGGCGTTGCTACCCTGCAAAACTCCTCCTGAACTGAATAGCCTCAGGGCTGTTGTTAGCAACCCTCGACGCCCAATGAATATCGTCATCGGGCAAACCTCACTGAGGTATGGTTGTGCTTGGGAAACGCATTACTCTCTCATTGGGACTCAGCGGAAGTGGCGGGTCGCGATGTGCGGTTCTGGTTACGTGACTTTGTGCCGTGCGTGAGAAGCGACCGCCTGTCGCGAGTGAGCCCATCGAGCCTAACTTGCATGAAGCTGGCGGAAAGCAGGCTTACTTGCCAGTGGTCGGCGATGTGAAGCCGGGCGAAAAGTTCATGCCGAATCATTAGCCCGGTCGATCACCGCGTCGACGCGCGGCGGATTGCCTACTGCGCTCCAAGCTAAAGGCCGCGACTTCTCGTGGTGCTCGTTTATGTTCGCGAATTTCAAGTTCTGTGGCTTGACGCTCGAAAACCTCTGCTTCGTCTAACAGCGCTTGGCGAGCGCTGTTATTGCAAGAAAGGGTGACCGCTAGTCGTCGGCACGTCACAGCTTTCTCGCGAAGATCGGCGGCATCCATTTCACTACCCTTCCGCTTTCCGCCGCACCATGCAAATGCTTACCCTGGTTTGAGGGCGCATTGCGGCGTCCGACCAAAATGCGTGGGTCTAGTGCTGGCCTGCCGATGGCATGTTTGCTGCGCTTTCGGCAAATCCGCATACGGCAGCTATCAAAAACTTAAGCCTCTGATGGAAAGCGCGTCAAGTGACTTAGTGGAACTAAAGTCCCTTTGTGTCCGTTTTATACATCGCGTTCAACTTCGCACAGTTTATTCAGACAGCTTGTATGTTTCGCACCGTGATCGCCCTATTGACCAGCGCCACATTGGTGATCGCTTTATCGTATTCGTCCGAGTGTCAGGATCTGCGGCGACAGGGCACGGACGTGCCTTCGGGGCAATTGGCATTCAATAACGCCTGCCGGACCTGTCACTCGGTGAAAAAGGACGACAATCGGTTGGGTCCAAATCTTTACAAGGTTCTCGGTAGGAAAGCCGGTTCAACGCCCAACTACGTCTATTCCCCTGCAATGAGAGACTCGGACTTGGTTTGGGACAAAACAACCCTTGATAATTTCATCGCAAATCCTGATGCAGTGGTGCTAGGCAATAAAATGAAACCGTATGGTGGTCTGGCTTCGGTCGACGTTCGAGCTCAAGTGATTGCGTACTTGGAATCAGTTTCGGGTGGTCAGTAGCGTTGCGTTCTCGCTAACAAAACACGAGACAATGATATGAATTGCGATGCGTTCATCGAAGATGAGGCTTTACCAGGAACGGGTATTTCTTCCGCAACGTTCTGGAGTGGATTAGCTGCGCTGGTGCGCGATTTCGGAGAGCGCAACCGGCAGCGGCGGCGACGCTGCACGCGCTGCATTATCATGAGGTGGATGTTGCCGCTCGCCAACGCGAGCTCAGGGGGCGGTCGGCGGTACCGCTGTCGGCCCTCTTGACTATCCCCGTCGCGCGCTCGAACCCCGAAGATCATCTCCCGCAGCCGGCCTTGCGCGCTGCGGGAGCCTATGGTGAACAGCGGCAACTTCCGTGGCTCCACGACCCACCCCAAGCCGTAATCCGGCCTGGGGTTATTGTTGGAGATTAGCGTGTGGCCTACGGTCTCAGCTTGTAGCAGTGCCCGCCGCCCCCTGCCCTTACGGCCTTTCGGCATGCTGCGTGGCTCGTGTACGAGCAGTCGGGCTTTCCTGTGGCTGTTGCGCCTCTTAACTCTGCACAGAACTTGGCAGCATTGGCAGAGCCTTGAGAATAAAGAACGAGGCCCATCGAGAGAAACAGCATCGTAGCGATGAGCCGGGTCGTCGTCTTGGAACTCGACATCTCAACCTCCCTATAAGTCGAGGTCGCCAATCTAGGGTACAGATTGATCAAATAAACATTGACTTGGATCAAGAACGCGGCAGCATCACAGGAGAACTGTCGAGGATCGTCGCGGGGGGACGGCACCGGGCAAAAACTCGTGTGCGTCTATTTCGAGGATACGCACGATAAACTATTTCAGTGCCTGAAATCTCGCACGGCTTTTGCCGAAGAGCATCCTCGCGCTTACCGAGCCGGTAACGTGGTGGCCGGCTTTCAAAACGCTGTTGACCGTGGCAACGAAAGCAGGTGAGCACACGCGGTAGCGCGTCCGCTCGTGCGAAACCGATATGCGAGCACGCTGAACAAATGACCGCGACCAAGGCCATTGTGAACGCCTGCAGGTAGCGTCGACACCGTTCAGATTAACTGATCCAGCAAACGCTTAGCCAACGCAAATTTGGCGATTGATTAAATTTTCCTAAATAAAAGAGGCCGAAGGATTGCGCTGAACACGTCGAAAGACGAGATGTTCGCACGCCGCTTACCTGCTAGCGCCCGCGCATGAACACCTGCATTTCTTCCAACGTAACGGTGCCATCGTGGTCGGTATCCATGGCCTTGAAGATACGTTCATGCGCGGCCTGCCACTCCTGTAACGTGAGCTTCCCGTCTCCATCAGCGTCCATCAGACTGAAAATTATATGCATCATCGTCGGGCTCATGGCGCCCCGGCCTTGAAACCAGCCGTGGTGGCCGTAACCGCGTTCCATCATTCCCATCATTCCGGGATGATGATGGAAGAAACCGTCCTGATCCTCGTTTTCCTCTTCGCTACCTTGCGCGCGATTTTGCAATCCGGTCGGCGGCTGTAACGCTGGTCCGGATTTATTGCCGGGCAGTCCGGGCACGTTGCTCAGATCTGTTCTGACATTGAATTGTTCGCCCGGTCGCAAGGCTGGACCGAACTTGTTCCCGGGCAAGCCTGGAACACCGGCTCCGCTGTTTGCTGTGCTGGTTTGCGCGAGAGCTGCGGGTCCTCCAACGACGGTACCGATTAAAATAACGGCCGCGACTGTAGCGATTTTATTCATGGTTTACCTCCATTGGATGCCAGACCAATACTTGAACGTCCTTTCAGTTCGGAAAAATCGTGCTTGAAATACATGACCTCGCGGCGTTGATCCGCTGGTTTGCGGCGGTTGAAGTCCATGGGATCGTCTTATGTCGGCTAAACAACCTCAAAATATATGCGGCCCTCCGAAACTGCTCGGTACTACGGAACACCGATCACGTGATGACGTTTCGCAAACCGGCTGGGTGAGCGTGGCATCCCCTGAAAGGTCTCGAAGTTACCGCCGCCGTGTTGATGGGCACAACTTCGCTCCGATGGCTCAATCTCAAAAACCCCTGGCGGTCAATTGACTACGCCCGCTGGCACTGCTGACAATCCTCCAACGCCAGGTCCCACAAGCGGTACTTCGGTCCGAACTACCCGTCATCGCCCAACGACGCGCCATAAGATGTACATTGGCAAGGCGCGTGAGTTGGCGCGGTTGCGGTTAAGGTGATGCCAGAAACATCCGGAAATGCATCGGCTAATGCCGTGGAACCGCCGATTGCCGGTGCCCGACCGCTCCTGGTCTATGACGGCGACTGCGGGTTCTGTGGCTACTCGGTGCGCTACTGGAAGAAGCTCACCGGCGACCGTGTCGATTACAGGCCATATCAGGAAGTGGCAGCGAAATATCCGGCGATCCCAATCGCCGATTTTCAGCGCGCGGTGCAATTTATCACGCCCGGCGGACATCGTTCCAGTGCCGCAGAGGCCAGTTTCCTGACCCTGAGCCAAGCGCCCGGCAAAGGCTTCTGGCTCGCGCTGTACAGAAGACTGCCTGGTTTCGCGATTATTTCGGAATTGGTTTACGCATTCATCGCAGCGCACCGACCGGCCTTTTATCGCGTCAGCGTCCTTCTGTGGGGAAGGAACCCCGAACCGCCACGGTACGATCTTGTCTCATTCCTATTCCTGCGCCTGTTCGGCCTGATCTACCTGTCGGCCTTCATTTCATTCGCGGTGCAGGCACAGGGCTTGATCGGCAGCCATGGCATCCTGCCGTTGGCGGAACTGCTGGATGCCGTCGCCAACGGTTACGGGCCGGAGCGTTTCTTCCTGATGCCGACGGTGTTCTGGTTGGACGCCAGCGATTTTGCCATTCAGGCGGTGTGCTGGGCGGGGGCAGTGTTCTCGATGCTGCTAATCTTTAATCTGCTGCCGCGCCTGAGCTTGTTTCTACTCTATGTGCTCTACCTTTCGCTGCTTTATGGTGGGCAAACCTTCATGAATTTCCAGTGGGACACTTTCCTGCTGGAGACAGGATTTATCGCGCTGCTCCTAAGCTTCGCCATGACGCCGGGCATCTGGCTGCTGCGGTGGCTGTTGTTCCGTTTGGTATTTATGTCGGGTGTCGTCAAGCTGCTGAGCGGTGATCCCAACTGGTGGAACTTATCCGCGTTGTCCTATCACTTTCTGACCCAGCCGCTGCCCACGCCGTTGGCTTGGTACGCCGCGCAGCTGCCGCCCAACCTGCTGAAATTCGCCACTGGCAGTATGCTTTTCATCGAACTCGTTTTGCCGCTCTTAATCTTCTGTCCCCGTCGGCTCCGGTTTTTTGCCGCCTTCGGCATTCTGCTGCTGCAAAGCTGCATTCTCGTCACTGGGAATTACAATTGGTTCAATCTCCAAACCATGTTGCTATGCTTGCCGTTGTTCGATGACTCGGCAATACAAAAGGTATTACCGCAAAGTTTCGCCTCGCTGCGGTTAGTCCACGGGGAAGACAAAGCCCCGAGAAGTCCCGTGGCAATCCTCATCGTCAGTGCCTTGGCGTTGCTGATCGTATTTTGCAGCGTGGTAGAGATGGATGAGCGTTTCGGCGGCAGCCCACCCGCGGTGGCGCAAGCGATCGACCGCTTTTTCTGGCCCCTGCATATCACTAGCCCTTACGGCCTATTTGCAGTGATGACCACAGAACGCGACGAAATCATCATTGAGGGTTCATATGACGGCGTCGAATGGCGCGAATACGAATTCCGGTACAAGCCTGGCAATGTCGCGCGGGAACCGCGCTGGAACATCCCTCACCAGCCGCGTCTGGACTGGCAGATGTGGTTCGCTGCGCTCGAAGACCCACGGCGCCTTCTTTGGTTTTCGCGGTTCCTCAACCGGCTACGACAAAATGAACCCACAGTAACGGCATTGCTGGAAACGAACCCCTTCCCCGACAAGCCTCCGGTCCATGTGCGGGCGCTGTTATACGAGTACTACTACGCCGGCAGCTACGAAAAGGCAGAGGGCGTATGGTGGAAGCGAAAGTTGCTAGCGCCCTACTTCCCCCGTAGCTTGTTTGAAAGATGAAGAATACTTTTTAGTAAAATAGGCTGCCTTGAGCCACGGACAAACGAGTGCCACAGGGTACTAACACACTCGCCGATGAGGTGATCGAACAGGTGATATTCGCGTTCATGCCGTGGATTCGCGGCCTCGAAGCTGAAAGAGCCGGCATTGATCTTGAGGACGTATTCGATGATTTCTGGCAAGTTTGATTCATAGATGCGGGGTCCCTCGTTAATGCCATAGCACGTGTGAAAGCGAACGCGCTCGGCGGGAATGCCGCTCAGCGCCACATTCGTGGCCTCGATGTAGATCTCGGCCCGCCGCTTCTTCTGCTTGTCATCAAGTCCTGGTTCCACAAAAATGTCCGGCAGGAACGGATCGTCTACCTGCACCAGAATGCCGGCGGCGACGATCGCGCGGTATTCCTTGTTGAGCTCGGCAGCGAGCGCGTGGAAATACTCTTCATCGCTCTTGTAGTACTCGTTGATGCAACGCCCGAGGACGCGGTGGCCGGCAAAAACACATGATGGTCGGGGACCCCAACGGCCCGGGAGGCGGCCTTCACATTGGCGATATCGATCTGCAGTTTCTCCTCTCCCTTGTATTTTATCGGCCCCGGTGCAGACGACAGGAACGATCGGCAGTATGGCGCCACCCATCATCGCTTCCTTAAAGTATCGGGCGTAATACTCCGGGAATGAGGAGACCTCCTTCTGGAATAAAACGAGCTTCTGTTCGGGTCGAGATTCATATCCGTCGAAGCGCTCGCGGATATAGGTAAAGAAACCGGGCTTAGAATATTCGCCATCCGTTACGATCTCGATGCTGCATTCGACCTGCTTACGCACGCAGTCAGCGACTTCTTGTGTCAGGATCGAATTCAGTTCCGCTTCGTCGTAGGGTTGTCCTCCGTATTTCGCCTTCAATATATCGAGCAGCTTGTCGAGTCGCGGTAAGCTTCCGATATGCGTGGTGAGCGCCATCGAAAATCATTGTACACGACGTCCCGCGGTCGATGCCGAAGCCGTCGGCAACAAATTTGTCATTGCCGACCCGATGTGATTAAAGTCTCATTCCCGCACTTCGAGCAAGGTTAGCTGATGCGTAGGAAGGTGAGTGTAGTGTGGAACCCGTCACCGAAATGCTGGAGAAGCTGGAAGGCGTCGAAAGCGAGTTAGCCAATACTGACCTTGATGAAGCTTTACGACAACACGTGCGCACCGCTGTAGAAGACTTCAAACGTGCAAGTGCTCAGTGGAGACCATTCGAGGATTTGCACGCGCTTATGCTACGCGTAAGCCACCATCTCGATTACGAAACTGCAAAGCAAAAACAAATTTATAATCTACTATGCGCTATAGAAAACGATACAAAGACGACACTGAACATGGCAAAAATCGTTGCTGTTCTCTTTGCCGCGACTGTAGGATTTTGGTCGGTAGTCGCCTGGTGGGCTTTGAATGACGAAATCACTTCCTTGTTTCACGCAATCACTGGGCTCATACACCACATGAAATAAACTTGGTCGCCTCATCCAGCCGGATTGTCCCGCCGGGGCAATCACCGGGACGAGTGATCAACACGCGATTGGAGGTGCTGCGCAATAACACTGTCACGAGTCTCGGTTTGGCACTTAGTGGACGTGACGCGATGTCGGACTTGCGTCTGCAATGTGCTGAAACGCGGAAATGGAAAACCTACGCTCATAATTGGTCGCCCAACACTCGCCGCCTGACTCGTCGCGCATTTTGCCGGCAATGCTGGTCCTTGATAGCAAGCACGAGCCCGGCGAATGGATCGTTCGGCCGGTCTTGAAGAAAGTTAAGCGGCTACCGACAGCTCAAGCGAAATCAAATATCGCTAATAGTCGGTGACAGCTCGGCGTTTCCAACCGCCGCGCGTCGATATGGTGCGACAACATACGTCACAGACCGCTGGTGGAAAGCGTGCTATCCGTAAAATACACGCTCCAAGAGGAATTGACGCGGTGATCTGACCCGTGAGGAAATCAGATCGCGAAGAAGCTTCTGCGCGCGTGTGGTCAAGCTAGAAATTCCATAAGGGAGGCGACAAATGGCGACACTTGTAAGGGCAGCGATTCTTTCCGGGATGTTCGTGGCGTTTGCTCCTGGGATCACGCTAGGCGATCAAATTGAAAAGAAGGGGACCACGCCGTACGTCACCCACTTCATCTTCCGCCCTGTGCAGAGCCTTGAGGTTTCTGGTCTTGGCACGGCTACCTTACTGGAGGCGATAGGAACCACTCAAAACATGAAGGGAGAGAAGATGCTCGATAAGATGTCGGCGCGCTGCACAGCCCTGAGCGTAGACTCAGGCGCCAAGAAATACATCGACGGAGCCTGTGTGTTGGCCGACGCTGACGGGGATAAGATTTTCTCGACCTTCGATACCCGCGATGTCGACAAGTCGCAGCCAAGCATGAATTGTGGCACCCATATCATCACCGGCGGCACCGGCAAGTACGCGGGAATTACTGGAAGTGAGCCATTTGCATGCAATGCAATGCCTGCAGTGGCTGGGGCAGGTGGCTACACCGCAATGGATATCCCTCACAACACGACGTGGGAGATCAAGTAATCCTGGTATCGCGACCGCGTGCAGACGCCTTACAGTGAGAATGTCCGCTAATGACCCATAGCGGACATGACTGCGGCGCCTTTGGGTACGGCGAACAACGCAATTCTCCATCCAAAAATGTGATATTCTTGTTGATACCCGATGTGGCCCTCGGCGGCGGGTCAAGCCATGAGGCGGCGGGAAATTGTTGGACTTGCTGGGGAGATCGTCGCTGCGTGGCCGCTCGTCGCGCACGCGCGATAATGGCGTGCCTCGGTTGATGTGAGGTCCGGCTCGATTGGCCGTACATACGGTAATCGATGGGGCTAGGACCATCATGAAGACGATACTCGTTCCGATAGAGGATGATGATGCGATGAGTTCAGCGCTCCAGACGGCGCTGATCTTGGCGCAACGATGCGATAGTTACATTGAGGGGTTCGCACTGCGCTGGAAGATCGCAGAATTTGTCTCCGCCGACATGATGGGAGCCGTTGTGGTTAAAGCGGATCATCGGGAAATTACAAGAATGGAGACGCAAGCACGCGCGATTTTTGAATCGTTCATGCAGAAGCACAGTGTGCCGCGGTCAACCGCAACAACAGATTCCCTGTCATTTGGCTGGTTAGACAATGCGCCGGAGGGCGACGCCTTCGTCGGCAGTCACGGCCGTGTTTTCGATGTGATTGTCATGAGTCGGTCCGGTCGAAATAGAAGTGGCCTGCGTAATCGAGCGATTAATACTGGCCTGTTCGAGAGCGGTCGGCCGATACTGCTGGCTCCCCCATCACCGCCAGCTCAGATCGGCACCAATGTACTAATTGCTTGGAACCGCAGCACGGAGCAGGCACGCGCGACTGTACTTGCGATGCCGCTTCTGCAAAAGGCGGAACGGGTTACGGTTCTAACAATCATCGGCGGGACTGAGGTTTCCGGACCTTCCGCTGAGCAACTGGTGCAAAACCTGCGACGCAATCGGATTGTCGCGGAACTGAAGAGAGTTGAGCTTGGTGGCAAAAGTACCGGGGAGGCAATCCTCGCAACGGCTCAATCATTGGACTGCGATCTTCTGATCAAAGGTGCCTACACCCAGAGCCGACTGAGACAGATGATATTCGGTGGCGCGACCCAACACGTTTTAGAGAATGCCATGATACCTGTCCTGCTCGCGAATTGAGGAGGAATCAATCCCACGCAGAGCTTGCCTAGCCACGACTCGGCGGTGTCTACAGCATCGCCACTGTGGTCGATGATTTCATCGATCGGATCATGCAGCAGACGCTTGATAAGTCCGCAGTGCCGCTGGCGGAACAGGCGGAGATCAAAGCCATCATTGCCAGCACGCTCCGACGTCGTCGTTTGAGCAGCACGGTAGCGTCAGCCCAATTCGTGTTGTGATCGGTGAACTATTCACCGGTTCGTCAATGTGACGCCAGAGGAAAGGAGTGATGGCGCGAATGCCGCACGACTTCTAAAGATTTTAATTAGTCGGGGACAAATTCCAAGGCGATGACAAACGCTTGGGTTCAGGACATAGCAAAAGACGCAACTATAAATTCTCAGGAACGATACGGACTAGCCCGCTTTTGCGGCTTTTTGGACGTCCCACCACCAGACAGCGGGGAAAGCTGCTCTGCCGTATTTGGGCATCAGATCGGGATGGCCGAGGCGATCCCATCGCGCGGTGCGCACTTTGTTATAGTACCATTGCGGAACGACGTAGTGGTTCCACAACAGAATGCGATCGAGTGCTCTCGTAGCTGCCTCGAGATCGGCGCGGTTCTTAGCGAAGACAATCTGGTCGATCATGGCATCGACCGCGGCGTTTTTGATGCCAATCCGGTTAGGTGAGCCTGGTTCTTCGGCGGCCCGTGACCCCCAATAGCCACGCAATTCATTGCCGGGCGTGAGCGATGCCGGCCAAGCGGCCGTGATGATGTCGAAGTCCCAGCTGCGGAGCCGGTTTTCGTATTGTACCTCATCGACCGTCCGCACGGTAGCCGCGATCCCGAGGCGATCCAGCGATGCCTTATAGGACAGAAAAACGCGCTCGAAGCCCGCGCCTGCGGTGAGAAATTCAATGGCATAAGGCTCGCCGGTCTTTGCCTTCACCAATTGCTGTTCGCGCACCTCGTAACCGGCCTGTTTGAAGAGCCGCATAGCCTCGCGCAGATTATTGCGCACCGCCTCGGGATTTCCGTTAACCGGATTCGTATAGGGCTTGGTAAAAACTTGTGGAGGAATCTTGTCGCGCACGGCTTCAAGCAATTCGAGCTCCCGGCCCGCAGGCAGGCCAATGGCCGCCAGCTCAGTGCCTGCAAAATAGCTGGCGATGCGTTTATACTGATCGAAGAAAAACTCTCTGTTCATTTCCTCAAAGTTGAACGCATAGTTGAAGGCCAGC
>Ga0306917_10000116_pt1 | contig 27172 bp, 34 predicted proteins | sample tim00Cox00000000_FD_203313 | JGI IMG/M metagenome (GOLD analysis project Ga0306917, IMG submission 203313) | Lab enrichment of tropical soil microbial communities from Luquillo Experimental Forest, Puerto Rico - timezero.00C.oxic.00.000.000 (v2)... | ecosystem: Environmental > Terrestrial >... | reverse complement strand
AAGGCGGCGGGTTCGGTTTAATTGGCGATCTGGTAGTCGGTCTGATTGGTGCATTCATTGGCGACTGGCTGCTGCCGCAACTTGGTGTCCACTTCGGCACAGGGATTGTTGCCCTAATCATCAACGCTTTTATAGGTGCAGTTATACTGCTGCTGATCCTTCGGCTCGTTGGCGGTGGTTGGGGCTACAGACGCCGTTGGCGTTGGCGTTAGCGTTAGTCCGATCTGCATGCGCGAGTAGCAATTCACGCCGCTCGGCACTTTATCGGGTAGCGATTGCCGGATGGTGTTGGCGCGCTACCACTAGTGGCCGGGGAAAATCCCTCCCTCCACCAATCTGATCTGCGCAAGGTCGCGGAAAGAGGAGCGCACCGTGTGTGACGCCTGTTGGCCCTTTGTATAAATTATGGAGGGCTGTGTTTTCGGGGGGCTCTCACACATGCAGGACCACACATGCAGGACCTTGGAAAGAGAATTTATTGGTTCGGCTGTTTTGTGGCTGCGACGGTTCTTGGAATTGGTGTTGTTGACTACTGGTCCAACGACCACCGATTGACTGCATTCCTCTCCTGGGCTGTATTGGCGGCCATTACCTGGCTAGTCGGCCGCGCATCCTTATTTGTTCTGGCTCGCCGTTAGCTTGGTGGATGCTCTAAACGATGCCGTTTCTTGCCGCCGTGGTCGGAACGGAATTCGGGGTGCCGGGTTATCGCCCTCGGACGGCGCAACCATCTCCCCTTGCGGGTGCTTCGCCGTTCAAGCTCCGCGATTGTGAGGCAGCCGCGGAGCTTTTATTTAACCGAAAGCTCCCGGCATTTACCGCACCGCACGAAATTTTCGGCAGTGCCAAAACCCGCGTGGAGTGTCCAAGACAGAAACTCGCTTGACGGCGGTCTCTTTCGGAATAGGCTTAAGTGGTGCTGCCGTCCTCCTCTGTGACCAATAGCGCATGGTCAAGTGTCGTAGGACCAGCATGGAAGCCTCGGGGGGCAACCGTCCGAGGCTTCTTTATTCAGTGATCGAATGCCCGAACGCCGTTTCCCTCCCCCGTGGTCCGTCGAGGATAAGGCCTGTCAACACTGGTGGCCTGCCGCAGTGAGAGGTAGGCCCTTTTTCCGCCGTATCGCTGGGTAGAGACGGCGCTGTTAGATCGTGGTTAAGAAAACGTTAAGCAAACTTTGACACCGTATCAGGATGCCTGTGTTGGCGCGTTCCATGAGACGGATTGCTATTGTTCTTCTCATTTCTGTTCTCGCGGCCGCACGAGGACGGGCAACGGATTACGCCACGATGGGGGCCGGAACTAGCAACTGCGGGGAATTTAGATCAGCCCGTACTGGACCAGAAGTTGCCGCCTATTTTAATTGGGCGCTGGGTTTTATGAGCGGGTTGAATACCAGCCGGTTAGCCTCTGGCTTCGTCACAAAGAACATGGCCTCGATGTCAGTAGATGAACAGGAGATGCTTCATTGAACGAGCCGACCGGATGCTCGTTGCAGTAATCCAGCGCTAACTGTTACGTTGGCCCCAACGTAACGCTGCCAACATCGCCAAAGAGGCTTCCTTCTTAGGGGGTCGCTGCGCGTTGACGTAGATCAATGCCCCGATTGCGATTGCGTTGTTCTGATTATGAGCCGCGTCTTGCGGCATGGGACGCGGCTGTTTCCTCAGGAGTACCAAGGGCCGCTGAATAGGCGGCTCGCGACGTTCAGGTCACTGGGCGATAGCTGGGCGGATACGACAACGCCACACGGACGGTTGATGCTAACAGTGTTGGGAGGGCTCGCAGAGTTTGAACGTCACTTGATCCTAGCCAGGACAAGCGAAGGCCGCGCCAGGGCTCAAGCGAGCGGCGCGCGGTTCGGTCGCAAGCTCAAGCTGACTGTGCATCAACAGCAAGAGGCGCTGAGACGGAGGGCAGCGGGTAAAGCCCTCGTTGACATCGCGAGAAGCTACGCAGTCTCGCACTCAACTATCTCACGTCTTGCGTAATGAAGTGGGCCAGACTGCGACTTGGTTCCGCCAGTCTGGCCCTTCACCACAACCGGACGTCCCCCATCCGGTCATGGCTACGCAATCTCGAACCTGACCTTTCAACCTCCGAACAAATCTGGGTCGTATTGCCGGCTAACCCTCGGAGATAACCAATCACGGTCGTCTAATTTCCTGACTAGCGCGACCAGTTCGGACGGCAAATCTTTGGAAACTTGATAGCGTTCTCTGAGATCGTGGCCGATCCGTTCCCTGATGAACCACCAGGTAAGTCCGTCATTGAATGAGTGCCCCTCATAAAATGAGTGCACTTGGAGCATCGTGAGACCCCATCCTTGGCCGCTCACGCGTATTATTGCTAATCACGGGAACATAAGTCCGTTCCCACACACACAGCTAAAAGTGAGTTCCAACAAATGGAACTTTGATTAAACTTGGGAATGAGCATCGCAGACAAAATCGTAGGGATCGCTTTGGTGCTGATCGTACCTATTGTTTTGCTGCGCTGGCTCGGACCCAGGCCTCCCAAAGTGCCGAAAGAGAAAAAACGACGATCAAGAAAGAGTTGATCAATCGGGTGGCTCGGCGCGGGCCACTATCTCGGGCATCGGAATTTGCAAAGCACGGCGCTGGCGGAAGGAAGGTTTGCGCAATTCTGGAAGGACTAACGCGAAGGCGAGCGGGGCAAAGGTGCAGCCTCAATACCCCGCTCTAACCATCAATCCCCGCATGGTGAAAGGGATTAATGGCTACTTCAAATCTAAGCGCGCTAGTGTGGTTTGGGCGTGGTGATTGTCTGGAGAGTGTTCTGAGAATGTTCGCGGCTTATTCAAAGCAATCCCACAGACTTATTCGCAACAATCCCACAAGAATAGACACAAATTTATCCCGCGCCTATTGCGTGAGATAATCGAATCGAGAGAATGACGACCCCGACCTCGGACGGGGGTTCGGGGGATGGGCTACCAAGATCGGGGCCGGGTTCTCACGCACACGAGGACCGGCCTCGACTTTATAGGAGCCCTGACGACAACAATATAAATTAATATAAATTATCTGTTACCCAAACTAAGGTTGTGGGTAACGGACAACGTTGCACTGCAACTTGAAAGCGTAAGTTCTTGATCTCAGATGCCGATGGCCTATCGGCCGATCTCGCACTCAACAATCTCACGTCATGTATAACAAGGCGAGGAGGGGCTCGACCAGGGGCTCACCCGTAACTATCTAAAAGTCACAGCGACAATCCCTTACTGAGGTATCAGCAAACGATGAAAACGAGAGTAGAAAAACTAGGACCCCAATCGTGGGTCGTCTTTGTTAATGGTCAGCGTCACCATGAAACCTTCCTCACGCGCGCAGCTGCCAGGAGAGAAGCTAAGAGGCAGAAAGAAACCAACAAGATCGACAATCAAAGCTAGACGCTGAAGGTCTTACGAAGTGGGCGGGTCAGCAATGGCTCGTCCATTTTCTATTAGCCAAAGAGTTCGGGCCACTGGCGGCCCGAGAGATTTTTGCGGATGTCATGACCGCGGAGCCTCCGCTCATGATCCAAAAAATCCCAAGTGTACAATTATATTTACCCAACTGAACCAAATCGTCTGCAGCGAAGAATAATACGATCCAACGATTCTAAGTCAGATCAGTGCAAAACAGTGTCGTGCTTTGCTTCTTCAGTCACCTCGTATACTTTGATGTCATCATGCGGAAACTGATTTTTGAGTAACAAACCTTCTCTCAGTGCGTCCCTATACCGTCGATGTATTGAATTAGTTCGACCATTGACTTTAAGGACGTAGTACTCATGAGAGAGGCTGCCATAGGTCGCAATCCCATTTTTCATGAGACCCCCCATCAATGCCGCCTCGACATTGATTCGAGGCGTTCCCCTACCCTCACGAGTCTAGGTCAAACCTGCATTAAAGTTTGCTTAATCTCGTTCCACGGAACGAAAAATTTGAGGGTTGTTGCAAAGGCGCCACGCCTGACTTTCCAGCAATATCTGTATCAAACAGTGGCAAAATCTCCTGAACGCATACTTGATCGATCAGGCGTTCTCGTTTTAGATCGATTAGATGTGCTCTTTTCATCGTGGGTAGATTTGCTCCGATCCCTTTCGTCATGACCATCACCAGAGTCGCATCCGGCATATCAATCCAATAAGCCCGTCGGACAAGCTTGTTGGAAGCATCTCTGACGAAGGGACTATCAGGATTGGCAGTTAGGTCAGGTTCGTAAAAATGAGTCATTTATACACCGAACGGAGTCTTCATCGCATCTTTCGCTGCGTTGGCGTATATCTCGCTGAGGACTTTTGCCTGCTCGTTGAACGAATTCATTTGCGTCGTCATAAACTCCGTTTGAATTTTGGCGACGTCTTGGAAATCCTTGGCTTGGCTAAGTTTTTGCACAAACGCAAAAGTAGCAATAACGTTTTGCAACGCATTGCTCAAAAGTATTGTATTTAGATTAGTGTTACTCCAAGGATACGTTGACATGGCCTTTTGCAGCCAACCAAAATAACTCTCCATCGCCCCCTGAGTTTGTTTCGTGATCTGCTGAGCAGTCTGCGCCGCAGTGGCTGTCAAGGCTTCTAGCGGGTCCTGGTCCTTTGCCATGGCTGTATTCTCATAAGGGTCATGATGTCATTAGGTTCGTAAAAGCAGCTCACAGCAGACTTCCTTTTAATTAGACCGGCTTCGTCGTTGCCTGTGCTGTTTTCATACAAATCTCCAGGATGGTTTTGGTCTGCTCGTTTAGAGAACCCAGTTGCTTGCTCACAAATTCGGTCTGGATTTTCACCACGTCTTCCAAATTCTTGGCCTGACTGAGTTTCTCTACAAGTCCGACAGCAGCCGTAACGTTTTCCGTCGCATAGGTGAAAAGTTTTTTATTTAAATCAACATTACTCCATGGAGAGGGTGACATGGCGTTCTGAAGCCAGTTAACGTAAGTCTCCATTGCATGCTTAGTTCGTTCCGTGAATTCCACATGGGGCTCAATATCTTTCAAGGATTCCAACCGTTCTTTGTCGTTCATGGCTGCATCCTAATCCTGCAGTAAGTCACGAGTTCAGACGCCTCGTAAGCATAGGACGAAACTACGACACCTAACCGGAAAAATTATACTACAAAAGGTGAGCAAACTCGATAAGCTCGGGGCACCGATACTCCCTGACTTGGCATGATCACTACGGATTTGATTTACGACATCTCAGTCTGGCTATTGCCGGTACTTATCGCCATTACTTTTCATGAAGCGGCCCACGGATACGTTGCTCGCTTCCTTGGTGACGAAACGGCATCACGACTCGGGCGTGTTAGCCTCAATCCTGTTCGGCACATAGACCCATTTGGCACTATTATCTTACCGGCACTATTGCTCCTTGCTCGGTCGCCATTCTTGTTCGGATACGCCAAACCAGTGCCGGTTAATTTTCGGGCACTTCATCCACCCCGTATTGGCATGGTGCTTGTTGCGGCAGCGGGACCAGCAATGAATATCGGCTTGGCCATTGTTGCCGCCTCGGCTTTTCCCCTTATTGTTTACCTGCCAGCCGTCGCTGCTCAATGGGCCGCTTTGAATCTAAAGAATGCCCTAATCATCAATGTCGTTTTGGCAGTGTTCAATGTGTTTCCTCTGCCGCCACTTGACGGTGGACGTATCATCCTTGGTTTGCTTCCAAATGTATTAGCCAAAAAGTTCGCCCGTATTGAGCCTTATGGACTGATGATTCTTATCGGACTCTTGATTGTCCTGCCGCTGCTAGGCTCTCAATTAGGAATAAATCTAGATTTTGTGTCGTACCTCATCTCGGTCGCGACAAATGCCGTTATCAGAACCATCCTCCGGTTGACCGGCAATAGTTACCTGACCTAAATCAATGGCCAAAATGACTGTCCCTGGCTCTTGTCGTCGAATCGATGTCGTCGGACTTGGAAAAATGATGTTCGCTTGATTTATTGTTTTTGATGAAAGGATTTATGACTGCATAAGTTAGAGAAAATTCCAAATTCACCAGTGATCTCGGAGGCGGTTAGACAATTGTTGAGCAATCAACCCATTGAAATACCGTGCAAGAGGGCGGATTTTGATTCCGCCATTCGGAGGTTCGAATCCTCCCGCCCCAGCCATATCAGCGTTCGCAAGTGCTCGCAGCATTTCGCGCTCGTTCGCAGTCCGTTGAAACCACGACAAAAATATTTTGATTCGTGCCCGCATTCGCTCACAGTTGATCCCTTGAAGCCGGGTCATCCGCCGAGGCTGTCGGGTTCTGGCACTTCAGGCGGCAAAATCTCCTGAACGCATACCTGATCGATCAAGTGTTGACGCTTCAAATCAATCAGGTGCGCTCTCTTTTCATCGTTGGTCAGATTTGCGCCAATCCCTTGCATCATGACCGTGACCAAAGTCTTATCAGTCATGTCCATCCAATAAGCCCGCCGGACAAGCTTGTTTGAAGCGTCTCTTACGAACGGACTATCGGGATTGGCAGTTAGGTCAGGTTCGTAAAATCGGGTCATATCGCGACATTGCCTATCAAGTAGGACGCTTTGTCGCGTCCTGCGCCGCCTTCGTACAAACCTCGACGATGGTTTTGGTCTGCTCGTTGAGCGAACCTAGTTGCTTGCTCATAAATTCAGTCTGAATTTTCACGATGTCTTCCAAATTCTTGGCTTGGCTAAGTTTCTGGACAAGTCCGACAGCAGCGGTAACATTTTTCGTCGCATAGCTGAGAAGTTTTTTGTTTAACTCAGTATTATTCCATGGAGACGCTGACATCGCGTTCTGATACCAGCTGATATAATTCTCCATTGCATGCTTAGTGCGTTCCACGAGTTGCACATAAAGCTCAATATCGGTCAAATATTCTTTGTCAGCCATGGCCTGCCCGCACCCTAAGTGATGGAGCGGAATCTCTTTGTGGCAGAATGCGAGAGCAACTGAAGACCTCTGATCTTTGGGCGCATGTTGGGTCGCTCTCAGTCTACCCCATATCCCTCGACAGCATAATCAATCCGAGCATCGGGAAATGCCCCCTTGACCAGAACAGTGCATTTATTTGATCCCCAATTAACCATGTCCTGCCTTAATTAAAATTCTCAGTGTGTCTTTGCCGCACTAGTGGCGGCATCATTCTGTTGGTTTGATTCGTTTGTTGTCATGACAAAGGAGGGTGCCATGAAAGCACTCGCTTTACTGACGGCAGCGGCGCTGTCTCTCCTTAGCGTCGCGGCCTCCGCACAAACCTACGGAACGCCGTACGGCAAAGGCAAAGCTCCGCCGCCGCCACCGGTTGTTACGAAAGGCTAGTGCGGGCGATTGGGGGGACCGGCGATTGTGCCGGTCCCTTTCTTTTTGCCCGCTAAGAGAAACACCTCACCGGAGCTTTGAGGTGATCAGCGATAAAGGGCGTCAAGATCGGCCGGCCGAAGCTCGCGGCCGAATTGCGACATGAGATCACCTCCCGAGCTGCTAAGGGTGAGACGCTGCGATGCGGTACACAGCGCTCGTATGAAGATCGTATGCGAAGGTGGTTCTCGGCCAGGGAGAAAAAATCCCATAAAGCGGCGGGAGCAAAGCGCCACCTTCACCATGGAAATGCCGAGCCAACTCCGCAATTTTACCCACTGTTACTGGCATGACTCCTGCGGTTCGTGGAATCCTTCCTTGATGGACTCGTCTCTGTAGCCCATCGCCGCGGAAGTCTTGGTATGTGGATGACAATCTCGCCATAGTCGCGCTAGCGGCTCATCGTTCAATTGCGACTTGATCGACGAACATGATAATTCTCACTTAATGGACGATAGAGTATTGAGCGTTCGCTGGATCTTAGCCGGCAAGGCACCGCAGGATGTGCCGGTCACCGTGAAAGGCTGGGTACGCACCCGGCGGGATTCGAAGGCGGGCATTTCGTTCGTGCACCTTTCGGATGGATCGTCTTTTCATCCGGTGCAGGTGGTCGCGCCGAACACATTGTCCAATTATGCCGATGAAGTCCTGAAACTCACGACCGGTTGCGCGATAGAGGCGACGGGAACGATCGTCCCGTCGCCTGCGAAGGGCCAACCGTTCGAAATGCAGGCGAGCGAGATTAAGGTGATCGGCTGGGTAGACGACCCGGATACGTATCCGATCCAACCGAAGCCACACTCACTAGAGTTCCTGCGCGAGGTGGCACATCTTCGGCCGCGAACGAACGTGATTGCGGCAGCGACTAGGGTGCGACACACCCTGGCGCAGGCGATCCATCGGTTCTTCGACCAGAACAACTTTCTTTGGATCAATACACCGATCATCACCGCGTCCGACGCGGAAGGGGCGGGCGAACTATTCCGGGTATCGACGCTAGACCTCGCCAACCTTCCGCGCACGCCGCAGGGTCAGGTCGATTTCGTGCAAGATTTTTTTGGCCGTGAAGCGTTCCTGACAGTGTCGGGGCAGCTTAACGTGGAGGCGTACTGCCTAGCGCTCTCTAAGGTCTATACATTCGGGCCGACGTTCCGTGCGGAAAATTCCAACACTAGTCGCCACCTCGCCGAGTTCTGGATGATTGAGCCGGAGATCGCTTTCGCCCACCTTTTGGATAATGCAACACTGGCAGAGCAACTACTGAAATTCACCTTCAAAGCTCTGTTGGAGCAAAGCCAGGAAGATCTCGCCTTTTTTGACGAGCGGATCGAGAAGGGCCTGGTGGCGAAGCTGCAGGGGATCGTCAGCTCGGAGTTCGTGCGCATGGACTACGGCGAGGCGGTCGCTGTGCTTGAGCGAGCAAAGGAGAAGTTCGAGTTCCCAGTAAGGTGGGGCATGGACCTGCAGTCGGAACACGAGCGCTTTCTCACGGAAAAGCATGTGAAGAAGCCAGTGATCGTGATGAACTACCCGAAGGACATCAAGGCGTTCTACATGCGCGCGAATGACGACGGCAGAACAGTTGCTGCTATGGATGTGCTCGCACCCGGGATCGGTGAGATCATCGGCGGCAGCCAGCGCGAGGAGCGCCTCGAGGTATTAGACGCACGCATGGCGGAGCGCGGCATCGATAAAGAGCATTACGGTTGGTACCGAGATCTGCGCCGTTACGGTACGGTGCCACACGCGGGTTTTGGCCTCGGCTTCGAGCGCACCATCGCTTACGTCACGGGCCTCTCCAACGTGCGCGACGCGATTCCTTTCCCGCGAACGCCCGGAAATGCCAGATATTGATGCGCAGGACTTCGGTTAAAACCGCTGGCCGAGTATCTGCCGACAGACTACGAGCAGTGTTGGTGTAAGGTGACGCAATGACCGATGAAGCATTCTCAATTGTCATCCGCGGCGGAACTGCGGTTCTCCCGCAAGGTGTTGCGCGCGTGGATATCGGCATCCGAGACGAGACCATTGCTGCGATTGGAGAGCAGCTTGGTGCGGGCATCAATGAAATTAATGCAGCCGGCCGGATTGTCGCTCCCGGCGGCGTCGACCCGCACGCGCACATCGAGCAAATATCAGGGGGAGGGCTCCTCAACGCCGACAGCTTCGCAAGCGCAACCACCTCGGCGGTCTATGGGGGGACTACGACCGTCATCCCGTTCGCTGCCCAACATGTCGGTTGTGCCCTCGATCGGGTCGTCGCCGACTATCACAATCTCGCTGATCGGGGCGCTGTGATCGATTATGCCTTCCATATGATTCTGGCTGATCCGAGCGAGCAAACCCTAAAGACGCATCTGCCTAAGCTTGTCAAAGAGGGTCACTCCTCCATCAAGGTCTTCATGACTTATGATCGCATCAAGCTCGACGATGAGCAGGTGCTCGATGTGTTGGCAGCCGCGCGTGACAACAGTGCATTTGTTTGCGTCCATGCGGAAAACCACGGCATGATTTCGTTCATGTCAAAGCGGCTATTGGCGAACGGCCTGATTGCTCCGTCAGCGTTTTGGATGAGTCATCCGCGCCTCGCCGAAGTTGACGCCATCCAGCGCTTAGTGGCGATGTCTCAGCTCATCGACCAGCCCATCATGGTTTTTCACGTCTCCACTGCCGAGGGCGCCGAAGTGGTGCGTAAGGCGCGAGCGAGCGGTGTTAAACTCTTCGGCGAGACGTGTCCGCATTATCTCCTGTTGACGGCCGACGACGTTAACAAGCCAGGGCTCGAGGGCGCGAAATGGATGTGCAGTCCATCGCTGCGGACTGCATCCGACCAAGATGCGCTCTGGCAAGCTTTGGCACGCGACGACCTACAGGTGCTTTCATCTGACCATGCGCCCTATCGATTCGATTCCAGCGGAAAACTGAGCGCCGGGGCCAATCCGACATTCAAGCAGATCGCCAATGGACTTCCGGGCGTCGAAGTACGCTTGCCGCTTCTGTTCGATGCGGCCGTGACGCGAGGGCGTCTCGGTCTCGAACGCTTCGTTGAACTCACAAGCACTGCTCCCGCGAGACTTTACGGGCTTCATCCGAAGAAAGGTGTGCTTGCCGTCGGCTCCGACGCTGACATAGCGATTTGGAATACAACAAAGACGGTGCGGCTCTCCTCTTCCATGCTGCATGACCGAGCGGGATACACACCGTATGAGGGTCGTGTGGTCAAGGGCTGGCCGGAAACTGTACTCAGCCGCGGCCGCGTCGCCGTGCGCGACGGTGCATTGCACGTGACGCCAGGTTCGGGGCGTTTCCTGCGACGCGCTGCGGGGGAGGCTGCTAAGCCGACTGGTCGGCTGTCCGCCGAATTTGCTCACTCGACGGCCCCTTCCAAGCCAGCGCAGCGCGCCTCGACGGCGTGACTTTCCGCCGGGCCAAAGCCATTCGCATGCCTGGTCCGCGCCTCGACAGGGACGATCTGGAAGAGCTTGAGCGATTGATAACCCGGTTGGAGCGGCGATTGTCCGCGAGACTTGGCCGGCCCGGTGTCGCCGCCTGATCGAAAATCGCCTTATGGGCGAGCTTATGCTCGGCTGCCAAAGGTTTTCGCAGTGCCGCCGAGCCTCGCCCGACCAATGGCCATGGTCACAGCAGCTTGAGTGGGCTCGACCACTGGGATACTCAGCGCGGCCTCAAGAACAGGTCGATACTTCGTCATTCCGGCGCATCCCATCACAACGACGTCCGCGCCGTGAATGTCACGGAGCCTTCGTCCGCAATCAGTCATGCGGGACAGCGTCAGGTCCTCGTTGGCAAGATCAACAACGCTGACGTCGATCGCAAGTTCTGCCGCTAGCCTGGCGGTAACTCCCATCGCTCCGAAATACCGTAGATGGCGCGGAATCGACGCGGGAAGAATTGCGATCACGCCGAAACGCTGCGCAAGGGAAAGCGCGGTGAGAACTCCGCACTCGGCGATTCCGAATACCGCTCTTGCACTTTGCTCACGCAGCGAATGCAGTCCGGGATCAGAGAAACAAGCAATAACGAAAGCGGCAGCATGATTTTCTAAGGCGGCTGCTCGCTTGAGCAGCGGCCCAATCACGCTATCGACATCGCGCTGCGACTCAATTCCCGGCGGACCCTCGGCGAGAGTCAGACATTCGATTTCGGGCCCGTCATTCGAGCGCAGCGGCTCAAGCGCTTCGTCAATCGCCGCCGTGATCGACTCTGTGGAGTTTGGGTTGATAACGTAGATCGTGGGCATTTTTGTCTTTGGTACAGCGCGAGACAGTTCACGAGTCATTCCGCAGGCGGGATGGCGCCAGTCTGAGAGGTGATACGGCCATAATGCTCGATGCGGCGGTGACGCGCAAAATCGAAAATAGTTTGCTTACCGAAGATCGTCGCGTCGAGATCGCAATCAGCAAAGATCAACTCATCATTCTCGGTCTTCGCCTCGGATACGATTTCGCCGTCCGGATTGACGATCATGCTGCCGGCAATCATGTGGTGTCCGTCTTCCGTGCCGCCCTTTGCCACCGCAACCGACCAGGTCGAGTTTTGATAAGCGCCGGCCTGAACGGTCAGACGGTTATGGAACTGTCGCTTTTGCGGCCCTTCCTCAGGTTTTTGCGAATTGGTAGAGGGCGTGTTGTAGCCAAGTACGATCAGCTCCACCCCCTGCAATCCCATGACACGATAGGTCTCGGGCCAGCGCCGATCGTTACAGATACACATCCCCACAATGCCGCCCATGGTCCGCCACACCGGAAAGCCAAGGTCGCCAGGCTCAAAATATCGCTTTTCCAAGTGCTGAAATGTGCGTGTTGAATCATATTCCCCGTGGCCGGGGAGGTGAACCTTGCGGTATTTACCGACGATCCGCCCGTCCGGATCGACCAATATCGCGGTATTGAAACGATGCCCGTCGGCCGTGAGCTCGGCGTAGCCGAACGAAATGCCAATGCGGTTCTGTGCTGCGGTCTCGAATAACGGCCGCGTCGCAGGATTCGGAATTTCGCGCTCGAACCAGGAGTCGATCTCAATTGGATCGGTCATGTACCAGCGAGGGAAGAATGTCGTAAGTGCGAGCTCCGGATACACCACGAGATTGCAGCCGTTGGCTTTCGCCTGTTCAAGCAGATCAACCATCCGGCGGACCACCACCTGTCGGCTCTCGGTTTTTTGGACCGGACCCATCTGCGCACCGCCAACTCGCAAGATTCGGCTCACGCATTTCCTCCTTCACCCCATGGTGAACCTAATCGCAAATCGGCATTGGAGGCAACGCTCGGATCGATTTCGCTGTGTCGCGCTCGCCGCAGAAAGAGATGCGGCCGTCCCCGAGGTTCACGTCGCAATCCGCCTTTCCAGGCGGCTGATCAACCGCACAAGCGGCCACAGCATCGCGAGGTAGATCACCGCGGCCAGCACGATCGGCGACGAGTTGAAAGTTACCGAGCGTGCCATATCAGCAGAATAGAGCAGCTCCGGTAGCGCCACCACGCTCGCAATCGAAGTGAGCTTCACCACCTCGACTGTATTCGATACGAGATCAGGCAGAACGTTTCGCACCGCCTGCGGCAGCACGACATAAGCTAGCGTCTGATAGGCCTGCAGCCCGGTCGAACGCGCGGCATCCCATTGCCCAAGACCGACACTCTCGATACCTGCACGATAGATTTCGCCATAATAACTGGAAGTGTTGAGGAAAAAGGAAATGGCGACGGCAGCTAGAGGTGACAGCCGAAAACCCGTAAATGGTAAGCCGGCGTAGACAAAGATCAGCAACACCAGTGGCGGGATGGAGCGAAAGAAATCGATTACCACGATCGCCGCCCACCGCACCGTGCGCAGCCGCGATAGTAATATCAGCGCAAATGCGAGACCGCCGGCTAGTCCCAGCGGAACGACGATCAGGCAGATGATGATAGTCTGTTTGAGGCCGCCAAGAATGAGCGGAAACGCCTGTTCCATGACTCCGAGGTTGAAGAATTGCTGGAGGATCGTATCCATCAAACACTCCGCCAGCCAAATCGGGTCTCCAGAAAACGGCCAAGCGCGACTACTGGAATGAATAAAATCAGATAAGCAAACGCACCCATCATCAGAGGTGTGGCATTGCCAGAAAACGATTGAGCGGAGGTGGCCTGATTAAGGATTTCGCCCACTCCAATCACTGTGCCGAGTGCGGTGTTCTTGGTAATAGCGATCGTGCGATTGGTTAGTGGTGGCACAGTGAGACGGATCGCCTGCGGCAATACGATATAGACGAGCGTCCTAAAAAAGCTCAAGCCTGTGGAGCGCGCCGCCTCCCACTGGCCCTTAGGAATTGAGAGAATGCCGGCCCAAAAAATCTCTTCAGCAAAGGCAGCCAGGACCAGTGCCAAAACCAACCATAGGACGGCAAAAGACGGGAGGTTGATACCGATATTGGGCAAACCGAAATAGACCAGTAGGATCAGCACGAGCGGCGGCAGCGCCCTGAACATGTCGACGAAGATGACAATCAATGTATTGAACGTTAGGACTCGAAACGCGCGTACAATCGCGAGCGCAAGGCCGAAGAGAATGCCGGTGACGACAACGGCTACTGCGATCTCTATCGTCACCGCTGTACCCTTGAGGATGTCGGGAGAGTAGCGCTCAATCAATCGCCAATTGAAAAACGCGTCGAGAAAGCGAGGCCAAGCTCCCATAAAAGTTTCCTCGACTCCTCTTAGCGTGTGAGTTCGGCGACGAAGGCGCGCGTGCGTGTTTCAGTCGGGGAAGAGAATATCTGGGACGGTGTCCCTTCCTCGAGGATCTGGCCGTGATCCATGAAAATCACACGATCGGCAGCATCGCGCGCAAAGCGCATCTCATGGCTGACCACCAGCATGGTCATGCCGCCGCTTTTAAGCTCGCGCATGACGTTGAGCACGCTGCCGACAAGCTCTGGATCGAGAGCGGATGTCGGCTCATCGAACAGCATTATCTTCGGTTCGAGGGCGAGTGCACGAGCGATCGCGACACGCTGCTGCTGCCCGCCGGAAAGCTCGCCAGGATAAGAGCGGTTTTTGTCGACGAGACCCACGCGATCGAGCGCCGCCATACCGATTCGGTCGGCCTCGGCCCGGGTCTTGCCGAGCACCTTGGTGATCGCGAGCGTGACGTTACGCAGCGCCGTCATATGCGGATAGAGGTTGAACGACTGGAACACCATGCCGATCCGGCGGCGCATGGCGTTGACATTAGTCGAACGCGCCATGATGTCGGTGCCGTCAACATGAATCGAACCGGCAGACGGCTCTTCTAGGCGATTGCAGCAGCGCAGAAGTGTACTTTTACCCGACCCAGAAGGTCCGATGACGAACACCAGCTCCTGCGCTTTGACGCTGAGATCGATGCCGCGCAGCACTTCCACATCGCCGAAATTTTTGCGCAGGCCGCGAATTTCAAGGATCGACGGGCGACCGTCTTTCATCGACAATCACTGCTTGTAATGCACCGGCGGCAATTCAACTGCACGATGGCGTGTGCGGGGTTGGATCATAACCTGGCATGTCGGGCACGCCGTACCCTGGGAAGACGGTCACCGCAGCCGAAGCTGGCGCCGGCGCGACGCCGAACCATTTCTCGTGCATCTTTGCAATCGTGCCATCGAGCTTCATGCATTCAACGGCGACATCAAGCGACTTTCGTAACTCAGGGGAATCCTTGCGCGTTGGGGCGGCCCATACGAGACCTGTCGAATAGAGATACGACAATTCCAGTTGTGGGCTATTTTTGACTGCCCAAGCGATGGCGGTATTGCCAGCGACATTAGCGTCGGCGCGCCCGACCAAAACCGCTTGCACCGCGTCGGTCTGTGTGCCGAATGAATCGATCCTCCAGCCTATCTTCCCTTCAAGGTCATGCGCCCACGCTTCGTAGGCCGATCCCTTGTTGACAGAAACGGTCTTGCCCCTGAGATCTTCGAGCTTCTCAATTTTCGGCGATCCCTTCTTAATCAGGAACTGGAAGTCGGTGTTGAGATAGCCTTCTGTGAACAACATGTTTTCGGCGCGTTCCTTCGTTACCGTCGTCGGAGCAGCAATGAAGTCGTAAGTACCGGCCTGCATCGCTGGGAGCAGTCCGGAATATTGGGCAGCATCAATCGTGATGTTGCGCTTCAGGCGCCTGGCGAACTCGTTGGCGAGGTCGATGTTGAACCCCTGATAGCCGCCACCCGAAAGATTTGGAAAGGCATGCGGCGCGAACGTGCCATCGACTCCGGTGTGCAGCGGCGGTAATTCGTCGGCACTGGCGCACACGACAAGAAATAAAACCGCAGCGACAGCCGAAAACAGGTGTCGGGTCATGACTTTCCCCTCAACAGAACTAGCGACTTTCAGCGGACTATAGCAACCGGCTCACGGCCGACAAAGCCGGTACGTTGGGCAGCATGCCGAGATAAAGCTCTATCCAGATGCAAGATGCTGCGAGGTTCGGCTGCTCGTGCGCCTGGCGCTCGTTTAGCGGTTACTCGCCGACACCTCGGCGACTTCCGCAGAAATCGCATCAAGCAACACTTCGACCCATTCCCGCCGAATACGCCGGGTTATTAAAACCATGCGGCTCGTGCGATCGTCGGACGGCCAATGCCTGAGCCAAGCAGGCGCGTGGAAAACGTGTTGTACCCCGTGGATTACAGCCGGCTGCTGCGGACTCTCGGCGACGTTCACAATCCCCTTGAGGCGTAGCAAATCGGCGCCGCAATGCTCGGCCAATGCTTCGAGAAAGAGCGTCAACGCGACGGCTTGGATCGGCTCGACGCGCACGACCGCAAAGGATTTGATCTCGGCGTCATGGGCACTGTGATTATGCTCAGGAGCCTCCGCCAGCCACGAGCTGATGTCGAGCACTCGAGCTCTCGCATCATGCAGTGCGACGCCGAAGAGATTGTCGGATTCAATCCGACCATAAACGGCGCGCGAGGTCGGCGCCCCTGGATTAAGGGCGGTAAGGCGGTTGTGCAACGAGGCCTCAACCTCGCCCGTTAGATCAAGCTTGCTGAGCACAATGCGGTCCGCGACCGCGACTTGCTTTCGTGAAATCGCTTCGCGCTCGAGCGTGACCTCACCAGCGACGGCATCGACCGTAGTCACAACACTACCCAGCACCAGACGGCTCGCAAGGGCCGTATCAGTCATCAATGCGTGGAGGATCGGGGCAGGGTCCGCGAGTCCACTGGTTTCGATCACAATGCGATTGAACCGCGTGCAAGCGCCTTCGTCACGCCGGCGCAACAGATCCTGCAGAGTTTTGGTCAGGTCGCTGCGAACCCTGCAGCAGAGGCAACCTGTGGTGAGCGCAATGACGCTGTCCTCGGTCTTTTCGATTAAATCATGATCGAGCGCAACTTCACCGAATTCATTGATCACGACAGCTGTGTGCGAAAACTCGGGCTGACGGAGCAGATGGCTGAGTATTGTTGTCTTACCACTACCGAGAAATCCGGTAAGCACCGAAACTGGAATTAGCTCTATAGCCATCATGACGGCGCCACGGGCAAAAGCGCGACACGGACACGGCAGGCCGCATAACCGGGGTCAAGAGCCCCACGGACTTGGCGCAGGACAGCCAAGAGCGAAATAGCTGGACGCATTCGGCCGTCAATTGTGATCGTCCATCGGAACACTGACCCCGCTTGCGCAGGCTCGATTCTGATCTCCGGTTTCGCGCCGATGACGATGGCGCCGTCACCCGTTAGCTCGATAGCGCCAGCGACATGCCAGGCCGCAAGACTCTGAGTGATAAGTTCGTAGACAAGATCGATCGAGAGACCTCTCATAACACCGCCCTGGCCAGTGTTTGCGACGAGATTTTACGCTTGAGATAACGGCCGTCTCGCGGGCCACCGAGATATTGGCCGTGTTCCACCATAACTTTGCCCCGCAAAATGGTTGTGACCGGCCAGGCAAAGATGTCGTGGCCCTCCCACGGGGTATAGTCGGTCTCGTGCAGATCGGCAGCGCGCACCTTGCCGCGTCGTTTGGGATCGAGAATTGTGATATCGGCGTCGCTACCGGGCGCTAGCGCGCCTTTCTTTGGATAAAGCCCCATGATCTTGGCGGCATTAGTCGAAACAAGGTCAACATATCGGGTCAGAGGATAACCGCGCCGCGTGACCATTTCGGTGTACATGACACCGAGCCGCGGCTCGACACCGGAATTGCCACCGGTGGTGTCGTCGATGCGAATGCCGATTGTTTTATCCTTGAGCGTGCAGCAAAGCTCATCAGTCGCAATGCAGTGGATCAAGTCGTTAGCCGTTCCGCGCCAAAGTGCCTGCTGGTCATCCAGCGACTTCAGCGACGGATAGGTATGATAAATTTGACCGTTCGGACGTTTATAGTCCTCTGATGAATAGATGAGATATTGGTGTAACGTCTCGCCGTAGATCGGCAGCCCTTTGCTGCGCGCCTCGGCGATGGCCGTTACGCCGGTGCCGGCGGAGACGTGCATCATGTACAGTGCCGTGCCGGGCACGCTTTGGGCAAGGCGTAGAATACGATGGAAGCTCAAGTCCTCGGAAAGCTGATTGTGGACTTCAGCCAAATTCTCAAAGCCAACGCGGCCCTCACGAACCAGCTTGGCGTACATATGCATGACGATGTCATTGTCTTCCGCGTGGATGACGCCAAGCCCTCCTTCCTTCGCAAGAACCTGGAATGCCTCCCAGATATCACCAAAATCGATCATACGGCCGCTGCGCGACGGCAGGATATTGGTGGTGAATATCTTCAGCGTCGGGTAACCCGCCTGGATCGCCTCCGCGAGCTGACTACAAAATTCCGGCGGCGGCTCAGAATGCAACATGATGTGATACGCCCAATCGCAGGGGCTTTTTCCTACGAAATCCTTGTCACGATCCTCGATGGCCTCGAGTGCCGTAGCGCCGTCGCGCCAATAGGCGAAATCGATAAATGTAGTTGTACCGCCGTGAAGCGCTGCGCGGCCGACCTGCTCAGGGCCGGCGGTGACAAGTTGTGACCCGTCGGGCTTAAACCACACATGATGCAGGTGTACGTGCGGGTCGATGCCACCTGGTATGACAATATGACCCGTAGCGTTAATGACACGCTCGGCGGTTTCGGCCGATAATACATCAGCGGCCGCGATCGCAGCGATCGTCTCGCCAGCAACCGCAACGTCCCCCTGCACAACGCCTTGAGGCGTTACAACGTCGCCGCCGCGAATGATCAGATCTAACATTACTCCTCCTCGTGCCCGGCCTTTCGTATAAAGGTCGGTCAAGGTGCGGCGCAAGTTAATGTCGTGCGCACCTTGGTGTTTGCTATTATTGTTTGCAGTGGCGCCAGGCCAATGCGCGGCGGCTCACGCGGTCGCCGCCTTTCGAGCGGTGATAGTCTGGCGTACCTCGAAGCCCTCAAATTTCGGATGCTCCAGATAGAGTGGCCCGGTTGTCTCGTTGCCGGCACGCCCGTGCGCGGCCCGAAATTCTTCCGACTTGGTCCACGCCTCGAAGGCCCGCTTGCTCTGCCACACGCTGTGCGAGGAATAGAGCGTATAGTCTTCCGCCTCCGGCCCCTTGAGCAGATGAAATTCCAAGAAACCCGGTACACGATCGAGATAAGTATCGCGTCCCAGCCATACTTTTTCGAACGCGTCCTCGGAACCTTTTTTCACGCGAAACCGATTCATGGCAATGAACATGCTTGGTCTCCTTTTCCTACCCTTCATTCACTGTGAGGTGAATCAGGTAACGTCTCGATGTGCGTCATGTCGAATGATACAATTTTGTATAGCAAGGCAAATCGGCGGGGAGGAAGTTATGCGGGGCTTAAGGGCCGCTCTACGGGCATTTGAGCGAATGGCCTTTTCGACGCGGTTGTCTCTAACGCAGCGATCGATTTCCTAATCGACCTCTTTTTATGGATGAACCGATGTATCTGGCGACTAGTGCGATCTTTTGGCCTTCCCTCATGATCGATTAACCTGCGACAAGCCCGCCCCAACCAGGACCCTCCCATGGAATATGCCTCCGCCGATCTCTCGCCCCGTGAGCGCTACAAGGTGCTCACTTCCTTTGTGCTGCCGCGGCCGATCGCCTGGGTGACCAGCTTGAGCCAGACCGGCGTCGTGAACGCGGCGCCGTTTTCCTTCTTCAACGTGTTCTGCGAGAACCCGCCGCTGTGCATGTTCGCGGTCAATCAGCGGCCCGACGGGCGGGTCAAGGACACCCTCGTCAATATCCGGCGAACGGAGGAGTTTGTCGTCAATCTCACCGATGATCCGCTGGCGCGCGCGATGCATGAATCAAGTGGCGACTTTCCCTCTGATATCGGCGAGCCCGACTATCTCGGTCTCAAGCTTGCGCCTTCGAGCAAGATCGCAGTGCCGCGGCTTGCCGACGCGCCCTTTGCGATGGAATGCAAGACCTGGAAGACCATCGAGGTCAACGGCGACCGCGTGCTGATCATGGGCGAAGGTATCAATTTCTACATCCGCGACGAGCTCTGGGACCCTGAGAAGATGCGCGTGCACGTGGATCGCTATCATCCGATCGGGCGCATGTTCGCCGACCGCTATTGCCGCACCGACGATCGCGTGATCTTTCCGGCCGCGGAGGGCGTGCGGAGCACGTAGTTCGGGAATCGTAGTGTGGGCAAAGGCGCGACAGCACCGTGCTGCCGTAAATAGGCCAACGCCGTAGGTGGCGATGTCCATGAGAAACCACGGCAGCGAAATCAGTATCGTGCGCGTGCGATAAGGGCGGGAGAATAGCACAGCGAAACCAGTAGGCCGTCGGCGCCCGTGGTCGTTTGGCGTGACGCTAACCGACCAGAGATGAGACAGCTTGCCATCGTTCGCGCTTGGCATCACGATAGCTGGTCGCGAATGGCTGCAAGGCCAGACGGAAACGAATGATGGGCGAGAGTGACCATGTTGTTGCCGAATTGGCGGCTCGAATTTTTGCAGACCTCGGCGACCCACAGACTATCAACCGGCTAGATGACGGCGCTTGGAAGACACCATTTTGGAGAGCGCTCTCCGATGCCGGCTTACCGTTTGCTTGGGTTCCGGAACAGCTTGGTGGCGCCGGGGCTAGTCTTGCTGACGGCTTCGCCACGCTAGGCGTTGCCGGACAATTCGCTGTGGCCGTTCCACTTGCGGAGACCCTGATCGCAGGCTGGCTGCTGACGCGCGCTGAACTGAAAGCGCCCGATGGACCCATGACGATTGCCCCGAGCCGGCCGTCGGATCGGATCATTTTCGACAAAGACGCCACGCTGAGCGGTCGCGCAATCGGCGTTCCATTTGCTTCCGAAGCGCAAAACATCGCGGTGTTGGCCCAGGGCGAGGCAGGAATCGTCGTTGCACTAGTCTCCACAAGTGATTGCATGATTGATGAGAGGCAAAACCTCGCGGGCGATCCGTCAAACGACGTGCGGTTCGAGCGTGTGCAGCCCTCGCGTTACGCGCAAGCACCGTCAGGTTTCGACCACGCTGCCTTGATGCTCATGGGGTCGGTCAGCCGGAGCGTACAGATCGCCGGTGCACTTGAATCGATTTTGTCGTTGACCGTCTCTTATGCCAATGAGCGCGTCGCCTTCGAACGACCGATCGGAAAATTCCAGGCAGTCCAACAGAATCTCGCGCGGCTCGCTGGAGAAACCGCAGCTGCGCTTGCAGTCTCAGGTTCCGCCGCCAACTCGATCGCTGAAAGCGACGGTTTTGATGAAGCGACATTTCTTGAAGCGGCCTCGGCAAAAATTCGCTGTGCCGAAGCCGCAACGGAAGGCGCTGGTATCGCCCATCAGGTCTTTGGTGCGATTGGCTTCACCAAGGAGCATGTTCTGCATCGCTTCACACTGCGGATGCTAGGGTGGCGCGATGACTTCGGCAGTGAAAGTTATTGGGCTGCCGAGCTCGGCAGGCGCGTTGCGCAACGCGGGGCGGAAGAGTTTTGGCCGATGGTAGCGGCGCGATGAGTACGAATTTGCAATTCGATCAAATTCGCCTACCTCCTGAATGCGACGCATTACGACAAGAGGTGCGCGCGTTTCTTGCCGAGGAAATCGACAAAGGCACCTTCGATCCATACCGGTCAGGTCATGGCGACTCGCACGACCGCGCTTTTAGCAAACGTATCGGCGCCAAGGGCTGGATCGGAATGACATGGCCGAAAAAATATGGCGGACACGAGCGCAGCTTCCTCGAACGTTACGTCGTGACAGAGGAATTTCGCGTCGCGAATGCGCCCGTTCGGTCGCATTTCGTAGCGGACCGGCAAAGCGGTCCTATTTTGCTCAAATACGCACCCGAACACGTTAAAGCGAACATTCTGCCGCGTATCTGTCGAGGCGAACTGTGCTTCGTCATTGGCATGAGCGAACCAGGCTCTGGCTCGGACCTGTTTGCCGCCAAAACCAAGGCAACAAAGGTTAACAAAGGCTGGCTTATCAACGGCACCAAGATTTGGACAAGCAACGCCGATATGGCTGATTACATGATCGCCCTGTTTCGCACTTCGCCGCCGACCAATGAGAATCGGCGCCATGGTCTCACGCAATTTCTGGTGGACATGAAGGCGAGCGGCATCAAGGTCAATCCGATCTATCAGATGAGTGGTCAGCGCGATTTCAATGAGGTTGTCTTCGAGGACGCTTTTGTCCCCGATGATCATGTCTTGGGTGAGATTGACGGCGCCTGGAAACAGGCGACCAGTGAACTGGCTTACGAGCGCAGCGGTCCGGAACGCTTTCTGGAAACATTTTACGTCATGCTTGAATTGATTCGTGCCGTTGGGCCCGAGCCCGACATCCGCTGCGCCGAAGGCCTTGGCCGACTGGTTGCACAGCTCCACACCTTGCGTCGTATGTCGGTCTCGGTGGCCGGCATGCTGCAGGCCGGCAAAGAGCCTGTGGTCGAGGCCGCGATCGTGAAAGACCTTGGGACGATCTGGGAACAGAAGCTGCCGAATCGGGTTCGCGAGCTCACGGCATTTGTACCACCCGAGATCGCCAATCGGGTGACGCTGGAGGAGCAGCTAGCGTTCGCGACGACCATCGCGCCGAAATTCACCATCCAGGGCGGCACCACTGAAATCCTACGCGGCATCATCGCGCGCGGATTGGGCCTCAGGTAGGCTTATATGGCTGACATTGGAAAGCTGCTATGGCCGCAATCAGTCGCTGTCGTTGGGGCCTCGTCCGACGTGCAAGGACTACGCGGGCGAATTCTGCAAACGATTTTGAGTCATCCCTTCGCTGGCAGGGTTTATCCGGTCAGCCGCAGCGCGACTGAGGTTCAGGGACAAAAAGCGTATCCATCGGTCGACATTCTCCCCGAACTTGCCGACCTCGCAATCCTAATTGTTCCTGCCCAATACGTGCCGACGGAGCTAGAGCGTTGTGGCCGTGCGGGTATCAAAGCGGCGATGATTCTGTCCTCTGGTTTTGCCGAGGAGGGGGAAGCGGGCGGGCGTATGCAGGATGAAATCTCTGTCATTGCGCGCCGCCATGATATGGCCGTTAGCGGCCCCAATTCAGAAGGGTTCGCCAACATCGCTGCGTCCCTCTGCCCAACCTTTAGCCCCGTAATGGACAAGAATGCCGGTCCGATCAAACCTGCCCAGGCGCTCGGTGCAGGCCAAATATCAGTAATTTCGCAGAGTGGCGGGTTAGGCTTTGCGGTTTTCGATCGTGCTCGCCCGCGCAACCTCGCCTTCCAGCATATCGTCAGCACGGGCAACGAAGCTGCACTCGAAGCGTTCGACTTTGTCGATTACATGCTCGACGAAGGAATGACCGACGTTTTTCTGCTGTTGCTTGAAGACGTGAAGACACCTGAGAGGTTCAAGCGTGTCGCCGAAAAGGCGCTGCACGCTGGTAAACCGATCATCGTCGGCAAGATTGGTCGATCAGAAGCAGGAGCGCGCGCAGTCGCTTCCCACACCGCGGCACTTGCCGGTTCGGAGGCGTCCTATCGCGCGATGTTCGATCGCTATGGCGTGATCGAAGCGCGGGAACTCGATGACATGATCGACCTCGCGGTTGGCTTCCTCGCCTGTGGGGATCGTATGCCAGTGGGCAAGCGCATCGGCATCTGTACCGCGTCTGGTGGTGCCGGCGTATGGATGGCGGATGCATGTGTCGCGGCAGGTTTGGAGGTGCCGGTTCTCGACGAGGCGACGCGCAAATCAATCGACGTGCACATTCCTTCGTACGGGACATCTCAGAATCCAGTCGATTGCACCGCGCAGGGAGTTCACAAACTTGGCTACGCGACTTTCGCAAACCTGCTCGCGCAATCTCCTTTGATTGATGGAATCACGGTGGTCGTGACCGCGCGGCGATCCGCCTTCCTCGAAATCGACTTGCCGAAACTTGAGGACCTAAAAAAGAATACCCGCAAACCAATATACATGTGGACTTATACTTTGCCGTCTGATCGCAGCGTAGAGATTCTCAATGCGGCCGGTTATCCGCTGTTTACAAGCGCATTTGGCTGCGCGCGTGCCATACGCGCCATGGGCGATTACCGCGCTTCACGGGAGCGGACATTAAATAAGCCGCAAACCGCGTGCGCACCCCACCCGGCCTGCGAGAAGGTCCATGCGGCACTAGCAGCAGGTGCCACCGTCTTGAGCGAATACCATGCACGTTCACTACTCGAGGCCTATGGCATCGATGGCAATCTCGGCACCCTTGCAGACTCCGCTGCAGAGGCTGAAGCGGCTGCTAGGATCATTGGGGGACCCGCGGCTGTAAAAGTCCAGTCCGGCGATATCCCGCATAAGACGGAGGCCGGCGCTGTCGCACTAAATGTGCGCCCTGAGGACGTGCGAGCCGCCTACGAGCGCGTGTTGGAGAATGCCAAACAGTTCGCACCGGCCGCGCAGATTGAGGGCGTCCTGGTGCAGGCCATGGTTCCAGCCGGACGCGAGGTAATTGTTGGTGTCAGCCGCGATGAAGTTTGGGGCCCGCTGCTCATGCTTGGCCTCGGAGGTGTCATGGTCGAGGTAGTACGCGATGCGGTGTTCGCGCCAGTGCCACTCGATCACGAGGCGGCGCTCGCGCTGATCCACCGCCTGAAGGCCAGTGACGTTTTTGGCTCTTACCGCGGCATGCCGCCGGCCGACACCGGGGCGTTAGCAGATCTCATGGTCAAACTTTCGCAATTCGCATTCGATCACGCAGATGACGTCGCTGAAGTCGATCTCAATCCCGTCATCGTGCATGGCAAGGGTGATGGTGTAACCGTAGTCGACGCCTTGATCGTCAGGCGCACTGTACGACGGGGAGAACGCCGTACCGCAGCTGAGTAGGAGACAGAGCCATGGGTGATATTGGCATCGAAAAGAGCGGGCACGTGGCTTTGGTCGAGATTCGGCGACCACCGAGCAATTTCTTCGATATACCATTGATTAAAGAGATTGCTGGCGCTTTCGAGAGCTTCGATGACGACATTCATGTTCGGGCTGTTGTCTTGGCCGCTCAAGGCAAGGCTTTTTGCGCCGGCGCCAATTTCGGTGATGGTTCGACTCTTGATGCGCAGGGCCGCCGTCCCAACGAGCCCGGTCCGGGTGTCGCCCCACTTTACGTCGAGGGCAACCGACTGTTTCGTACCAAAAAACCAATTATCGCCGCGGTACATGGCGCGGCCGTTGGTGGTGGCCTCGGGCTTGCGATGGTGGCCGATTTTCGCGTGACCTGTCCGGAAGCGCGCTTCTGCGCCAACTTCACGCGACTTGGCTTTCACCCCGGCTTCGGTCTTACCGTTACTCTGCCGGCGGTGATCGGCCAGAACAAGGCCGCCCTGATGTTCTACACCAGCCGCCGCGTAACTGGTGAGGAAGCCTACAAGATGGGTCTTGCCGATGTGCTGGTGCCGCATCAGCAGGTGCGTGATGCCGCGATCAAGCTCGCCAGCGAGATCGGCGAGAATTCACCACTGGGACTTATCGCCACCCGAATGACCATGCGCGGCGATATCGCCGATCGAGTGCGCGAGGCAACCGACCATGAGTTGGAAGAGCAAACACACTTACGCAAGACAGAAGACTTCAAGGAAGGTGTGAAAGCGGTCTTCGAGCGGCGCCTCCCAAATTTCACAGGTCATTGAGCCCATAATAGCTATCGCTACGATGTCCGCTTTACCCCCGAAAAGCAGACATCCGTCAGCGCGGTCTCGATGTCCGCTTTGTGCCCACCTGGTTGCCGGTCTCGTTACTGAGCGGCCGTCTCGCGCTGCTACTTCTCTGGGAACAGAAAAGTGAGTTCAGCGCGCAACTGCCAGTTTGGTGAACCGGTTGGATGAACGACATTGTAATAGGCGGCTATGTTTGCGCTCACTGGCTGGTCGCCGATTTTGAATATTCGGCCAAAGCCGCCGCCAACCGGCACGACCCACTGCTGACCCGGTGCCGCTAGCCAGTTCGCTGTAACGAGTGGCGACGAGGTTAAATACCAGCCGTGCGCCATATTGTAGTTGATGAATGGCTGCGCGAGGAACGTGTTCACAGAGGGCAACAGCGGATTACCGCCTACCGACCACTGATTATTGAGCAGTACACCCATCACCCAATGGCCCGGGGTCGTCAGAAAGACGGCTGTAGGGCCGAGCAGCACGCGCCCGGTGCCGAGGATCGGATCGGTCGCGGACGGAATGGTAAACACCGGGCCGACGCCCCAGATCAGTGCACCAGAGTGCAGAGGCGAGAAGAACAATTCTTCTGTGATGTCGCCAATTCCATTCGTGTTGCTGTCTAATATCGGGTTGGGTTGACTGATTACCGGCACGATGGTGCGAGCGATCAAGTTCCAGTCTGCGCTGATGTGCAGTGGCACGACCGGCTGGATGTTCAGTACTTCCTGCGTGCGGTTGAACGGCCCAGCGTTGAAATTGGTATTGCTCTGGAATGGAACGCTGACGAGATCCGCGATTGGATTCTGAGATTTCTTCGCCAGATCTTCATCTTCCGAAGGGTCGCGAGAATAGCCGCGGCTTGTCGCGGCGGCCGCATCGGAAATGCCGCTCTCGAACTTGTAGTTGATGCCGGCCTTGACCAGTTGAACGTCGCGATTTAGCGCCACGGCCGGAACCGTTGCCGAATTCCAACTCGCCAACCCGATGAACTCATACTCAAGGTTAATCGTCCAATGGGACTTGAAACCGTATTCGAGACCTGCGCCGACAAGCCAGCCGTCTTTCGTACTGGACCCGTTCCAAGTTTGGCCATAAGCATTCACCTCGGCGCTGCTATGTACCCAGCCACCACCCAGCTTGCCGTAGACGAGCCAACGATCCTGCACCACGCCAACACGGGCTGCCGCTGTCCCAATCCAGTGCTGACTAACAGAACCGAGGGTCAGGGTTGGCAGCGTCGGGTGATCGAAAGTCGCCCAGTCGAAATCACCTTCGACGCCATACAGGAAATTTCCGGCTTGAAAATTGTATCCAGCCTGGACGCCGCCAATGAATTCGGTGAGGCCGCCGTAGAAGTTGTTGCCTGGAATGTTCAGATTGCCACTGGTCCACGCGCCGCCGAAGTTCCCACCGACATAAAGTCCTGACCAATTGTACGGCGCTACGGAAACGGTGGGTGGCGGCGCTTTGACTGCCATGTCGGCGGCATACGCGGGAATGCTCACGCTAATTAGCGCGACGCTTCCGAGAACCAAGCCTTTCATTTGCTTCAACTACGGGGCGTTTTGGTCAACATCGGCGGCGGTGAAGATGCGGAGGACGGCGGTGCCGGCGACAGCACAAACGTGAGCCAAACGTTCCAACCATCCGGCCGGTTGTCGTTGGCGAACTCCCCATAGCCCTTCAGGTTCACG